>QFCS01004822.1_pt1 | contig 326724 bp, 309 predicted proteins | sample 3576561 | NCBI WGS metagenome assembly QFCS01 | reverse complement strand
CTTCAGCGGACGCTTGTTGGCACCGGTGATCGTACGGCCGCGGCGGCCGTTGTCGAACAGCGCGTCGACGGCTTCCTGCAGCATGCGCTTTTCGTTGCGGACGATGATGTCCGGCGCACGCAGCTCCATCAGGCGCTTCAGACGGTTGTTACGGTTGATGACGCGGCGATACAGGTCGTTGAGATCCGACGTCGCGAAGCGGCCGCCGTCGAGCGGCACCAGCGGGCGCAGTTCGGGCGGGATGACCGGAATGACTTCGAGGATCATCCACTCGGGACGGTTGCCCGATTCGATGAAGCTTTCGACGACTTTCAGACGCTTGATGATCTTCTTGGGCTTCAGCTCCGACTTGGTCGTCGCCAGCTCTTCCATCAGATCGACGCGTTCCTGTTCGAGGTCGAGCCCTTCGAGGAGCACGCGGATCGCCTCGGCGCCGATGCCGGCCGAGAAGGCGTCCTCGCCATATTCGTCCTGCGCGTCGAGCAGTTCGTCCTCGGTCAGAAGCTGGAACTTCTCGAGCGGCGTCAGGCCGGGTTCGAGAACGATATAGGCTTCGAAATAGAGGACGCGCTCAAGCTGCTTGAGCTGCATGTCGAGCAGCAGGCCGATACGCGACGGCAGCGACTTCAGGAACCAGATGTGCGCGACCGGCGCGGCGAGCTCGATATGGCCCATGCGCTCGCGGCGGACCTTGGTCACCGTGACTTCGACACCGCATTTTTCGCAGACGATGCCCTTGTATTTCATGCGCTTGTACTTGCCGCACAGGCATTCATAATCCTTGATCGGACCGAAGATGCGCGCGCAGAACAGGCCGTCGCGTTCGGGCTTGAACGTGCGGTAGTTGATCGTTTCGGGCTTCTTGATCTCGCCGAACGACCACGAGCGGATGCGCTCCGGGCTCGCGATGCCGATCTTGATCATGTCGAAGGTTTCGGGCTTCGCGACCGGGTTCATGAAGTTGGTAATCTGGTTCATATTCTAGCTCCACTCTTCCCCCTCCACCGCCGGCGGAAGGGGGTGAGGAAAATCATTCGGCGGCTTCGGGAAGAGCGTCCGGACCATCTTTGTCGTCTTCGTCCGTATAGGACGACAGTTCGACGTTGAGGCCCAACGAGCGCATTTCCTTGACGAGCACGTTGAAGCTTTCGGGAATGCCGGCCTCGAAAGTGTCGTCGCCCTTGACGATCGCTTCGTAGACCTTGGTGCGGCCGATCACGTCGTCCGACTTCACCGTCAGCATTTCCTGCAGCGTGTAGGCGGCGCCATAAGCCTGGAGCGCCCACACTTCCATTTCACCGAAGCGCTGGCCGCCGAACTGCGCCTTACCGCCCAGCGGCTGCTGGGTGACGAGGCTGTACGGCCCGATCGAGCGCGCGTGGATCTTGTCGTCGACCAGGTGATGGAGCTTCAGGATATACATATATCCCACCGTCACCTTGCGGTCGAAACGATCGCCCGTGCGGCCGTCGTACAGATCGACCTGACCCGACCGGTCGAGACCGGCACGTTCCAGCATCGTCGACACATCGCCTTCGCGCGCGCCGTCGAACACCGGCGTCGCGAACGGGATACCGAGCGACAGGTGGCCCGCCATCTCGACAATCTGATCATTGCTGCGACCCTTGATGTCGTCGGCATAATCGTCGCCATAGGCGGTGAGCAGCGCCTCACGTACCGCTTCGGGCGGCGCGCCCGCTTCAGGGTTCGGGTTTGCCGCACGCCAATCTTCGAGCGCCGCGGTAATCTGGCGGCCGAAACCGCGCGATGCCCAGCCGAGGTGCGTTTCGAGGATCTGACCGACGTTCATACGCGACGGCACGCCCAGCGGGTTGAGCACCACGTCGACATGCGTTCCGTCTTCGAGGAACGGCATGTCCTCGATCGGCAGGATGCGGCTGATGATACCCTTGTTCCCGTGGCGGCCGGCCATCTTGTCGCCCGACTGCAGCTTGCGCTTGATGGCAACGAAGACCTTGACCATCTTGAGCACGCCCGGGGCGAGTTCGTCGCCGCGCTGCAGCTTTTCGACGCGGTCCTCATACTTCGCGTTGATCCGCTTGATGGCGTCGTCATACTGCGCCTTGATCGCTTCGAGCGCGGCCTGCGCCTTGTCGTCGACGACCGCGAGCTTCCACCAGTCGCCGCGATCGAGTTCGGCGAGCTGATCTTCGGTCAGCACGTCGCCCTTCTTCATGCCCTTGGGCACTGCGCTGGTAGCCTGGCCGACCAGCAGTTCCTTGAGGCTGGAGAAGGTCGCGCGGTTGAGGATCGCGCGCTCGTCGTCGGCGTCCTGCTTCAGACGCTCGATTTCCTCGCGTTCGATCGCGATCGCACGTTCGTCCTTGTCGATGCCGTGACGGTTGAAGACGCGGACTTCGACGACCGTACCCGACACGCCAGGCGGCAAGCGAAGCGAGGTGTCGCGCACGTCGCTGGCCTTTTCGCCGAAGATGGCGCGCAGCAGCTTTTCTTCCGGCGTCATCGGGCTTTCGCCCTTCGGCGTGATCTTGCCGACCAGGATGTCGCCCGGGCCGACTTCGGCGCCGATGTAGACGATGCCCGCTTCGTCGAGGTTGCGGAGCGCTTCTTCGCCGACGTTCGGAATGTCGCGTGTGATGTCCTCCGGCCCGAGGCGCGTGTCGCGGGCGGTGACTTCGAATTCCTCGATATGGATCGAGGTGAAGACGTCGTCCTTCACGATGCGTTCGGAAATGAGGATCGAGTCCTCATAATTGTAGCCGTTCCACGGCATGAACGCGACGAGCACATTCTTGCCGAGCGCCAGTTCGCCTAGCTCGGTCGACGGACCGTCGGCGATGATGTCGCCGGTGCGGATCACGTCGCCCACCTTCACCAGCGGACGCTGGTTGATGCAGGTGTTCTGGTTCGACCGCTGGAACTTCTGGAGGCGATAGATGTCGACGCCCGACTTGCCGGGTTCGACAAGGTCGGTCGCACGGATGACGATACGCGTCGCATCGACCTGGTCGATGATGCCGCCGCGGCGTGCCGCGATGGCCGCACCCGAATCGCGTGCGACGGTGCCTTCCATGCCGGTACCGACGACGGGCGCTTCGGCCCGCAACAACGGCACGGCCTGACGCTGCATGTTCGATCCCATCAGCGCGCGGTTGGCGTCATCGTTTTCCAGGAACGGAATGAGCGAGGCCGCAACCGAAACCAGCTGCTTCGGCGACACGTCCATCAGCGTGATCTGTTCGCGCGGCGCCATCAGGAATTCGCCGGCTTCACGCGCCGAGATCAGCTCCTCGACGAAGCTGCCGTCGGGGTTGAGATCGGCGTTCGCCTGCGCGACCGTGTGCTTCGATTCCTCCATCGCCGACAGATAGACGACTTCGCTCGTCACCTTGCCGTCGACGACGCGGCGGTACGGGGTTTCGATGAAGCCATATTTGTTGACGCGCGCGAACGTCGCGAGGCTGTTGATCAGACCGATGTTCGGCCCTTCCGGCGTTTCGATCGGGCAGATACGGCCATAGTGCGTCGGATGGACGTCGCGGACTTCGAAGCCCGCGCGTTCGCGGGTCAGACCGCCCGGCCCGAGCGCCGAGACGCGGCGCTTGTGGGTGACTTCCGACAGCGGGTTGGTCTGGTCCATGAACTGCGAAAGCTGCGACGAGCCGAAGAATTCGCGCACCGCAGCAACCGCCGGCTTCGCGTTGATCAGATCGTTCGGCATCACGGTCGAGACGTCGACCGACGACATGCGCTCCTTGACCGCACGCTCCATGCGCAGCAGGCCGACGCGATACTGGTTTTCGAGCAGTTCGCCGACCGAACGGACGCGGCGGTTGCCGAGATTGTCGATATCGTCGATCTCGCCCTTGCCGTCCTTCAGGTTCACCAGTTCCTTGACCACGGCGAGGATGTCCTCGCTGCGCAGCGTCGTCACCGTGTCCTCTGCATCGAGGCCGAGGCGCATGTTGAGCTTGACGCGGCCCACCGCCGACAGGTCATAGCGTTCGGGATCGAAGAACAGGCCCGCGAACAGCGCGTCGGCGGTTTCGCGCGTCGGCGGTTCGCCGGGGCGCATGACGCGATAGATGTCGCTCAGCGCCTGATCGCGATCCTCGGCCTTGTCGGCCTTCAGCGTGTTGCGGATCCACGGACCGGTGTTGTTGTGGTCGATGTCGAGCAGCACCAGCTTGTCGATGCCGGCGGCGTCCATCTTTTCCAGATTTTCCGCGGTCACTTCGTCGCCGGCTTCGATGTAGATCTCGCCGGTCGATTCATTGATCAGGTCATAGGCGCTGTAACGGCCGAAGATTTCCTCGGTCGGGATCAGCAGCGTTTCAAGACCGTCCTTCGCCGCCTTGTTGGCAAGGCGCGGGCTGATCTTGTGGCCGGCAGCGAACACGACTTCGCCGGTCTTGGCGTCCACGATATCGAACGCCGGCTTCGCGCCGCGCCAGTTTTCGAGGACGAACGGAATCTTCCAGCCATCGGCCGCACGTTCGAAGATCATGCGGTCGTAGAAGAAGTTCAGGATTTCTTCGCCCGACATGCCCAGCGCATACAGCAGGCTGGTCACCGGAAGCTTGCGCTTGCGGTCGATACGGACGTTGACGATGTCCTTGGCGTCGAATTCGAAATCGAGCCACGAACCGCGATACGGAATGACGCGCGCGGCAAAGAGATATTTGCCCGACGAGTGGGTCTTGCCGCGGTCATGGTCGAACAGCACACCCGGCGAACGGTGCATCTGGCTGACGATGACACGCTCGGTGCCGTTGATGAAGAAGGTGCCGTTCTCGGTCATGAGCGGCATGTCGCCCATGTAGACGTCCTGCTCCTTGATATCGAGAACCGAACGCGTGTCGGTTTCGCTGTCGACTTCAAAGACGATCAGGCGCAGCGTAACCTTCATCGGCGCTGCATAGGTGATGCCGCGCTGACGGCATTCCTCGACGTCATATTTGGGCTCTTCGAGCTCGTAATGGACGAAGTCCAGCTCCGCGGTCCCGGCAAAGTCGCGGATCGGAAACACGCTGCGCAGCGTCTTTTCAAGGCCCGAGACGTAACCGACCGACGGATCGGAACGCAGGAACTGTTCATAGGATTCGCGCTGCACCTCGATGAGGTTGGGCATTTCCACGGCTTCGTGGATATTGCCGAACAGCTTGCGGATTCGCTTGGTTGCGGTTGCTTCGAGGGCCTTGCCCACCGACTTCGCCTTGGTCGCCATAAAGGATTGTCTCGCCTGTAAAAATTCGACTCGCGAGCGCGATAGAGACGCAAAAAAGCCGCAGGCAACCGTTGCCGGTTTACCGCAGCTTTCCAACGCATCTCGAAATCCCGACCGCCCTATTCGTGCCGCCTGCTGCGCAAAGTCAGGCCGCTTCCCGGACGGAAAGGTGTGAGGCGGATATAGGATCGGGCCCCGCCACTGTCAATTGTCGTCCCCCAATATAAGCTTTGCATCAGGCCCGCCGGCTCCATGACGTCGCCCCGCAGCGAATATTCCGTGCCGATTGCGCGCCGCGGCTCGCTTCGTCGCGGCTCTGCCACGGTTCGGCAGCTTTGGCATGGCCTTCGCGTCGCGGCATGCGTTCAAGGTCCATGTCAATCCGAAAACCACCAAGGAGAAAAGAAGCTATGCGCAAGATCGCAGGCATTGTCACGTCCCTCTCTCTCGGCCTCGCAATGGCCGCTGGCGCGCCGGCATTCGCGCAGAGCGCGCCCGCCGCGGCGCCGACCATCAACCTCGCGCCCGGCACGACGGTCTATGACTCGGCCGGCAAGGCGATCGGCCCGATTGCCAGTGTCGCCGACCCCAACGTCGTCATCACTGTCGATGGCAAGTCGGTCGCACTGCCCAAGACGTCGTTCATGGAAACCGACAAGGGCCCGGCGATCACGCTGACCCTCGAACAGCTCACCGCCTGGCTCGACCAGCAGGCCGCCGCCGCCACCGCGGCGCTGAACGCCGCGCTCGTCCCCGGCGCCGACATCCGCAGCGCCAAGGGCACCGCTATCGTTGGCAAGGTCAAGGTTGTCGAAGCCGACGCCGTCGTGCTGACGACCGCCGAAGGCGACATGCGCTTGCCGAAGTCGGCTTTCTTCCAGTCGCAGCAGGGTCTGGCCACGAGCTTCACCGCCGAGCAGTTTGCGGCGGCGATTGCCGAAGCCAAGGCTGCAGCGCAGCCCGCGGCGACCGCCGAAGCGGCAGCCGATCCGGCGCCCGCGGAAGCGACGGCAAAAGAAGCCAACTGATCGCAGCGCGATTGGTTAAAGGTGGGCGCGAGGGACATCCCTCGCGCCCTTCTTTTTGTCCGCGGATCAGGCCGCCATGCGCAGCCGGTTGCGCCCTTCGCGCTTGGCGAGATAGAGCGCCTTGTCGGCGCGGTGCAGCAATTCCTCGACGCTGGCGTCGGCGGCATAGGCCGCAAGGCCGATGCTGATCGTGACATGCGCCGGGCCTTCGGCCTCGACATCGGCCTTTTCGATCGACGCCCGAATGCGCTCGGCGACCAGTTCCGCCGACCGGGCGCTCGGCCCCTGAAAGATGCACACAAATTCCTCGCCGCCATAGCGGCCGACGACATCCTCTTCGCGCAGCGTAGCCTTCGCGCGCTGCCCCACCCAGCGGATGACCTCGTCGCCCACTGCATGACCGTGACGATCGTTGATCTGCTTGAAATGATCGATGTCGAAAATCGCCACTGCGAGTTGCGTCCGGCCCTCGCCTGCCGCCAGCAAGGCGCGATTGAGCAGCGCGAGTGTCGAGCGCCGGTTGGGCAGCCCAGTGAGCACGTCGGTGTTCGCGGCTTCCTCGGCGATGCTGCGCGCGGCTTCCAGGCTGCGGGCATTTTCGACCGTTGCTGTGACATCCTGCACTGTACCGAAAATGCCGACGCTGCGCCCGCCGCGCCCGCGCTCGATCGAACCGTGCGATTTGACATAGCGTATCGCGCCGTCGGCGCGGATGATCCGTCCCTGATATTCGAAGGGTTCGCCGGTGCGCACCGCCTCTTCCAATATCGCCCTCACCGCGGGCTGATCCTCTTCGACATATTGCTCGACGCTGGTCGTCACGCTGACCGGCGCGCCGGGTTCCAGCCCGTGGATGCGATAGGTCTGGTCCGACCAGTGGATCGTCCAGCGCATCAGATCGACGCGCCAATGGCCCACCAGCGCAGCCGCTTCGGCCTGCACCAGCCAGCGATTGCTCTGCTCGAGCCGTTTGGCGAGCCGGCGCTGGACGACGAGCGATGCAGCGAGCGGCAGCGCGGTCGACTGAAGCGCGAGCAGATAGAATTGCAGGAAGAAGACCTGCTCCTTGACGCTGGCCTCCATCGCCGCGACCGGCCCGTGCCCCTGCCCGGTCAGCCAGGCCGCGATGCCGGCGATGATGAGCATGCCGGCCGCGGCGCCGAACGGACCGACGCGATAGGCGGCGACGATCACCGCGATGACCGGAAGGAATGTCGCCGGAAAATGCGATTGTTCGAAGCTGACCGCGGTGATCAGCGCCGCAAGCGCCAGCACTGCGATCGCTTCGATCTTCATGCGCATCGTCGCATTGTCGAGCGCTTTCGACGCGACAAGCCGCGTCAGCATGATCAACGGCGGCGCCACGATCAGCATGCCGAGCGCCACGGTCGTCATCCACGAGAGGAAGAAGTCGAGGCCGATGCCGCCGAAAGCCAGCATCGTACCGCCCCCCGCGATCAAGGCACTGGCCATGCTGGCCACGATCACCGCAAGGCAGAAGCTGGCGACGGCGCGCGGCACCATGAACGAGAGGTCCTCGCCCTCGCGGCGGCGAACGATCCAGAAGGCGAGCCCCGCCTCGACCGAATTGGCGAGCGTGAAAATCGCCGCCATCAGGAAGGGCGCCCCGCTCAGCATGTTCGCGGCAAGGCTGGCCGCCGCTGCGGCGCCGATCGCCGCCGGTCGTGCGCGCCCCGGCATCAACAGCAGCAACGCCAGGAAATAGCCGCTCGGCGGCCAGATCGCGGCGATATTGTCCTCCCCCTTCGTCGCATGCAGCGACAGGCTGGCGAGCATGAAATAGCCAAGCGCCATCAGCAGCGACCAGAACGTCGCTTCTACTCGTGGGGGGAGTGTCCGCGTCATGCCCGTTTTCTGGCAAAAACTGGAAAACAAATGGCTAACATCGCCACCTGTTTAGCCGGGAACGGGCGCGAAATCTCTGCAAATCATCGCGTTAGTCGAACCCGCCGAAAGTCATTGCGACGACCTGTTCGACCCGCGCTTCGTCCCATTCGATCCGGCGGTCGAGAATCAGCATTGCCAGCCCGTGCACCAATGACCAGGCGTGGAGCGCCGCGACGTCGGGCGCATCGAGCTGCGGCAGCGCCTGCGACACCCCGACGCGCAGCAGGTTGAAGGCGGTTTCGCCGCCATCGGTCCCCGCTTCGCGATAGCGTTCGGGCATCTGGCGCGTGAAGCTGAGCCGAAAGATAGCGGGGTCTTCGTGCGCAAAGCGGACATAGGCGATACCGATCGCAAGAAAGCCCGCCTTACCGCCGCCCGCCTTGAGCCACGCCTGCGCCTGCAACGCCCCCAGCCGCCGCAATCCTTCGTCGGCCAGCGCGTCGAGCAACGCCTCCTTGTCGGGGAAATGCCGGTAAAGCGCGGTCGCGCTGACCCCGACGTCGCGCGCCAGCGCGCGCAGGCCAAGCTCGGCATCGTCGCCCTCGGTCAGCCGCTTCATCCCGGCGGCGATCACCGCGGCGCGCAAGTCGCCATGATGATAGCCCTTGCCACGCGGCGTCGCCCCCGCATCGGCATTTTCTATGTTGACACTGTTATCTTCGTCGATCATGTTTGCACTGTAAACATCGCGAGTCGGTCGCGCAAGCGAAAGGAGAAGGGCATGGCGAGCAATATGGAAACGCTGATCCGCGGCGCGGTCACCAAAGGCATCGGCAAGGTCGCCGATTTCAACCGCAAGCGCCTGCCCCGCCCCACCGACGCGCATCCCTATCTGACCGGCATCCACAAACCGATGACCGAGGAACTGACGATCGAAGCCCTGCGCGTCGACGGGGACATTCCCGCGGCGCTTTCGGGCCGTTATCTGCGCAATGGCCCCAACCCGGCTCTCCCCCCCGATCCCGCGAGCTATCACTGGTTCACGGGCGCCGGCATGGTCCACGGTCTGCGTATAGGCGGCGGCCAGGCCCACTGGTACCGCAATCGCTGGGTGCGCGGGACCGAGGCGTGCGCAAAGCTCGGCGAGCCGATCCCGCCCGGCGCGCGCACCGACGGCTTCGATGCCCCCAACACCAATGTCGTCGGATTGGCGGGACGCACCTTCGCGATCGTCGAGGCGGGCGGCAAGCCTGTCGAGCTCGACGATCAACTCGCGACGATCGCCCACAACCCCTTTGATGGCACGCTCGCCGGCCCCTATACGGCGCACCCGCATCATGACCCGCTCACCGGCGAGACGCATGCGATCACCTACCGCGGCGACGAAATGAACAAGGTCTGGCACGTCGTACTCGACGACAAGGCGCAGGTGATCCGCGAGGAAGCGGTTGCAGTGAGCGACGGTCCGTCGATCCACGACTGCGCCATCACCGAAAATTACGTGCTGGTGTTCGATCTGCCGGTCACCTTTTCGATGAAGTCGCTGCTTGCGGGCTATCGCTTTCCCTATGCGTGGAACGAAGCCCATCCGGCGCGCGTCGGCCTCCTCCCCAGGAAAGGCCGCGGCGACGAGGTGGTGTGGGTGCCGGTCGATCCCTGCTATGTCTTTCACCCCGCCAATGCGTTCGAAACCGCCGACGGCAAGGTCGTCGTCGATGTCGTCGCGCACGACACGATGTTCGCACGCTCGAAGCGCGGCCCCGACAGCGAACGGTCGCGCATGGAACGCTGGACGATCGACCCGGCGGCGGGAACGACGACGCGCGCAGTTGTACACGATCATCCGCAGGAATTTCCGCGCTACGACGAACGGCTGACCACCCGCCCCTATCGCTATATCTACAGCGTCGCCATTCCGGGCGATGGCGCGGTCGAAATGGCGATCGCCGATACCCGGCTCTTTCGTCACGATCTGGAAAAAGGCACGACCGAAGCCCGCGATTTCGGCTCCGGCCGCCACCCCGGTGAGTTCGTCTTCGTGCCGCGCAGCGCCGCGGGCGCCGAAGATGACGGCTGGCTGATCGGCCTGATCGTCGACATGAACAAGGAAACGAGCGAGCTCGTCATCCTCAACGCCGACGATTTTACCGGCGCGCCGCAAGCGGTGATCCATCTGCCGCACCGGATCCCCCCCGGCTTTCACGGCAATTGGGTCGCCGATTAGGACGGCCAGCGGTTGACGCGGCGGAGTCATTTCCACATTGATTGGGGAAAGGAGACAGACATGAAGCACTTTGCAGCCGCGTTTGCCGTCTTGGCGTTCCTCTCGTCGCCCGTCGCGGCCGACGAGAATGCGAAGACGCTCAAAGGGACGCTCACCCTTTTCAAGGGTCAAAAGTTCGACGGCGAATCCTATCGCATTGCCAAAGATAATCCCAGCTTGGGGCATGATTTCCTTGTCGGCAGCATAGCCGTCTTTCCCGGCGACGTCTGGGAGGTATGCGATAAGCCTAAATACAAGGGCAACTGCCTGACCCTCTCGGCAGACGAAACCGGTATAGGTAAGGCAATGCTGCAGTCCGCGCGCTTGATCAAAGCCGCAGGAGATTAAGCAGAGAAGCGGCAAATGGTGCTTGTCGTACATGTAAAGTCCAGCACTAGACGCCAAAATTCTTCGTCCAATCGCCGGGCCGCCACGGCTCGTCGTGAAAAGCGCTGTCATTTGGCAGCGCTTTTCACGCGCGGTTCGTTTTCCTTTCACTATGACGAAGAAGCTCCCCCTCCTCCGCCCTGCCACGAGCGCGATGGCCGCGTTCCTGGTCCTGTCCACCCCGGCCGCCTTTGCGCAGACCGCGCCGGCCGAAACCACGCCCCCCGCGATGGCGCCCGAACCCGTCGCGCCGCCGGTTGTGATGGTGCCACCGGTCGCCGCACCGGCTCCGCAGACGACGCAGCCTCCGACGCCCGCACCTGCGCCGGTCATCCGCGTGCCGCTCGACGTCGCGCCCCCAGCTACCGAAGCAACGCCGAAGGTCGCCGAACCGCAGGCGGAGGCCGCCCCTGCGCCGCGCGCCGAACGTCAGGCGAAAGCCGCACCGGCCGAGCGGACCCGCGAGCCCGGGGCCGCCCCGGCGAGCCCCGCAACCGAACCAGCCGAACCGGCTACCGCAACCGCATCGACGCTCGCCGAAGATAGCGCGCTGACGCCGCCGCTTGCGACGCCGGTCGCCGAACCCGCAGATCCTATGGTCGCACAGCCCGCCGACGCGGGCGGCGACGCCTTCCCCTGGGAAATCGCAGGCGGTGCCGCAGCGCTGCTGCTCGCTGGCGGCGCAGCGTTCGCCTTGATGCGTCGCCGCCGCGCCGACTTAATTGTCGAGAACACGCGCTACGAAGACGTCATCACGGCCTCTGCGCCCGAAATCACGCGCACGCCCGTCTTCACGGCACCTCCCGCCAAACCGCGTTCGACGCCCGCATTCGCCACCGCGCCGCACGGCAGCATGGGCCGTCATGAGGCGCTGGCCATGGCCGGCCCGAGCGAGGACAATCCCTTCCTGACGCTCAAGAAGCGGCTGAAGCGCGCGCGCTTCTATGACCGCCGCGAACGGATGGACTATGATGCGCTGCTCGCTGAACAGAAGGATATGCGCCGCCAGCCGGCCAGCGCGTGGGATATCGCCCAGCATCCCGAACCGGCCCCGGCGCAGCAGGACGTGCATCGTCCCGATATCCGCCCCGCGCGCCCGGGCCTGCGCCCCGGTTTCGCCAAGGGCTGAGCCAGAGGCTGACTAGCCGCGCGCGCCAAATTTGTTCGTCGCGCAAGGAAAAAGGGCGGCGCCGCAAGGCACCGCCCTTTTTCTTGTCGCCATGGTTCCGCCGGGAGCCGGCGGCAACCGCTGCGAACGACAGCGAACTTACTTGAGTTCGACGGTCGCGCCGGCAGCTTCCAGCTTCTTCTTGATGTCTTCGGCTTCGGCCTTGTTGACACCTTCCTTGACGGCCTTCGGCGCGCCTTCGACGAGCGCCTTAGCTTCGCCCAGGCCCAGGCCGGTGATCGCGCGGACTTCCTTGATGACGTTGATCTTCTGACCACCGTCGCCGGTCAGGACGACGTCGAATTCGTCCTTTTCTTCAGCAGCCGGAGCGCCAGCGCCAGCAGCCGGAGCGGCAACAGCGACAGCAGCGGCGGCCGAAACGCCCCACTTTTCTTCGAGCATCTTCGAAAGTTCAGCAGCTTCCAGAACGGTCAGCGCCGACAGGTCTTCAACGATCTTAGCAAGATCAGCCATTTTCATTCTCCATCAGAACCGGGATAGCCCGGTGAATTGGTAAGGGTAGGTAGGGTTTATGCCGCTTCCTTGGCGCCATAGGCACCAAAGACCCGCGCCAGCTGACCAGCCGGGGCTGCCGCAATCTGGGCAACCTTGGTGGCCGGAGCCTGAAGCAGGCCGATAAGCGTGCCGCGCAGCTCGTCGAGCGACGGCAGCGAAGCGAGCGCCTTCACGCCTTCCACGTCGAGGACAACATCCCCCATGCCGCCGCCAACGATTTCAAGCTTGTCGTTGGTCTTGGCAAATTCCACGGCGATCTTCGCAGCCGCCACCGCATCGGTGGAAGCGGCAATAGCCGTGGGACCGGTCAGATAATCGCTGATGCCGGTGTAGGGCGTGCCTTCGAGCGCGATCTTGGCCAGGCGGTTCTTCGCGACCTTGAAGCTCGCGCCCGCGTCGCGCATCTGCTGGCGAAGCACCGTCGACTGGGCGACGGTAAGACCAAGGTTGCGAACGATCACAACCGAAGCCGCATTCGACAGCGTAGCATTCAGCGAGGATACGGCATCGGCTTTTTGAGCACGATCCATGCCTGTTTCTCCACTCTGTGCCCGGATGCGCGCAACAGGGCGCGCCGCCGGGCGGCTAACGAACGCAAAGGCCAGAAGGGACGCATCCCGCCTGTCCGTTGCGTGGCGATGTCCGATGGGGTCGGTCAAGCCGCGGGCGCCTGGATACAGGCGGGCGACCGAAAAAGACTGTTCCCCGTCTAGGCTGGAAATTAAGCGGGGCAAATCCCCCGCACCAACTGTCTCGGACGGAATTGCCAGGATCGAAACCCTGACAACACGGGGGCGCTTAATAGCGGCGAGCCGCCGCGAGTCAAGGAAAATAGCCGGACCCGCCGCAGGGCGTTCGCGCACAAAATCGCGCAAATCCCCTTGCGCAATTTCATTTAAGATATATCTTAGAGCTATCTAAAAACAGTCTAAAGGATAAAGACATGTACTTTCATGGACATAGAGGCGATCGCGGATGCGGCATGCGCCATGGGATGCGCCACGGCGGGCGCGGATTCGGACCCGGCTTCGGCCGCGGGCGCGGATTCGGCGGCCGTCACGGCCACGATGACGAGGGCCGCGGCCGGCGCCGCCGGATGTTCGACAGCGGCGAATTGCGCCTCGTCCTGCTGCGGCTGATCGCCGACGAACCGCGCCACGGCTACGACCTGATCCGGCGGATCGAGGAACTGACGGGCGGCGCCTATGCGCCCAGCCCCGGCGTGATCTACCCCACCCTCACCCTGCTCGACGACATGGGCCAGATTGCCGCCGCCGACAGCGAGGGCGCCAAGAAGCTGTTCGCGATTACGCCGGAGGGTCAGGCCGAACTCGACGCCAACGCCGCGCTCATCGACGAACTGCTGGCGCGGCTGGCGGCGATCGGCGATGAGCAGCAGCGCACAGACAGCGCTTCGGTGCGCCGGGCGATGGGCAATTTGCGCGCCGTACTGATGAACCGGCTGCGCGACCGCGACCTCGACGAAGCGACGCTCCACGAGATTGTGGCGCGGATCGACGAGGCGGCGCAAAAGATCGAGCGGCTTTGATGGAGGCTCAGATGGCCCATAGCGCTACCGCACAGGTCCCCACGGCGCATGCGAGCAAATATCTGCAGCAGCTCTGCAAGCATTGGCAGCATAATCTGGCGGTCACCTTCACCGCCGATCACGGCACCGTCACCTTTCCGCGCGACGCGCGCGGGGCGGACTGGCCGGGCGACGGGCTCGTGACGTTCGACGCCGGCGAAGCAAGGCTGTCGGTTCGCATCGATGCGAGCGCCGAGGGCCAGCTCGAGGCATTGAAGGGCGCGGTTGCGCGCCACCTCGACCGCTTCGCCTTTCGCGAAGCGCCCCTGCGCTTCGACTGGCAATAGACACGAGAACGACCTGGGCCGGCGGTCAATACCGCCGGCCCGGCCGGTCAACCGATGGTTCGCATTATGTCAGTCGGCGCGCGCGGGAAGACCGTTGACGAGCTGATGCAGCTCACCGGCTTCCCACATTTCCATCATGATATCGCTGCCGCCGACGAATTCGCCCTTCACATAGAGCTGGGGGATCGTCGGCCAGTCCGAAAATTCCTTGATACCCTGCCGGATTTCCATGTCCTGCAGCACATCGACGCTGGCATATTCGACGCCGAGCCGGTCGAGCATCGCAATCGCGCGCGACGAAAAGCCGCACTGCGGGAAAAGCGGCGTACCCTTCATGAAGAGCAGGACGGGATTGTCGGCGACCAGCTTGGCAATGCGGTCGTGAGTGGCTTCGGTCATAACAGGTCTCCGGCACGGGCGCGGGCGCGCCGCATTGGGGTCATACCCCTATGAAGGGATGGCGGTGGTCAATTGCAAGGCGTGAAGTTCGCCGCCCATGCGCCCGCCAAGCGCCGCATAGACCGCCTTGTGCTGCGCGACGCGGCTCAATCCGCGAAAGGACTCGCTGACGATATGGGCCGCATAATGGTCATTGTCGCCGGCAAGATCGGTGATCGTCACCTCCGCGTCGGGAAGCGCCGCCTCGATCATCTCCCGCAAATCGGATTCGCGCATGCCCATGCCGGATGTCCTGCCCGATTCCGCGATCAGTTCTGCGTGTCGATGAACTGGCGGCGCGCCTCGGCCGTCTTTTCGTTGAGCATCGAGCGGATTTCGGCGTCGCTGATCTCGACCGCGGCGGCGGTCAGATCGCCGGCCAGCTTGCGGATCACATCCTCGTCGCCGGCCTCCTCGAAATCGGCCTGCACGACCGCCTTGGCATAAGCGTCGGTTTCCTCGGGCGTCAGCCCCATGCGCTCGGCGGCCCATTCGCCGAGCAGGCGATTGCGGCGTGCGGTGATGCGGAACTGCACCTCCTGGTCGCGGGCGAACTTCGCCTCGAAAGCCCGTTCACGATCGTCGAATCCGCTCATTTCACCCTCTTTTGGAAATTGACCCTGTCGGGATGGCAGATAGGTGGCCGCGCCCCGGCGCGCAAGCCGCCTGTGCGGCAGATCACTTCCCTTTTCGCCACAAGGGGTTTAGGGTCCGCCGCAACGGGAATGGGTCGTACCGCAGCAACAGACTGCGCCTTGCCGCCAACCAGATGGCCAGGTGCCCGATGCCGTGACCCTGGGGGAATATCGTGATGACCGTACGACCTGCGTTTCGCCCGTCCTTGCTGGCGCTGCTCGCCGCATCGGCGCCTGTCCCGGCCTGGGCACAAGGCGAAGACCCGACGCTCCGCGACAGCTTTTCGATCGGCAGCCAGGGTGGCTCGCTGTGCGAAGTGCAGGCGACGGTCCGGGACGCCGTCGTCAAGGGCATGTTCGACCGCGCCTGGGTGATCGTCTGTCGCGACGCGAGCCAGCCCGTCGGTTATATCCGCGCGCTGCGTGCCAGCGAAGCCGAGGCGGCGCAGCGGCTGGCGGCGGCGCGCGATCCGAACATCGTTTGCGGCGCCGATGGGCGCTGCACGATCAAGGGCAGCAGCGTCGAATGGGCGAGCCGCATCGAAATGGACGGCGCGACCGCCTACACCGCCGAAGGCTTTGCCGCTTATGGCGATGCGCTGACGCTCGCGCTCCAGTCGATCCGCCAGCGCAAGGTCGCACCGGGCGTCATCAAGGTCGCGACCACGTCGGTCGGCGGCGGCGACGAAGGCTTTGCGCGCACGCTCGCCGGGACGATCGACCTCGACCGGGCGCTCGCCGAAGGCTATCGCCGCAACCACAGCGGCGACTATGCCGAAGCGGCCGAATTTTTCGAAGCGCTGTCGCGCCGCACCGCGAACGATGCGTCGACCGGCGACATCGACCCGAGCGAATTCACGCTTAACCGCGCGCTCCAGAAATCGAACCTCGGCGAATTTGCTGAAGCCGCGCGCCTGTTTGCCGAAGTCGATGCGATCCCGACGAGCGACCCGGTGCAATTGCGGCTGCGGCGCAATTTCCAGGCGATCGATGCGCTCAACCAGCGCGACTATGCGCGCGCCGCCGAAATCCTGCAGCGTCCGGTGCCGCCGACCACCGCATCGATCGAAACCGCCGACGGCAGCGTCACGCTGACCCCTGCGATCACCGCGGGGGTCAACAGCGGCAGCAACGCCCGCGCCATCCGCCAGACATCGGACAGCGAGCGTCTGAGCCCGCTCGAGCGCGCGCAGATCATCGACGCACAGGCGACGCATCTGCTCGGCACCGTCGATCGCCTCCGCGGCGATGCGAAGACCGCCAAGCAACTCCAGCTCAAGGGTCTGTCCGACGCGCTGGCCGTGCGGCAGGGGCGTGTCACTTCGATCGTCCGGCTGCGTTCGCAGATGCTCGGCGAGCTTGCACTGACCGAAGAGGCACTGGGCGACATGGGCGCGGCGGATGCGCGCTTCCGCGAATCGGTCGATGCGCTCGCGATCGAATATCCCGAAACCAATGCGCTCGCCTCGGCCCGCGCGCGCTACGCCGCCTTCCTGACCCGCCAGGGCCGCGACGACGAGGCGCTCGCCCTCTATCACGCGGTGGTAAAGGCGCTCGCCGACACGCAGCGGTCGTCGACCGGCATGGCGAATATCATGGCGCCCTATTACCGCCTGCTTGCGGCACGCGCGCCGACCGATCCCGCCGCCGTCGCCGATTTCTTCGTCGCCAGCCAGCTCCAGGTTCGTCCCGGCGTCGCCGATACGCAGGCTGTGCTGGCGCGCGAATTGTCGGGCGGCGACGGCGACGGCGCCCGGTTGTTCCGTCAGGCGACGACGCTCAATCGCGACATCGAACGCGCGCGGATCGAGGAAGCTCGCCTGATCCAGCTCCCCGCGACCGGCGAGGTCGTCGCACGGCTCACCGATGTGAAGACACAGATCGACAATCTTTCGTTCCAGCAGGCCGAAACCGTCGCCAAACTGTCGGCGTTCCCGCAATATCGCGTCGTATCGTCGGGCAAGCTCGATCTCGGCGAATTGCAGCAGGTACTGCGCCCCGACGAAGCCTATCTGAAGATGCTCGTCGTCGGCGACGCCGTCTATGCGATGCTGATCGAGCCGGGCAATGCACAGCTCTGGCGCGCCGACATCGACGCCGACGGCCTCGAAAATGCGGTCGATGCGATCCGCTCGACGATTTCGACGGTCGAAAACGGGCGCCGCGTCACTTATCCGTTCGACGCGGCCACCGCGCGCAAACTCTATGTCCAGCTGTTCGGCCCGGCCGCCGATCACCTGCCGGCGATCAAGCACCTTGTCTTCGAACCCGATGGCGCGATGCTGAAACTTCCCGTCAACCTGCTCATCACCTCCGACACCGGGCTCGCCGCCTATGAACAGCGGGTCAATGATCCCGCCGCCGATCCCTTCGACATGCGCGGTATCGCCTGGCTTGGGCGCTCGACCCGGCCGAGCACCGCGGTATCGGCGCTCGCCTTCCGCAACGCGCGCCAGGCGCCGCCATCGACCGCGCGGCGGCAATATTTCGGGCTTGGCGAAAATCTGCCGCTCGTCGGCGGTGTCCTGCCCTCGCTCGGCATCCGCGGCGCGGCGAGCGACAGCGTCGACGGCACCTGCCAGTGGAGCGCCTCGCAATGGGCGCGCCCGATCTCTGCAGCCGAACTCGTGACCGCTAGCAGCACCATCGGGCGCGACAGCTCGACCCTGCTCACCGGCGGCGCCTTTACCGACACCGCGGTCAAGGAGCGCGGCGACCTCAGCGACTATCGCATCATCCATTTTGCAACCCACGGCCTCGTCACCGCGCCGAAGCCGTCCTGCCCGGCGCGCCCCGCACTCGTCACCTCGTTCGGCGACAAGGATTCGGACGGCCTGCTCACCTTCCAGGAAATCTTCGACCTGAAACTCGACGCCGACCTGGTGATCCTGTCGGCGTGCGATACCGCGGGCGCCGCCTCGGTCGCCGCAACGCGCGAAGCCGGCGTCGCCAGCGGCGGCGGCAGCGCGCTCGACGGTCTCGTCCGATCGTTCATCGGCGCCGGTGGGCGTTCGGTCATCGCAAGCCACTGGCCGGCGCCCGACGATTTCGACGCAACCAAGCGGCTGATCGGCGGCCTGTTCGCGGCCCCGCAGGGCGAAAGCGTCGCCGATGCGCTGTGGACGACGCAAAGCCAGCTGATGAACGACCAGCAAACCTCGCATCCCTATTATTGGGCCGGGTTCGCCATCATCGGCGATGGTGCGCAGCCGCTGCTGCACGGCCTCCCCACGACGACCGCAGCCGCCCCTGCCACCGGAGTTTCGACCGGACGCGCGGCGCGCTGACCCGATGACCGCGAGCATCGCCCCGGACGCCGCGCCCGACGCAATGCCGGCCGCCAACGGCCCGGCGGCGATCCCGCTGCGCAAGCGGGTCCGGCGGCTGGTCATGCAGCTCGGCCCGTCGCGAATGGCGGCGACGATCCTGTTCCTGATCGTCGCGACGTTGTTCGCGCGCTTCAGCTGGGACATGCCGCTCGTCAACGATGCCGAACGCGCGCTCTACGATGCGCGCGCGACGCTGATGGCGCCGCACGTCGCGCAGGATCAGCGCATCGTCATGATTACCTATAATGACGAAACGCTGTTCAACACCGGCATCCGCTCGCCGCTCGACCGGACGCTGCTCGCGCGCGCGCTCGCCAATATCGACCGCATGGGCGCGAAAGCGATCGGCATCGATATCGCCTTCGATTCGCCGCGCCCCGATGACGATCTGCTCAAGACGCAGTTGCGCGCCATGACGACGCCGACCTGGCTCGCCTATGCCGAACAGGCGAGCAATCCGAACACCATCTTCTACGAACAGCAGAAATTCCTTCAGTCCTTCATCGCCGACGTGCGCACCGACAAGACCCGGCCGACGAGCGTCCTGTTCCGCACCGACGGCGACGGCGTGATCCGCCGTTGGCCCGACCGGCCGAAGACTCTGCCGCCGCTGATGGCGAATGCGCTGGCGCCGGTCGACGCCGCCCACGCCGATTATCAGGGCAATATCCGCTTCCTCCTGCCCGCCCGCGCTAATGCCGGACAGGAGGAGCCGGTCTTCGCCAACATCCCGATCGACACATTTGCGGTGCCGATGGACGATGAAATGCTCGCCGGCCTCGCCGAGCTGGTGCGCGGACGCTATGTCCTGATCGGCGGCGACATCATCGACAACGACCAGTTCAACACGCCAATGAGCCGCTTTGTCGATCCGATCACCGGGCTGCACGAAACGATGATCGGGCTCGAAGTTCATGCGCATATGCTGGCGCAGCAACTCGACGGCGACTGGCCAGCGCCGGTGCCGGGGCCGTCGCTGTGGGTGCTGGCCATCCTCGTCGTCGTCGCCGGGGGACTGACCAGCCTGATCGACATGCGTGCGCGCTGGGTCGCGCTTGCGTTTCTGGGGCAGCTTGCCTTCTTCGTCGCCTTCCCTTTCTGGCTGCACCGCCACGGCATCGACACGACGACCCTGCCCGCCTTCGGCTGGGCGGTCGGCTGGCTGCTCGGCTATGCCGCGGTCGGCACCGCGGCGCGCACCATCGGCTCGCGTCAGCGCGCCTTCGCGCAGTCGGCGCTCGGCAAATATCTGCCTGTCGATGTCGCCGCGCAGATCATGCGCGATCCCGACCAGCTTTCGCTGCACGGCGAACGGCGCAACATCTATTGCGTCTTTACCGACCTCGAAGGCTTTACCAAGCTCAGCCATGCGGTGACGCCGGAGACGGTGGCGCGGCTGCTCAACGAATATCTCGACCGCCTGTCGGACATCGTCCTCGAGCATGGCGGGACGATCGACAAGTTCGTCGGCGACGCGGTCGTCGCCTTCTGGGGCGCGCCGATCAGCCGCCCCGACGATGGCGCGCGCGCCGCGGCGGCGGCGGTCGCCATGTACCAGGCGGGTGAAGCCTTTCGTGTCGATATGGCGGAGGGCGTGCCGCCGATCGGCATGACGCGCGTCGGCCTGCACGTCGGCGACGCAATCGTCGGCAATTTCGGCGGCGAGGACCGCATCCAATATACCGCGCTCGGCGACAGCATGAACACCGCCTCGCGGCTGGAGGCGGCGAACAAGAGCCTGAAGACCGGCGTCCTCATCTCGGCCGAAGCCGCCGAGCGTTCGGGGCGCGACGATCTGGTGCCGATGGGCCGGGTGACGCTGCGCGGGCGGGCGCAGCCGGTCGACGTCTTCACCCCGCGCGCCGACCTCAGCCCCGATCAGCGCGCCGCGATCGCCGCGCTGGTTGCCGCGCATGCGGCGGGCGATAAAAAGGCCTATGTGACCTGCGCCACAGCATTGGCGGCCGAATGGGGTAAGGATTTGTCCATCATGTTCCTGATCGAACGCCTGAACGATACCGACAAGGGAGAAAGCTATGTCCTTTCCTGACTTCCGGACCCGCCGCCTGGGCCTGACCACCGCCGCAGCCGCCATTGCCTTCGCGGTTGCCGGCACCGCCGCAGCGCAATCGATGGTCGTGCGATCGACCGGTCCGTCGGCGTCCAAATATCCGACCGGCGCAAAGCTGAAGGCCAGCGACAAGCTGACCCTCGTGGCGGGCGACAAGATCGTGCTGATGCAGGGCGGCAAGACGCGCACCCTGTCGGGGCCCGGCACATATGGCGCCAGCGGCCCGATCCAGTCGAACCAGACGATGGGCAGCGCGGTGACGCGGATGCTCGCCAGCGGCCCGTCGATGCGATCGCGCGGCGGGTTTTCGCGCGGTCCCGACGAACCCAAGCCCGCCGAACTGCGCGCGCCGAACCTGTGGTTCATCGACTATCGCGAAGCCGGCACCTTCTGCGTCGCCGATCCCGCGACGCTGATGCTGTGGCGCCCCTATATGGACACCGACGAGCTTCTGAAGATCGAACAGGACGGCAAGACGCAGACCGTTGCCTTCGTCGTCGGCGCCAATTTCCGCAAATGGCCGTCCGATGCGATGCCCGTCAAATATGACGTCGATTACCGCCTGTCGGGCGGCGGGCTCAGCGCCCCCGTCACCATCCGCTTCAAGCCGATGGGAGAGGTGCCCGCGACGCCCGACGCATCGGTCGATGCGCTGATGGCAAAGGGCTGCACCCCGCAGCTCAACCGGCTCGTCGACACGATGGCGGAAGCCGAAGCCAGCGGCGGCTGAACGCACGGCTGGCGGGCATTGAAGGGGCCGCGCCGGTCTGATATTTGTTGCAGACTATGCGGCCGGATAGAGCCGCAAGTCCTTTCCTTGGGTCGATAAATTGGTCTAGCTGCCCGTGGGGGCCGCAGGATCGTTGGAGCGCGTTCGAAAACGGCTGCGCTCGGGGTTGGGGGTAATATGACGGTCAAGGGCGACAGGACAGGTTTCGGTGCGGCGCTCGCCGGTTCGGTGGCGATCGCCGCCTTGATGGCGCCGGCCGCCGCATCGGCGCAAAGCGCGCCGCCGGTCCCGACGCGCGAGGAAATCGACCGCAGCGCACCGCCGCCGATCGCCCCGGCGGGCGAGCGCGTCGTGTCGGCCGACGACAGCATCGAACACGCCCCCTGCCCGCTCGCCGCGCCCGAATTCGCCAATGTCCGGGTAACGCTGCGCAGCGCCGAATTCTCCGCCACGCCGGGGATCGACACCTCCATGCTGGCGCCCGCCTGGTCGGACAAGGTCGGCCAGGATCTGCCGATCGCGGTCGTGTGCGACATTCGCGACCGCGCCGCGACGCTGCTGCGCGCCAAGGGCTATCTTGCCGCGGTGCGCGTCCCGCCCCAGACGATCAGCGACGGCATCGTCCGCTTTGACATTCTCTCGGCACGCCTTGCGCGCGTCGAAGTGCGCGGCGATGCCGGCAGCAACGAACGGCTGCTGCAACGCTATCTCGCGCATCTCGACGATGCGCCGATCTTCAATGTCGAGGATGCCGAGCGCTATCTGCTGCTCGCGCGCGACATCCCCGGCCTCGATGCCCGGCTGACCTTGCGTCCCGGCAATGCGCCCGGCGAAGTGATCGGCGAGGTCACGGTCACGCGCACGCCGTTCGCTTTCGACGCCAATATCCAGAATTTCGGGTCGCACGACGTCGGCCGCTGGGGCGGCATGGTTCGCGCGCGCGCCGCCGGCCTGACCGGCATGGGCGACCTCACGACCGTCAGCCTGTATTCGACCGCCGATTTCGAAGAGCAGCAGGTGCTGCAATTGTCGCACGAAATGCGTGTCGGCGGCGAAGGTCTGCGGCTTGGCGGCAGCTATACCTATGCATGGACGCGCCCCGATGTCGCGACGCTGCCGCTGAAATCGCATACGCAGATCATCAGCCTGTTCGCCGGCTATCCGCTCGTGCTGACGCAGGCGAAGCGGATTCAGATCGGCGGCGGGCTCGACATCATCGATCAGGACATCGCCATTGGTGGCGTCCCTCTCAACCGCGATCGCGTGCGCGTCTTCAACCTGCACATGGATGGCAACTGGACCGATCCGGCATCGATCGCGGGCCGGCACGGCTACACCCCGGCCGAGCCGCGCTGGGCCTTCGGCGCCTCGCTCGAAGCGCGCCAGGGCGTCGATTTCCTGGGTGCCAGCAAGGACTGCGGCCCCGGCGGCACCGCCTGCTTCCTGCCCGGTGCGGTTCCGCTGACCCGGATCGAGGCGAAGCCCGACGCCTTCGTGCTGCGCGCCAATGCCCAGGCCGACTGGCGACCGACCCCCAAATTTACCCTGTCGGTGGCGCCGCGCGCGCAATGGGCGAGCGATCCTCTCGTCGCCTATGAAGAATTTTCGGGCGGCAATTTCACCGTCGGACGCGGTTTCGACCCCGGCACGGTGATCGGCGACAGCGGCGTCGCGGTGACGACCGAGGCCCGCTACGGCTCGTTCGTCCCCGCCAATACCAAGGCGCTCGCCATCCAGCCCTTCGCCTTTTTCGATGCGGCATGGGTGTGGAACAAGGATAGCAGCTTCAACGGCCTGAACCCGCAAAAGCTGTTCTCGGCCGGCGGCGGCGTGCGGCTTGCCTATGGCACGCTCGGCCGGCTCGACATGACCGTCGCGGTGCCGCTGAACCGACCGGCGCTGTTGGCGAAAAAGCCCGACCCGCGCTTCCTGCTGTCCCTGACGACGCAATTCGGTGTGAGGGCTCGTTGATCATGCAATTCGAACCGGAAACGACCGCCATGCGCAAAACCGCAAACACCAGCCTTCCCGCCGCACGGACGGCGAAGCGTCAATTGTTGCAGGGCTGCGCGATCGCCGCGGGCCTGGCTGCGCTTGCCTATGGCGGGCCGGCGCTGGCGCAGGTGCAGGCGAACCCCGTGTTCGTCAATGTCGGGATCGGCTCTTCGGTGTCGAGCAATGCGGGTACCAAGACGACAACGGTCACCGTCACCCAGAATCAGAGCATCATCAACTGGGTGCCCACCGACACGGCACCGACCGGCGGGGCAATCGACCTCCTGCCCGCCGACAGCACGTGGAATTTCAACGGCAACGGCAATTATGTCGTGCTCAACCGCTTCGTGAACGGGTCGGGAGGATCGCTGAGTCGGCAGATCGCGCTGAGCGGCGCCATCAACAGCACCGACACCGCGACGGGCGCGACGGGCGGCAGTATCTGGTTCTACAACGCCGGCGGCATCCTGCTGAACAGCGGCAGCGCGATCAACGTCGGCAGCCTTCTCCTCACCGCCAACGATATCGACACGACCGGCGGTCTTTTCGGACCGGGGGGCGAAATTCGCTTTCGCGGCGCGTCGGGCAGCACCGCCGCGATCCGCATCGACGCAGGCGCCTCGATCCTCGCCGATACCGGCGCGGCGGGCGGCAGCTATGTCGCGCTCGTCGCCCCGCGCATCGTCCAGGACGGCCGTGTCGAAGTCAACGGGTCGGCGGCCTATGTCGCCGCCGAACAGGCCGACATCCGCATCAACGCGGGCCTGTTCGACATCAACGTCCTGACCGGCGCCGAGGGCGGTCAAGTCATCAGTCACAGCGGCGTTACGACGGGACCGGAGCAGCAGGTCAGCGGCGGCGCCCAGCGCATCTATATGGTCGCCATTCCCAAGAATGACGCCGTCTCGATGCTCGTGTCGGGCCAGATCGGCTATCAGGACGCCGTTTCGGCGGTGACCGATTCCGACGGCGCCGTCATCCTGTCGGCGGGCTATAATATCACCGGGGGCGCGATCGACACGGCACCGGCGAACAGCGTCGGGGCCAATATCACGGTCAACGACACGCTGTTCCGCAGCAACACCATCGCACGCGCGAGTGGCGATTTCCTGGGCCAGCCCATCGATACGATTCCGCCGGTCGGCGGAGCCTTCGTCCCGCCGCCTCAGCTTGGCCGGATTCTCGTCGAGGGCAATGCCCTGTTCGAGGGCGACAACAGCGCGACGATCAACGTCGGCGCGGTTCAGGCGGTCGGTGCAACCGGTCAGTTCATCGTCCGTTCGAAAGCGGCCTCGGCAATCACCGTCGACGGCGGACAGCTAGCCGCGGGCACCGACATCCTCGTGACGGCCTCGCGCGATGCCAATAACGTGAACGGCGTTGGCGAGGGCGGCAATGCCAGTCTGACCATCCTCAACGGCGGCGGCGTTTCGGCGAACAGCGTGACGGTCAGCGCGCGCGGCCTCGGCGGATTTACCGACGGCGGCGACGGCGGAACCGGGATCGGTGGAACCGCCAGCGTCAGCGTCAGCGGCCCCGGCAGCACGTTGAATGTCGGCTCGCTGATCGTCGATGCCGGCGCGCTCGGCGGCGGCGCCTATGTCGGGCAAAGCGGCCCGACCGTCACCGACGACAGCGGCGACGGTCAGGGCGGGACAGCCACGCTCGATATATCCGACGGCGCCACGGTTCAGGCCAGCAACTTCGTTCGCGTGACCGCCGATGGTCAGGGCGAGACCGGCCTTGTCCGCTCGGGCGACGGCGCAGGCGGGACGGCGCGGATCACCGCTGGTGGGCCTGGCACGACCTTCATATCGAGTTCGACCGACATCAATGCTCAGGGTTTTGGCGGCGGAAGCCAGTCGAGTTCTAGCGGATCGATCTTCTCCGCCTCCGCCGGAAACGGCGTCGGCGGCACCGCGTCCTTCAGCGCGAGCGGTGACGATTCGACCCAGATCGCGCCGGGGAACCTCTATCTGTCGGCAAGCGGCCTCGGCGGGGGCGCCAATGCGGCCACCGGGCCGCAAGGCGGCGACGGCACCGGCGGCGATGCGTCGGTGTCGGCCGATGGCGCCTTCACCCTCGATCTCAACTCGCTGATCGTTCTCGCCAACGGCGAAAATGGCGGCGCCTCGAGTTCGGGCGGCGATACGGGCGTCTCGGGGGACTCGCAGGGCGGCACCGTCAGCCTGTCCGCAAGTAACGGCGCGACGATCGCCAGCACCTTCTATATCCAGCTCGACGCCGGCGGCATCGTTTCGAGCAGCGAGAATATCGGCAACGGCCAGGGCGGCGGCGTCCGCATCGACGTGACGAGCGGCGGGTCGATCACCACCGACGGCATGCTGCAGATGACCGCCGACGGCGGCAGCTTCGGCGGCTTCACGGTGGCGACGAGCGGCGGCACCGGCGACGGCGGCAACATCCTCATCAACGCCGACGGCGGATCGGTCGGTGCCGACTATTATTATCTGACCGCCAACGGCAGTTCGGCCAATTCGGCGGGTGCGACCGGCGCCGCACAAGGCGGCAACATCGACCTTTTCGCCCGCGGCGGCGGTAGCATCAGCGCCACCGACCCCAGCCAGTTCAGCAGCTTCAATGCCGATGGGCAGAGCGGCTACAGCGTCGGCGGTGCCAATGGGTTCGGCGGCTTCATCGGGCTTCACGCCGACGGCGGGACGATCGATCTGGCCGGAACGATCCGGCTGTCGATGGGCGGCTATTCGGGCGGCAACACCGATCCCGCCGGCGGCGCGATCCCGGTGGGCCTTGGCGGCTATGCGCTGATCGAGGTGCTGAACGACGGCGCCATGACGCTCGGCGATTTTGCGGCCGATGCCGAGGGGCGCGGCTATGGCAATGTCGAATCGCCCGGCGGAGCGGGCACTGGCGCGGCCAATGGCGTCGGCGGCGATGTCGTCGTCACGCTGAGCGACGGCACGCTGAGCGCAAGCCGCTTCGCCCTGTCGGCCAACGGTTTCGGCGGCCAACCCGGGTCCGGTAGCGGCACCGGCCAGGGCGGCACAATCAGCTATACGCAGACCGGCGGCGACGCGAGCTTCGGCGACATGTCGATCACCGCCAACGGCTATGGCGGCTCGACGCTGACCGGCACCGGCAACGGTATCGGCGGCACCGCGACCATGACCCTGTCGGGCGGCAGCTTCGGCGCATCGACCGCAGCCGCCTATGCCGAAGGTTTCGGCGGCGAAGGCAGTTATGGCTACGACGATTTCTCGAACCCGGTTCAGCCTGCGGGCAATGGCGGCGATGGACAGGGCGGCACCGCGACGATCGTCATCGACGGACCGATCGCGATCGATACCGGCACTTTGGCGGCCTATGCGGGTGGCCGCGGCGGCAGTGGCGGGGATTTCAGCAGCATCGGCGTCGCGGTCGGCAACGGCGGCGATGGCGGCGCGGGTACGGGCGGTCAGGCATCGATCACCATAACCGACGGATCGATCGACACCGGCGACCTGATCGCGGACGCTGGCGGAATCGGCGGCAATGGCGGCAACAGTTACGATTCGGGCAGCTTCGGCGCCCCTGCGGGTATCAGCGTCGGCGGCCGCGGCGGATCGGGCACCGGCGGGACGGCGACGATCAACCTCGCCTCGGTGGTCGGGGTCGCGGACACGCTGACGGCGCGCGCGGCGGCGTCGGGCGGGCTTGGCGGCTATGGCTCGGTCGGTAACGACGGCGGCGCGGCGACGGGCGGCCTTGCCCAGTTGATCGTGACCGATTTCGACGCCGGACCGCTCGGCGTCGTGCTCGACGCCACGGCGCTCGGCGGCGGCGGCGGAACCGGCTATGACGGCGCGGGCGGAGACGGCGGCGCGGCAACCGGCGGCACCGCGCGCGTCGAGGCGACGGGCGCCAACGGCGCGGCGTCGATCACCCAGGCCAACTTCCTGGCCAGCGGCACCGGCGGACGCGGCGGCGACGGCAATTCCACCTTCTTCCTGAACCCCGTCGGCCCCGATGGCGGCAAGGGCGGCGATGGCACCGGCGGCACGATCGAAGCCATCGCGAGCGAAAATGCGACGCTCACCCTCGCCGGCGCGAACGGCGGGCCGGTCACGCTGGCGAGCGGCGGCACCGGCGGCGATGGCGGCAACGGCGCTTTCAATGGCGAAATACCGGGCAGCACCGGCGGCGATGGCGGCGATGGCGGGGCGGGTTCGGGCGGCGTCGTCCATCTGCTTGCCAATGGCGGCACGGTCAGTTCGGCGGGTGCGCCGGTGAACATCAGCGTGGCCGGCACATCGGGCAACGGCGGCATCGGCGGCGACGGCAATGTCGACGCGGGCGGCAACGGTGGCAACGGCGCGAACGGCGCGATCTTCGCCGACCGCGGCGGGCGTATCGTCATCGAGGCACTGGCAACCCAGTCGGGCCCCGGCGCGATGGACCTTGGCGATACGACGCTGGTCGCAAGCGGCGCGCTGGCCGGGCGGATCGAGATCCGCACCGACGGCACCATCGACTTCGCCAGCCTCGACGCCGAAACCTACGGCATCTCCGATCCGACGAACAATGACACCGACGTTGCGACAAGCGGTATCTTCGTCGCGACGACCGATGGCGCCATCAATGTCGGTGGCAACGCATCGCTGCGTAGCGACGGCTCGGTCGGCGTCTATGGGCAGGCGGCGGGGTTGTTCGACATCACGGGCGATCTGACCATCGAAGCTGGCGACCAGATCGATATCCGCCACGATTTCGGCGAAGGCACGCCGCCGACTATCCGCGCCGGTGGTGACTTCACTGCGACCGCAGGATCGAGCATCAGCGGCGCCATCGGCTCGTTCCTGGTTGCGGGCGGCGACCTGTCGCTGACCGCGACCGATGGCCCGATCGGCGTCGATCGCCTGCAGGGCAGCAATATTTTCCTGACCGCGAGCGGTGCGGGATCCGTCGAACATGCCGAAGCGGACAATGATTTCATCGCCAGCGCGGCGAGTTTCCGCACTGGGCTCAATTCGATCATCACCGGCGGCAATATCATCGTCACCGCGCCCGGCGCGGTCGATCTCGGCAATTCCACCGCGGGCGGCTATGTCTCGGTCGACGGGGAGTCGATCCAGTTCGCGAATATCGGCGCGGGCGGCTTCGTCACGCTCAACGCCTCGGGCACCGCGCCGGGGGCGGAGGGGATCGCCGGCGGGTCGATCGATGCGGGCAGCTCGATCAACCTCTCCGGCAACAGCATCGCACTGACCGGTCCCGTCACTGGCGCCGGGCCGCTGTTCGCGACCGGCACCGGCGGTGCGGTAAGCATCAGCGGCGCCGATGTCGCCGGCTCGATCGTCGTCGATGCGGTGGGCAATATCGGCGGCAGCTATGTCTCGGGCGGCGATATCCGGCTCACCTCGGACGCCGACATCAACGCATCGGCGACGGCCAATGGCGGCTATACCGATCCGGCAACCGGCGCGATCGCCGACGGCAATGTTTTCGCCGATGCGGCGGGCAACGCCACGCTGACCGACAGCGGTGCGGCGCGCATGTTCGGCGTCAACGCGGGACAGGCGGCCACGGTCACCAATGCGACCGCCGGCGAGGATCTGCTCGTCCTTGCCGGTACGACCGCCAATCTGACCAATGTCACGGCGGGTGACGACATCGACGTCCGCGCCACTGGCGCGATCATCGCGAACGGGCTCGACGCGACCGGCGCCGGGCTCGACGGCTTCACGATCAACTATGTGCCAGGCAACGGCTTTACCATCGGTCAGGGCGAAGGCACGTCGAGCATCGACGGGTCGGACATCGATATCACATCGTCGGCGGCCTCGATCGACGCCACCAACCTTTCGGCGGGCGACGATATCCTGCTGTCGGCGGCGACGACGATCGCCGTTGACGGCGGCACGACGCTGGGCCTCGGCATCACCGGCGGCGACAGCAGCATCCGCACGCAGGGAGGCGATACGGTCCTCACCAACCTCGACGCGTTCGACGACATCGTCGCGACTTCGGCGGGTGCGATCAGCGGCGACGCCATCGCTGCGGGCCGCAATCTCGCGCTGACGGCCGTCGATGCCATCGATTTCGGCGCCATCACCGTGGGCGGGACGACCACCCTCACGAGCAGCGGCGGCGCGGTCGGCGTCGATGCGCTCAACGCCGCCGGGCCGATCACGGCAAGCGGCGACAGCATCGACATTCGCGGCGGCGCGATGCAATTTGCGTCGCTTACCGCCAATGTCGGCAACGCGCTGATCCGCTCGACCGGCAATCTTTCGATCGCAAGCGGCAGCGTGGCGGGCATCGCCGATCTCGCGGCGACAGGCGGCAGCATCGCCCTCACCGACCTGTCGGCCGGCGGCGACCTCAACGCGACCGCAAGCGGCTCCATTCAGGTCGATGGCATCGTCAGCGGTCCGCGCATCGCGCTAGCGTCGAACGACATCGTGATTGCCGGACAAGGCCGCGTCGGGACCGCCGGCACCACGCAGAACCTGACGCTAACGAACAATGGCGCCACGCCCACCTTCGTCGGCGGCAGCGGCACGCAGAACGGCTATCACGCCGACGCGACCGAGATGACGCGGCTGTTCGCGACGAACATCACCGTCAACGCACCCAACGGTGCAGCGGCGACCGACCTGATCGTCGACAGCTTCACGCTGGCGGGCAATTCCAATCTGGGCGCGGCGGGTTCGCTGACGCTGCAGACGCCGGGGCGGGCACGCGTGATCGGCGCGGTCGAACTGACCGGCCTGACGAGCGCGAACCGGCTGACGCTTTCGGGCGACGATCGTGTCGAGATCATTCTGGGTCAGGGTAGCATCCGTCTTTCGGCGAATGGCGCTGCCGAAGGCGTGCTGGATCTGCGCGGAAACGATATCTTCGTCGCCACCGCGGCGGCCATCACCGATGTCGAAGCCGCGACCTCGACCAGCGCGATCGACACGCGCCTCGCACAGAATGACGGCGTCACCAGCGACGAAGGCGCTTTGTTCGCCGGCGGCATCGACGTCACGACGTCCCGCGGCTTCTATGTCCAGAACAGCGGTGCCGGGACCGACTACGCACAGCGGCGCGGGCTGACCTTCGCTGCGGGCGGGCTGAACGTCGATGCGCCGTCTTCGGGCGTGCGGATCGTCATCAACGGCGTCCGGCTCGGCGCCAACGGGCAAGTCACCGGGCTCGACACCATCCCGTTCCTCACCGTCAACGGTTCGGCCCCGACCAGCGGCACGATCGACATGCGGTCGACCTTCAACGGGTGCCTGATCATCAGCACCGGCGGCTGCACCTTCATCGATCCGGGCAATCAATTCCCCGTGCAGGATGTCGTCGAGGACGAGGTTGGCAGCGACGAGGATGGCGAAGGTGGCGGCACCGGCCTGCCCGTACCGCTCATCACGATCCGCGGCATCGATCCGCTGAGCGGCGCGCCGCTGCTCGACGATCCGGTTACCGGCGCGGGCAACGACGATCTGTGGACGCCGACGACGCCCTGACGCGCGTGTGCACAGTTGACGCCGACGGGCGGGCCGGGGCATGGGCGCGGTCATGACCGATACCCCCGCCCCCGCTTCCGGCGCACCGCTGCGGCTGTTCAACAGCCTGACGCGCCAGTTGGAGCCCTTCGCGCCCGTCCACCCCGGCGAAGCGCGCGTCTATTCGTGCGGGCCGACAGTCTATAATTATCCGCATATCGGCAACATGCGCGCTTATGTCTTCGCCGACACGCTGGGCCGGACGCTGACCTACAAGGGCTACAAGCTCACCCACGTCATCAACATCACCGACGTCGGCCACCTGACCGACGACGCCGATGCGGGCGAGGACAAGCTGGAAAAGGCCGCGGCCGAACGCGCCCAGTCGATCTGGGACATCGCGCGCCATTATACCGAGGCTTATTGGGCCGACATCAAGGCGCTGAACATCCGCCAGCCGGCGCATTGGTCGATCGCCACCGATTACGTGCCGCAGATGATCGACTTCGCGAAGGCGATCGCGGACAAGCATTGCTATGAACTCGACAGCGGTCTCTATTTCGACACCACGAGCGTGGCCGACTACGGCCGCCTCGCGCGCCACGGGACTGACGAAGGCGAAAGCCGGATCGACCCCGTGGACGGCAAGCGGCATCCGGCCGATTTTGCGATCTGGCGCAAGACGCCGCCGGGCGAAACGCGCCAGATGGAATGGGATTCGCCTTGGGGCCGCGGCGCGCCGGGCTGGCACCTCGAGTGTTCGGTAATGTCGGAGGCGCTGCTCGGCTTTCCGTTCGACATCCACACCGGCGGCATCGACCATCGCGAAATCCACCACCCGAACGAAATCGCCCAGAACCAGGCGCATAGCTGCTCGGCCGACAGCGGCGCACGGATGTGGATGCACAATAATTTCCTCGTCGAACGCAGCGGCAAGATGTCGAAGAGTTCGGGCGAATTCCTGCGTCTGCAATTACTGATCGACAAGGGCTACCACCCCCTCGCCTACCGCCTGATGTGCCTGCAGGCGCATTATCGCAGCGAGCTGGAATTTTCGTGGGAGGGTTTGGGCGCGGCGCTCACGCGGCTCAAACGGCTGGTTATGGGCGTCGCTCCCGTGCGCGACATTCCCGCCGCAGCGGTCGAAGATCGCCGACTGACCGACCTGCTCGACAAGTTCGACGCCGCCATCTCGGACGACCTCAACACCTCGGTCGCGTTGACGCTGCTCGAAGACGTCATCGCGATGAAAAAGACCGATGCCGGACAAAAGCGCGCCGCGATCGGGACCATCGACGCGGTTCTGGGCATCGGTCTTCTGGATTTGCTACGCGAAGATCTGCGTATCCGCCCCAAAGCGGCGACGATCACGGACGAGGAAATCGAAACCGCCCTCGCCCGCCGCAAGGAAGCGCGCGCGGCAAAGGATTTCGCCACGTCCGACAAGCTGCGCGACGAATTGATCGCCGCGGGCGTCGAGGTGATGGACGGCGATCCGCTCGGTTGGGACTGGCGGCTGGAAAATTAAGTTCCCCTCCCGCTTGCGGGAGGGGTTAGGGGTGGGCATGAAGGGCCCGCCCGCAGTGCAGGACTGGCCCACCCCCGGCCCCTCCCGCAAGCGGGAGGGGAGATTTTTATGACCAAGACCGTCACCGTCCTGTCCGGCCTGATCCGCCCGCTGGTCGAAGGCCGCCTGCCCGATTGGGTCGAGCCGCGCTTCTTCACGACGAAGGACGAGGCGATGGCGATGGCGCCCGAGGCCGAAATCGGCTGGTTCGACATGTACGACAAGGACGACATGGCGGAAACGATCACCGCCGCAACGCGGCTGAAATGGCTCAACTCCATCTATGCCGGGGTCGATGGCATGCCGCTCGATCTGCTCGCGGAGCGCGGGACGGTCGTCACCAACGGCGCCGGGATCAACGCGATCACCATCGCCGAATATGTCGTGATGGGAATGCTGACCGTGGCCAAGGGCTATCGTGAGGTCGTGCGGGCGCAGGATCGCCGCGAATGGCTGATGGATTCGCCGGGCAAGGTCGAACTGTTCGGATCGAAGGCGCTGCTGCTCGGCTATGGCGCGATCGGCAAGCTGATCGAGGAGCGGCTGAAGGGCTTCGCGGTCGATGTGACCATCGTGCGCCGGTCGCCCCCTAAAGACTCAGGTGACCCCAACACGCTGACGCCCGACCAGTGGCGCGCGAAACTGGGCGACTTCGACTGGGTGATTCTGGCGGTTCCGGCGACGCCCGAAACCGATGGCATGATCGGCGCCGCCGAACTTGCCGCGATGAAGCCGACCGCCACGCTCGTCAACATCGCCCGCGGCAGCGTGGTCGATCAGGATGCGCTGGTCGCGGCGCTCGACGCGAAGCAGATCGCCGCCGCCTTCCTCGACGTGACGACTCCCGAGCCGCTCCCAGCCGACGATGCGCTGTGGAGCCTCGACAATGCGCATGTAACGATGCACCTGTCGGGCCGCGCGCAGGATAAGATGTTCGTCCGCTCGGCGCAGCGCTTCCTTGAAAATCTGGATCGCTGGCACAAGGGTGAAGCGGTCGAACCGCAGGTCGACCTGACCCTGGGTTATTGATCGCCCGCGCCGTCACCTTTCGATCCTTTCGCGCGAATGGGAAGAGACCTCTCCCGTCGCGCAAAGGATTGCCATGTTTCCCCTTCTTCCTCGCCGTACGTTGCTGATCGGCGCCGCGGCTTCGACCGTTGCGGCCGCGCTTCCCGCGCGCGCCGCAGCCGCCGCGCCGATCCGCGCGATCGGCTTCGACGGTTTTCCGATATTCGATCCGCGCGGCGTTGCGGCGCGCGTCAAAGCCATCGTGGGTGACAACGGAGAGGCCTTTGCGGCCCAATGGTCGGCCAAGCTGTTCGGCTATAGCTGGCTTGAAACCGCCGCCGGCCGTTACCGCGATTTCCGCACGACCGCCGACGCAGCGCTGCGGCACACCGCCGCAGCGATGCAGGTAACGCTGAGCGACGCCGAACGCGCGACGCTTGTCGGCGCGTACGATGCACTCGACGTCTGGCCCGATGTTCGTCCGGCGCTCGAAACGCTGCGCGGCGCCGGAATTCGACTTGCCTTTCTGTCGAACCTCGGCGCCGACTCGCTCACCGCCAATATGCGGCGCAACGACATCGCCCATTATTTCGACGCGCCGCTGAGTACCGACCGCGTGAGCGCCTTCAAACCGTCGCCCAAGGCCTATGCGATGGCGCTCGATGCGTGGGACATTCCGCGCGAACAGATCGGCTTTGCGGCATTCGGCGGGTGGGATGCGGTAGGCGCGACCTGGTTCGGCTATCGCACCGCCTGGGTCAACCGCTTCGGCGTCCCCGCCGAACCGCTGGGCGTCGAACCGGCGATCACGAGCCGGGGGATCGAGGGCGTGCTTGCCCTTGCCGGTCTCGCCTAAGCCGGCCTTTCCGCCTTCAGTTCGCGCACCAGCGGCTGCAGCCGCGCGTCATATTTAGCGAGCATCGTGTGCGCGCCGGCATGGTCATAAAAGCTGACGAGCTCACGGCCGTTCCAGCGATGGAGCGCATAGGCCGGATCTTCGGCCACGATCATCGGGCGGTCGTCGGGATGATTTTCGTCGATAGGGCGCAGGTCGAGCGACACTTGCGGCGCGGTCGACGAACAGATCGCGACCGTTCGCCCCTCCCACGCCACGGTAACGCTGCGATGCAAATGGCCGCATATCAGGCCGCGGACATGGGGATGGCCGCGCACGACATCGGTGAAGCGATGCACCCATGGTTCGTCGGGATGGGTGTTCATCCACTCGATGCCGCTCTCGACCGGCGGATGATGCATGACGATATAGGTCGGCTTGGCAGTATCGCGGCCGAGCTCGGCGTCGAGCCATGCGGCGCGCGCGTCGCAAAAGGCGCCGCCGTGGCGCCCTTCCTCCAGCGTGTCGATCGTGACCAGCCGCACGTCGGGCAATTCGATCGCATATTGCACGAAACCATTGCCGTCGTCGAAGCCCGGAAACTGCGCGTGGAAATTGTCGCGCAAATCATGGTTGCCGACGCTCGGCCAGACCGGAAAGGGGCAGCGCGAAAAGGCGGTGGCGAGCCGGCGATAGCTGTCGGCATCGCCGCGATCGGTGATATCGCCGGTCGCGAGCAACAGGTCGGGCCGGTTTGGGCCCTCGATGAGCACGTCGAGCACATCGTCGAGCCGCTTGCGGTTATATTCGGCCGGATTGTCCGGATCGAACCCGATATGGATATCGGTGATCTGGGCGATCAGCATATCCGTCCCCTGCTCGGCCTCTGGCGGCCTTCAATATCTCACCCGCCCCGCCTTGCCCCGTGCAAGGAAGGTGTGCGCCACGTCACATCATAAAGGCCCCGCCCCTCGGTGCCTGTGATCAGGCTCACATCATAGATAGCAGCCAGAGGTTTATGCGTGATTGCCGCGCTGTTAACCTTCCGCTGACGGGCGGGCATCCAGGGTTTGCCGCCGTCCGAATGATATTCGTGGCACATGGCGCACGGCGATTCGGTCGCGGTCTCGACCTTCACCAGCCGCGCGCCGCCCTCGCCCACATGGCAGTCGCGGCACTGGCGCAGCCCCGGCACCAGCAGGTCGCTGGCCGCCTTCGAACCCGGCGCGGCGGCATGGCAGTCGGCGCATTTCGTCGCCTTGTGCGCATCGTGATCGAACCAGCCCTTTTCCAGATAGCGCGGGGTCTGATTCACCGCCATCACCCGCCAATTGTTGCCCGATACGGGGGCGAAAATGGTGTGGCAGTCGTAACAGGCCCCGCCCTTGGAAAAGACCGCGCGCACCGCATCGGCGGCGCGATTGGGCCGCACCGCGACCTCGCGGAAATAGATATTGTAAAGCTGACCCTCGGCATATTGGCCGGGTCGCCGCCGTTCCATACCGCCAAGTTGCAGCGGCCGGCTCGGCGGGGTCGAGCGATAATAGGCGTAGAGGTCCGCCACGACCTGATCGGGCTCGCCATGACGCAGCGTGCGGGTGACGCCGCCGACGGTTTCGAAGGCCAGGCTGTGGCACATCGCACAGTCGCGTTCCATCGCGACGGGTTTGATCCGCACCCCGTCGGCATCGGGGCGGTGGCAATTCTGACATTCGAGCTTCTTGCCGAAGTCATATTGACCGCGGAAACTTGCCGCCATCCGCGCCACCCCGCCGTTCGCGGCGAGATGGATGTCATGCGGGAATTTCAGGCCGTCATAATCGACCAGCGGCCCCGTGCCGGGCATCGCCCGCGCCAGCTTGGCGCCCGGCGCCGCGCGGACGAGCGGGCGGAATTCGGGATGCGCGGTGCCGAAATCGCCGGCATCGGCGACATCGACCTTGAACCCCGCCGCCTTGAGCCGCGAAACCATGCCGTCGTGGCAGTCGGCGCAGAATTTCTGCGGTGTCGGCGGCATCGGCCCCGCGCCCTCATGTTCGGTATGGCATTCGACGCAGCGCCCCTGCGGCTTGTTGAACGCCTTGGCGAAGCCGGCGAGGACTTTCTCGCCGACACCCGGCGGGTGCCGTGCGGCGAGAAGCATCGCGGTCGAGGCATCGGCATGGCTCGCGCTCATCGCCTTATGCTCGCCCGTGTGGCATCCGACGCACGCCTTGTCGGTTACTGCGACGAAGGCATCGACATGGCAGGCCTGGCAATCGTTCTTCAGGCTGGCGTGCGCGCTCGACAGCGGCCCCGACAGCCACGCCTTGTCGGCATGATAGCCCTGCGGCCGGACATCGACGCTGCGATAGCTGTGCCAGGCCCAGATCGGCCCGACCAGAAAGGCAAGCAGCACGACCAGCGCAAAGGCCCAGGCGCCCATGCGGCGCCCCGGCATTACCGCGGCGAGCGAAAAGGCCCGGGCCTCGTCGACATCCTTCGACGATTGCGACAGTTCGTCGATCCGCTCGACGAGAAGGATGATATTCTCCCCTTCGCGCGCGATTGTCAGCCGGTGGCCGCCAAAGCGCAGTTCGGCCCCCGCCGCGCTGTCGATGTCGGCGATGTCGAGCGTCCGGCCGTTGAGGTCGAACCCCAGCCCCTCGCTCGCCTGCACCCGCACATGGCGGCCGTCGGCGCTGCTGATCGTCGCATGCTGCGGGTTCACCGCCAGATCGGCGACGTGGATCGTGTTGCCGCCGTCGCGGCCCAGCGTGATGCTGGTGCCCGGCAGCGGCTGATCGCGAACGATCTGCTTGCCCGTCTTGGTCGTCGAGATGCGGCGCAGGATGAAGCTCATGATCCCCGCCTCACCAATAGAAGAAGACGCTGATGATGTGCGCCGACAGCGCCGCGATCAGCGCGAAGGTCAGCGGCACATGCACATAGAGCCAGATTTCCAGCATCGCCCGGATGCGCAGGTGGGCGCGCAGGCGGGCCAGTGCGGCTTCCTTTTGCGAAAGCAGTCCGATGACCTTCTGCCGCGCGTCGGCGTTGCCCCCGTGCGAGAGCGACAACGCGCGCAGCGCCGCCGCCGTCGCGTCCTTCGGATAGCGCCCGGAAAGACGCGCCCTGATACCTCCCGCAAAGGGATCTTCGTCGAGCGAGGCGAGCACCGGTGCGGTATCCTCCGGCGACAGCGGCTGCGCGGCGGCGTGCAGCTGGCGGTCGAAGGCGCGGATCGCCTCCAGCATCTGCATCTGCGTCATCTCGTCGCGATTGTTCGATAGCGCCGCGGGCAGCGTCGCATAGACGATCACGCCATAAAGGCCCGACAGGATGACCAGCATCATCAGCGCCCAGGCGAGCGTATGGACGTTCCAGCCGAGCTGGAAACCCGTGTGCCAAGTGCCGATGACGACCAGGCTCAGCCCCAGATAGACATGCGCCGACGTCCACGCCTTCAGCGACCAGGCATCGCGCGTCATCTTGCGCTTGCGATAGCCGAGCGCGGTGAGCCAGAGGATCAGCAACGCGCCGATGGTGCCGAGCGTATAGCCGTACCAGCTTCCGCCATTGGGCCGCGGCGTCACATCGATCAGCGCATATGAGGTGATGACGAGCAGGCAGAGCCCGCCCGAAATCTTTGCCCAGCGGAAATTGGCGTAGCGCAGAAAGCCCTCATGCTTGCGCTCGCGGACGCGTTCGGTCTGGGTGGCCCGGTTGCGGCGGCCCAAAAGCCTTCTGGGAAACAGACTCGCCATCAGCCCGCATCCTCCTCGAGCCGCGCGATCGACAGAAACTCCTCGGGCGACACGCGGATCGCGGCACCCGTCGGACAGGCGCGCACGCAGGCCGGCCCGCCGGCAATGCCCTTGCACATGTCGCACTTCACCGCGATTTTCTTGGGCTTTTCGTCGCCGAGCTTTTTCTTGGTCCATTTGGGCGACGGTTCGCCCGGCCCCGGCCCCTTGCCGAAGAGCAGCCAGCTAAGCAGCCCCGGCTTCGGCGGCGGCGCGGCCTCCATGCGGATCACGCCATAGGGGCAGTTGCGCATGCAGTTGCCGCAGCCGATGCAACCCGGCTCCATGAACACCTCGCCGTCGGGGCCGCGGTGGATCACGTTCGGCGGGCAGTCGGCCATGCAGTGCGGATGTTCGCAGTGGCGACAGCTTGTCGGTACATGGAGATGCGCGAAGGTCTTGCCCGCCTCGCGGTCGAGCCGCGACAGTCCCTCGTGGCTGTCGGCGCAGGCCTTTTCGCAATTGTCGCAGCCGACGCACAGATTTTCGTCGATCAGCAGCGCGTCGGTCGCCTCGCCCAGCCCTTCCTTCATGATGAAGCTGGCGGTGTCCGAATAAAGGTCGACCGCGCTCGAATAGCTTGCCTTGCGTGATTCGATGAAGGCGTTCATCGCTGCGCGTTCGGCGACCGCCGCCTCGGTCGCGGCGCGCACCTGCGGCCGCGCGGCGAGCATCTTGCGAAAGCTTTCGCCGGTCAGCTTGATGACCTCGCTGCCGACCGCGGCCTTGACCGTCGCATTGCGCGGCTCGCCGCTGAGCACGCCCATCTCGCCGAAATAGCTGCCGGCGGGCAGATAGCGTAGGAAGATCGGCTTGCCGCCGATATCCTTTTCGACGACCATCGAGCCTGACCGGATGACATAGACGTCGTCGCCCTGCTCGCCTTCGGTCACGACCACCTTGCCCGCCGGCACGCGCACGACCTCGGCCTGGTCGACGACCTCCTGCAGATCATCGACGGTCAGCCCGCCCTTGAAGATTTGCAGCAACTGGCGTTCGAGCGAGATGCGGTTGATGACGCGTTTCGCCCCCGGCACTGCGGCCATCAGCTTGAGCGCGGCGGTGCGCGACACCTCTACGAAGATGCTGTCCTCGCCGGCGCGGATCGTCGCGCCGCGCTTGCGGCCCGATATCAGCCCGACCTCGCCGAAGATCGACCCCTGTTCGATCGGCACCGTGACGCCGGGCGCCACTTCCACCTCGGCGTGACCGTCGGCGATCGCGAACAGCGACGATCCCGGCTCGCCCTTTTCGAACACCACCTCGCCGCGGCGATAGAAGGCAACCTTCGAATCGAGCATGAATTCGCGCATCTGCAGCGCCGAGACATCGGCGAAGATGCGGACCCGCGTCCGCAGATAGTCGAGCCATTCGCTGACCGATTTCTTCTGCGGCAAATCGGCAAAGATCGCCGCCAGATCCTTTTCGTCGGCCGGGGTCAGCGCGCTGTTGCCGTTGATGAACTCGACGACGTCATAGCCCTGGTTCATGCAATGCTTGATCAACGGATAGCCCGCGAGTGCGCCGATCACGAAGATGCCGGGCACCGTCGATTCAAAGGTCGGGGACAATTTTGGAAAAGCTTCGCGGTCCGGGCCGGTGAATTCGATTCCCATCGATTCGACAAAGCCGCGCGGCGCAACCGACCCCAGCCGCGCGACGATCACGTCGCATTCGATCCGCTCGTCGCCGTTCGGCGTTTCCAGCGTCAGCCAGCCGGGCTCGACCAGCTTGGGCTGCGTTTCGGTGCGGATCGACAGAAAGCCGTTCTCGCCCGCCTCCATCATGTCGGAGACATTCTTCGCCTTGGCGCGCGCGAAATCCTTCGACCGGTTCAGAATGGTGACGGTGTTTTCGAGCGCTTCCTCGGCGACGCCGAGCGCATTCTCGATCCCCGCATCGCCCGATCCGACGACCGTAATATGCTGGTTCTTGAAATCCTCGGGATCGTCGACCTGATAGATGATGTGCGGCAGATCATATCCGTCGCAGCGCAGGCGATTGGGATTGCCCTGCGTGCCGATGGCAAGGACGATATTTTCTGCCGCGATCACCGTGCCCTTGGCGGTCTTGATCGAAAAGGCGCCCTTCTGCCCCGATACCTCGACGACCTCCGCCTGATAGGCGACATTGACCCCGTTGTTCGCGGCATCCTGATCCCAATTGCCCAGGATCGTTTCGCGCGCGCCCTCGGCGAAGCGGCAATCGGACCGCAAATCGAGCCGTTCGGGCGTCGCAAGGACGCGCTTGCCCTTCTGATATTTGAAGATCGTATCCGAAAGATGGTCGGTCTTTTCCAGCAGCACATGCGCCATCCCGAGCTGCGCCGCGCGCGCCGCCGCGCTCAGGCCGGCGGGCCCCGATCCGATGATCGCGACCTTGACCGCGTCGCTCATGCGCGATGGCTCCGCGACCCGTCGTCGCGCCCGTCGCCGTCGCTGCAGATGACCATGCGCACCAGCATCCCTTCCCCCTCTCGCCGGCCCCATTTGGCGATCAATTTACGGATGCGACCCGGACTTATGTCCTGGAAGGCGTAGCTATGCCCTTGAATGCGGGAAAAGGTCAATGCGGGAAAAGGTCGACCGGCGACGCGCGCACCGCGGCCGGCGAACATGATATTGAAGCGCTAAAGACGCGTCTTGGTCGGTCAGGCGATCTCGAACATCGCGGCAATGCGATCGGACGCCACGGGCTCGCACCGCGTCCAGCCTTCCGGGCCCAGCTTTTCCAGCGGGCGGAAGCGCGCCTTATACGCCATGCGGGCAGACCCTTCGATCCAATAGCCCAGATAGACGTAAGGCAGCCCCGCCTTGGACGCGCGGCGGATATGGTCGGCGATGATGAAGGTGCCCAGCCCCTCGCGCAGCGGATGGGCGGCATCGAAGAAGCTGTAGATCATCGACAGGCCGTCGCCCTGACGGTCGGTCAGGCAGCAGCCGACGAGCCGGCCGCGCGAACCATCGGTCGTCGGCTCGCGATATTCGATCATATAGCTGTCAACCGGAGTCTGCTCGACCATGTCGGCAAAATCCTGTTCGTCCATATCGGCCATGCCGCCATCGGGGTGGCGCGCGCCGAGATAGGATCGCAGCAGCGCATATTGCTCTTCGGTCGCCCAGGGCTTGCAAGCGGTGACAACCAGATCGGCGTTGCGGCGGATCGTCCGCTTCTGCGATCCGCTCGGCTTGAACTCGCCTGCACAGACGCGCACCGACACACAGGCGGTGCAATCGGCGCAGCTTGGGCGATAGGCGACCGACTGGCTACGGCGAAAGCCGATCCGGCCGAGCGCGTCGTTCAGCTCATTGGCATTATTGCCGCTCAGTTCGGTGAAAACCTTGCGCTCGGTCTTGCCGGCCAGATAGGGGCACGGCGCCGGGCTGGTCACGAAAAAGCGCGGAAAACGGAACGGTGCGGACACGCGGGCTCAACCTCCGGATTTGCAGAAGCGCCCCCACCGCGGTGCGCCGTCGCCTTCGTTCCAGCGACTATGCCGCGCACGGTCAATGGTGCAAAGTCCATTTACCATTTTAAAGCGTCTCGAACTGAATCAGCGCGAAAATTTTCTGAATCCGCCGCTAACTCTTGTCTCGATTTGAATCGACTCGGCCGCACCGGCGTCCGGTTCAGCTATAGCCGCGCAGTTCGTCGCCGGTCAGCGTCGCGACGTGCAGCACATTGGTCGAACCCGGCGTCCCGAAGGGCACCCCCGCCATCATCACCAGCTTGGCCCCCGCCTTGCCGATGCCGTGGCGTAGCGCCATGCGCTTGCCCTTGGCGATCATCTCCTCGAAGCTGCCGATATCCTTGGTCGGCACCGCATGCGCCCCCCACAGCAGCCCCATGCGCCGCGCCGCATCGCGCTTCGGGGTCAGCACGAGCAAGGGCGCATTCGGCCGCTCGCGCGCGACGCGGCGCGCGGTCGATCCCGATGCGGTGAAACAGATGATCGCATCGGCGGCGATCGTCTCGATGATGCTGCCCGCGGCCTCGGCCAGCGCATCGGCGGTGGTCGCATCGGGCTGCGTCTCGGTGAAGTGCAACCGCCGGTAATAGTCGGGATCGCTTTCGACCGAGCGCGCGATCGAATCCATCATCGTCACCGCCTCGACCGGCCAGGCGCCCGCCGCCGTCTCGGCCGAGAGCATGATCGCGTCGGCGCCGTCATAGATGGCGGTCGCGACGTCGGACACTTCGGCGCGGGTCGGCGTCGGCGAGACGATCATCGATTCGAGCATCTGGGTCGCGACCACGACCGGCTTGCCCATCCGCCGCGCCGCCGCAACGATCCGCTTTTGCAGCGGCGGCACCGCCTCCGGCGGCAATTCGACGCCCAGGTCGCCGCGCGCGACCATCGCGGCGTCTGCGATCTCCAATATTTCCTCCAGCCGCGCCACCCCGGCGGGCTTTTCGAATTTGACGAGTAGCGCCGCCTTGCCGCCGATCAGCCGCCGCGCCTCGGCAACATCCTCGGGCCGCTGGACGAAGGAAAGCGCGATCCAGTCGACATGCTGGTCGAGCGCGAAGGCAAGGTCGCGGCGATCCTTTTCGGTCAGCGCGGCGAGCGGCACGACCACGTCGGGGACGTTGACGCCCTTGCGATCCGAAATCTTGCCGCCGACCTCGACCAGCGTCTCGATGCGGTCGGGCGCGACGCTCTTGACGCGCAGCACCAGCTTGCCGTCATCGACCAGCAGGCGCGTTTCGGGTTCGAGCGCAGCGAACAGTTCGGGATGCGGAAGGTGGACGCGGCTGGCATCGCCCGGCGCCCTGTCGGTATCGAGAATGAAGGTGGCGCCTGTCGCCAGTTCGGCCGGCCCGTCGCGAAAGGTGCCCACGCGCAGCTTCGGCCCCTGCAGGTCGACCAGGATCGTCGTGGGCCGCCCCGTTTCCTTTTCCAGCGCGCGGATCGCCGCGATGACCTTGGCATGGCCTTCATGGTCGCCATGGCTCATGTTGACGCGAAAGGCGTCGGCGCCGGCGCGGTGCAGTGCGGCAATCATTTCGGCATTGGCGCTCGCGGGACCGAGCGTGGCAAGAATACGCACCTTGCGCTGGCGGGGGGTAAAGCTCTGGACCACGATTGCTCCGCTTGTCTCTTGATCTACAATATCGCTACGGCCGCGTGGCATGGCGCGTTGCCTGCCGAAGCGCAACCGCCGTATAGCTATTCATCCACAGACCGGAGAATGTCATGTCGTGCAGCGATGACCAACCGATGACCGCCGACCCCCTCGACAGCATCGACGATGCCGTCGCCGCGGCGGCCTTCCGCCGCCTTGTCCGCCTGCTCCGCCACCGCAGCGACGCGGCGAATATCGACCTGATGGGCCTCGCGGGTTTTTGCCGCAACTGCCTGGGCGACTGGATCGCCGAAGCGGACGACCTCGACAAGGAAAGCGCCCGCGCCATCGTCCACGGCATGCCAACCGCCGAATGGAAGGCGCGCTTTCACGTTGTCGCCACCCCTCAACAGCTTGCCCGCATGGAAGAAAGCATGGCCAAGAATCCCTGACCCCGCTAATCGGACGCCCGAGGCGATTCTCGCCACAACCATCCATATCCATCGGAGCATAAAATGAGCGAAGCCACGACTGCCGACGAACAACTGCGCCTTTTCATCGAGCGCATCGAGCGGCTGGAAGAAGAGAAAAAGGGCATCGCCGACGATATTCGCGACGTTTATCTGGAATCGAAGTCGCAGGGCTATGATCCCAAGATCATGCGCCAGATCGTGCGCCTGCGCAAAATGCCGGTCCACGACCGCAAGGAAATGGAAGCGATCCTCGACGTTTACAAATCGGCGCTCGGCATCGTCTGAACTCCGAAAAATCGCTGTCCTACATGATCGGGCCGCGCTACCCCCTTCGCCATGTCACCCGTCACGCCTTCGTTTGTCCGGTCCAACAGGCCGTTTCGGCGTGACGGGTATCATGGTACCGGAGGGGAGCGACAAGTTTGACAACTTCCGCGAAACCGGCGGTCCGGAACCGCCTTTCCGCTTGAAGCATAAACGCCAGACGCCAGGGAGGAAGATATGTTCAGCACCACGACCAACGCTGTCGAAGGCCGTCCGGTCCGCGAATATCTGGGCATCGTTACCGGTGAGGTGATCGTCGGCGCGAACCTGTTCCGCGACCTGTTCGCCAGCATCACCGACATCGTCGGCGGCCGCTCGGGCAAATATGAAGATGTCCTCGCCCGCGCCCGCAAGGAAGCGATTGGGGAAATGGAAGCCGAAGCCACGCGCCTTGGCGGCAATGCCGTGATCGGTGTCGATCTCGACTATGAAGTGCTCGGCCAGAACGGGTCGATGCTGATGGTCAGCGCTTCGGGAACCGCCGTGGTTGTCTGATCGGCGCCGCCGCCCGTAGTTGTCTGCGACCGCGCTTCGCGCTAGGGGCGGCCCCAGATTTTTCCGTTAAGGGAGGTAGGCCGTGGCCGGCCATAGCAAATTCAAGAACATCATGCACCGCAAGGGTGCGCAGGACAAAAAGCGCAGCAGCCTCTTTTCGAAGCTCAGCCGCGAAATCACCGTGGCGGCGAAGATGGGCCTGCCCGATCCCGACGCCAATGCCCGCCTCCGCGCGGCGGTTAACGCCGCCAAGGCGCAGTCGATGCCCAAGGACAATATCCAGCGCGCGATCGACAAGGCCGCGGGCAATGATGGCGAGAATTACGAGGAAATCCGTTACGAAGGCTATGGCCCCGGCGGCGTGTCGCTGATCGTCGAGGCGCTGACCGACAATCGCAACCGCACCGCGACCAACGTGCGCACCGCGTTCAGCAAGAATGGCGGCAACCTCGGCACTTCGGGCAGCGTCAGCCACGGCTTCGACCGGCTCGGTATGATCAGCTATGCGGCAAGCGCGGGCGATGCCGACACCGTCTTCGAAGCCGCGCTCGATGCGGGCGCCGACGATGTCGAATCGACCGAAGACGGCCATGACATCTGGACCAGCGTCGATTCTTTGCACGAAGTCGCAAAAGCGCTCGAAGCCAAGCTGGGTGAAGCCGAAGGCGTGAAACTCGCCTGGCGCCCGACGTTGAAAAGCGAAGTCGCCGACGAAAGCGTCGCGCAGACGCTGTTCAAGCTGATCGACACGCTCGACGATGACGATGATGTGCAGACCGTGTGGGGCAATTACGAAATCCCCGACGCGGTGATGGAGAAATTGGGTTGATAAATTTCCTCCCTGTCGCGAAGCGATGGGGAGGGGGACCGCTCGCGAAGCGAGTGGTGGAGGGGCAATGCCTTCGCCCCTCCGTCAGCCCTTCGGGCTGCCACCTCCCCATGCCTGCGGCACAGGGAGGATTTCTAACATGATCATCCTCGGCCTCGACCCCTCGCTCAGCTGCACCGGCTGGGGCATCATCCGCGTCGAGGGCAGCCGGATCGGCCACATCGCCAACGGGCAGATCAAGACCCACGCAAAGGCGCCCCTGCCCGACCGGCTGGCGTATCTCGATACTGCACTCGCGGCCGTGATCGCTGACCATGCCCCGGCGCAGGCAGCGGTCGAGGAAGTGTTCGTCAACGACAATCCGCAATCGACGCTGAAGCTCGCGCACGCGCGCGGCGTCGTCCTGCTCGGCTGCGCGCGCGGCGGGCTGACCGTCGCCGAATATGCGCCGCGCCTCGTCAAGAAAGCCATCGTCGGAACCGGCGGCGCAGCGAAGGAGCAGGTGCAGGCGATGCTGCGTATCCTGCTGCCGGGCGCGAAGGTCGCGGGCGCCGACGCGGCCGACGCGCTGGCGGTCGCGATCTGCCATGCGAACCACCGGCCGCGCTTCTGATGATTTCAAATTTGTTCCCTTTTCATTCCTACCGCGCTAGCACGGCGAAATGATCGCAAAACTCACTGGAAGGCTCGACAGCAGCGGCGCAGGCCATGCGGTGATCGACGTCGGCGGCGTCGGTTATCTGGTCGAGGCATCGGCGCGCACGCTCGATGCCCTCGGCCCGGTCGGCGGCGATGTCACCATCCACACCGAAGTGCTGGTGGGCGAGGATTTCCTGCGCCTGCTCGGCTTCGCCCGCGCCGAGGAACGCGACTGGTTCCGCCTGCTCACCAGCGTTCAGGGCGTCGGCGCAAAGGTCGCGCTCGCGATCCTCTCCGCGCTCGAAGTCGCCGACCTGCAACGCGCGCTCGCCAGCGGCGACAGCGCGATGATCGCGCGCGCCAACGGCGTCGGACCGAAGCTCGCACAACGCATCGCGCACGAACTGAAGGACAAGGCAGGTGCACTGGGCGGGATCGCCGGCACCGGTCCCGCGGCCGTCCCGGCCGCCGGCCCCCTCGGCGATGCCGTAACCGCCCTCACCGGCCTTGGTTTCAAACCCGGCGAAGCCAGCGCCGCCGTCGCCGCGGCGAGCGAGGAACTGGGCGCGGGCGCCACTCTGGATGCACTGGTTCGCGTCGCGCTCAAAAAGGCGGCGAAATGACCGCCCTCACCCGCCACGCCTCCTGCCGCTGCGGCCAGATCCGCATCGCCTGCACCGGTGAGCCGATCCGCGTGTCGGTGTGCCATTGCCGCGAGTGCAAGGCGCGCAGCGGCAGCGCCTTTGCCGCACAGGTCCGCTTTCCCGCCGAGCAGGTCCGCATCGAGGGCGAAGCGAGCGCGAAGATGTGGCAATATACCGGCGACAGCGGCAACACCGCCGACTTCTTCTTTTGCGGCACCTGCGGTTCGGGCGTCTGGTATCGCGCGCGCCCCTATCACGACGCCTATGCGATCCCGCTCGGCAATTTCGCGCCCGGCCACCGCTTCGTCCCCGACTATTCGGTGTACGAGGAACGCAAGGAGCCTTGGGTTTCGATCACCGGCGAGGCAATAGAGCATTATGACTGAGCCCGCCCTGACGACGCCGATCCGCACCCCCGAGGATGCCGACGCCGCGCTGCGGCCGAAGTCGCTCGCCGAGTTCGTGGGTCAGGCGGCGGCGCGCGAGAATCTGCGCATCTTCATCGAGGCGGCAAAGGCGCGCGCCGATGCGCTCGACCATGTGCTCTTCTTCGGCCCGCCGGGGCTGGGCAAGACGACGCTGGCACAGATCGTCGCGAAGGAGCTGGGCGTCGGTTTCCGGTCGACCAGCGGCCCGGTCATCGCCAAGGCGGGCGACCTTGCCGCGCTGCTCACCAATCTGGAGGATGGCGACGTCCTGTTCATCGACGAGATCCACCGCCTGTCGCCCGCAGTCGAGGAAATCCTCTATCCCGCGATGGAGGACCGCGCGCTCGACATCATGATCGGCGAAGGGCCGTCGGCGCGCAGCGTGCGGATCGACCTGCCCAAATTCACGCTCGTCGGCGCGACCACGCGGCAGGGGTTGCTGACGACGCCGCTGCGCGATCGCTTCGGTATCCCGGTGCGGCTCAATTTCTACACCCATGCCGAACTCGAACAGGTGATCGGCCGCGCCGCCCGCCTGCTCGGCCTCGGCATCGCGCCCGACGGCGCGCTCGAAATCGCGAAGCGTTCGCGCGGCACGCCGCGCATCGCCGGGCGCCTGCTCCGCCGCGTGCGCGATTTTGCGACAGTGGCGGGGGCGCAGATCGTCGACGCGCGGGTGGCCGACGCGGCGCTCAACCGGCTGGAGGTCGATGCGCTGGGCCTCGACGCCATGGACCGCCGCTACCTTGCCATGATCGCCGACATCTATCGCGGGGGGCCCGTGGGGGTCGAAACGCTGGCGGCGGGCCTCAGCGAGCCGCGCGACACGATCGAGGATGTGATCGAACCCTATCTGCTCCAGATCGGGCTGATCGCCCGCACCGCGCGCGGCCGCTGCCTCAACGCCAGCGCGTGGAAGCATCTGGGCCTCAATCCGCCCGCGGGCGTGCAGGACGGACTATTCGATTCTGGCGGCGGTGCGGCAAAATAGGGCGGAAAAGTGCGGCTTTGAATCCGCCAACCGGCCCCGCGCTGCGACGAACCGTTCAAGAGGGCTTTGCGACGAGTCGAAGCATCGCTATCGCTCGCAACTATGGTTGACGTTCCGCCTCCTTTCATCCCCGGCGCCTTTGTCGGGGCCGCGCATCATTACCGGCTGCGCGTCTATTTCGAGGACACCGACCTCAGCGGCATCGTGTATCACGCCAATTATCTGCGCTATATGGAGCGTGCCCGGTCGGACATGCTGCGCATCGCCGGGATCGACCAGCGCGCGGCGATGGAAGCGGGCGAAGGCGCCTGGGCCGTCACCGACCTTGCGATCAAATATGTACGCCCGGCCAAGCTCGACGACGATTTGCTGGTCGTCAGTACCGTCGAGGCGGTGCGCGGCGCGAGCGTGATTATCGCGCAACGCATCCTTCGCGGTCAGGACGAGTTAACCAACGGGCGTGTTACCGCAGCCTTTCTGTCGCCCGAGGGCCGGCCGCGCCGCCAGCCCGCCGGGTGGGCCAGCCGCTTTACCGCGATCATGAATGGAGAGACCATCCCTTGCTAGACAATATCAAGCTGGCCGCCGACGCGGCGACCTTGTCCCCCATCGCGCTGTTTCTGCAGGCCGATATCATCGTGAAGGCGGTAATGATCGGGTTGCTTGCCGCGTCCATCTATGTGTGGGCGGTGATCTTCACCCACGGCCGCGGCGTCGGCAAAATGATGAAGGCGTCGGACAGCTTCGAGCGCGATTTCTGGCGCGCCGACAATATCGACAAATTCTACGACAAGAATGGCAATGAAGAATTGCCGAGCGCGAAGGTGCTGGCTGCGGGGATCGGCGAGTGGCGCCGTTCGACGCGGAGCAAGGTCATTGACCGTGAAGGAGCGCGCGAACGGCTGGGCATTGCGATGAACAGCGCCGTCGCCGGTGAGGTCGACCGCCTCGCCGAAAAGATCGGCACGCTGGCCACCATCGGCTCGGTTGCGCCCTTCGTCGGCCTGTTCGGAACGGTGTGGGGGATCATGCGCAGTTTCACCGCGATCGCCGCATCGAACAACAGCAGCCTCGCCGTCGTTGCGCCGGGGATTGCCGAGGCGCTGTTCGCGACTGCGATCGGCTTGTTCGCCGCCATCCCCGCGGTGATCGCCTATAACGCCTTTTCGCAGCGGCTGAATCGGCTTGAATCGCGGCTCGGCCGCTTTGCCGATGGCCTGCACGCGACCTTCAGCCGCGAACTGGAGGTCGAAGGCTGATGGCGATGACCGGACCTTCGGGCGGCGTCGGCGGCCGCCGTCGCGGGCGCGGCGGGCGCCGGGCGCCGATGTCGGAGATCAACGTCACCCCGCTCGTCGACGTTATGCTGGTGCTGCTGATCATCTTCATGATCACCGCGCCGCTGCTTGCCTCGGCGGTTCCGATCGACCTGCCCGAAAGCCGGGCCAAGCCGATCGAGACCGAAGAGCAGGAGCCGGTTCAACTGTCGATCAATGCCGACGACACGCTGTATATCGGCGACCAGGTCGTCCCCGAAGCCGAACTGCCGGCCCGCCTCGATGCCATCGCGCGCGAGACCAAGGACGGTGAGAAGCCGCGACAGATCATGCTGCGCGCCGACAAGGGGCTCGACTATGGCCGGGTAATGCGGGTGATGGGCGAACTCAACCGCGCCGGCCTGTCGCGTATCGCGCTGGTGACGACAGGCGCCGACACCGATACCGCCGCGGCCGCCGAAAGCGCGGTCACGGACGGTTCAGAAACGCAGCCATAGGGTCGGATCATGGCCGAAACGCGGGCATATGGGGGGACACAGGGACGCGGCATCGCCGTGGCCGTCGCCGCGCATCTCGTGATTATCGTGCTGTTGTCGGTGCAATGGACCGCGGGCCAGCGCCGTTTCGACAATCCGCCGATGGAGGTTGATCTGATCGCCGAGACGGCGCCGCAATCGACCGCGCCGGTCATCAGCGCCAATCCCCCCGCCGCACGGCTGGGCGAGGAGGATGCGGCCGATATCGCCGCGCCGCCCGAACCGGTGCCGACGCCGCCGCTGCCCGAGCCCGTCGTCCGCCCGACGCCCGCCCCCGCACCAAAGCAGGTCGCGAAGCCCGTTCCGGCCACGCCCAAGAAATCCCCGCCAGCGGCCCAAAAGGCGCCGCCGCGGCCGACACCAAAAGCCGAACCGAAAAAACAGTCGTCGCGCCCCACCGGCCGTCTCGACGGCATCGTCGACGGGCTGAGCCGTTCGCAGCCAAAGGCACCGGCTTCCAAGGGCGCACCGGCCGCCGCGACGGCGGCCGAGGTCAAGCGCTCAATCGACGTCAGCATCAAGGCCGCCGTCGGCCCGCGCTGGAACGGATGCCGCATAAGCGGCGTTGACGTCGATCAACTCAAGACGGTGGTCAAATTCCGCCTGACCCAGTCGGGAGCGCTTGCCGGATTTACCAGCGTCGAGACGAGCGGCCAGAACGACAGCAACAAATTCCAGGTGCAGCGGCATCAGGAATGCGCCAAGCGTGCCATCGAACTCGCCGCCCCCTTCGACCTGCCTGAGGAAAATTACAGCTTCTGGCAGAATTACACGCTCGATTTCATCAAGAGGTAAGAGAGATGCCGCTTCGCTCCATCGCCCTCCCGCTCGCGCTCATGCTGTCCGTCGCCCCGGCGTTGGCGCAGGTCGCATCGCCCACACCCGCCCCCGCGGTTCCCACCGAACCGCGCGAAACGATCGAAGGCACCTTGTCCCAGGACCGCACGGTCATCGCGGTTCCCGCTTTCGCCACGCCTGCCGTTACCACCGTCGCCGGGCTGCGCACCGACAATCTGGGGCGGCAGATCGCCGATGTGATCGCCGCCGACCTTGAACGCAGCGGGCTTTACGCGCCGCTTGGCCCCGGCAGCGTTCGCGCGATCAGCATGGCAGAAGTGCGCGCGCCACGCTTCGCCGACTGGCAGGCGCGCAACGCCGAAAATGTTGTCCACGGCTTCGTCCAGACGAACAGCACCGGCGGCTTCGTCGTCGGCTGCTATCTCTATGACACCCAACTCGGCAGCGAACTGGTGCGGCAGGGTTTCGAGATCCAGCCGGGCGACTGGCGCCGCGCCGCGCACAAATGCGCCGACGCCATCTATTCGCGCCTGTCGGGGGAATCGCCCTTCTTCGACAGCCGCGTCGCCTATATCGCCGAGAGCGGCCCCAAGGGAAACCGGATCAAGCGCCTTGCGATCATGGATTCGGACGGCGGCAACCACCGCTTCATCACCAATGGCCAAGCGCTGGCGCTGTCTCCCCGTTTCTCGCCCGATTACAGGAAGATCGTCTATGTCAGCTATCTGAACGACCGCGTCCGCGTCTTCATCTATGACGTTAATGGGGGCACGCAGAAGCTGGTGACCGAAAGCCGCAACGCGACCTTCGCACCGCGCTGGTCGCCCGATGGCCGGCAAATTCTCTTTTCGATGGCGGTCGGCGGCAACACCGACATCTATCGCATCTCGACCGAAGGCGGCACGCCGGTGCGGCTGACCAACGCACCGGGCATCGACGTTGGCGGCAGCTTTTCGCCCGACGGCAAGAAGATCGTCTTCGAAAGCGACCGGTCGGGTAGCCAGCAAATCTATACGATGAATGTCGACGGGTCCGATCAGCGCCGGATCAGCTTCGGCGGCGGTCGCTATGCGACGCCCGAATGGTCGCCGCGCGGCGACCTGATCGCCTTCACCAAAATGGGTGGCGGCGAGTTCCGCATCGGCGTGATGACCCCCAGCGGCAGCGGCGAGCGGCTGCTGACCAACAGCTGGCAGGACGAAGCGCCGACCTGGTCGCCCAACGGCCGTGTGATCCAGTTCTTTCGCACCACATCGGGCCGCGAGGGCAAATCGACGATCTGGCAGGTCGACCTGACCGGCGTGAACCTGCGCCGGTTGCCGACGCCGCAGGACGGGTCCGACCCGAGCTGGGGCCCGATCCTGCCCTGAGGCGCGCTGGCGCGCGCGGAACCAAAGGAAAACCGCGGGGTTCAATCCTGTGTTAAATTGACGTTCATCGCATTTCGCCACGACTGAAAACGCAACAAAAAGGACAGACGACATGACGATACGCAAAACCACCGCGATGATCGCGGCGATCACCATGCTGACTGTGGGTGCCTGTTCGAAGAAAGCCCCCGAAACGCTGCCGCCGGCCCCCGAAGGGACCGACACCGGGACCGGCACGGGAACCGATCCCAATGCGGTCGTTCCGGGTTCGCAGCAGGACTTCATCGCCAACGTCGCCTCGGACCGCATCTTCTTCGGCTTCGATCAATATAATGTCGATGCAGAGGATATGGCGACGCTGCAAAGCCAGGCGCAATGGCTGCAGCGCAATCCCGCGGTGCGCGTGACGATCGAAGGTCATGCCGACGAACGCGGTACCCGCGACTATAATATCGCGCTCGGCGAACGCCGCGCCAACGCTGCGAAGAATTATCTCGCCTCGCTCGGCATCGACCCGAGCCGTATGAATGTCATCAGCTATGGCAAGGAACGGCCGGCCGAACTCGGATCGAACGAGGAAGCCTGGGCGAAGAACCGCCGCGCGGTCACGGTCGTTATCGGCCGCTGATCAACGGCCACAGCGGCACCGTCGCCCAAGCGGCGGTGCAGGCGAACACACCGAAGGGGACGGTCCGCATCGACAGCGGACCGTCCCCTTTTCGTTGCGCGCCAAGCGCCCAGACCAGCCCGCCCAGGCTGGCGAGCAGCAACAGCAGCGGCAGCGCCTGCCACCCGATCCAGCACCCGATCGCCGCGACCAGCTTGGGATCGCCGCCGCCCATCCCGTCGCTCCCGCGCACGCGCCGGTAGGCGGCAGCGATGCCGGCGAGGACAAGCCCGCCGGCCACCGCGCCGATCCAGCGATCGAGCAGACTTACTTCGAGCAGCGGCCCGGCGAGCAGCAGTCCGGCGAGCGCCAGCACCACGTTGAGCGGGTCGGGCAGCCACATGTAGCGCGCATCGAGTAGCGCGAGCGGCAGCAACAGCCAGCCAAACAACGCCCATAACCAGCCCGCCGTGCCGGGCAGCAGCGCGAGCGCTGCTGCCCCGATCGCCGCCGACAACAATTCGACCCGCCAATGCAGCGCGTCAATCGGCGCGCCGCAATGACGGCAGCGACCACGCGCCGCGATGGCCGACAGCAGGGGTATAAGGTCGCGCGCGGTCAGCGCCGTGCCGCATGCATCGCACAGCGAACGCCCGCGCAACACCGACCGCCCCAGCGGCCAGCGCAGCACCAGCGTCGCCAGAAAGCTACCGAGCAGCAACCCCGCCAACGCGGCCAGGCCGACGCCCATGCCAAAGGGCAAGGCGTCGAGCGCCGCCATGTCAGAATTGACCCGTGGTCGCCAGCACGTAGCCGTCCGCCGCCGGACGGAAGCCGAGCATCGTCAACGCCGCCGCCATCGTCGGATCGTCGTCGACGGTGATCGCAAACTGCGCGCGCCAAGCGCCACGACCGTCAAACCCCAGCGTCAGCCGCTCCATCCCCGACTGGCTGCTCAGCGCCGCCTGTGCACGCCCGTTCGCACAGCTCAGCGGGCCCGACAGCCCGCGCGCCAGATCCAGACCGGCGATCGGCGCCGCGATCGAAAGCTGCACCCGTCCGCTTGCCTCCACGCATTTGCCGTCATCGTCGAAGCGGATGGTGGCGCCTTCGAAGCGGATGGTGTCGACGGGGATCGCGCCGAGGCCGCCCGCGAGCGTCGTGACGCCGTTGACGTCGGCGGCGCCGCGCGGGTTTGTGCCGTAGAGTCGGCCCGACAAGGCGCCCAGCCGATCGTCCTGGCGCGCAAAGGCGAGTTCGGTGCCGCCCGTCAGCAGCGCGAGCGGCGACAAGCTGGCCTTGACCGTGCCGAGCGGCAGCGCGCCCAATCGCGCGTCGACAAGTTCGCCCGACCAGACCGAGCCGCGCACCGTCCGCGCGCTGAAGCCCGCGTCGGCGACCCCGGCGAGCGACAATGCCAGCCGCATCGGAAAGGTCGCGGCGATCAGCAGCAGCGCGAACAGCGCCGCGGCGGCGATCCAGAGGCGGTGCGAGCGGGCCATCACTGTCCGCCCTTGCGCAGTTCGGCGGTCATGCCCACCGTGCCGTCGGCAGCGGGGGTGACCGTGAGCTGATCGACAACGAACCCCTGCGTCTCGAGCGCCGCGAGCCAGTCGTTGAGGACGGGCGCCTTCGCGGTCGCGATGGCGATGGTTGCCTGCGCCGTTCCGCGCGCTTCGTTACGGTCGAGGGTCAGGCCGATCTCGCCCGCGGATTGCGCCAGAAATTGGTCGATCGCTACCGCATCGGTGGCGGCAGCGACCGCCTTCGCCGGACGCTGCGACAAAAGATGCACCTTGGCCGCGACGCGCCCTTCGCGCTCGATTGCCGCGGCATGGTCGCTGCCAAGACCGACCAGCGCCGCATAGGCCGGACGGCCGAGCGCCCAGACGAGCACCGTCAGCGCCAGCGCCGCGGCAACGCCGACAAGCCAATGCTCGCGCCGCGACAAACCCGCCCACCAATTGCGCATCCTGTCGATCATGGCACCGCCCGAACCGTAATATTTGCCATCTGTTGGCCGTCGGTGCCCGCCATCGGCTGCGCGGTCACGCGATAGCCGCGCGCCTGCAGCGCCAGCAGCACCTTGTTGAGATCATCGACGCGCGGTCCCGCCAGCGTCGTCGTCAGCGTCCCGTCGGTGCGGTGCGACAGCGTCTTGAGCGTCACCCCCGGCGTGTCGCGCATCGCATCGAACAGCGCCGACGCCGGGACCGAAAAGGCAAGCGGGCCGCCGCCCGCGCTGGCCAGCCGGCGATCGACTTCGGCTTCCGCCGCGGTCGCATCAGGAGCTTCGATCCCCAGCGTCGCCGCAGCCGCGACAACTGCGGCATCGGCGCGGCGGGTGTCGGCGGCAAGGCGCACCGCATAGACGACCGGGACAAGCAGGCTGGCGATCAGCAACGCCGCGAGCAGGCGCTTGCCGATCCGAACCAGATCCGGATCGACCGCCCAGCGGCGCTTCGGCTTCCAGCTTCGGCTCAACAGATCGAGCGGCGGCGCGGCGAGCGAGAGCAGCAACGCTTCGCGCGCCGCATCGGCGCCCAGCGGGACGATCGTCCGCTCCTGCGCGACCAGCGCGTCGATTTCCGGATCGGAGCGCCATGCCCGATCGGCCGAGCGCAGGATCGCTTCGCCGCCAAGGTCGGCGGTCCACAAATGATCGGCGTCGGGCGGCGGCAAGATGGCGGCGGCGGGAAGGATCGCCGCAGCGGTCAGCCCCTCTGCCGCGAGCCAGCCGGTCCAGGCCCTCATCGCGGCGTGGGTGGTGACGGCCACCGGCACCGCCTGTCCGGTCTCGGCCGGCTCACCGGCCACGATGTGCAGTCCGGCCGCGTCGCCCAGACTGTCGCGCAGCGCGTCGATCCGCGCCGCCGCCGCCGCCTGCGCGGGGGCAGCATCGGGATAGGCGCGCCAATGGATCGGCACGTCGCCTGCAGGGGCGAGTGCGATGAGCCGATCGTCGCCCGCGTCGTCCTGTGGTTTCTCCCAGGCGTCGACCCAGCCGTCGTCCTGCCCGCTGTCGACGATCACGCCATCGTCGACGCGCAGCCAGGCCGGCCTTGCGGCTTCGTCGCCACCGAGCGCCGCCGCCGACGGCAGCCAGAGGATCAGCGTCCGCGCCACGTCAGTCGGCCTCGCCCCAGTCCCGGCGGACGATGACCGGCGGCGCCTGACCAGCGCCCGGCGCGCCGCCATTGACGTCGATAAGCGAATGTGCCGTCAAAAACCCGTCCCCAATCGTCACTTGCGTCGTCAGCGTGAGCCACCGGCTGGTCACCGCGGCCTGTTCGCCCACGTCGGTGGGCGGATCGAGCCGGGCGAGCGAGCGCGCCTCCCAGAATCGCACGCTGCTGCCATAGCCGCCAGCGGGGCGCGCCGCCAGCGCCGCCCGTGCATCGGCGATACTGATCTGCCCCGGCATCAGCATCGCGATCAGCGGCGCCTGTTCGGGACGCAGCGTGTTGACGTTCAGCTTCACCGGTTCGGCGCGCGGCAAGGCGCATATCCACGGCTTCAGCCGCGCATAGATTTTGGGCGTCACGCCGCGCACCGCGCGCAATTCGCTGACATCGGCCATCTTGCGGTTTGCGGGCAGGTAGGCGCCGGGGAGCGCGCGATAGACGCCGTCTTCGGCGCCGAGCGGCCCGTCGTTGCCGTCGCTGTCGATCCAATCCGCGGCCGCGCCGGAAATCGCCATCGCCTGTCCGCGGTCGATACCGAGCAGCACCATCAGCTCGGTAAATTGCGCGGTAGCGCCCGACCGCTGGCTGAGCTTTCTCGGCGCGGTTTCGGCGGCCAGGCTGTTGAGATTGAAGCAATTGTCGGCATCGCTCAGCCGCGCGCTCCCCTGCCCGCCCGGCAGCGGCAGGATGAAATCGCGGTCGAGCCAATCGCCGTCATTCGACAGTCGCGACGGATCGCGCGCTACCAGATTGGCGACGCGCCGCAGCGCAATCTGTTCGGCGGCAAAGGCATAGGCGCGTCCCTGATCGACCGTCGCGGCGCTGCCCGCGATCCGCGTCGCAAGCGTCAACCGGTCGAGCGCGGTCGCTGCGATCACCGCCATGACCGCGACGAGCAGCAACACGCTGAGCAGCGCCGCCCCGCGATCGTCCCGTGTTGGCCCGGTCATGGCGTCGCCCCAGTCGGCGAAGGCGGCGGTGGTGGGAGCGTCGGCGCGGTCAGGAACAGCATCGTCAGCGGCGGCCGCTCGGCACGGGTCAATCGCACCTCGACCGCGCGCGGCAAACGGTCGTCGGGATCGCTCGACCAGCTGTCGCTCCAATTGCCGCGCTCGTCGCGGTAGCGCACCGCAGCCGCCGAAACGTCACCGACCAGCCGGTCACCGTCGCCGAGCGTCGTGCCGTCGAGCGTAGGCTGCACCGCGCGGCGCCACTCACCACCGATCAGGGCATAGCCGACGCGTTCGACATCGGGCCGCGCGCCTCCCTCGATCGTCGCCGCGCCCGCATGAACGAAGGCGAAGCCGTTCGCCGAGCCGGTGAAGGCCGGAACCGCCTCGCCCACCGCGCCGCGCGTCGGCCGCTGCACCGCCTGCGCCAGATCATTCGCCATGACCGCGCGGATGCGGTTCATCCCGCTCATGGCCTTGAGCCGCGTCTGTACCGCCTCTTGTGTGTCAACGCTGCTGCGTAGCAGGCTCACCCCCATCGCCGCGATCGCGGCAAAGAGCGACAGCGCAACGAGCATTTCGACGAGGGTGAAGCCGTGCTGGCCTATCGCAACCTCGGTTCGTGCTGAGCCTGTCGAATCAACGCTCTTTTCTTTGACGCCGAAGAAAGGACAGCCCTTCGACAAGCTCAGAGCAAAGGGAGAAGAAATGCGAATGCGCCTCATCGCGCCGCCCGGATGATCGTCAGCGCCGCCTGCCCGCGCCCCGCCTCGGGCCGGACGATCAGGTCGATACGCAGCAGGCTGTCGTCGGCGGTCGGCGCGACGCGTTGTTCGATGCGCCAGTTGCGCCCGGCATTGGTCACGCTGGTCGTGCTGGCGCCGATCGTCGGTGGTGCTGGATCGGTCCAGAGTTCGACGGCACGATTTTGCGCGACGATGCCCGCGACGGTGCTTTCGTCGAGATCGCCCGCGGTTCGCACCGCATAGGCATCGAGCCGGACGAGCGTCAGCGCCGCAATGCTGATGATGCTGAGCGCAACGAGCATTTCGAGCAGGGTGAACCCGCGCTGGCCGGCGATGGACGGCCTAGCGATCACGGCTGACCTCTCCGGCTGCCGAAACGCGGACCACTTCGCGCGCGTCGCCGCCCGCCAGCACCACCGCCTGCGGCGTCGGGCTGGTGCCGACGCGGTCGAACAGGATGCGCGCCGCGCCCTGCCCGTCGCCAGCGGCGAAGCGAATATCGGCGGGCCAATTGCGCTGCGCAAAGGCCCGGCCGGGCAAAGGCGCCCAGGCGCCGTCGATGCGACGTTCGAAACCATAGCCCGACGGCGCGAAATTGACCGCGACACTGCGCCCCTCGACCACCGCGACGTCGCGCGCCGCGGCGAGCCGCGCCGCCAGCCGGTCGGCCTCGCTGCGCACGCTGCGTTCCTCGCCCGGCATGGTCAGCACGACGGCGGTCGCGGCCAGCGCCAATATCGTCAGAACGACCATCAGTTCGACCAGCGTGAAGCCGCGCGCCTTGCCGCGCCGGAGGCGACCGCGGTCAGCTGTCCCCGTGGATGTCGGCATTTTCGTCGGTCCCGCCGGGCGCGCCGTCGGCGCCGAGCGACCAGACGTCGAACGGCTTTCCGTTCGCGGCGGGCGCCTGATAATTATAAGGGCGTCCCCAAGGATCGCTCGGCAGTTTCTTGATATAGCCGCCGCGGCGGTAGCGTTCGGGCTGCGCCAGCGACGGCGGCGGCGTTGACAGCGCGTTCAGCCCGTCGGTCGTCGCCGGATACGTCAGATTGTCGAGCCGATATTGTTCGAGCGCATTCTCCAGCGTCGCAATATCGGCCTTAGCCTTCGTCACCATCGCCTTGTCCTGGCTGGGCAGGACGTTGATCAGCACGACCGTTGCGAGCAGCCCGATAATGAAGATGACGACCATCAATTCGGTAAGCGTGAAGCCGCGCTCGTCGCGCTTGCGGTGGCGCCGCGGCGGGCGCGAGGGATCGAGCATCAGGCGAAGGAAAAGCTGCATCAGCGACATCTATTATAGCCCCGCAAGGTTCTGCAACTGGAGGATCGGAAGCAGGATGGAAAGGATGATAAGCGCGACGCAAGACCCCATAATGACAATTATGACAGGTTCGAGTAGCGCCATCGAAGCGGCGGTAAAACGGTCGAATTCGCGTTCGAGATAATCGGCGGCGCGTTCGAGCATCTGTTCGAGTCGACCCGCGCTTTCGCCGCTCGCGGTCATGTAGACGAGCAGCGGCGGAAACACGCCCGCATCGCGCAGCGCCGACGACAGGCTGCCGCCGGCGCGCACCTGATCGACGATGCGGCCGGTTGCACTGGCAAGCGCGGCGTTGCGGATTGTCGGCACGGTGAGCCGCAGCCCCTCGACCAGCGGCAGCCGGCTCGACACCATCGTCGCGAGCGTCCGGGCGAAGCGGGCGGCATAGAGGTCGCGCAGCAGGCGGCCGAGCATCGGCAGGCGGAGCAACCGGGCATCGACCCCGGCCTTGAAGTCCGGGCGGCGCATCGCGCTGACCCAACCGAAAATCGCGCCCGCGATCAGCAGCAGCATCAGCCACCACCAGTTTGCCGCAAAGCTGGAAACCGCGATGACCGCGCGGGTCAGGAAAGGCAGTTGCTGCCCGACGTCGTCGAATTGTTCGACGACGCGCGGGACGACGAAGATCATCAGCGCCGCGACAACCCCGACCGCGACAATCGCGAGCACGACCGGATAGGCAAGCGCCGCGATCAACTTGCCGCGCACCTGCGCCTGGCGTTCGAGCAGGTCGGCGAGCCGCGCGAGGATCGTCGTCAAACTACCCGTGGTTTCGCCCGCCGAGACCATCGCACGGTAGAGCGGCGGGAAACTGGCCGGCTGCCGCGCCATCGCGTCGGCAAGGCGGCGTCCTTCGAGCAGGCCTGCGTGAACGTCGCCGATCACCGCGCGCGCGCTTTCGGCCTCGCTCTGGCGCGTCAACGTGCGCAGCGCCTCTTCGAGCGGCGCGACTTCGGCGAGCGTCGCAAGCTGGCGCGTGAAGAGCGCCAGTTCCTTCGCGCTCAACCGCGCGCTGCGAAAGGCGAAAAGCGACCGCGCGGGCGCGGCGCGCGTACCCGCTTCTTCGACCGCGACGATATGGAATTTTCGCGCGGCAAGATTGGCGCGCGCAGCGTCGTCGTTGGCCGCGGTCAAACGTCCCTTGCGCTCGCGGCCCTGGGGATCGATCGCCACATAGCGAAAATCAGGCATCGACATCCTCGCGCCGCGCGATGCGGATCGCTTCCTCGGGCGTCGTGATCCCCTTTGCGACCATCGCGCGCGCCGCGCTGGCGAGCGTCGGCGCCTTCAGAAAGGCGTGCTTCGCGATCATCGACTCGTCGCCGCCGGCGTAGATATAGCGGCGCACCGTCTCGTCGACCTTGATCGCTTCGAACACGCCGATCCGGCCCTTGAAGCCCGTATGTCCGCATTCGTCGCAGCCCTTGGGCCGCCAGATCACGGTGCCGATGTCGAGGCCGAGCATCGCGGCGATGCCATTGTCGGCCTGCACCGGCTCACGGCACGTCGGGCACAGCTTGCGTACCAGACGCTGCGCGAGCACGGCGCGCAGGGTCGAGGCGAGCAGAAAGGGTTCGACCTTCAGATCCTTGAGGCGCGTGATCGCGCCGACCGCGTCGTTGGTGTGGACGGTCGACAGGACGAGGTGGCCGGTAAGCGATGCCTGCACCGCAATATCGGCGGTTTCGCGGTCGCGGATTTCGCCGATCATCACGACGTCCGGGTCCTGGCGCAGGATAGCGCGCAGCCCCGCCGCGAAATCGAGTCCGACCTTCGCATTGACCTGCGTCTGGCCGACGCCCTCGACCGCATATTCGACCGGATCTTCGACGGTGAGGATATTGCGCTGACCGTCGTTGAGTTGCTTCAGCGCTGCATAGAGCGTGGTCGTCTTGCCCGAACCCGTCGGCCCGGTGACGAGGATGATGCCATTGGGTTCGGCCAGCGCCTCGCGCAGGATGCGGTCGGCCTCGCCCGACAGGCCGAGGACGTCGAAATCGATCCCCGCGGTATCCTTGTCGAGGATGCGCATGACGACGCGCTCGCCCGCGCGACTGGGCAGCGTCGACACGCGGACGTCGATCGCCTTGCCCGCCAGCGTCAGCGCGATGCGACCGTCCTGCGGCACTCGGCGTTCGGCAATGTCGAGCCGCGCCATGACCTTGATGCGGCTGACGACGACGGGCGCGACATGCGGGGGCATGCGCAGATGTTCGCGCAGCACGCCGTCGGCGCGCATCCGCACGACAAGGCCGCTCTCATAGGGTTCGATATGGATATCGCTGACCCCCTGGCGCACCGCTTCGGCGATGATCGCGTTGATGAGGCGGATCGCCGGGGCATCATCGGCGCTGTCGAGCAGATCCTCGGCGCTCGGCATGCCGCTCGCAATCAGATCGATGTCGCCGCCATCGAGCGAGCCCGCCATTGCCGCCGCCGACGCGTCGACTGCATAATGGTCCGAGAGCAGCCGGTCGAAATCGGCGATGCTTGCCGTTACGACCCGCAGCGGGGCGGCGAGGTAGCGCTTCACCTCGATCAGCACCGCCGGGTCGCTCCCCTCGCGCAGCGTCGCGAGCCAGCCTTCGCCATCGGGTGCGATAACGACGCCGTGACCGCGCGCGAAGCCATAGGGGATGTCGACCGGCGGCGCCTGCGGCGCGGCGGCCGGCACAGCGTCCGTCACGGTTGACCTCCCTCGGACGGCGGCACATCGACGGGCGTGACGCTGCCGTCCGGACGGCGCAGCGGGGGCTGCTCGCCCGGCCCGACCGTCACGTCGGCGGCCGTCGCCGCGCTCGGCAGCGGCGGCGTCGTGCCCATATAATCGCGCACCAGCGTGTCGATCGCGGGTTCCTCGCCGGGATTCCGGCGCAGCTGGAAGTCGCGGATATAGCCATAGCGGCGCGCCGTCAGTGCGGCGTTGTCCTCGGCATTTTTCAGGATCGTCGGGCGGATGAAGACCATCAAATTGGTCTTGGCACGGCTGCGGCTGCGCGATTTGAACAGTTCGCCGATCAGCGGGATGTCGCTGAGCAGCGGAATCCGCTCGATCGTCTTGCGCTCGTCGTCGTTGAGCAGCCCCCCGATCGCGAGGATCTGACCGTCGTCGACGGTCAGCGTCGTTTCGAACGAGCGCTTGTTGAGGATGAGGTCGCTGTTGCGCGACGACACGGGGCCGGCGACGCTCGACACTTCCTGACGCAGGAACAGCTTGACCTCGCCCGCGCCGTTGACCTGCGGCGTGACCTCCAGCTTGATGCCGACTTCCTCGCGCTGGACGGTGCGGAAGGCATTGTCGAAATTCTTGCTCAGCGCCTCGCCGGTCGTGATCGGCACTTCCTGACCAACGAGGAATTTCGCGGCCTGATTGTCGAGCGTGACGATGTGCGGCGTCGCGAGCAGATTCGACGTCGTATCCGATTTCACCGCATTGATGATCGCGCCGAACACCGTGTTCTTGCCGATGTCGCCCGCGAAGCCAGCAAAGCCGCCGGTAGCCGAGAGCAGCGACGCCGCCGCGGCCTCTTGCAGGCTGCTGCCGAGCGCGCTCGAGGTCTGGGTGACGACGGTCGTGCCGTCGACGGTCGTCGAATCCTGCGTCAGCTTGGTTGCTGCATAAGCGCCCCCCAGCGTCAGGATATTGGGCTGGGCATTGCCGTAGCTCGTCGCGGCAAAGGGGATATTCTTGCCGCCGAGCAGGAACTGGACGCCGAGGCGCTTTGCCGCATCGTCGCCGATTTCGACTACGATCGCCTCGACGAGCACCTGCGGACGGCGCGCGTCGAGCTGGCGGATCAGTTCGCCGAGCATCCGCTGCACATCGGCATTGGCGGCGACAATGATCGCGTTGGCGCCTTCGTAGCGGGTGACGATCGCCGGACCGCGCGTTGCGATGCTGCCGCCTGCCCCGCTGACCGTGGTCGGCGCGGTGCTGGCGGTTGTTGTGGCAGGTGCCGCCGCGCCGCCCCCGCTGCCCGACGAAGAGGAAGAGGAAGAGGATGCCGGCGGCAACCCGGCCTTCTGCGCCGGGTCGCTGCCGCCGCCGACAAGCTGTTGCAGCGTCGGGAGAAGCGTTTCGGCATTGGCATGTTCCAGCCAGTAAACGCGCAATTCGGTGCCGCCCGCTGCGCGCATGTCGAGGTCGCGCGCCATCGATACGAAGCGCGCCACCATTGCCTGATCGCCGCGCAGCGCCACCGCATTGCTGCTGTCGATCGGAACGATCGCGACCGGCGCCTGCGCGCCCTCGCCCGCCGCCGGGACCAGCGCCTGAAGCGCGGCGGCAATTTCGCGCGCGCCAGCGTTTTTCAGCGCAACGACCTCGCTGGTCGACGTATCGCGGTCGATGCTCGACGCGAGCGCACGGATGCGCCGGATATTGTCGGCGAAATCAGCAACAACGAGGCTGTTCGCATTGCGGTTCGCGGTCAGCGAGCCCTGCGGGCTGACCAGCGGGCGCAGCGTTTCGACAGCCGCCATCGCGTCGATATGGCGCAGCCGGATGATTTCGGTGACAAACTGGTTCTGCGCCGCACCGCCGCTGCCGATGCGCGTCGGCTGCGTTGCGGCGCCGTCGATCGGCTGGATGCGATAGCTGCCGTTGGGATTGGGCACCGCGACCAGTCCGTTCGCGCGCAGCGTCGAGAGGAAAATTTCGAAATATTCGCTGCGCGACAGCGGCCGGTCGGTGACGACCGACACCTTGCCGTTGACGCGCCCATCGATCACGAACGTCCGCCCGGTAATCCGCGCCGCATCCTGGATGAAGGCGCGAACGTCGGCGTCGCGGACGTTCAGCGTATATTGGGCCAGCACGGGCACAGGTGTCGCCGAAACAAGGGCGGCGGCTAGCATGAGAGAGAGATTGAGGCGCATAAAACCTATTGCTTCGAAAGGAACAGGGCGACGGGAACGACGCTCGCGCCGCGCTCGACCTCGAGCGAGACGCGCGCGCCGGGCGCAAATTGGCTGGCGAGCGCGGCGGCATCGGCGGCCGATCCGATCGGACGGCCGTTCACCGAACGGATGACATCGCCGGGGCGCAGGCCCGCGGCGCGGAAGACGGCGCCGTCGCCCTGCGGCTGGACCGAAAGGCCGGTGACCTTGCCGCCTTCGGTGCGCGGCGCGAAGCCGATGCCGGCCTTGAGCGCGGCGGGCGACATCTCGCCGCTCGCGGTGGTGCCGTTGGTCGCTGCACCGGGGGATCCGACCTCGGGGGTCGGGGCGGGCAACGGCGCTGCGGGATTGGCGACCGGCGCGTCGCCGCTTTGATCAAGAAACAGGCTTTCGCGCGTGCCGCCGCGGTCGAGGAGCACATGGTCGAAGGCGACGCCGACCAGCTTGACGCCCGGCGCGATCTCGTCGCCGACGGCATAGCTGTTCTGCAGACCGTCATCGCCCGCGATGATCGCGGAGCCCCCGCCGGTCGCTTCGTTGAGATTGATCCCGAACAGCGTCAGGCCGAGCGAGGTGACCGTCGCGCTGGCCGGCCCTTGCGGCCCGCTGCGGAAGAATGGGTCGAAGCTCGAGAAAATCGCGCGGCGTTCGGCCGGCGATGCGATGACCGCGGTCTGCGGCTGCCACGCGCCGAGCGGGGCGAGCGGAACGATCAACGCCCAGAGGAGATTGACGCATTGCCAGATCAGCAGCGCGCCGAGGATGACGACGCCGATTAGCGGCGCGGCATCGCGCGGCGCCCGCCTGCCGGCGCGCAGCCAGCGCGGCAGCCGAACGGCCGATCCCCTCATCAGCGTCGCCATGACCCTATCTGTCCCCCAGCTGAAACCTGTCTCGCGAATCGCCTAGGCGCCGTCCGTGACAATCAGTTGACGGGAAGATTACAGTTTTTTGTCAGAGGGGCGAGTCCGGGCTGGCGCCGGCACCCGCCAGTGCCGCCCCGGCGCGGCGGCCGGGGCGGCTGGCAAGGGATGCCTCAGAATTTCAGCGACCCGCCCAGCGAGAAGGTCGTGCCGGTCTTGTACAGGTTGTAATAGATGCGGTTGTCGCCGCTTTCCTGCATTTCCTTGTATTTCGTACCGAAGATGTTGCGGGCCTCGAACTTGAGTTCGAGCTCCTTGCCAAACAGCGGGATACCCTGGCGCGCGACGAAATCGACCTGGATGCCCGGCCGTTCGAAGATGTCGGGCTGACCCGACGGGCCGCGCCGCGTGACGCGATCGGACGCATAGGAAATCAAGAAGGTCTGCTGCGACAGCTTGTCCGTGTCTTCGACGCCGAATTCCAGATTGACCAGATGATCCGACTGGCCGGTCAGCGGCGCGCCGTCGCGGAAGAACTGGCTCGCCAGCGTCGCACCGGTGAACGGATAAGCCTGAACCGGATCGTTCGGCCCGACCTTCAGCTTCGATTGCGACCAGGTGTAGTTGCCGATCAGCACCGCGCGGCGGCTGGCCCAGAAAGCCCCGTTCATACCGCTGAGGTCGAAATATTTCTGCGCCTCGAACTCGACGCCATAAAGCGTCGCCTCGGGCGCGTTGGCAAAGCGCGTCGTCACGCTGTTGCCGTCGAAGCTGGCGTAGGTTTCGATCGGATTCTTGATCTTTTTCCAGAAGCCGCCGAGCGACACGCGCTGTTCGGGTGCGAAATACCATTCGAGGCGCGTTTCCGCGTTATAGAGCTGGCTGTCGACGAGCTGCGGATTGCCCTGGAAGGTGCGGTTGCTGTCCGGATCATAATAGGTCTGGAATACCAGCTCGCGGAACTGCGGCCGTGCAATCGTCTTCGACCCGCTCAGGCGGAATTGCAGCTGCGGCGAGATTTCGTAGGTCAGCGTCGCGGCAGGAAGCAGGTAGTCGCGCTTGAGGTTGGTCGCCGGCGGCAGCGTCGGGTTGACCGTATAGACCTGCACCGCGCTCACGCCCTGATTGGCGCTTTCGTAACGCGCGCCGATGTTGAGGTTGAGCTGGTCGGTCAGATCGGCCTGGAGCTGGACATAGCCCGCATGGTTGCGCAGCGTCGCCTTGAAGGTCGGGTTCGACCCAGTGCTGTCGACGAGTGCGATCCCCGTCGCAACGGGGTTCGCCGGACAATCGGGCGCAACCGTCGCATCGACGCCGGGGAAGCAGATCACCGCCTGCGAGAGCAGCAGGTCGGGGCGCAGCAGCGAAATGCCGAGCGGGATGTTGTTGTTGCCCTGGAACAGGAAGTCGCGGCGTTCGGTGACCCGGTTGGTATCGCTGAAGGCATAGCCGAGGATCAGCTTGACTCGCGCCGCCAGATCGTAGGTGACATCGATACCCGCCGAATAGAGGTCTTCGTTGAGGTCCGAAAAGGCGATCGTCGCGCTGCCAGGGCGCTGGCCGGTGTTCAGCGTGTTGGTGAAGAACTGCCCATAGGGATCGGTCGGGCTGTTCGAACGGCTGTACATGAAGCTCAGTTCGAACGGCGCTTCGCGCTGCGAATTGGCGTAGCCGGCGCGGATATCGACGTCGAGACCGTCCATTGGCTTGAACTCGCCGACGAACTGCGTGTCGATCAACTGGCGGGCGTACCAGGCGGTGTCCTGATACTGGAAGCTGACGCCAGGGTTGGCGTCGGCGGTGTCGGGCCGGTCTTCGGCGCCGAGGCGCGCCTGCTTGATCGTGTCGCGGATATAAAGGTTGGTCCAGCGGATCTTGTTATCGCCGAATTCGAGGCTGAGACCGAGCAACGCGTTGGCAACAATGCGGTTGTCGGTGACGACGCGGCGGACATTGGTGTTGAGCGACGACAGGTCGAGCGCGTTCGCGGTCTGCTGCGCAATATCGCGCGTGCGCCACTTGGTCGTGTAGCCCGCGGTCGCGATCAGGCCGAGCTCGGCGTCGCCGATCGTCCACGACTTGCCGCCGGTGACGTTGACGCCCCAATTGACCGGCATATTGTTGTTCTGTTGCAGCACCGCATTGCTGGCGTTGACGAACTGGCCGGCGATCGCCTGCTGATTGACGCTGGGATCGTTGATGCGCAGCCCCGATGCGCGCCACGCCGCATAGGCGGGCGGCAGATTGCGGCCACCGTCGCCGAAGCCGGTCCAGTCGCTGCCGGTGCCATAATAGGTGTAACCGAGCTGCCCGGTGGTTTCCGAATTGCCGCCGATGCTGCCGCCGATGGTCAGAAACGGCTCGCGCGGAACCGCCTTGGTCGTCAGATTGATCACGCCGCCGCCGAATTCTCCGGGGAAATTCGCCGAATAGCTTTTCTGCACCAGCGACGAGGCGATGATGCTGCTGGGGAAGATATCGAGCGGGACGACGCGCTTGAGCGGTTCGGGGCTCGGCAGCGGCGAACCGTTGAGCAGTGCGAGCGAATAGCGATCGCCAAGGCCGCGAACATAGACGAAGCCGTTGCCGACAACGCTGAGGCCGGTGACGCGACCGAGCGCGCCGGCGATATTGCCTTCACCCGTACGCGCGATGTCGGCGGCGCCGAGCACCGAGACGACCTGCGGCGCGGTGCGCTCGATATTGGCGCTGCGGCGGCCGGTGACGACGATCTCCGCGCCGGGTATCGAAATGTCGGTATCGTCCTGTGGCGCCGGTTCGGCGGCATCCGCGGGCGCCGCGTCTGCGGCAGCCTCTGCCGCGGGTTCGGCCGGAGCGGGGTCGGTCTGCGCCATCGCCGTGGCGGGCGCGACGAGCGCCGTGGTGATCAAAAGCAGGCTGGCGAGCCGGTACGGCTTGGACATGGCGGTTTCCCCAGAATCCGGATCAGATATGCGGGAGGGGACGGCACGCGCCGCCCCCTCCTGGTCGACGTTTCAATCTCAGCTGGTCGGCAGCGAGGTGCAGAGTCCGCTGTTGCCGGTGCCGAAGCTGGCGGTGCCGCTGTTGCAGGTCCAGCCCTGGTACCAGGTGTCGTTGGCGTCCTTGACCGCGCCGATATAGGTCGTCTTGTCGAAGAAGCCGGCGCGGGTCAGTTCGATGCTGTTGAAGGTCTGGCCGTTCAACGTCGACATATCGAACGGCGTCACCGCCGTTTCGGTCGCGCCGTTGACGAACAGGCTGGTCAGCGTCGGAACATAGGTATCGCTGTTGCCGTTGCTGCCGGCACCGAAGATCGCCTGCACCTCGGCCGCTGTCACGCCGCTGCCGATATATTTGGTCGCCGAACACTGCATGAGCACCGACTGGAATACCGGCGCGCCAAATTCGTCGATCGCCGCATTCTGCGTCGCCGAAGCCGTCTGCGCGCGGCTGATGCGCAGGCAGGGGTTGTTCGGGCTGAGCAGCACGCTGTTGTAGATGCCATAGTCGGTGCCGCCGCGCAGCAGGATCGACGCCTGGTCGGCCGAGGCGTTGGGCGAATTCTGGTAGAAGACAAAGTTAGCAACGCGCGTGTTCTGGCGCGGATTGTCGCCGTCGAGCGCGTTGTCGGTATCAGCCTCGATCATCGCGTCGCCGATGTTCGCGCGCTGGACGACGATCCCGTACTGGAAGTTCGCCTTGGTCCCGACGTCGGTGTCGAGATTATCGTCCTCGGCGCCGATCGCGATGAAATATTTCATGTGCGCGTGGCCACCGAACACTTCGACCGCATCGTCCGAGCTGTTGTACGACATGATATGGTCGAGCTGGGTGCCCGAACCGACGCCCTGCAGCGTCAGCGACTGAAGCTCGCTGTTCGACGACAGGATGTAGCCCGAATAGCGGATCTGGACATAGCTCATGCGGCCGCTGCTCTCGCTGTTGCTCGCACCGCCATACAGCGCCGGATCGACGGCGCCTTCGGTCTGGCGTTCGCACGCAGTCGTGCCCGGGGTCGCGCCGCTGGTGCCGCAATCGGTGATCTGCGCGCGGCCGCTCAGCACGACGCCGCCCCACTGGCCCGACGAATTTTCGGTGTTCAGGCCCTGGACGTTGTCGCGGCTGGTGAAGATGATCGGCAGCGTCGGGGTGCCGACCGCCTGGATCGAGTTGCCGCGGTTGACGTTGAGCCACGACGGGCCCGATTCGCCGTACAGCATCACGCCCGGCTCGATCGTCAGCACCACGTTGGTCGTGCCCGACGTCGCCGCACCCTGATCGGTGCCGACATCGACGCGGCCGTTCATGCGATAGACGAGACCGGCGATCTTGGGCAGCGTGACGCTCTTGTTGATGCGCGCCGGCAGCGTGCAGACGCGGAATTCGCCGACGGTCGGATTCTTGATCGTGCCGCTGTCGGTCAGGCCCTGCGGATCGGAAATCGTGGGGCAGCCCGCGGCCGGGGTCACGCTGGGCGTCGGCGTCGGCGTCGGGGTCGGCGTCGGCGTGGGGGTCGGCGTGGGATTGATGATGATGGTGCCGCCCTCACCCGGCGACGCGATATTGTCGGCGCCGCAGGCTGCCAGGACAGAACAGGCCACGCCACTGAGCATGACCAAACGAACGCGCGCAAAAGCCGCCATGAAAATCTCCGTTCCCCGTGTGCGCGCCCTCGGCACGCTGCTGAACATTCATCCGCGAACGAGAAAAGGAATCGCCCCTCGCCCCCGGTGACGCCGCCACTAGGGTGATTCGATGACGGTCTGACGGTAGAACCATGACGGTTGAGTGACTCTTCGGCGTCGTTTCGATGACATGGCGCGAACCTGCGCCTCTGCGCCGCCGCGCCGATTGCGCGATCCCGAAAAATAATTGCGCGGTGCTCGCTTGCATCGCCAACAAAGCTTTGCTAGGCGCCCGCTCCTACCTGGTGCCGGACCTGATCCGGACCATCATGATGTGCGGTCGTGGCGGAACTGGTAGACGCGCAACGTTGAGGTCGTTGTGGCCGAAAGGCCGTGGAAGTTCGAGTCTTCTCGACCGCACCAAACAGTCCTGCGGGACTTCAAAAATTGGCATTCACTTGGAATTACCCCGCGGGGGGGCGCCGTTAGCGTCGGCGCTTTCGGCCATTGTTGTCGCGCTTAAGCCCGACCATCGAGATGAGTCCGCTGCGACGGGCGACGGTTAGTCCGCCGCCCGCCGCAACCTGTCTGCATCGCCTCCGCGGCGAAGCGGGCGCCGCTATTTGCCCGCAAGCTCCTTCACCAGCGCCGGCGCCGGATAGATGGTTTCGAGCGCTTCCTGCACCGCAGCGGTCGAAACGACGACGGTACGGTTGAGCGTGCCGTCGTAACCGTAATTGCCGCCGAGCGAGTGGATATTGCCGTCGAACGCGGCGCCGATGACGGTGCCGGCCTCGTCGATCACCGGCGAGCCCGAATTGCCGCCGATGATGTCATTGGTCGTGACGAAGTCATAGGTGACCGCCGGATCGATTGCCGCCTTTTTCGCCGCAAAAGCCGGGGCGACGTCGAACGGCGGGTTGCCCGTCGCGCGGTCGAAGGTGCCGCCCATCGTGGTTGCGATCGGCACCGCATTGCCGCGCTCGATCCAGCCCTTCACCTGGCCGTAGGAAATGCGCAGCGTGAAGGTCGCGTCGGGATAGAGCGTGTCGCCATAGGCGGCGAAGCGCGCGTCGGCGATCTTGCCGCCGGCGACGGCGAGCGGACCGCCATAGGCCTCGTCGACCGCCTTCTTTAGCGCGCGCTGGCGTGGCGCGAGGCGTAGCGCGAAGCGGATCATCGGATCGTCGCTGGCCTCGATCGCCGCAAGTCCGCCGTCCCACAATGTCTGGCGATAGGCGGGATCGGCGAGCTTCGATCCTTCGACGAGCCGCTTGGCGAGCTGCTCGGGACTTTCCTGACCGAGCAGCAATTTGGTGTCGGGATCGTCGGCACCCAAGTATTCACGCGCCTTCGACAGGCTCCATTCGAGCGTCAGTTCGTCGAGCCAGGGATAGACCGGCTTCGCATCGAGCAGGCTCTTCTTGGTCAGCGGCAGCGCGCTGTCGGTGTAGCCGGGCAGGCGCTCGCCATTGGGCTTCGAGCGCTCCTGCGCGGCATAGACGAGCGTTTCGGCATAGCCATAAAGGTCGCTCATCGGATTGGTGAAGCGCGCCGGCAAATAGAGCGAGCGATAGGCGCCGACCGCCTTGTCGACCGACGCCCAGGGATCGCCGATCGCGGCATTCCCCGCGCTCTTCTCCTTGAGCTCGTCCTCCTTGGCGACCAGTGTCGCGGTAAAGGCCGGGTCGTTCAGCGCCTTCTGGCGGCCGATATAGACTTTCAGGCTGTTTTCGAGCCCATTGAGAAGATCGAGCCCTTCGCGCTCATGATCCTTGCTTTCCTCCATCGCGCGCAGCAGGCGCCCGCGCAGTTCGGAATAGGTCGTCACCGTGATCGGCAGGCGCAGTTCGCGCTCGAAGGCAAGCTGGCTGGTCGTGTAGAGCCGGCTGGTCGAACCGGGGTTGCCGACGACGAAGGTCATCTCGCCCTCACGCGGGGCGCGCGGGTTCCATTGCAGGTGCGCGGGCGTCGCGACCGGCTTGCCATTCTCGTACGCGCGCAGGAAGCTTGCATCGAGCGAATAGCGCGGGAAGTTGAAATTGTCGGGATCGCCGCCGAAGGTCGCGGCGCGATCTTCGGGCGCCCATGCCAGCCGCACGTCGGAATATTTGCGATATTTGTACAGCTTGTATTGACCGCCGCCGAACAGGGTGACGACCTGGCAGCGCGTCTTGTCGGTGTCGGGACAACCGCTCTTTTCGATTTCGGCGATCTTCGCGTCGCGCGCCTTGGTCAGCGCTTCACCCGCGAGCGATCCCATCGCCGCCTTGATAGCCCCGGTGACGTCGCCGATGCTCGTGACGACCTCGGCCTGCTGACCGGGGCATTTGAGTTCCATATCGCGGCGGTCGGCGACATACCCGTCGTTGAGATAGTCGGCGCCCGCCTTCGAATTGTCGAACAGGCAGCTTGCGACGCAATGGTGGTTGGTCAGGATCAGGCCTTCGGCCGATACGAAGCTTGCCGAACAGCCGCCAGTCAGACGCACCGCGGCCGCCTGCACCTTGCCCAGCCACGCCTGGTCGGGCGCCCAGCCATACGTCTGTTTCACCTGCTGCGCCGGAAAGGCGTCAAAGGTCCACATCCCCTCTTCGGCGAGGGCGGGAGGGGCAAGCAGAGCAGCGCCGGCGAGCGCGGCCGCGGCGAACGAAATGGGGCGATATTGGGTCATTGGCAAAATCCATCATTTGAATCATCGACATCCCGCGCGGAGAATGGCCGTGCGGGAACGGCGCGCACCTTGCGCCGGATCGGCCGCAATCTCCACCGACAATTTCGGGTTCGCCAAGATTGCTTCGTGCTACCAGCCGGTTGCAGTTTCGTGCGCCGCCGCCTACGCCGCCTTCCCATGCGTATGATCCTGCTCGCCGCCGCGCTGCTCGCCGGCGCCTCGCCCCTCGCCGCACAGACGGCGACCGCCCCTGCCCCCATATTGACGACGCCCGAGGCGAAGGACGTGTGGACCCACGCCGATCCCGAGGTCGCCCGCGTCACCCATGTGTCGCTGAACCTCGATGTCGATTTCGCGACCCGCACGCTGGGCGGCACCGCGACGCTCGATCTGCTCACCGCCAAGAATGCGCAGTCGATCGTTCTTGATGCCGACAATCTGGCGATTTCTTCGGTCACCGATGCAAATGGCAAGCCGCTCAAATGGGCGGTCGGCGATGCCGATCCCGAACTCGGTTCGGCGCTGACGGTCGAACTCGATGGCGCGCAGCGCATCGTCCTGGCCTATCGCAGCCGGCCGGGAGCCAATGCGCTACAATGGCTGCCGCCCGAAATGACTGCGGGCAAGACCAAGCCCTATCTGTTCAGCCAAGGCCAGGCAATCCTCAACAGGAGCTGGATTCCGACGCAGGACAGCCCCGGTATCCGTCAGACATGGGATGCGACGCTGACCGTTCCGGGCGATCTCGTCGCGGTGATGAGCGGCGAGAAGCTGAGCGGCGACAAGGGCGAAGCGCTGCCCGACGGTCGCCGCCGTTTTCGCTTTCGCATGGACAAGCCGGTGCCGCCCTATCTGATCGCTTTCGCGGTCGGCGACCTTAAATTCCGCTCGCTCGGCCCACGCTCGGGCGTGTGGACCGAAGCGACGATGCTCGACGCCGCGGCGCGCGAATTCGGCGATGTCGAAAAGATGATCGACGCGGCCTCGGCGCTCTATGGCCCTTATCGCTGGGGCCGCTACGACATGCTCGTCCTGCCGCCCTCTTTTCCCTATGGCGGCATGGAAAACCCGATGCTGACCTTTCTCACGCCGACGATCATCACCGGCGACCGGTCGAACACCGACGTCGTCGCGCACGAGCTGGCGCATAGCTGGTCGGGCAACCTCGTCACCAATGCGACCTGGTCCGACAGTTGGCTCAACGAAGGCTTCACCACCTATTTCGAGAACCGGATCATGGAGGCGCTCTATGGCAAGGAGCGCGCGGCGATGTATGCCGATCTCGACTGGGACAATATGATGCGCGACATCGACGCCAATGGCGGCCAGACCGGCGCCAAGACCCGGCTGCACGGTGCACCCGGCGACGGCACGGTCGATTATACCAAGGGGTCCAACTTCCTGCGCATGATCGAAACGACGGTCGGCCGCGCGCGCTGGGACGCCTATCTCAAATCCTATTTCGACCGCCATGCCTTTCAGCCGCAGACGACCGCGGGTTTCCTGACCGATCTGCGCGAAAATCTGCTGAAGGGCGACCCGGCGCTCGAACTGTCGCTGCAACTCGACCGCTGGTCCTATGCAGCGGGCCTGCCCGACAATGCGGTGCACCACAAGAGCGCGACGCTGGCCGCGGTCGATGCCAAGCTTGTCGCCTTTAACGCCGGCGGTCCGGCGCGCGCCATCGCGCCCGAAGGTTGGACGACGCAGCAATGGCTGCGTTTCCTGAACGGCATCCCGCGGACGCAGAGCGCGGCGCGGCTCAAGGAACTCGACGAAACGCTGGGTCTGTCGGTGTCAACAAACGCCTATGTCCGTTCGGCCTGGCTCGAGCTTGCCATCGCCAACCGCTACGAACCCGCGCTACCGTCGCTGCGCCAGTTCGCGGGCACCGTCGGGCGCGGTCTGCTGATCCGGCCGCTCTACACCGGGCTGAAGCGTCAGGGCGCGTGGGGCGATGCGATCGCGCACGACCTGTTCGCCCGCTCACGCGCCACCTATCACCCGGCGGTGGCATCGGGGATCGAGAAGATAATCGCTGGCGATTAGGCCGCCGGGGCGCCGCCGCCGAGCGCCTGATAGAGGGCGACATAAGCGTTCAGGCGGTCGGCGCGGAGCTGGATCAGCGCGAGATCGACGCCGAGCAGCGACCGCTGCGCGTCGAGCTGTTCCAGATAGGGCGAGTAGCCCGCGCGATAGCGGTTGGTCGCGTGCCGCAGCGCATCGGCCACCGCCGCGCGCTGCGCCATCAGCGCCTGTTCCTGCGCGTTGAGCCGGTCGATCACCGCCAGCTGGTCCTCCACCTCCCGAAAGGCGGTGAGCACCGCCTTGCGATAGGTGAAAGCCGCCTGATCGCGCTGCGCGGTCGCGGCGTCGAACTGGCCTTGCAGCCGGCCGCCCGAAAAGATCGGCGCCAATATGCTGCCGCCGACCGACCAGATGCTGATCGGATCGCCCAGCGCCGAAGAGATCACCGCCCCCGCCGAAGCCACCAACCGGACTTGCGGCAGGAACTGCGCCCGCGCGGCGCGCAGATTGGCGTCGGTCGCCGCCAGCGCATATTCGGCCTGCGCGATATCGGGCCGCCGCCGCACCAGTTCCGACGGCAGCACCGCAGACACCGGCGGCACCGCGAGCGCGGCAAAACCGTCGCCGCGCGCGATTGCATGCGGCGTATCGCCGACGAGCAGCGACAGGCCGTTTTCCTGCCGCGCGATTGCCGCCTCGATCACCGGGATCTGCTGCGCCGTCGCCTGATATTCGGCCTCGGCCTGTCGCAGTTCGAGCTGCGAGGTATAGCCGGCCTCGGCGCGGCTGCGCGCGAGCCGTAGCGCCTCCGACCGCGAGGTCAGCGTCTCGGCGAGCAACTGCCGCCGCGCATCGAGCGCGAGCAGCGTAATATAGCCGCTCGCCGCTGCCGCACTGACCGACAGTGTTGCCGCCTCGCGCGCCGCCGCAAGCGCCGCCGCATTGGCCCGCGCCGCTTCGCGCGTCGCGGCATTGCGGCCGAACAGGTCGATCTCGTAGCTCGCCTGGAACACCGGCTGCGCGGCGAAGCTTTCGGTTGGCTGGCCGAAGGCGTTGACGCTGCGCGCCTCGGCCCCCTGCCCGCTCAGCGACAGATTCGGCAGCAGCAGCGAGCGTGCGACGCGCTCCTGTGCCCGCGCTTCGGCGACGCGCGCCGCCGCGATGGCAAGGTCGCTGTTGTTCGCGCGCGCCTGTTCAACCAGCGCGGTCAGCCGCGCGTCGCCGAATGCCGACCACCAGCGGCTGTCGATCGCCGCACCCTCGGTCGGCAGCACGGTGCGCCAGTCGGCGGGCGGTGCGACCGCGCTCGCGGCGGGCGGCGGCGTCAGCGCGGGCGCGCAGCCCGCCAACGCCAACGCCAGCGCCAGACCGGCAAACGGCAAGGTGAGCCGCTTCATTCGCCGCGTCCGGTATGAACCGTCGCCACCACCGACATGCCGGGACCGAGCCGCTCGGCTAGTTTCTGCGTCGGGTCGATGCGGATGCGCACGGCGATCCGCTGCGGCACCTTGACGAAATTGCCCGATCCGGTGTCGGGTTTGATGATGCTGAACTCGCTGCCCGCCGCGGGGGCGATATTTTCAACGACACCCTTCAGCTCGGCGCCGCCCAGCGCATCGACGCGCAGCGTCGCGCGCTGGCCGATGCGGATATTCGCGGTCTGCGCTTCCTTGAAATTGGCGACCACCCAATGCTTCTCGGGCACGAGATACATGAGCTGGGTGCCCGGGCTGACGAGCTGGCCGACGCGGACCGACACTTCGCTCAGCTTGCCCGCGCGCGGGGCGCGAACGATCGTGTTCTGAAGATCGATGTCGGCCAGACCGCGCGCCGCCTTTGCGTTGGCCACCCCGGCCTCCAGCCCGCCGCGCCCGACGCTCACCGATCGCACCTGCTCCTCGGCGATCGCGCGCTGCGCCTCGGCCTGCCGCACCGCCGCTTCGGCCTGGCGGAGCCCCGCGAGCGTCTGGTCACGTTCGCGGATCGACACCGATCCTTCGCCGACCAGATCGTTGACGCGCCGCATATCGGCCTGGGCACGAGCGAGCTGCGCGCGGGCGTTGGCGACCGCCGCCTCCTGCGCCTTCACCTGCGCCTCGGCCGAGCGCCTGCTCTGCGCGCTATTGTCGAGCGAGGCGGTCTGCGCGGCAATATTGGCGCTGCCCTGCGCAACGCGCTGGCGGTAGATGCGGTCGTCGATCCGCACCAGTTCCTGCCCCGCCGCGACAGTCTGGAAATCCTGCACCAGCACCGCGGTCACGTAGCCGCCGACCTGCGGCGCGATGATCGTCGTCTGGCCGCGCACATAGGCATTGTCGGTCGTCTGGCTGTTTGCACGGAAGGGGGGCAGTCCCCAAGCGTAGAGAATGGCGAGCGCGCCGACGAGGATGATCGCGCCGAACAGGATGATCCGTCCGCGCGAACGCGGCGGCGCCCAGCCCTCGGCCGGCGCGTCGGCGGACGATTCCGCCGGGGTCGGATCGGCAGCAGCCGGCGCGGGGGTCGGCATCGGGTCCGGCGTCGGAGCCGGTGCCCGCGTTTCGGGCGCGGGCGGCGCGCCTTCCTGTTTGTCGTCGCTCATTGATTTTGCGCCCTCAGTTTCTGCAAGACTTCAAGTTCCCGTGCCAACGGATTGATTCCGCGACGTCGATCATAAACCCAGCGCGCGAACATCGCGACGAAGGCGATCGCCGACAGGCTGCCGATCACGACGAACACGTCGTTGAATGCCAGGATCGTCGCTTCGCGCGCCGCCTCGCGCACCACCTGCCCCGCGGCGGTCGCGCTGCGCAGCGCCGGGTCGGCGATGCTGCCGGTCAGACTCGCCGCGATCGCGTTGATCCCCTGCGCCAGTTCGGGGTTGGTCGTCGACAGGCTCTGCCCCAGCGTCATCAGATGCGCCTTGGTGCGCAGCGTGTGAAAGGCCGATAGCGCCGCGACCCCGGCAAGCCCGCCGATCGTCTGCGACAGGCTGAACACCGCCAGAAAGCTGACCATATAGGCCGGGCCACGCGAAATGGCGCGCAGCAGCCCTTCGAGCAGCAGCGGCCCCATCACATAGACCGCGGCGAAGGCGATCGCGCCTTGCGAGAAATACAGGTTCACCGGCCCGGTGCGCAGACCCGAATGGGTGTCGAGGAACGCGCCGACCGTGATGACGGCAAGCGCGACGAGGATCGGCCGCCGCAGGTCGGTCGGATCGAGCCGCGCGATCGACAGCACCGCCCCCATCAGCGTCGCGAACGACAGCACCGCATAATAGGTGACAAGCTGATCGTTGACGAGGCCGGTGGCGGATAGCAGCCCGCTCGCCCCGAAATTCTGTTCGGACGTCAGCACGCGGACGAGTGCGCCGGTCAGCGCGAATTTTATGAGGTTGCGGCTGCCAATCCAGCGCGTGTGGAGCATCGGATTTCGGCGGTAATGTTCGATCAGGAAGGCGGTGCCGATCAGCACCACCGACGCCGCCAGCGCGCCGCCGAGCCACGGCGTCGACCACCAGATGATGCGCCCCTGCACCAGAAAGGCGCAGAGCAGCCCGACGCCGACTGCCAGGATCGGAAAGGTGATAAGGTCGAGTTTTTCGAACGAGCGGATCGTTTCGCCCGGCGGGAGCTGCAATATGTTGACCGCGCCGACCGCGACGAGCGAGAGCGCGAATTGCAGCACGAACAGATTGCCGATGTCCCCGTCGGCGAGCAACAGCGGCGATATGGCGCGCGCGAGCGGAATCGCCACCTGTCCCAGCCCGATGCCGAGCAGGAAGCCCGCAATCCGCATCTTCGCCGGCAAGCCTTGCATCATGTAAAAGGCAGCAAGCGTCGTCAGCCCGCTCGCGGCTATCCCCGACACGCCGCGCGCGATGAGTTCCATGCGGTAACCGGCATCGAAAAGCTGGACGAAATTGGCAATCAGGAGCGCGATCATCGTCGCGCGCACGAAACGCTGAATGCCGAACTGCTGGCGCGACTTGTAGAGCAGGATGCTCATGCACGCATTGGTCATATTATAGGAAACGGTGACCCAGCCCGCATCTGCGGGCGTCAGGTCGAGATGCCCCTGCAGCACCGTCAGATTGGCGATGAGCAGGCCATTCTGGAAACCGCCGACGATCGCAAGATACAGGCCAATGACGAAATAACCGACCTTGCGCCCGACGGGATGGTCAGGCGACGCGGGCGACCCCGGCATGATCGGGCGTTCGTGCGGCTTGAACACATAGGCGCCGCCGGCTGCCGCGGGCGCTGCGGGATCAGCCACGCGCGTGCCTCCATCCTGCGCGCGGCCGCCTGCACGCGCGCGCCGGGCCGAAGTGCAAGGCGCCCCTGATCCGCATCCTGTGCGCCACAATATGCTCCTGACCGGCGAAGGCAAAGCGGGGAAATGCTTTGCCGCCGGTTCGGTTCCGCGCGGCGCATACGAATGGTGCCTGTCTGGCGATGCGCGTCAGTCGGCGGCGAGATCGCGGCGCGCGTGGCGGAAGACTTCGGCGCTTCCCCATATGGCAAGCAGCGCCATGATCGCGGCCACCAAAAGGTCGGGCCAGCCCTGCCCGGTGCCGAACACGCCGAGCGCCGCCGCCATCACCGCCAGATTGCCGATCGCATCGTTACGCGAGCATATCCAGACCGAGCGCATATTGGCGTCGCCGGTCCGGTAGCGATAGAGCATCAGCGCGACCGCGACATTGGCGGCGAGCGCGACGACGCCGATCATCCCCATCGTTTCGGCATGCGGTGCGCTGCCGCCGATGAAGCCCCAGATCGTCGAGCCCAATATCCACAGCCCGAACGCCAGCATCGTCGCAGCCTTCAGCATCGCCGCGCGTGCGCGCCATGCGATCGCCATGCCGGCGACCGTCAGGCTGATCGCATAATTGGCGCTGTCGCCCAGAAAATCGAGCGCATCGGCCTGCAGCGCGCGCGAATCGGCTGCGACGCCCGCGACGATTTCGACGAGGAACATCGCCCCGTTGATCAGCAGCGCGATCCACAGGATGCGCCGCCACTTGGGGTCGTTCAGCGCGGTCGCTCCGCTTTTTCCGGCGCAGCATTGATCGGCCATCGCCTGCATCTCCTTCCGTCTCGGCCGCCGCAGGAATTGCCGCGCGGCCGCTTGGTTCTTCGAGTCGGCCTCCTATATGCACCCTGTAGCAACTACAGGGTCAAGCGATGAAGATCGGCGAACTGTCGCGTGCCACTGGCACCAACATCGAAACCATCCGCTATTATGAGCGGATCGGCCTCCTCCCCGCCCCGGCGCGGACCGATGCCAATTACCGCAGCTATGGCGACGCGCATCGCGCGCGGCTGCGCTTCGTGCGCCACTCGCGCGAACTGGGCTTCACGATCGAGGAAATCCGCTCGCTGCTCGACCTCTCCGATCATCCCGAGCGTGACTGCACCGACGCCGACCGCATCGCGTCCGCGCATCTGGAACAGGTCGAGGCGAAGATCGCGCAGCTTTCGGCGCTGCGCGATGAATTGACCCGCATCGTCGGCCGCTGCCGCGGCGGCTTGGCCGGCGATTGCCGGGTGATTGAGGCGCTGGGCGATCATGGTCAATGCGACGGCGCGCATTGACGAGACGCCGTCGCAGGGGCGACGCGAGAGGCGGCATCTGAAAAGGGAAAGGTGGGACGATTCTGTTGCCCGGCTCGTCCCCAGCCGCTGGTATCCGATTCTGTTGCCCGGTTCGGTCCGAACCGCGTTCTATTTGTCTAACCTTAGGCCGTGAGGCTTATCGGTTAGGCAGCAAGAGCGAGTGCTTCGTTATCGTTAGCACCTATTGGTTTTGAGCCTTTAACGGGTTACTCAGCCCGGAAGAAAACATCGTCTTTGAACACACGTCGATCCTGGTTCGGCCCCGTCAGAAGCCCGCGCACCCCTTCGAAAAGGACGCGGGCTTGTGGTGGAGCCGCCGGGTACTGCCCCCGGGTCCGCTGTGTCTATTCCACGACACCATTTATCCTCATAGCCGGTCGAAACCAGCCCTTCCCATATAGGAAGCCCGCCCGCACTTTGGAAGAGCGCAGGTGGGCCTTTCGTCCTGAATCGACACCGGACGCACGCCGGCGGGCGATGAAATGCTATTTCTTGCGCAATTCGTCGCGGATTTCGGTGAGCAGATCGACCTCGCTCGGCCCCGCGGGCGCTTCGGCCGGCGCCTCCTTGCGCACCACCCGGTTCACTGCCCGCACGAGCAGGAAGATGATCCATGCCAAAATCAGGAAGTTGATCACCGCCGTAATAAAGGCACCATAGCCGATCATCGCGACGCCCGCCTTTTTCAAGGCCGCATAGTCGGTCGCGGCGATGCCGTCGGGAATGCTGCCGAGCAGGATGAACTTGCTCGAAAAATCGACTCCGCCGAACAGCCAGCCGACGAGCGGCATGATGACGTCCTCGGTCAGCGATCCGGTGATCGTCGCGAACGCGCCGCCGATGATGACGCCGACCGCCAGATCGATGACATTGCCGCGCGCGATAAATTCCTTGAACTCGTTCAGCATCTTATTGCTCCCCGAACTGCTGATCCTGCCGTCATGGTGGTGCGCCGGTCATTGCGCAAAAGCAAGGGGCATCCTATTATGTGTATTGTTGCGGCAAAACGCCGCCTGAGGGAGCCTGATGACCATGTCCTATCGTTCCGCCCGCTGGCTGATTGTTCCGGCCGCCGCGATGAGCCTGTCGGCCTGCGGCATCAACAGCGTTCCGACCAAGGAAGAAGCCGCGAAGGCCAAATGGGCCAATGTCGAAGCCGCCTATCAGCGCCGCGCCGACCTGATCCCCAACCTCGTCGAAACCGCCAAGGGTGCCGCGAAGATCGAGCAATCGACGCTCGAAGGCGTCATCCAGGCGCGCGCATCGGCGACGCAGGTGAAGCTGAGCACCGACGACCTGGAAGACCCCGCGAAGGTTCAGGCCTTCCAGCAGGCGCAGGGCAATGTGTCGAGCGCACTCGGCCGCCTGCTCGTTACCGTCGAACAATATCCCGAGCTCAAGAGCCAGGCGCGCTTTGCCGACCTGATGACCCAGCTCGAGGGAACCGAAAACCGCATCAACGTAACGATCCAGGACTATAACGCTGCGGTGCAGGACTATAACACGACGATCCGCACCTTCCCCGACATAATCGGCGCCAAGATCGTCCACGGCGCCAAGCCGATGACCCCCTATAAGGCGGTCGATCCCAACGCGAACGTCGCGCCCAAGGTCGATTTCGGTCAATAAGGTGGGCCTGATCGCCCAGCTTCGTTCCATAGCAACGGCGGCCCTCTCCGGGCTGCTGTTGCTGACGGCTGCGCCCGCGGCGGCGCAGGATTTCCCCAAGCTCAGCGGGCGCGTCGTCGATCAGGCGGATATCATTCCGGCGGCCGAGGAAGCCAATCTGACCGTCCAGCTCGAACAACTGGAAAAGACCACGGGGCATCAGCTCGTCGTTGCGACGGTGAACAGCCTCGATGGCAATGACATCAGCGACTATGGCTACAAGCTCGGCCGCGCGTGGGGCATCGGCGGCAAGGAGAATAACGACGGCGTCGTTTTCCTGATCGCCCCCAACGAACGGAGGATGAACATCTCGGTCGGCTATGGGCTTGAACCCGTGCTGACCGACGCGCTGTCGGGCCGGATCATCCGCGACGTGGTGACGCCCAAATTCAAGGCCGGCGACATGCCCGGCGGCATCCAGGACGGCGTGAATGCAATCGCCGAGCAGATCCAGCTGCCGCCGGAGGAAGCCGCGGCGCGCGCCGCGTCGGCCGCGAAGGCCGAGCGCGACCGCGCCGACAATGGAAATATCGGCGGGCTGATCTTCGTGGCCTTCATCATCTTCTTCTTTTTCATCCTGCCGATACTCGGCGCCTTCGGGCGTCGTGGACGGCGGCATCGCAAGCATCGCCCATGGGGCGGCGCCCCGATCATCATCTGGGGCGACAATGACTGGGGCGGCGGTTCGGGTGGCGGCTGGGGCGGTGGTTCCTGGGGCGGCGGGGGCGGCTTCGGCGGCGGAGGCGGCTTTTCGGGCGGCGGCGGCAGCTTCGGCGGCGGCGGTGCCTCGGGCGGCTGGTAAGGGGGACGCGCAATGAAAGTCAGCCATGTCAGCGAAGCCGATCACGACATCGTGACCGCCGCGGTCGCCGAGGCCGAACGGCACACCGATGGCGAGATCGTCACGGTGATCGCCGCGCAGTCGAACGACTATGACGATGTCGCGCTCGTCTGGGCGAGCGTCATCGCCTTTATCGCCATGTCGGTGATCGCGCTTTTTCCCGATTTCTATCAGGGTCTCTACTACCGGCTGAGCGGGGGCTGGGGGCATGAACTGACCGCCAATCAATGGCTCGGCACCGTCATCGCGGTCGGGGTGCTCAAATGGATCGGCGTCTGGCTGGTCCTGCTGTGGCGCCCGCTGCGCCTGTGGCTGACGCCGCGCGCGATCCTCGCCGCGCGCGTCCGCGCCCGCGCCATCGACCTGTTCAAGGTCGGGACCGAGGCGAAGACGATGGGCCGCACCGGCATCCTGCTCTATGTTAGCCTGCGCGAACATCGCGCCGACATCGTCGCCGACGAAGCGATCGCCGCCAAGGTCGCGCCCTCGATATGGGGTGAAGCGATGGAAGCGCTGATCGACGAGGTGCGCGCCGGTCGTCCGGGCCATGGCATGGCCGAGGCGGTCCGCCGCATGGGTATCGTGCTGGCCGAACATTTCCCGAAGAGCGACGGCAACCCCAACGAGCTGCCCGACCGGCTGATCGAGCTTTGATCCTTACCCTTTCGCCGACGGAGACGATATGACCCGCCCCGCAGCCGGCACGCCCGTCGAAACGCGCTGGGAAGGCCGCTTCATCACGGTGAAACAGCAAGGCAATTGGGAATATGTGTCGCGGTCGCGCGGCATTCACGCCGCGGTGATCCTGGCGATCGACGAGGACGCCGACGGGCGGCACATCCTGCTGGTCGAACAATATCGCGTCCCGCTCGGCAAATATTGCCTCGAACTGCCCGCGGGGCTTGTCGGGGACGACAGCGCGGGCGAGGCGCCCGAGCTTGCCGCGGTGCGCGAACTCGAAGAGGAAACGGGCTACCGCGCGACCGAGTGGCTGACCGTCGGCGAATTCTACAGTTCGCCCGGCATGGTCAGCGAAAGCTTCACCCTGCTCCGCGCGACCGGGCTGACCAAGGTCGGCGAAGGCGGCGGCGTCGATGGCGAGGACATTGCGGTCCACCGCGTCCCGCTGCCCGAAATCGCCGCCTTTATCGCCGCAAAGCGCGCCGAAGGCTGCGGTATCGACGTGCGCGTCGCGATGCTGCTCGCGGGCGGGCTGCTCGCGCTGTCCTGACGGTCAGCGCGCGCCGAAGCGCCAGCGCAGCAACGGCCGTGCGAGCAATATCCCCGCGAGGAAGCCGCCGACATGTGCCCAGATCGCGACGAGGCCGAATCCCGCGCCGCCCGCAAAGCCGATCAGGACCTGCACCCCGATCCATGCTGCCGCCAGCCATAGTGCGCGCACCCAATGCGCCGGAATCGGTCCCAGCGCCTGCGTCTCGGAGCGACTGAAAATCAGCGCGAACACCGCGATCAGCGCCGAAATCGCGCCCGAGGCGCCGATCATCGGCACCGGCGATTGCGGATCGGCCAGATATTGCGCGAAGGCCCCCGCATAGGCGCCGGCGACGAGCAATACCGCCATCGCCTTCGTCCCCAGCGGCGCTTCGAGCTGGCGGCCGATGAACAGCAAGACGACCAGATTGAACACCAGGTGGAGGATGCCGCCGTGCAGTAAAGCGGAGGTCAGCGGGGTGAGCGCGAAGGGCACGAAAAAGCCCGGCGCCGCAATCGGCTCCATCGCAAAGCGCGCGGGAATGAAACCCGCGCGCACGATCGCCTCGACCTGATAGCCGCTGATCGACAGCAGGATGAAGATCACCGCGCATAGCACGGAAACTCCCGTGACCAGCGGTGCGTCCTGCGGTTTCATTTCGGCGCGATCGTCAGATGAATTCGATCTTCGTGACGAGATAATATTTGTCGCCCGCCGGAACGGTGACTTCGATCTCGTCATCGACCTTGCGGCCGATCAGCGCGCGGCCAAGCGGCGAATTATAGCTGATCTTGCCCACCTTGGCGTCGGCCTCGGCCTGCCCCACGATCTGATATTTGACCGGCTTGTCGTCCTCGTCGGCGAGCGTCACCGTCGCACCGAATACGATGCGGTCGCCCGACAGCGTCGTCGGGTCGATGACCTGCGCACGCGACAGCTTGTCCTCCAGATCGCCGATGGTCGCTTCGACCTGGCCCTGGCGTTCCTTCGCGGCGTGATATTCGGCATTTTCCGAAAGGTCGCCATGCGCGCGCGCTTCCTCGATCGCATCGACGATGAGGGGGCGTTCGGCTTTGAGAGTGGCGAGCTGTGCGCTCAGCTTCTCATAGCCTTCCTGCAGCATCGGAACCTTTTCAACGCTTGCCATTATCCTGTTGTCCTTCGTCAATAATCCACCGCCAGCGAAACTTCGCCGGGGCGGCTGAGCCGCTGTTTCCGTCAATGTAGGGAGATGAAGCGGTCCCTCAATAATAGTCCTGAAGCGGCTTTACTTCAAGAGAGTGCGAGCGCAGCGCGCCAATCGCATGGGTTGCGGCATCGCTGCCCGCCGCCGTCGTATAATAGGCGACGTCGGCCGCGAGCGCCGAAGCGCGGATCGACTGCGAGTCCTGGAGCGACTGCCACCCCTCGGTCGTGTTGAAGATCAGCTGCACATCGCCGTCCTTGATCCGGTCGACGATGTGCGGGCGCCCTTCGGCGACCTTGTTCACCCGTTCGACGTCGATGCCCTGCCCCGCCAGATAGTCGGCGGTGCCGCCGGTCGCGATCACCTGCCACCCCCAGGCAGCGAGCTGCTTCACCGACGCGACGATGCGCGGCTTGTCGCTGTCCTTTACCGACACGAAGAGCCGCCCGTCGGTCGGCAGGCGGTCTCCCGCGCCGAGCTGTGCCTTGGCAAAGGCGAGATTGAAATCGCTATCGATTCCCATGACTTCGCCGGTGGACTTCATTTCAGGCGACAACACCGGGTCGGTGCCAGGGAAGCGCGCGAAGGGGAAAACCGCTTCCTTGACCGCGACATGGTCGATGTCGCGATTGATCTTCGGCAGATCGGCCAGCTTCTCGCCCGCCATCACCCGCGCCGCGATCTTGGCGATCGGCGAACCCACCGCCTTGGCGACGAAGGGCACGGTGCGGCTCGCGCGCGGGTTGACCTCGATCAGGTAGACCTCACCATCCTTCACCGCATATTGCACGTTCATCAGCCCGCGGACGTTGAGGGCCCGCGCTAGTGCGTCGGTCTGCCGCTCGATTTCGGCAACGATGTCGGCGGGCAGACTGTACGGCGGGATCGAACAGGCGCTGTCGCCCGAATGGACGCCCGCTTCCTCGATATGCTGGAGCACCCCGGCCACCACGACATCGGTGCCGTCGCACAGCGCATCGACATCGACCTCGATCGCGTCGCGCAGATAGCGGTCGATCAGCACGGGCGAATCGCCCGACACCTGCACCGCGGTCTCGATGTAATTTTCGAGCTGCGCCTGATCGTCGACGATCTCCATCGCGCGGCCGCCGAGCACATAGGAGGGGCGCGTGAGCACCGGGTAACCGATGCGCGCTGCGACCGCGACGGCTTCTTCGCGGCTGCGCGCGATGCCGTTCTCGGGCTGCTTGAGGCCCAGTTTGTTGACCAGCGCCGCAAAGCGTTCGCGGTCTTCGGCGAGGTCGATCGCGTCGGGTGACGTGCCGAGGATCGGGATGCCCGCATCGGACAGCGCCTGCGCGAGCTTGAGCGGCGTCTGGCCGCCGAACTGGACGATCACGCCCACAAGCTCGCCCTTCGACTGTTCGACGTGCAATATTTCGAGCACATCCTCGGCGGTCAGCGGTTCGAAATAGAGGCGGTCCGACGTGTCATAGTCGGTCGACACCGTTTCGGGGTTGCAGTTGACCATGATCGTCTCATAGCCCGCCTCCTCAAGCGCGAAGCAGGCGTGGCAGCAGCAATAATCGAACTCGATCCCCTGCCCGATCCGGTTCGGCCCGCCGCCGAGAATGACGATCTTATTGCGGTCCGACGGGTTTGCCTCATTCTCGGGCTCGCCGAAGGTCGGGGCTTCATAGGTCGAATAGAGATAGGGTGTTTTGGCGGCGAATTCGGCGGCGCAGGTGTCGATGGTCTTGAACACCGGCCGCACGCCGAGCTTGTGGCGCAGCGCGCGCACCTCGCCTTCGGTGACGCCGCCGGTCATCGCCTTTACGGCCTCGTGGATCAGCCCGCTGCCGCGCGCCGCCGCCGCACCGGTGCCGGGCCGCAGATGCGCCGATTGCAGCGCCAGATAGGCGAGCCTTTTGTCCGAAAAGCCCATCGCCTTCAGCCGGCGGAGCCCCTCGGCATCGCGCGGCAGACCATTTTCGAGCACGCCGTTCTCGGCCTCGACAATCTCTGCGATGCGATCGAGGAACCACATGTCATAGCCCGCGATGCGGTTGATCTCGGCGAGCGACAAGCCCTCGCGGATCGCCTGCGCCGCGATCAGCAGCCGGTCGGGGGTGCGCTGCGCCAATTCGCTCTTCAATTGTTCGTGGCTTGCGCCGACCAGCCGGTCGACGAAGTTGAAGCCCGACAATCCGGTCTCCAGCCCACGCAGCGCTTTCTGCATCGATTCATGGATCGTGCGGCCGATCGCCATCACCTCGCCGACCGACTTCATCGCCGTCGACAGCAAGGGCTCGGCGCCCTTGAACTTTTCGAAGGCAAAGCGCGGGATCTTGGTGACGACATAGTCGATCGTCGGCTCGAACGACGCGGGGGTGACGCCCGTGATATCGTTCATGATCTCGTCGAGCGTGTAGCCGACCGCGAGCTTCGCCGCGACCTTGGCGATCGGGAAGCCCGTCGCCTTCGACGCGAGCGCCGACGATCGCGACACGCGCGGGTTCATCTCGATCACGATCAGGCGGCCGTCCTTCGGATTGACCGCGAACTGCACGTTCGACCCACCGGTTTCGACGCCGATTTCACGCAGCACCGCGATGCTCGCGTTGCGCATGATCTGATATTCCTTGTCGGTCAGCGTCAGCGCGGGGGCGACGGTGATGCTGTCGCCGGTGTGCACGCCCATCGGATCGACATTTTCGATCGAGCAGATGATGATGCAATTGTCCTTGCGGTCGCGCACCACCTCCATCTCATATTCTTTCCAGCCGAGCAGCGATTCCTCGATCAAGACTTCGGTGGTGGGCGAAGCGATCAGGCCGCCGCGAACGATATGCTCGAATTCTTCACGGTTGTACGCGATGCCGCCGCCGGTGCCGCCCATGGTGAAGCTGGGGCGGATGATCGAGGGCAGGCCGGTGCGTTCGAGCACCGCAAACGCCTCGTCAAGCGTGTGCGCGATGCCCGAGCGCGCACTTTCCAACCCGATCTTGTCCATCGCGTCGCGAAACTTGATCCGGTCCTCGGCCTTGTCGATCGCCTCGGCATCGGCGCCGATCATCTCGACACCATATTTGGTCAAGGTGCCGTCGTTGAACAGCGCCAGCGCGGTGTTGAGCGCGGTCTGCCCGCCCATCGTCGGCAGCACCGCGTCGGGGCGCTCCTTCTCGATGATCTTCGCGACGATCTCGGGCGTGATCGGCTCGACATAGGTCGCGTCCGCCAGCTCGGGATCGGTCATGATCGTAGCCGGGTTGGAGTTGACGAGGACGATGCGATAGCCCTCCTCCTTCAGCGCCTTGATCGCCTGCGTCCCCGAATAGTCGAACTCGCACGCCTGACCGATAACGATCGGGCCGGCGCCGATGACGAGGATGGATTGGATGTCGGTTCTTTTGGGCATGATCAGTTTTTCAGTTTTTTCTGGAGTTCAGCAGGAAGGGCCGGTTTTTTTCCCGACGGATTCACTTGGTCGAAGCACCAATTCATGGCTTCTTTGAAGCCATCCATGTCGGCATCGATTTCTTCGTAACGGGTTTCGTAGTCGCCGTGTTTGATCTCAGCTTTGCCTGAAATGCCAATCCGAACCTCTTCCGCTTCAAAAAACTGCGGCATCAGAAACTCGATCGGTGTCCAGGGATAAGTCTCATCGGGGCGAACCATTGCGCGCCCCAGCCCATAGGTAAGGACGACTTCATCCGGGCCATAAACTCCAAACCAAGGAATGATCCGGACCTGCTCCCTTTTGAAGCGATATGTGCGTCCGCCCACACCGACGGTTTCAACCCGCCTGTCGATTAGGGCACCGTCGGGAAGAGTGAATTCAAAGGCGTAGTCGAATTGCGAGGATTCGACGGGATGACGCAATCTGACTTTCAGGATGCCTTTCCGGCTATCTTCCGCAAGACATTCCAGCCCCGTCATGATCGGCGTATCGCCTTTCCAATCGACCAAGATGTGGGATTCAGAAGCCCACGAGCCGAAATCGCCATTTTTAGCGAGCGTGTAAAAATTGGGATGACTTTCCGAGGCATGAACCTGCGGCCCTAGAGCGAGAAAAAGGGCGGCAAAAGGCACCAGCGGCCCAACACGCGCACGCGACTTCTTCTCGACGAATTTCACTTCAGCCCGCCCACGAATTTCTCGAACAGATAGAAGCTATCCTGCGGCCCCGGGCTCGCTTCGGGGTGATATTGCACGCTGAACGCCTGCTTGCCCGTGATCGCGATGCCGCAGTTCGATCCGTCGAACAGGCTCTTGTGCGTCTCGACCACGCCTGCGGGCAGTGTCGCGGAGTCCACCGCAAAGCCGTGGTTCATGCTGGTGATCTCGACCACGCCGTCGGCGAAATCGCCGCCGACGCGCTGCACCGGGTGGTTGGCGCCGCGGTGGCCCTGGTGCATCTTCACCGTCTTCGCGCCCGCCGCGATGGCGAGCATCTGGTGGCCAAGGCAGATGCCGAAGATCGGCACACCCCGTTCGAGCAGCCCCTGGATCACCGGCACCGCATATTCGCCGGTCGCCGCGGGGTCGCCGGGGCCGTTCGACAGGAAAACGCCCGCGGGCTGGTGGCTCAGCACCTCGTCGAGGGTCGCAGTCGCGGGGACCACTGTGACGCGCGCGCCGGCCTTCACGAGGTTGCGGAAGATATTGTCCTTCGCGCCATAATCGATGGCGACGACATGGGGCCTGCTATCCCCGTCCCGCTCGCGGGAGGGGTTAGGGGTGGGCATGTTCTCAGATGCCGGTGCAGACGTCGGCCCACCCCCGGCCCCTCCCGCATACGGGAGGGGAGAAGAATACCCCTTGCCCAGCGCCCACGTCCCCGCATCCCAATCACCCGTATCCGTGCGGCTGACCTCCTTTGCCAGGTCCATGCCCTCCAGCCCCGGCCAGCCGCGCGCCATCGCCAGCAGCGCGTCGATGTCGAATTTGCCGTCGGCGCTGTGCGCGATTACGCCATTGGGGGCGCCCGCATCGCGGATGCGGCGGGTCAGCGCGCGCGTGTCGATGCCGGCCAGCCCGATCAGGCCCTGTTCGGCCATCCATTCGGGCAGCGTCTGGACGCTGCGGAAATTGCTCGGCGCGGTCGGCAGTTCGCGGGTGATGCAGCCGATGGCCGCCCGTGCGCTGCGCTCGATATCCTCGGGATTGGCGCCGACATTGCCGATGTGCGGAAAGGTGAACGTGATGATCTGCCCGGCATAGCTCGGGTCGGTCAGTATCTCCTGATATCCGGTCATCGCAGTGTTGAAACAGATTTCGCCGACACCCGCCCCGGCGGCGCCATAGCCCACGCCCCACAGGACCGTGCCATCGGCAAGAACGAGGACGCCGGTCGCTCCAGAAGGCGCGGCGGATGGATTGGCTGGTGCCATTTAAACTGCTCCGGATGGGGGGGCTAAACGGCCGACCAAGTAGGCGGCAAAAAAGTGATTCACAAGCTATCGGATTTGGAATCTTCCCGCTAGAGAGGCTCTTTCCGAAATTTGCAGCACATGGGGACACGCATGATTCGCGATGACATCAAGGCTGCGCAGGTTGCCGCGATGAAGGCCGGCGACAAGGCGCGTTTGGGCACCATCCGGCTGATGCTGGCCAAGATCAAGGACCGCGACATCGAACTCAGGACCGGCACGGCGCCGGCCGACGACGATGTGCTCGTCACCGACGTCCTCCAGAAGATGGTCAAGCAGCGCCGCGAATCGATCGCCATGTACGAACAGGGCGGCCGCCAGGAACTCGCCGACGCCGAAGCGGCCGAGGTCGTGGTGATCGAGGATTTCCTGCCCGCGCAGCTTTCCGAAGCCGAGGCCACCGCCGCAATCCGCGCGATCGTCGCCGAACTCGGCGCGACCAGCGTCAAGGACATGGGCAAGGTGATGGCGGCGGTGAAAGACCGCCACGGCAGCCAGCTCGACATGAGCAAGGCAAGCGGATGGGTGAAGGCGGCGCTGAGCTGAGTTCCCAGCTAGAGCTGCTCTCCAATTCCGCTCGTGTCGAGCGAAGTCGAGACACCCGTCGGAAGCGCGCCAGGCCGAGAGGCGTCTCGACTTCGCTCGACGCGAACGGGTAAGAGGCGGAATGGCGTTCTGGACCTACATCCTGCTGTGTGCCGATGGCCGATATTACACCGGGCATACGGATAACCTTGAGCATCGGATCGGTCAGCACCAGAACGCATTGATCGCAGGTTTTACGTCCTCTCGCCTCCCCGTTCGTTTGATGTGGTCACAGGATTTCCCCACGCGCATCGAAGCTCTGGAAGCTGAAATGCGGATCAAGAAATGGTCGCAGGCGAAAAAGGACGCACTGATCCGCGGAGATTGGAAAGCCGTGAGCAACTTCGCAAGGCCGCCAAAGGAACGCGATGCCCTTTCTGTTCGCACAGCCTCTCAACCCGTTCGTGTCGAGCGCAGTCGAGACACCCCTCACGACAACGCCATATTTATGGGTGTCTCGACTGCGCTCGACACGAGCGGACATGGGACGTCGGATGAAAGCGAGAGGGGAAAAGATTGACCCTAACCCCGCAATGGCTGGATGAACTGCGCTCGCGGATCACGCTGTCGACCCTCATCGGGCGGACGGTGAAGATCACGCGTGCGGGGCGCGAGTATAAGGCCTGTTGCCCCTTTCATAACGAAAAGACGCCCAGCTTCACGATCAACGACGAAAAGGGCTTCTACCACTGCTTCGGCTGCTCGGCGCATGGCGATGCGATCCGCTGGATGACCGACCAGCGCGGCCTGTCGTTCATGGACGCGGTAAAGGAACTCGCCGCCGAGGCGGGGATGGACGTCCCCGCCCCCGACCCGCGCGCCGCGAAAAAGGCCGAGGAGCAGGCGAGTCTGCGCGACGTGGTGCAGGGCGCGGCCGACTGGTTCGCGCAGCAGCTTGAAAGCACCAACGGCGCCCCGGCGCGCGACTATCTGGCGAGGCGCGGCATTTCGGACGCCACCCGCCGCGCCTTTGCCTTCGGCCTCGCCCCCGACAGCCGCAGCGCGCTGAAAGAGGCACTCAAGAAATTCCCGACCGCGATGCTGGTGGAGTCCGGCATGCTCATCGCGGTCGACGACAAGGAGCCCTATGACCGGTTCCGCGGCCGGCTGATGATCCCGATCCGCGATGCGCGCGGGCGCGTGATCGCGTTCGGCGGCCGGATCCTGGGCGACGGCGAGCCCAAATATCTGAACTCGCCCGATACGCCGCTCTTCGACAAGGGGCGCACGCTCTTCAACCTCGACAAGGCAAGCCCCGCCTCGCGGCAGACGAACCGGGTGATCGTCGTCGAAGGCTATATGGACGTCATCGCGCTTGCCGAGGCAGGGATCGCCGATGCCGTCGCGCCGCTTGGCACCGCGCTGACCGAGAACCAGCTTGGCATGCTGTGGCGGATGGTGCCGGTGCCGCTGCTCTGCTTCGACGGCGACAATGCCGGGCAAAAGGCCGCGATGCGCGCGGCAACGCGGGCGCTGCCGCTGCTCCGCCCGGGCTTCAGCCTTGCCTTCGCGACCCTGCCTGCGGGGCAGGATCCGGACGATCTTGTCCGCGCCAAGGGCGCCGCAGGCTTTGCCGCCATCCTCGACGAAGCGCAGCCGCTCGTCGAACGGCTATGGGCGCATGAGGTTGCGGCGGGGCCGCTCACCACCCCCGAAGAGCGCGCGGCGCTCAAGACGCGGCTGCTCGCCCATGCCGACGCGATCCAAGATGCCGACGTGCGGCACCATTATCGCGAGGCGTTTCGTGAGCGGCTCGACGCGCTGTTCGCGCGCCCGCGCGTCGAGCGTGGCGGACGCGTGCCCTGGGCGCCGCAGGCATCGCGCGGAGGCGGGCGCCGCTTCGCGCCCGACCCGCGCCTGCAACCTCCGGCCGACGAGACGCGTTCCATCGGCAAGGCCGGAATAGCCGCGCCGCTTGCCGCGGCGCTGCTCGGCGGACTGCTCCGCTATCCGCAGGCGATAGCCCGCAATGAAGAGGCACTCATACGGCTCGCTGTGCCCGATTCTGCCGACGCCGAACTGCTCCGCGCAATACTTGACAGCGCGGCAGCGCAAGAAGGGCTTGATACCGAGAGGTTGCTTGCCATATTGGAGCCAATGAAAGTGTATAATAGGGCGACGACATTGCTCAGAGCCGACGGAATGCACTTCTCATTCAATCGAAGGCTCGAAGGCGAAGAGGTTGAAGCAGCTCGGGAAATCGCGCTGCGTGACCTTGACGAATATATCGGCGTGCTCGTGACGCAGCCTGAAATCCGCGCTCGGCTTGCCGAGGCGACCGCGGACTATATGCGCACGATGGACGACGAGGGCCATGCCCGACAGCAAAAGCTGCGCGCGATGGATGAGGAACTGACCCGCCGCCTGGCCGCGCTGTCCGACAGCAGCCAGAGCTGACATATATTGCCCCAAGGCAGGAACGACTGAAGCATATGGCCACCAAGAACACCGAAGCCGACACCGACGCGCCGCTGATCGACCTCAACGAGGCCGACGTCAAAAAGCTGATCGCGCGCGGCAAGAAGCGCGGCTACCTGACCTACGACGAGCTCAACGAAGCCCTGCCGCAGGATCAGATGTCTTCGGAGCAGATCGAGGATATCATGTCGGCGATCTCCGACATGGGCATCAACATCGTCGAAAGCGACGAGGATGTGCAGGAAGAAGCCGAACAGGAAAGCGATGACGATATCGACGTCAGCGCCAACACCGGTTCGGTGTCCAATCCCGCGATCGAAAAGAAGAAGGAAACGGTCGATCGCACCGACGACCCGGTGCGCATGTACCTGCGCGAAATGGGCGCGGTCGAGCTTTTGAGCCGTGAAGGCGAAATCGCGATCGCGAAGCGCATCGAGGCGGGCCGCGACACGATGATCCTCGGCCTGTGCGAAAGCCCGCTGACCTTCAACGCGATCATCGAATGGTCGAACGCGCTCAACAACGGCGACATGCAACTGCGCGAGATCGTCGATCTCGAAGCGATGCTGTCGAAGGATCCGGCGCCCGAAAACCTCGATGACGAGGGTGAAGGCGACGACGGCGAAATCAGCGAAAAGACCGCGGGCGTCTCGTTCAAGGACGAGGACGAGGTCGAGGAAGAACCTTCGGCTGACGGCGATGACGAGGACGGCGAAGGCTCGTCGGGCAAGCGCGAAAGCTTTGAGGAAGACGACGAGGACAACACGCTGAGCCTCGCCGCGATGGAAGAATTGCTCAAGCCCGACGCGCTCGAGAAATTCGCCAATATCACCAAGAGCTTCAAGGCGTTCCAGAAGCTTCAGGACGCGCGGCTCGAGGCGCTGTCGACGGCGGGCGATTTCCCAGACGCGCAGGAAAAGAAATATCACAAGCTGCGCGAGGAACTTACCGCGCAGGTCGAAAGCGTGCAGTTCCACGGCACCAAGATCGAATATCTGGTCGACCAGCTGTACAGCTACAACCGGCGCCTGACTGCGCTCGGCGGCCAGATGCTGCGCCTTGCCGAACGCCATAAGGTGCCGCGCAAGGCCTTCCTCGACCATTATGTCGGGCGCGAGCTCGAAGAAAACTGGCTCGACGAAGTCGGCAAGCTCGACAAGAAGTGGGCGGCGTTCGCCGAGAATGAGGGCGCGGCGGTCGACCGCATCCGGACCGAGATTTCGGAAATCGCCCAGGCGGCGGGCATGAGCCTTCCCGAGTTCCGCCGCGTCGTGAACATGGTCCAGAAGGGCGAGCGCGAAGCGCGCATCGCCAAGAAGGAAATGGTCGAGGCGAACCTGCGTCTCGTGATCTCGATCGCGAAGAAATACACCAACCGCGGCCTGCAGTTCCTCGACCTCATTCAGGAAGGCAATATCGGCCTGATGAAGGCGGTCGACAAATTCGAGTACCGCCGCGGCTACAAGTTCAGCACCTATGCGACCTGGTGGATCCGGCAGGCGATCACCCGCTCGATCGCCGACCAGGCACGCACGATCCGCATCCCGGTCCATATGATCGAGACGATCAACAAGCTGGTCCGCTGCAGCCGTCAGTTCCTCCACGAAAGCGGCCGCGAGCCGACGCCGGAGGAAATGGCCGAGCGTCTGTCGATGCCGCTCGAAAAGGTCCGCAAGGTGATGAAGATCGCCAAGGAGCCGATCAGCCTCGAAACGCCGATCGGCGACGAGGAAGACAGCCATCTCGGCGATTTCATTGAGGACAAGAACGCGGTCATCCCGGTCGACGCCGCGGTGCAGTCGAACCTCAAGGAAACGGTTACGCGAGTTTTGGCCTCGCTTACGCCGCGTGAAGAGCGTGTTCTCCGCATGCGCTTCGGCATCGGCATGAACACCGACCATACCCTTGAAGAGGTCGGCCAGCAGTTCAGCGTGACGCGCGAACGTATCCGCCAGATCGAGGCGAAGGCGCTGCGCAAGCTCAAGCATCCGAGCCGCAGCCGCAAGATGCGCAGCTTCCTCGACCAATAGGTCGATCCGCACCGAAAAATCAGACACCCCGCCCCAACCGGCGGGGTGTTTTGTTTCGGGTCCGGCGTGACATTTTTGCTGCACCGCACAAAAATCTGGCACAGCATCTTAAAATTTTCATCTTTCCCAACCAGATGAGACGCCGTTGGCGTATCGCTTCAGCCTCGGTTCAGGCGATCACGCCGATTGGCACATTGTCCCGATTGATGGGAATAATTTCAACAAACACGGGCACATTCCTTGATCGGGGATGCAAAAAAGCCCGGAAAATGGAGAGAATGACCAATTGGCACGCCCATTGCTTAGTCATGGGCAGGAGCGGCCTCCCCCACCGCCGCCAAGAGGAAAGACCGAACGATGGCAAACGAAAACCAGAATATCTTCTCCCGCCAGGACACCTTCTTCGGCATCTGCGAAGCGGTGGGCCAGGATTTCGGTTTCAACCCCCTGTATCTGCGTCTCGCGTTCGTCGCACCGCTCTTCTTCTTCCCGGTGCAGACCTTCGCGGCCTATTTCGGCCTCGGCCTGATCGTGCTCGCGTCGCGCTTCTTCTTCCCGTCGCAGCGCGCTGCCGATACGGCCGACGCCCCGGCGCTCGCCGAAGCGGCGCCGGCTGCCAAGGCTGAAAAGGCCGAGGAACTCGCACTCGCCGCCTGATTCGAACCGGGGCCGGCTCTCCCTCTCCCTTGCACCGGCCCCGCCCATGTTGCGGCGCTCCACTGGACCGCAACAGCGCAGGGACCGGCAGCTCAACCCGCTGCCGGTCCCTTTGCGCGTCGAACCGAGGCCCGCTGTGCAGGAGTGGGACAGAAGCGCCTGAAATCGCTCGCCCCTCATAAACGCGACGTTTACGACGTTCGGCTAATGCTGATCCCCTGATTTGCAACGGCGCCGGTCGCAAGAGCCGCCGCAACAGACGAGGATGCAGCCTTGAGCCAGTCGCCCCAGCCCCAGGCCCAGACGCGCGGCATTGCCGAACTGCTCGACACGCTCGTCGCGAGCGAGGGAACGGGCGCGCACGGCCATGTCAAATCGGGTGCGCTGTCGAGCGGCCCCGACGCGATGCGCAACCTTGCCGACGCGGTCCATTTTCTCTGCCTGCTCCACGGCCGCTATCCCGGCATCGTCGACAGCGCGGCGCGCAAGGCGGTCGATGCGGCATCGCGCAAATGGATGGACGAAACCGCGCAAGCCTTCGCGCAGGAACGCGCCTTCCTGTCGAAAATCGCGGCCGCGGTCGGTCCGGTGCCGAGCACGCAGGGCCAAGCCCAGTGCGAAGCGGCGGTTGCCGCGCAGCGCAAGGCGCTCGACATGCTCGCCGAATCCGATCGCAATGGTTGCGCGATTGGCGCGGCGATCGCGCTGACACTCGATTGGCGGACGATCCGCGTCCTGCTCGACATCAGTGCCCAGCGGCTTGACATGAAAGTCCCACGCTGCACCCTGCCCGACCTGCGCGAAACCGCTCGTCTTGCCAATGCCGTCGCCGAAACACCGGCGGTAGAGCGCGCGATGGCCTTTGGCGCGCAGCAGCTCATCGCACAGCACAGCGGACTGTGGGATCTGATGGCCGCCCGCGCCGCCAGCCGCACGCACGCCTGACCGGGAACGTCCACGCCGCGGCAGCCGTGGCGACGCTCCGCTTGCACCCTTCCCTCGCGCTCGCTATGCCCATCCCGGTTGACGTTCACGTTAAGGGAAAGGGCGAGCCGCCATGCGCTTCGAAGGAACCAGCGCCTATATTGCAACCGACGACCTGAAGGTCGCGGTCAATGCCGCGACGATGCTGCGCCGCCCGCTGCTCGTGAAGGGCGAACCCGGCACCGGCAAGACCGTGCTGGCTGAAGAAGTCGCCAAGGCGTTTGGTGCGCCGCTGATCACCTGGAACATCAAATCGACGACCAAGGCGCAGCAGGGCCTCTATGAATATGACGCGGTTGCGCGCCTGCGCGACGGACAGCTCGGCGAAGAGCGCGTCCACGACATCCGCAACTATATCAAAAAGGGCAAGCTGTGGGAGGCCTTCGCCTCCGAACAGCTTCCGGTGCTGCTGATCGACGAGATCGACAAGGCCGATATCGAATTTCCGAACGATCTGCTTCAGGAACTCGATCGCATGGCGTTCCACGTTTATGAAACCAACGAAACGGTGACCGCGCGCGAACGCCCGATCGTCGTCATCACCTCCAACAATGAAAAGGAACTGCCCGACGCCTTCCTGCGCCGCTGTTTCTTCCACTATATCAAATTCCCCGATCGCGACACGATGGCCGAAATCGTCGAGGTCCACTTCCCTGGCATCCAGAAAACGCTGGTCAGCCGCGCGATGGACATCTTCTACGACGTGCGCGACGTGCCGGGGCTCAAGAAAAAGCCCTCGACCAGCGAGCTCATCGACTGGCTGAAGCTGCTGCTCGCCGAGGACATGCCGCTCGAGGTGCTGCAGAACCGCGACGTCGGCAAAGCGATCCCGCCGCTGCACGGCGCGCTGCTCAAGAATGAGCAGGATGTGATGCTGTTCGAAAAGCTCGCCTTCATGGCGCGCCGGCAGGGTAGCTGAGCCAGCCTCGCTCGCAATTACGCCGTTACAACTGGTAGGCAACCTCGACGTCGCCCCAGCGGCGACCGTTGATGACCGCGGGCATATAGACGTTGCGCACCGTCACATAGTTGGTGCCGTCGCCTTCCTGGCGATACACCGACATGAAGAAGGGCGCGTTGCTGCGCTTTGCCGCCGCGTCGACATCGTCGAACAGGATGCGGCCGTTGCGGCAATGCGCGGTGTCATGTTCCAGATCGCCCGTCGGCGCGCGCGAACATTCGGTGATGTGCGTCGGCAGGAAGCCATTCATGTCGCCCGCCGACGACATCTTGATTTCGGGATGCTGCGCTACGGTGCGGTCGAACAGCGGCCGCCAATGGGCGTCGGCCCAGTCACAAAGGCTGGTACGGAAGCGTTCGGGGTTCGATCCCGGCACGCGTACATAATTGGTGTCGAACAATTGCTCCATCGTCAGCTCGCCGCGCGCGAGCGCCGCTTCGGCCAAGGCGACGAATTCGTCGCGGACCGACGCGGCCAGATCGACGATCGCGCTGTCATGGGGGCTGACGCCGGCGGAAATCACCGCGTTGAACATGCGGTTCGACACATTTTCCATCGTCAGGATCGAATCGCGCGTCCTGTTCAGCGTCGCGCCATTGTCGCGTACCGATCCGACGACGCGGTCGAGCGCCTCGCGCACCTTGGCGCCATTGGCGTGCACCATCGCGCTCGATTGCGCGATACGGTCGCTCTGATCATCGAGCAGCGCGACGAGATGCGTCGCATCGTGCAGCGCATCGGTGATCGTCTCGAACTGCGCCTCCGCCCGCCCCGACTGCTCGACCCCCGACTGGATTTCGGTGACGAGACCGGCGGCTTCGGTCGACAGGCTGCCGATCGAACGACGGATTTCGTCGGTGGCGCTGCGGGTATTCTGCGCCAGCTTCTTCACCTCGGCGGCGACGACGGCAAAGGTGCGACCGGCATCGCCCGCACGCTCGGCCTCGATCGCGGCGTTAAGCGCGAGCATGTTGGTGGTCTTGGCAATCTGCTCGATCGACTGGCTGACCTGCTGCACCTGCTCCATCACCGACGCGAAATTGGTGACATGCGTGCCCAGCCGCGCGACCAGATCGATGACCGAGCGGAATTCGGTGACGGCGCTATTGACGCGCTCGGCCCCGGCGTCGAGCTGTTCGCACGCGCGCGCCGACAACAGCTTCGCCTCGTCGGTCGAATCGGCGATCTGGCGCTGGTCGGCCTCCAGGCTGACGACGTAATCCTCCAGCCGGCCCAGCTCCGAAATCTGGCGCTGCATCTGGTCGGTGGCGCGCTGGATCTGGCCCGCGGCATCGCTGCAGCCGACGGCAAGCTCGCCGCAGTCGCTGGCAACCGACTGGTCGAGATTCTGCGCGGCGGAACTGATCGGTTCGAATTTCATTGGCGCACCCACTTATGACTCCGGGCGAACCTTGGCGCACATTGGTTAACGCCGCGTCAATGCTTGGTCGGGACCAGTTCGATCAAAGCCTTGCTTCGAGTTGGGCCAGCAGCGCCTGCACCGGCCGCGCCGCTTCGTCGGCGGTCCATCCCGCCTCGATCCGCGCGATACGGTCGAACAGGCGCTCGCTCGCCGCGACGATTCTCTGAAGATTATCGTCAAAATGCGCGCACAGCGCATGGTCGGCAGGAACTGGCGCGCCGATGTGCGCTGCGCTGTCCTCGGGACCGGCGCCGGGGTCGCCCGCGAACATGGCGCGGCGGTGGAGCAGCCAGGCGATGATGTGCATCAGCCGCGTTGTCGTCTTCAGCGATTCGCACGCCAGCCCGACCTGCAGGATCGGATCGCGCGCCACCGCCTCGAAATCGCGATGCGCGCGGAAGGCGGCATGCGCCTCGTCGGCGAGCAGCATCGCCTCGACATAGAGATTTTCGACCTGCGCGCGCTGCACCGGCTGCGTCGCCATGCCGTTCCGGATCGGTCCCCTGAACATCGGCATCGAATGCCACGCCACGCAGCGCCGCCGCAAGGACGCTAACCATGAATTTAGGGAGCGTCCCGTTTTGAATCAGGCGATTATGTCGGGCAGCAACTGATCCTCGCACCAGCTGATCTCGTCGCGCAGCTTGAGCTTGCGTTTCTTCATCCGGGCAAGCTGGAGCTGATCGGGAACCGTCGCGTCGCCCAGTGCGATGATCGCGGCGTCGAGATCGCGATGCTCGAGCCGAAGCAGTTCCAGGCGCTGGGCGATTTCTTCCGGGTTCACGCCGCTTCCCTGCCACGATCACGGCCCGTCCGCAACGGGGACCATCTGGCCGAAACGCGACCATCCGGGCGGGACAAGCGGGGCGAATCATGTTTTACTCGGAGCTGCCAACCGAGTCGAAAAGGAGAATGGCCTATGAGCAGCTCGCACCTTTCCGCCCTGAAGTCCCGCCACGCGGACCTCGACGCGAAAATTGCGAATGAAGAGCGCCGCCCCGCACCGGACATGGCCTTGCTGGCGCAATTGAAGAAGCAGAAACTCAAGATCAAGGAAGAGCTGCTCGCCGAAACCTGAGGCGAGCAGAGCGCTATCGCCCGCTGATGCCTTTCGACGCGAAACGCATCAGCGTCGGCGGTAGAGCGAAGCCTTCTTGTCCAGCGCCGAAATATAGGCCGGAACGTCCATCTTCTGAACCACCTGCCGCCGCACCGCGTGCGGATCGATCGGTCGCTCGAAAGCCACCCCGAATTTGCCTTCGCCCACCCAGACGACATGCCCCGGCACAAAGCCGATATTGCGCAGTTCGATCTCGGCCGTTGCGCCTTGCGCGAGCCCCGGCACGACGGCCTCGGCCAGCATGCCACCCGCCGACAGGTTGCGCACACGCACCGTCACGGGCCTGGACTGACCCGGAAACAAAAGATTGGCCTGCATGAACAGGCTGTCGCGGTCGGCGCTGCGCGACAGCGAAGCGACCTCTTCGTCCAGCGTTGATGGTATGCGCGATTCCATGGCGACCCGTTCCCCGAATTGCGTTCGGAGCGACCCTAGGGCCCGGTACTTTACCGAATCGTAAACAGCGGCGCTTCTGTCCCGATTGGGATCAGTCTTCGCGCGAAATCCGCTCGTTGCGTTCGTGGCGTTCCTGCGCTTCCAGAGTCATCGTCGCGATCGGACGCGCTTGCAGGCGGGCGAGCGAAATCGGTTCGCCCGTCACCGCGCAATAGCCATATTCGCCCTCGTCGATGCGGCGCAGCGCCGAATCGATCTTCGCGATCAGCTTGCGCTGACGGTCGCGCGTCCGCAGCTCGATCGCCCAGTCGGTCTCGCTCGATGCACGGTCGGCAAGATCGGGTTCGCGCAGCGGACCATCCTGCAAATGGGCCAGCGTCGATTCGGATTCGGTGAGGATCGACTTCTTCCAGGCGAGCAGCAGGTTACGGAAATATTCCTGCTGCCGCTCGTTCATGAACGGCTCGTCGTCGCTGGGAACATAATCCGAATCGAGATTGGACTTGGCTTCGCGGAGAGCGTCGGCGCCTACTTCGGCAACATTGGTCGGCATGAGGAGCGTCCAAGTCCTTTCCTGATCGCCTGGCTCGCCGAGCTTGGCGAACCAAGGATTGCGCCGGGCCTATAACCAGCCCTCCGATGCGATACAAGCGCGAAGCGGACCGCTTGCCCACGCGCGGCTGAAGCAGTGCTGAACCGGCCCGGTGGAGGCGCATTCACGACAAGCCGCGCCCAAGCTCTCGCGACCGCCGCATGCCGCTGCAAATTAACCGGTCGAGGCCATTTGGCGTGAAACACGTATTGTTTTGGGACAGTTACGCGCATTTCGGTTGATTTCGCATATCAATTCCCGCTGTCGGACAATCAAACGCGGTTAACGCAATTGCCGCGTTCACAAAGCTTTGGCCTTTTGGCGCTAGCGAAGGCGCGCACGGGTGTCGGTCAACGACATGGGGCGCACCTGCAACGGGAAAGAGAGAGTAACCTATGTCTGTCCGAATGGCCCTCGCCAAGCTTTGTGCCTGCACCTGCGGCGGCGCGATCATCGGTAGCGGCGCGATGCAGATCGCCGACGTACCGGCTGCGGCTGCGCAGGTCCAGAAATCGGGCTCTTGTTGCAAGAAGGTCGTGCGCAAGCGCCACGTGGCGAGAAAGCCCGTCAAGCGCGTCCGGCGCGTCGTCACGACCAAGCGCGTGATCCGTACCGTGACCCCGCAGCAGCAGGTCGTCACCCAGACGATCCCCCTGCCCCCGATCCCCTATGCCCCCTTCCCGCCGCGCGGCGAAGGCTTTGGCGGCGGCAGCAGCGGCGGCGGCGTGACCGTTATCGGCGGCGGCTTTGGCGGCGGCTTCGGCGGCGGCTTCTTCGGCGGTTTCTTCGGCGGCAGCTCGGGTGGCAGCAGCGGCAGCGTGGTCGTCACCTCGACCACCACCGGCGGCCTCAGCTCGACTACCAGCAGCACCTCGGGCGGCGTTTCGACCTCGACGGGCGGGGTGAGCACCTCGACCTCGACCGGCGGCGTTTCAACCTCCACGGGCGGCATCAGCTCGACCACCTCGACGGGCGGCGTCAGCACCTCCACCGGCGGCGTTTCGACCTCGACCGGTGGCGTCAGCACCTCGACGGGCGGCGTATCGACCTCCACGGGCGGCGTGAGCACCTCGACCGGCGGCGTTTCGACCTCGTCGGGCAATGTCAGCTCCTCTTCGTCGAGCAGCAGCTCGTCGTCGAGTTCCTCGTCCTCCTCTTCTTCCTCGTCGTCGAGCTCGTCGTCGTCGGGCGGTGGCAGCTCGCACGGCAGCTCTGGTTGGGGCAGTTCGTCGAAAGGCGGCTCCTCGCATGGCAGCTCTGGCTGGGGCAGCTCGTCGAAAGGCGGAAGCTCGTCGCACGGCGGGTCGTCGTCGCACGGCGGAAGCTCGGGCAGCTCGGGCGGTTCGGGCAGCAGCAGTTCCTCAAGCTCGTCGTCGAGCAGCAGTTCCTCTTCATCGAGCAGCAGTTCGTCGAGCGGCGCGACCTCGTCGGGCGCGACCGGTGGCAGCAGCAGTTTCGGCGGATCGAGCAGCAGCTCGTCGTCCTCATCTTCGTCGAGCAGCAGCTCGTCGAGCTCATCCTCCTCGTCCAGTTCCGGCGGCAGCACGAGCAGCGGATCGTCCGGTGATCCAACCCCTGTTCCTGCGCCTCCGATGATGCTATTGTTCGGTGCAGCAGCAGCCGCGCTCGTCGCGCGCCGCCGCGCCGCGAATCGCAACGGCGACGAAGCTGACGCGGCCTAACGGATCCACTGGAGGTCATGGGGGGGGAGACCCAGACCACCTTCTGGGGGCCACTCTTAGGGGTGGCCCCCTTTTTTGCGTCCCGATGATATCCGCGCAGGGTTGCGCCGCGAAGGCAGCAACGCCATAGCGCGGCGATGCACGATATCCGCCTGATCCGGGAAAACCCGCAAGCTTTCGACGCCGGCCTCGCGCGCCGCGGCTTCGAACCCATGTCCGCGACGATCCTCGCCGCCGACGCCGAATTGCGTGCGCTCCAGACCGCGATCCAGGCATCGCTGGCGCGCCGCAACGAAGCGTCGAAGCTGATCGGCCAGGCGATGGCACAGGGCGACAAGGATCGTGCCGAATCGCTCAAGAGCGAGGTCGCCGCGCTCAAGGAAAAGCTCCCGGCAGAGGAACAGGCCGAACGCGACCGGCTCGCCGCGTTGCAAGACATATTGGCGGCGCTGCCCAACCTGCCGGCCGACGACGTCCCCGATGGCCTCGACGAAGAGGGTAATGTCGAAATCGCGCGCTGGGGAACGCCGCGCAGCTTCGATTTCCAGCCGCGCGAACATGCCGATTTCGGTCCCGCGCTGGGGCTGGATTTTGAGACCGCGGCCAAGATGTCGGGCGCGCGCTTCGCCTTTCTGAAAGGGCAGATGGCGCGGCTCGAACGCGCGCTCGGCCAGTTCATGCTCGACACGCAAACGGGTGAGCCGGGCTATGTCGAATGCGCAACGCCGCTGATGGTGCGCGACGAGGCGGCGTTCGGAACCACGCAGCTGCCCAAATTCCGCGAGGACCTGTTCCAGACCACTGACGGCCGCTGGCTGATCTCGACCTCAGAGATGAGCCTGACCAATGCGGTGCGCGAAGAAATTCTGCCCGAGGCCGACCTGCCCGTCCGCATGACCGCGCTCACGCCCTGCTTCCGGTCGGAGGCCGGATCTGCGGGGCGCGACACGCGCGGCTATATCCGCCAGCACCAGTTCTGGAAGGTCGAGCTTGTCTCGATCGTCCGGCCCGAGGATTCGGACGCCGAACTCGAACGCAAGACGCGCTGTGCCGAAGCGGTGCTCGAAGCGCTCGGCCTGCCCTATCGCAAGATGCTGCTATGTGCCGGCGACATGGGATTTGCCGCGCGCAAGACCTATGACCTCGAAGTCTGGCTGCCGGGACAGGGGGCCTATCGCGAGATTTCGAGCTGCTCGAACTGCGGCGATTTCCAGGCGCGCCGGATGAACGCCCGCTTCCGCCGCGACGGCGCCAAGGCGAATGAATTCGTCCATACGCTCAATGGTTCGGGGCTTGCTGTGGGCCGCACGCTTGTCGCCATCCTGGAAAACTATCAGCAGGCAGACGGCAGCGTCGATGTTCCGCCCGCACTCTTGCCCTATATGGGCGGGATCACGCGTCTGGTGCCCTGATCCGCCATTGCTAGCGCAGCGAAGCAATCTCCAGCCTTCGACCAAGCGCAAATATTCCGCTGGAGATTGCTTCGTCGCTGCGCTCCTCGCAATGACATATAGTCTGGAAAAGCCATGCGCATCCTTCTGACCAACGACGACGGTTATCACGCCCCCGGCATGGCCGTGCTCGAAGCGATCGCGCGCCAGCTTTCCGACGACATCTGGGTCTGCGCCCCGGCAGAGGAGCAGTCGGGCGCCGGCCACTCGCTCACCCTCTCGCGCCCGGTGCGCGTGCGCGAGCATGGCGAACGGCGCTGGTCCTGCACCGGCACCCCGACCGATTCGGTGATGATCGCGATGGGCAAGCTGATGCCCGAAAAGCCCGACCTGATCCTCTCGGGCGTCAATCGCGGCGCGAACCTTGGCGACGACATCACCTATTCGGGCACCGTTTCGGCGGCGATCGAGGGTGCGCTGGCCGGCATCCCCGCCATCGCGCTGAGCCAGGTCTATGCGCGCGAAGGCATGGGTGACGCCGTGCCGTTCGAGGCGGCCGAGGCATGGGGCGCCAAGGTGCTGCGCCCGCTCGTCGCCATGGCGATGACGCCGCGAACGCTGATCAACGTCAATTTCCCCGCCATCCCCGCCGAAGCGGTGAAGGGCATCCGCGTCGTGCGGCAGGGCTTCCACGATTACAGCCGCGGATCGATCGTCGAGGGCACCGACCCGCGCGGCTATCGCTATTACTGGTTCGGGCTGCACGGGATCGAACATTCGCCCGGCCACGACACCGACCTCGAGGCGATCGACGACGGCTATATCGCGGTGACGCCGCTGCAACTCGACCTCACCCACGACGCCTCGCTCGCCGCGCTGCGCGGCGCCTATGCCGCGCGATTGGCGTCGGATTAACCATAGTAGATTTCCCGGCGCGGCTCTGCCAAAGGACCGCGGTGGGGAAAATTCATCATTATATCGGCGCGTTGACCGGCGCCCTCGCCTTGTCGGCCTGTATTCCGGCCACCACCGCTCCGGCTCCGCGTGCGGCTGCGCCGACGCAGCAGGCCCGAGCTTCCGACTTCGAGCGCGGTTCACTTGGCGAGGTTGTCGGCGGCGACGCGCGCCCGACCTGGACGCTTCAGCGCGTCGCGGCCAACGCCCGCGATATTGCCGCCTCGACCTATGTTGTGCGTCCCGGCGACACGCTGCGCGCGATCGGCGCGATGACCGGCGCGGGGTCCGAGGCCATCGCGATGGAGAATGGCCTTGCGCCGCCCTATACGCTGCACCCGGGGCAGCAACTGCGGATTCCGGCGGGTCGCTATCACCGCGTCGCCGCGGGCGAGACCGGCATTGGCATCGCCCATGCCTATGGCGTCGATTGGGGCGAGGTGGTGACGATCAACGCGCTTGCCGAGCCCTATATCCTGCGCGTCGGTCAGCGCTTGCGCCTGCCCGCGTCGGCCCGGCCGCTGACCCCTGAGCAGGTCGATGTCGCCGCGCGCGCCGCCGCCTTCCGTCTCGACATCGACGATATCATGACCGGCAGCCAGCCCGCGCTCGCCGCCAGAACGCGCCCCGCCGCCGCCAGCGCCGCGCCACGCGCGCCCGTCACCACCGCCATCGCGCCGCCCGCCGCCTTTTCGGGCCGTTTCCAATGGCCGCTGCAGGGCAAGCTGATCGCACGTTTCGGTCCGCTTGCGCCCGGCAAGGTCAATGACGGGATCAACATCGCCGCCGCGCGCGGGACGCCGATCCATGCCGCGGCGGCCGGGGTCGTCGCCTATGCCGGCGATCAGATTGCGGTCTACGGCGGCTTGATCCTGATCGATCATGGCGGCGGCTGGATGAGCGCTTATGGCCATGCGGCCAAGATCGACGTCCAGCGCGGACAGGCGGTCAAGGCGGGCGAGGTGATCGGCCTCGCCGGCGCCACCGGGCAGGTGCAATCGCCGCAACTCCATTTCCAGCTCCGCAAGAATCGGATACCCGTCGATCCGATGAAGCAGTTGCCGCCGCGATGAGCCGTCGTCCGTCCGACCGACTGAAGCTCCAGCACCGGTTTCAACCGCTGCGCCGCGCGAGCAAATGGCCCGTCTGGGCGGACGTCACCGCGCGGCTCGGCCTCGCCTTCTTGCTGATCGCCTTCGTCGTCCTCGTGCACTGGATCGATCGCGCCGGACTGAAGGACAGCCACGACGGCCACATCAGCTTCCTCGACGTCGTCTATTTCACGATGATTTCCGTCACGACCACCGGGTTCGGCGATATTGCGCCGGTATCGGACCGCTCGCGCCTGATCGAGGCGCTGATCGTGACCCCGATCCGCATCGCCGTGCTCTTCATCTTCGTCGGCACGGCCTATAGTTTCGTCATCAAACGCACATGGGAAAAATGGCGCATGGCTCGCATCCAGGCAAAACTCACCGATCACATCGTCGTTCTCGGCTTCGGCGTCAGCGGCGGCGAGGCGGTTCACGAACTGATCGCGCGCGGCACCGATCCCGCTTGCATTGTCGTCATCGATCCGTCGCGCCAGCGCATCGATGCCGCCGAAGCGATGGGTTGCAACGTGCTGGAGGGCGATGCGTCGAGCGACGAAACCTTGCTCGACGTGCGGATCGCCCAGGCCCGCTCGGTGCTGGTATCGGCGGGACGCGACGACACCTCGATCCTGATCGTCCTGACCGTCCGCCATCTTGCTCCGCAGGTACCGATCAGCGTCGTCATCCGTACCCAGGACAATGAATTGCTCGCGCGCCAGGCCGGCGCGAACGACGTCATCAACCCGGTCAGCTTCACCGGACTCCTGCTCGCCGGATCGGCGCAGGGTGCACATATCGCCGATTATATGGCCGACCTGGCCTCGGTATCGGGCAAGGTGCAGCTCAACGAACGTCCGGTGCACCCCGAAGAAATCGGCAAAAGCATCGACGAACTTGCAAGCGGCGGCCGCGGCCTGCGCATCTATCGCGGCGGTCAGCCGATCGGCTTCTGGGAAGCGGGTGCAAAATCCCTGCAGAGCGGCGACATATTGGTCGAAGTCATCCCGTGCGAGGCGTGCGAAGCCGATTAGGCTTTACGCTCAAGCAGCGCGCGCGTGACAAGGGCGCAAAAATCGCCTATGCGCGCGGCCGATCATGACAATCAAGACCCTCCCCGCCCAGCCGAAAGTCGGCATGGTTTCGCTCGGCTGTCCGAAGGCACTCGTCGACAGCGAACGGATTCTGACCAAATTGCGCGCCGACGGCTATGGCCTGTCGCCCGACTATGCCGGGGCCGACGTGGTGCTCGTCAACACCTGCGGCTTCCTCGACAGCGCGAAGGAGGAAAGCCTGGAGGCGATCGGCGAAGCGATGGCGGAGAATGGCCGCGTCATCGTCACCGGCTGCATGGGCAACGAGGCGGAGGTCATTCGCGCGCGTTTCCCCAACGTCCTCGCGGTCACCGGCGCGCATCAATATGAACAGGTTGTCGACGCGGTCCACGAGGCGGCGCCCCCGACGCAGGGGCCATTCGTTGATTTGATCCCCGAAGGCGGGCTGAAGCTCACACCGCGCCACTACAGCTATTTGAAGATCAGCGAAGGCTGCAACCACAGCTGCGCCTTCTGCATCATCCCCGATCTGCGCGGCAAGCTCGTCAGCCGCCGCATCGACGCGGTGCTGCGCGAGGCCGAAAAGCTCGTCGCCGCAGGGACGAAGGAGTTGCTGGTGATCAGCCAGGACACCTCGGCCTATGGCGTCGACATCCGGCACCAGCCGCGCGAATGGAAAGGCCATGAGGTGCGTGCGCACATGACCGACCTCGCGCGCGAGCTCGGTCAGTTAAAGACCAGCGACGGTCGCGCGCCGTGGGTGCGGCTCCACTATGTCTATCCCTATCCGCACGTCGATGCGGTGATCCCGCTGATGGCGGAGGGGCTGTTGACGCCTTATCTGGACATCCCCTTCCAGCACGCGAGCCCGAAGGTTCTGAAGGCGATGAAGCGCCCGGCGAACGAGGCCAAGGTGCTCGAACGGCTGAAGGCATGGCGCGCGATCGCGCCCGACATCGCGATCCGTTCGAGCTTCGTCGTCGGCTTCCCCGGCGAAACCGAAGAGGATTTTCAGTATCTCCTCGACTGGCTCGACGAGGCCCAGCTCGACCGCGTCGGCGCCTTCCGCTTCGAACCCGTCGCGGGCGCGCAGGCGAACGCCCTGCCCGATCCGGTCCCCGAAGCGGTCAAGGAAGAACGCTACCAACGGATCATGGCGAAGACCGCAGCGATCAGCGCCGCAAAGCTCGAAGCCAAGGTCGGCCGCACGCTTGCCGTCATCATCGACGAAGTGGGCGAAGCCGACGAAGAAGGCAGCATCGGCGCCACGGGCCGCAGCCAGGCCGACGCGCCCGAAATTGACGGGCATGTCTATCTGCGCGACGTCGCCGCGACGCTGAAAGCCGGCGACATCGTCGATGTGGTGGTCGAAGATGCCGACGAGCACGACCTGTTCGGGGTCATCGCAGGCTGATCACCCTCTTCCTGATGCGCGCAAATTGTTGGAACGGCTTTCGCCGATCGATGTTATCTGACAGATAACGATCGGGAATGGGGCCATGCACGCGATCAAGGGGCTGATTGTTGCATCATGTCTGGCGGCTACGCTCGCCGGCTGCGACCCTGCGAAGGGCGGCGACGAAGCGCCGCCGCGCGCCACCGACACGGCGCCCAGCCCGTCGCAGACGTCGCTGATCGCGGTTCCGGTCAACGCCGACATCGCACCACTGAAACGCGAACTCGAACGCGCGATCCCAAAGACGCTGTGGACGATCAACCGGCGCGAAAAGGCCTGCGTCGAACCGCAACGCGTGAAGCTGTTCGGCAAGAAGGTAAAGGTGACGCCGGCGATCCCCTGCACCATCGTCGGGCGGGTCACGCGCGGCGCGCTGCGCATGCGCGGGGAAGGAAACGAGATCGTCGTCGATGTGCCCCTGAATGCGCGGATCAGCGCGCGCGACGTCGGCGGTGTGCTGAAGGGCGAAACCGCGACTGGATCGGCCATGGCGCATGCGCGCGTCCGCGTCGATCTGACCAGCGACTGGCGGATGCAGGGCAAGGCGCGGATCAGCTATGGCTGGACCAATCCGCCCGGCATCGAATTTCTGGGCCAGCGCATCACCTTCACCGACGAAGCCGACGAAAAGCTCCGTCCGGTGATCCGCGACGTCGAGCGCGAAGTGAATCGCGAGATCGCCCGCATCAACATCCGCGCCCAGGCGGCCGACATCTGGCGCCAGGCGTTTACGACGATCGAGCTCAATCGGGAAAATCCCCCGGTGTGGATGCGGGTCACGCCGCAGCGGATCCTCTTCGGCGGGTTCCGCGTCAACGGCCTGCGGCTCGACCTCAATCTCGCGGTCGAGGCGGTGACTGAAAGCTTCGTGTCGAACCGGCCGCAGAATCCGGCGCCGACGCCGCTGCCGCAGTTGGTGCGCGAAATGCCCAAGCCCCATTTCGACGTGCGCGTGCCGGTGATCGCCGATTATGCGCAGCTCGAACCCGTGATCGCGCGGGCGCTCGCCAAACGATCGTTGCGGCCGTTCGACCTGCCCGCCGTCGGCCCCGTCGATGCCCGCTTTGGCAAGGTCGCCGTCTACGGCGCTCCCGACCACAAGATCGCGGTAGGGGTCGACATGGACGTGCTGCCGGTCGGCGCGAAGCGTGCGCCCACCCGCGGCCGCGTCTGGCTGACCGCGCGTCCGGTGAACAAGCCCGGATCGGCCGAGGTTCGCTTCACCGATCTGCACGTCAAGGGCGACACCAATGGGATCAAGGGCGACATCTTCGTGCTGTTGGCACAGCAACCCGATTTCGCGCCGATGATCGCCGACGCGCTGACCCAGAATTTCACCCGCGATCTCACCGAACTCGAAGCCAAGATCCGCGGCGCGATCGACCAGCGGCGCGAAGGCGCCTTCGTCATCCGGACCCGCATCGACAGCTTCGAAACCGGCGAGATCAAGGCGTATGGCAACGGCCTCTACCTCCCCGTCCGCATGGTCGGGGCGGCGAGCATCGACTATCGCCCGGCAAAATGATCAGAACAGGCGCGTAAGCGAATAGAAGAGTGCTGCAACGATCGCACTCGCCGGGATGGTGATGAACCAGGCGACGACGACGTTGCTCGCTACGCCCCAGCGCACTGCACTGGCGCGGCGCGCGACACCGGCGCCGATGATGCTGCCGGTGATCGTATGGGTCGTCGACACCGGGATGCCGAGCAGGCTGGCGGTGAACACCATGATCGACCCGCCGGTCGAGGCGGCAAAGCCCTGATGCTGCGACAATTTGGTGATGCGGCCGCCCATCGTCTCGATAATCTTCCACCCGCCCGACAAGGTACCGAGACCGATCGCGATATAGCAGCTGATTGCCACCCAGTGCGGCACATGGAAATCGCCGGTCAGATAGCCGGTCGAATAAAGCAGCACGGTGATGACGCCCATCGTCTTCTGCGCGTCATTGAGCCCGTGGCTGAGCGAATAGGCGGCCGATGAAACGAGATGCAAGCGGCGGAACGTGACCTCGGCGAATTTCGCGGTCGAACGCCGGAACGCCCAGCTGCTGAGCAGCATCACGAGCATCGAGAGCAGCATGCCGAGGAGCGGCGACAGGAAGATCGCGATGACCGTCTTGTTGAGCCCCGACCACTGGATGCCCTCGAATCCCGCATGGGCGATGCCCGCGCCGACGATGCCGCCGACGAGCGCATGGCTCGACGAGGACGGTATGCCCTTCAGCCAGGTGACCACATTCCAGAACATCGCGCCGACCAAGGCGCCGAACACCACCGCGGGCGTGACCAGATCCTTGTCGATCAGCCCCGCGCCGATCGTTTCTGCCACCTTGTGCAATTGCGGAAAAGCGAGGCTCAGGAAATAGGCTGCAAAGTTGAAGAAGGCGGCGAACATCACCGCCTGCACGGGCTTCAGCAGCCGCGTCGCGACAACGGTCGCAATGCTGTTCGCAGCGTCGTGCAGGCCGTTCAGAAAGTCGAACGCCAGCGCGAGGAGGACCAGCCCGACGAGAAGAGGAAATGCCAGTTCGTGCATGAGCGCCCGCCCCGCTTACGCGTGGTCGATGACCAGACCGTCGATTTCGTTCGCGACATCCTCGAACCGGTCGACGACGCGCTCGAGGTGGCTGTAGAGTTCGCGCGCGATCATGAAGTGGATCGTGTTCGACGCACCATGTTCCTTGAACAATCGCTTCAGCCCTGCCGCGTGGATCTCGTCGGCATGCCCCTCCATGCGGACCAGCCGCTCGGTGAGTTCGTGCAGGCGGGTGCCGTTCGCGGCAACATTGCGCAGCAGCGGCAGCGCCTCGACCGTCAGCCGCGCGGCATCGACGATGATCGCCGCGATGTCGCGCATTTCGGGGTCGAATTCCTTGACGTCGTACAGGTCGATCGCGCCTGCGGTCTTCTGCATCTCGTCGATCGCGTCGTCCATCGAGGCGATGAGGTCGGTGATCGCGCTGCGATCGAAGGGGGTCAGGAAGGTGCGGCGAACGGTCTGCAGCACCTCGCGCGTGATCGCGTCGGCGTCATGCTCGCGCTCGACGATCTCTTGGATATGGTCGGCCATGCCCTCGCCGCCCTGGAGCAGCCGCGCCAGCGCTTCCGATCCCGCGGCGAGCGTCGCCGCATGCGCTTCGAACAGGTCGAAGAAATTGCCCTGCCTCGGGAGCAGGCGCTGGAACCAGGCAAACATGCGATTGACCCCTGTCTTTTCCGCAACATTGAACATGACCCCCGATCGCTGCGCCGCGACGCGAAAGCCGCTGTCGCCAAACGACCGGATAAGGGCCTGAAGATCGGGTTCGTCGACCGCTCCCGCGGCCTCGTCGAAAGTGAACCAACGCCGCTCGCGCTCGTCCATTTCCTTCCATTCGGAAAGCTCCCGCGTCACGGCGAGCGGAAACACTTCGACATTGTACATGATCGCGGCGCCGTTCGCGCGGCGCTTGCGATATTCATAGCTGCCAATCGAGGTCGGGCAGACCGCGCCGATCACCCCCGCCTCTTCTTCGGCCTCGACCGCCGCCGAAGCGTGTCGGTCCATCCCGGTCAGCGGATTGCCTTTCGGGATCACCCAGCGGCCCGTGCCGCGCGAGGTGATGAGCATGATTTCGGTGGGGCCATCCTTGCCCACGCCCGCGAATCGATAAGGAAGCACCGCAATTTGACGCATAAACCGGCCGAAATCCTAAACTACCGCCGGAGCCGCGGTGTTTCATTGCCATTCGGTGACGCCCCTATGACAATATTGTGACAGCGGCAATGGCGCATTGGCCGCGATGCCCTTTCCGTAAACGTCAATTCGATTGCAAAATGCAACGCTGTGCGTAAGCTGCGACCTTAAAGACAAATGGGAGACGAAATGATGGCAGGCATGGACAGCCCCGTGGATCAGGACGTTCTGATCGTCGGCGCCGGCCTTTCGGGCATCGGCATGGCCGCGCATCTCCAGATGCACAGTCCCGACCGCAGCTTCGCGCTGGTCGAGCGGCGGGCCAATCTGGGCGGCACCTGGGATCTGTTCCGCTACCCCGGCATCCGGTCGGACAGCGACATGCACACGCTGGGTTTCGTCTTCGAACCGTGGCGGCACGAAAAGTCGATCGCCGACGGCCCTTCGATCCTCGAATATCTCAACCGCATCGTCGACGAGCGCGGCATTCGCGAGCATATCCGCTTCAACAACAAGGTTGTGGGCGCCGACTGGGACAGCGCCGCCGCGCGCTGGACGGTGACGATGGACGACAAGGGCGCGGTCAGCACGACGACCGCGCGCTGGCTCTACCTCGGCTCGGGCTATTATGATTATGACGAGCCGTTCGACGCCAATTTCACGGGGCGCGAGGATTTTGCGGGGCAAATCATCCACCCGCAATTCTGGCCGAAGGATTTCGACTATTCGGGCAAGAAGGTCGTCGTCATCGGATCGGGCGCCACCGCGGTGACGATCGTCCCGTCAATGGCGGACAAGGCCGCGCATGTGACGATGCTGCAACGCACGCCGACTTGGTATGCCATCCGTCCGGCAAAGGACGGATTCGCCAATTTCCTGCGCAAGATCCTGCCCGAAAAGACCGCCTACCGGCTGACGCGTTTCAAGAATATCCGCCTTCAGGACATCGTTTTCCGCCGCGCGCGCGAAAAGCCGGAAAAGGTTGCGGACTTCCTGACCAAGAAGCTGAAGCAGGCGCTCGGCGACCGTTACGATCCCGTCGCTTTCACCCCGCCCTATAATCCGTGGGACCAGCGGCTCTGCCTTGTCCCCGATGCCGACTTTTTCGAAGCGATGAAGGCGGGCAAGGCCTCGGTCGTCACCGATCATATCGAACGCTTCGACAAGACCGGCATCCAGCTCAAATCGGGCCAGCATCTCGACGCCGACGTGATCATTACCGCCACCGGCCTCAAGCTCGCGGTCGCGGGCAAAATCCCCGTCCGCGTCGATGGCGAGCCGGTCGCTTGGAACGAGCATTTCTATTACAAGGCGTGCATGTTCTCGAACGTGCCGAATTTCTCGGTCGTCTTCGGCTATCTCAACGCCAGCTGGACGCTGCGCGCCGACATCGTGTCCGAATATGTCTGCCGCGTCCTCAATCACATGCGCGATACCGGCACGACGGTCGCGACGCCGCTGCTCGCCGATCCGACGAGCCTGACCGAAGAGAATATCTTCGACTTCTCGTCAGGCTATATCCAGCGCGCGCTCCACATCATGCCCAAAAATGCCGACAAGCTGCCGTGGCGGCTCAGCCAGAATTATGTCCAGGACCGCATCGACATGCGCACCGGCCCGGTCGACGACGGCGTGCTCAAGTTCGGCAAGGCGGCGTCGGTATCGAAGGAGGCATCGGCCCCGGCCCTCGAAGCCGCGGAGTAATCGGCGGGTTCGGTTTTCGCCATATCAAAGGATTGGTGGCGACCGGTTGCAGTCACCTTCTTCATCGTCATCCCGGACTTGATCCGGCATCCATTGTTTCGACGCTGCGTGAATGGATCCCGGATCAAGTCCGGGATGACGAAAGAAGGACCATACAGCGCCACCTTGGGGAAGTGGCAGCGTCCGCTTCCTACCCCAGAGCCACCATCGGCCGCTTCAAGAACCGCCTTGAGCGCCTTCTAATCGACGTGATCCGGCTTCCCTTTGGTCGATCCCGACGCAAAGTCTTCGAGTTCCTTTTCGCTCATCGAATCGTACATCTCCTTCGACGCACCCCGAAGCTCCGATTTCGGCGTATCGCCGCGCTTCGCGCTCAGCGCGGCGCCGGCGGCCTTTTGTTGGGCCTTTGACTTGGCTGGCATGACATATCTCCTGCCTGCCCCCTCGCCCAACCAACGCGTGACCGGCTGCTTCAGTTCAGCGGAAGGAAATCGCGCTGATACTCAGGCTTCACCACCTTCACCAGCGCGCCGGTCACGGGGACGTTGATCTTGTAATTGCCCTCGGCATAGGGGCCGATCTCATAGGGCGCGATGCCTATCGTCAGCCGGTCGAGATATTTGCCGTCTGACGATCCGAGCCACACGGTCTGCGTCGACGCAGCGGGACATTTTTCAAAGATGCCGTCGGGATTGTCCGATGGCGAAATGCCGCGCGCGGCCTTGGCGCGTACGATCGCCTCGCAGAAAGGCTTGCGGATCGCGGCGTCGAACGCTTCGCCGCTGGTAAACAGGTCGAGCGGCTTCAGCCGGATCGCGCGGTTACGGTCCCAGATCAGCGTGTCGAAACTCGTCATGCCGTGCGCGCCGCCGGTATAAGTCGAAATATCGCTCGACAGGCTCAGGAAGCGCGGCGTGTTCGTCACCCGCTCCCACGCCTGCAAATGGCTGTGCGCGTGATAGGGGAAACCCTCCTTCTTCGCCGCGTCGCGGTCGCGCGTCGCATCGGCGATCAGCGCCTCGCGCTTCTTGGCGCGGTCGTTGTCGAGCCATTTCGCAAGGTCTGGGATCGCAGCGGCTTCGCGCGGATAGCTATAAGCGAATTCGATGAGGTCGCTGCTTTCCTTGACGTCCGAGGCGGTCGCGGCCTTCGCCGCCACATCGTCGGCGGCGCCCGGCGGCGCGCCCGGAACCGACGCCGCCGCGACCTTTTCGGCCGGGGTCGGTTCGGGCTTCTTCGAGCAGGCGGAACAAAGGGTGGCGGCGATCAGGACGATCGGAAGGCTTTTGCTTGTCATGCAGCTCCAACGCGGGGAATCGACAAAGTTTCCGGGGAAGCCTAGCAGAATTTGCATGACCGATTATTCCGACCTGATCCAGCCCGACAAGGGGCAGGATGCGCGCACCATCCACCTTGTCGACAAGAAGAGCTATTACGACTGGCTGAAGAGCCGCAGCGCGCGCGAACGCGCCGCGCTTGCGGCCATGCGCTACAAGCCTGACGGCTATGCTCACGCCATCCTTCCGGGCGACGACGCCGAAAGCTGGTCGGTCGTCACCGCGGTCGCCAATGTCGACAAGCTGTCGGCCTGGTGTCTCGCCAAAATCGCGCCACTCTTGCCCGAGGGGCGCTACCGGCTCGACGGACGCCAGCCCGGCAAGGCGCTGTTTGGCTGGATGAGCGGTCAGTATCGATTCGATGCCTATCGCAGCAAGGAAGAGGCAGGCAGCGGCCCGCGCGTGCTTTTGACCGCCGATGTCGGCGCAATTGCGCCGATGGTGGCCGAAATGCGCGCGACTGCGCTCGTCCGCGATCTCGTCAACACGCCCGGTGCCGACATGGGGCCCGCCGAGCTTGAAAAGGTGGCCGAACGGATCGCCAAAGCGCATGGCGGCAAGCTGACCGTAACCAAGGGCGAAGCGCTCGAGCAGGGGTATCCGATGATCCATGCCGTCGGGCGCGCCGCGGCAAAACATCATGCGCCGCGGCTGATCGAAATTCATTGGGGCAAAGCGGATCACCCGCGCGTTGCGCTGGTCGGCAAGGGGATCAGCTTCGACAGCGGCGGGCTCGACATCAAACCCGCATCGGGCATGCGGTTGATGAAAAAGGATATGGGCGGCGCTGCGCATGTGCTCGCCCTGGCGCAGCTCATTATGGAAAGCGGCCTGCCGGTGCGCCTTCACTGTCTGGTTGCCGCGGCCGAAAACGCCATCTCGGGCGATGCCTTCCGGCCCGGCGATGTGCTGAAGAGCCGCAAGGGGCTGACGGTCGAAATCGGCAACACCGATGCGGAGGGTCGCCTGGTGCTCGGCGACGCGCTGACCAAGGCGGGTGAGGAAGCGCCCGAACTGCTTGTCGACTTTGCGACGCTGACCGGCGCGGCGCGGGTCGCACTCGGCCCCGATCTGCCCGCACTCTATGCCAATGACGATGCACTCGCCGACGATCTGCTTGCCGGCGGTATCGATCGCGACGATCCCGTCTGGCGCATGCCGCTGTGGGACGGCTACGCCGATCTGCTCGAAACCGATATCGCCGATCTTGGCAATGCCGGTTCCTCGTCGTTTGCCGGTTCGATCACGGCGGCCTTGTTTCTCAAGCGCTTCGTACCCGACGGCGCCGCCTGGGCCCATTTCGACACCTTCGCGTGGCGGCCTTCTGCGAAGCCCGGGCGGCCGAAGGGTGGCGCGGCGCTAGGGCTGCGCGCGGCCTGGGCGATGTTGCAGGCGCGCTACGACCGGCGCGCCAAAGGTTGAACATCCTTGATAAAGCGCCGCGCGCTGCGCTAATGGCGCGCGATTGTCCGCCGTGGGCGGATCGACCGGAAAACAGGATAGCCAGTGAACGCTGACAGTGGTGACAATCTAGCGACCAATCGCGTGCGGATGGGGCGCCCCGGCGTTGCAGGCGCGGGCCGCGACCGCTTCGGGCTCGCAGGCACCTCGCAAAGCTATGATCCGCGCATCGTCGCGATCCGTCCCGACCTTGCCGACATCGCGGTCGCGGGCAAGTATTTCGCACCGCATTATGCGGCGCCGATGATGATGAGCAGCGTCCTGCCGGCCGCCGTGCTGCGCGGCACGCCGTCGCCCGATGCCGAACAGACGAGCGAACTGCTCTATGGCGAGGGTTTCGCGCTGCTGGACCTGACCGGCGGCTGGGCCTGGGGTTATAGTCTGGCCGATCATTATGTCGGCTATCTCGCCGCCGATGCGCTCGGCGCGCCGATTGCGCCGACGCACCGCGTCGCCGCGACCGAGGCGATCTTCCACTCCGCCCCCGATGCCGCGAGCGGCGGTTCAGCGGTGCTGCCGATGGGCGCGCTCGTGATGGGCGAAATTGCCGGCGAGTGGCTCGCGACCGCGCACGGCTACCTCCCGCTCGGCGCGCTGGTCGATGCAGACAGCCAGGTTGACGATGCCGCGGCGGTCGCCGAAGCGATGATCGGGGCGCCCTATCTGTTTGGCGGCCGCACGATGCGCGGCATCGATTGCTCGGGTCTCGTCCAGCTCGCCTGGGCGGCGGCGGGGGTGCAGCTTCCGCGCGACAGCGACCTGCAACTCGCTACGCTCGGCGCCGACAAGGATGTCGCGCAGGGCGATTTGCAGCGCGGCGACCTCGTCTTCTTCCCCGGTCATGTCGGGATCATGGCCGACGCCGACACGATCATCCACTCGAGCCGCCGCTGGATGGCGGTCCAGGCCGAGCCGCTCGCCGATGTCGTGGCGCGGTCGGCCGCCAAGGGGCATGAACCGGCCGTCACCGGCTGCAAGCGGCCGCGCTGAGCCATGACGAGCGTGTTTATCGATGGTGCCGCCGGCACCACCGGGCTTGAAATCGCCGACCGGCTGGCCGGGCGCCAGGAATTTTCGCTGCTCCAGCTCGGCGAGGCGCGGCGCAAGGATGCGGGCGCGCGGCGCGAAGCGCTGAACGCCGCCGATTTCGTCATCCTCTGCCTGCCCGACGATGCGGCGCGCGAAGCGGTGGCGATGATCGACAATGACCGCACGCGCGTCATCGACGCGTCGACCGCGCACCGCGTCACGCACGGCTGGGTCTATGGCTTTCCGGAGGTCGTCGGCCATGGCGCGGTGGCCGAATCGATGCGCGTCAGCAATCCCGGCTGCTATTCGACCGGCTTCATCGCGCTCGTCGCGCCGCTGGTCCGCGACGGCCTCCTCCCCGCCGACTGGCCCTATAGCTGCCACGCCGTCAGCGGCTATTCGGGCGGCGGTAAAAGCCTCATCGAGCGCTTCAAGGCCGACCCCGACATTGCCTGGCGCGGCTATGCGCTGTCGCTGGGACACAAGCATGTACCCGAAATGCAGGCGCGCTGCGGGCTGACGGTCGCCCCGCTATTCTCCCCCGCTGTCGTGCCGGCGCATCGCGGCATGGTGGTCGAGGTGCCTTTGCCGCTTGGCGCGATGTCCGTCGCCGCGCCGGTCGATGAACTCCGCTCGGCGCTCGCCGACTATTATGCGGCAAGCCCGATTGTCGTGATGGGCGACGCCCCCGCGGACGGCGAAATGCTGCTGCGCGCATCGGACCAGGGCGACGATCGCATCGCATTGTTCGTCTTCGCCAATGCCGACGGCAGCCAGGCGCGGCTCGTCGCGCGGCTCGACAATCTGGGCAAGGGCGCGAGCGGCGCTTGCGTGCAGAACCTCAACATCATGGCGGGCCTGCCCGAAACGGCGGGGTTGCGGCTTTAGGCGTCAGTGCACCGTATCGAGCGCGGCATCGATCGACAGATAGGTGATCAGCCGCTCAATCTGCCGCCAGCGCGCGAAATGGACGTGGTTGCCGAGCACCCGATATTGTTCGGCGCGCGCGGCCGCCGCGAAGCCGGCTTCCTCGCCATGCTCGGTCATCAGCGCATACGCGTCGTCGACCGCACCGCGGTCGGCAAGAAATGGTGCTGGAAGCTGCATGGAGTCCCCGTCCTTTGCCTCGAAACACCCCCCTAGCGCGCACGCCTGACCGCGCCGTTCCCAACCGTGATGAACAATCGGGTAAGGTTAATGCAAGCGGCTTGGCGCTTAACCATAGCCTTCGCCTTTCGCCTCTTTGCCGCGCGGCACTGCGCGTGTAAGCAGGGGGCATGCGCAAGATCCTGAAATATGTCGCCATCGCCCTTGTCGTGTTGATCGTCGCGGGCGGGATCGCCTTTTACGTCGCGTCACGTCCCGACATTGCGCGCTTTTCGACCGCCGAACTCAGCGGCCGGGTGCCGGTGATGGCGTCGCAGCGCCCCGAACAATTTCCGACGATGAAGGTGCTCGAAGCCACGGGCTGGCCGGCCGGCGAAGCGCCTCGGGCCGCGGAGGGATTGACCGTCGCGCGCTTTGCCGAAGGGCTTGACCATCCGCGTTCGATGCTCGTGCTGCCCAATGGCGATGTACTGGTCGCCGAGGCGCAGAGCCCGCCGCGCAAGGACAGCGGCATCGAAGGCAAGGTGATGAAGTCGCTGATGGGCAAGGCCGGCGCCGGCGGCCCGTCGGCCAATCGCATCACCCTGCTCCGCGACGCCAATGGCGACGGCAAGGCGGAAGTGAAGACCGCCTATATCACCGGACTGAACTCGCCTTACGGCATGGCGCTGGTCGGAAAGACGCTCTACGTCGCCGACACCGACGCGCTGCTCGCCTTTCCGTTCGTCGAGGGCGCGACGGCGATGGCCGGCAAGCCGACCAAGATCGTCGATCTGCCCGCCCAGGGCACCAACCGCCACTGGACGAAGAGCCTGGTCGCGGCGCCCAACGGGTGGCTCTACATCGGCGTCGGCGCCGATTCGAACATCGGCGAAAAGGGCATGGGCAACGAGGTCCGCCGCGCCCGTATTCTGGAGGTGCGGCCCGAGAACAAATATATGCGTACCTATGCCGCCGGTATCCGCAATCCCGTCGGTCTGGCCTTCTATCCGGGCAGCAACACGCTGTGGACCGTGGTCAACGAACGCGACATGCTGGGGTCGGACCTCGTTCCCGACTATCTGACCGACGTCGACGAGGGCGATTTCTTCGGCTGGCCTTGGTATTATTGGGGCGGTTTCACCGATCCGCGGGTTGCCCCCGAAGCCGAGGACCGGCGGCAATATGTCAAGCGGCCGCAATATGCGCTGGGCGCCCATGTCGCGCCGCTGGGCATGACCTTCACCAACGGTCTGGACCTTGGCGACCGCTGGGCAAACGGCGCGCTGATCGCGCTGCACGGGTCGTGGAACCGCGATCCGGTGTCGGGATATGACGTCGTGTTCGTCAAGTTCGGCGACAATGGCAAGCCGCTCGACGCCCTGCCCGTCACCCTGCTCGATCAGTTTGTCGCGGAGGACGGCAAGACGACGCGCGGCCGCCCGGCCGATGTCAAGGTCGCCAAGGACGGCAGCGCGCTGGTCGCCGACGATACCGGCGGGATTATCTGGCGGGTCGCGAAGGCGGGCTGATCCGCAAGATCAAGCGGACGCCGACCTACACCCGCATCGGCATCAGCACATAGAGCGCCGGGCTCTTTTCGCTTTCGCGGATCAGCGTCGGCGCGTTCGCGTCGGCGAGATGGAGTTCGACGGTGTCGCCGTCGACCTGTCCCAAGATATCGCTGAGATAGCGGGCGTTGAAGCCGATCTCCATCGGGTCGGCGTCGTAGCCGGCGGGAAGTTCTTCGGCCGCGGTACCGTTTTCGGGGCTGGTAACGCTGAGCGTGATGCGATCCTTGTCGAGCCCGACCTTGACCGCGCGCGTCTTTTCGCTGGCGATGGTCGAGACGCGATCGACGCCCTGGAACAGGCTCTTGGGATCGACCTTCAGGAGCTTGTCGTTTGCGGTCGGGATGACGCGGCTATAGTCGGGGAAGGTGCCGTCGATCAGCTTCGAGGTCAGCACGGCGTTGCCGAGCTGGAAGCGGATCTTCGACGCCGACAGGCTGATTTCGACATTGCCTTCAGCCTCGTCGAGCAGCTTGCGGATTTCGCCGACGCACTTACGCGGCACGATGACGTCGGGCATCCCCGCCGCGCCCTCGGGGCGCGTCACCGTATAGCGCGCGAGACGGTGACCGTCGGTCGCCGCGGCCTTGAGCACCGGACCCGTCGAATCTTCGGCGACGTGCAGGAAGATGCCGTTGAGATAATAGCGCGTTTCTTCGGTCGAGATGGCGAAGCGCGTCTTGTCGATGATCTGGATGAGTTCGGCGACCGGCAGTTCGAAGCTGGTCGGCAAATCGCCCTCGGCGATCACCGGGAAGTCGTCGCGCGGCAGCGTCGGCAGATTGAAGTTCGAGCGGCCGGCCTTGACCTGCATCTTGCCTTCGGCGGCGGCGAGGCTGACCTCGGCGCCTTCGGGCAGCTTGCGCGCGATTTCGAACAGGGTGTGCGCCGAGACGGTCGTGGTACCCGGCGTTTCGACCTTTGCCGCGATGGTTTCGACGACCTGCAGATCAAGGTCGGTCGCCATCAGCTTGAGCTGGCCGCTCGCATCGGCTTCGATCAGGACGTTCGACAGGATCGGAATCGTGTTGCGCCGTTCGACCACCGACTGGACGTGGCCGAGGCTCTTCAGAAGCACTGCGCGTTCAATCGTCGCTTTCATTCTTATCCGCCATCCTGTGTTCTGCGGGAGAAGTCCCTGATGGAGCCGGCGCCGCGGACGCAGCGACGCCCCGATTCCCTGCCCCTGGAAATGTCTTCCTTCCTTAACGCGCGCACCGCGCCGCGCAAGCCATGCTTGCATTGCGGCGGCTTTCGCGCAACGGAAGCGCAATGCGGCGGGCGCTATTCCTTCTATTGCTGTGCATCGGCCTGCCCGCGCTCGCCTGGGCGGCGCCGACCGCGCTCGGCATCTTCGATGGCTGGGGCGCCTTCCGCGATCCGGCTACCCCCCGCTGCTATGCGATCGCCAGCCCCGCCGCAACGATCGGGCGGGCGCAGGAAAAAGCCTATGCCAGCATCGGATATTGGCCCAAGGCGCGCATCCGCGGTCAATTCTATATCCGCCTGTCGAAGCCGCGCGCACCGCAGAGCGAATTGCGGTTGACGGTCGGCAGCCGCCGCTTCGTGCTGACCGGCAATGGCGTCCACGGCTGGGCCAGCGATGCCCGCATGGACGCCGCGATCATCGCCGCGATGCGCGCGGCGCCGAGCATGAGCGTCGAGAGCCGGTCGACGACCGGGGGCGCGATTGCCGACACCTATCGCCTGCGCGGCGCCGCGACGGCGATCGACGCGGCAGCGCTGGGGTGCGCGGGCATCCGCTGATGCCGTTTTGGAAAATGGCAGAAAACTGCCGAACTTCATTCGCGATTCACGGTAGCACGCCGCGCCAGTCTTGATCGGCATATATCCCGTTGGACCAAGTAAGTGGTCCCCCGCGCAGGCGGGGGTCCAGCTTCGACGCGAAGCGTCGAAGGCCGCGCTGCCGCGCGTCTCCCTGTTGGAACTGGACCCCCGCCTGCGCGGGGGAACGCACCTTCCTTGTCGCAAGGGGATAATCGCCGACTTGATCCGGCGTGCAGGTGTTTGACGCTGCTTGAGTGGACCCGGGATCACGTCCGGGGTGACGAAGGTGGAAGATTTTGTGTGATCGAAAAATCGCGGAAAACCGCGCAACTTCACTCGCGTTTCATGTTGTGGAGGGGTGCCGGTCGTCATCGGCCAGTTTGAACCACAGCCGACGATTGTAGGAAAGGCCTTTCCGGTCCGCGCCGCCGCCGGGTCAACTGCGCGCAAGCCGCGTCAGCGCCTCGGCCAGAAAATCGAGGACGACGCGGATGCGGGGGACGTGGCGCAGGCGTTCGTGGGTGAGCAGCCACAGGCCGGTCGTATCATCCTCCCGCGCCGGGATGCAGCGGACGAGGTCGGGTTCGCGGTCGGCGAGGAAGGCCGGCAGGATCGTCAGCCCCATTCCCGAACGCACGCCCGCGAGCAACCCCGATGCGGTATCGTAACGCATGACCACCGAATCCTCGAGCCGGTATTGCTTCAGCCACGCCCGATAGGGCTCCCAGATATGGCCGCCGCCGCCGATGAAGGGATGCCTCGCCAGTTCCTCGCGGCTGTGCGGAATGCCGTGGCGTCCGGCATAGTCGCGGCTGCAATAGACCGTCCACGGATTATCGGCGACGCGGCGTCCGACGAGACCCGCCCCCGTCGGCTGCTTGCTGCTGCGGATCGCGATATCGGCCGCGCCGCTTGCAAGGTCGCGCGGCTCGTCCGAGGTGTCGAGGTCGATATGGATGCCGGGATGCGCCGCACGCAGGTCGCGCAGGATGGGCGGCAGAAGGGTGATCGCAATAATCTCCATCGTCGTCAGGCTGACGGTCCCGCCCGCGTCGCGCGACTGGGCGCCCACGGCTTCGCCGAACCGGTCCGCAGAGTCGCGGACCGCAAGCGCACTCGCCAGCATCGCCTCGCCCGTCGGCGTCAACGCATAGCCAGCCTGCCGCCGTTCAAATAGCGTGACGCCGGTAGCCGCCTCCAGCGCGGCGATGCGGCGCGCCACCGTCGTCTGGCTGACGCGCAGCGCCTGCGCCGCCGCAAGCGTGCTGCCGCTTTCGGCGACCGCGAGGAAATATTTAAGGTCGTTCCAGTCGAACATGGCGTCTTGTGGGGAATAATCGCCCCCGCTTCATTCTGCAATTATGCAGAATGATCGCGCAACATCGTTGCTCCTGCGGCGGCGCGCGTAGGCCTATCTAGGTCTTACCGGCTTCCTCCCCTCCCCCAACCCGCCGGTCAACGGAGACATATGATGAAGATGATGTTGACCCTTGCCGCGCTCGCCGCGGTCGCGCCCGCCCTGCCCGCCCACGCCGAACCGGCGCCCGCGCCACGCAGCGTCGCCGTCGTCCATTCGGACCTCGACCTCAGCACCGCACGCGGCGCCGACAAGCTGGAACGCCGTATCTGGCGCGCGGTCGTCACCGTGTGCGGCAGCCCGCCCGACTATGACCTGGAAGGCAAGAATGACGTTCGCCATTGCCGCCGCGACACGATGCGGCAGGCATCAGCCGACGCCGACCGCGTCATCGCCAGCGCCGCAACGCGCGGCGAACCGATCCGGGTGACGCTCTCCAAATAAGCGCCAAATAGGCGCCAGATAAGCGCGCAGCGCACCGCCGCCGCGGTCAGGCGCGAGCGTCGAACGCGCTGCGCGCCGCCTCGACCGCGGCGAGATGCGCTTCGGCCCAATGCCACACGCCGCAAAAGGCTTCGCCCAGGCTGTGGCCGAGATCGGTCAGCGCATATTCGACCTTCGGCGGCACCACCGGATAGACCGTGCGGCGAACGAGCCCGTCGCGCTCCATGGCGCGCAGCGTCTGGGTCAGCATCTTCTGGCTGATCCCCGGTACAAGCTGCGCCAGCCGGGTGAAGCGGCAGGTGCCATGCTCTTCCAATTCCTCGAGCACGAGCAGCGTCCACTTGTCGGCGACTCGACCGATCAGGTCGTTGACCAGCATCTCGACGCGCGGATCGGGCGCGGGATCGGCGGCGGCCGAATAATTTTGCATCGCGGGCACGGCAGAAATCCCAATAGTCTCTATCAAGTAAGTATAGCACTTTCAGGTGCCTACTTTCCATTGGAGAGTAATGGCATAAATTGAGCGTCTCCCCAACCCCGAAACGAAGGACAAACGATGAAAACGACAGGCAACACCATCCTGATCACCGGCGGCGGATCGGGCATCGGTCTGGCACTCGCACAGCGTTGGCACGATGCGGGCAATGTGGTGATCGTGACCGGACGCAATAGCGCCAAGCTGGACGCCGCGATCGAAGGCCGGGCCAACATGCACGCGCTGCCGCTCGACGTCACCGATGCCGACGCGATCGCCGCCTTTGCCGCCGACGTCGTGCAGCGCTTCCCCGATCTCAACGTTCTGGTGAACAATGCCGGCGTGATGATGTACGAAGCGCTGGACGGCGAGCGCGATCTGAGCGACGCCGAAGCGACGGTCGTCACCAACCTGCTCGGCCCGATCCGGCTGACCGATGCGCTGATCGACCATCTCGTTGCGCGCGGCGATGGCGCGATCGTCAACGTAACCTCGGGGTTGGCCTTCGTTCCGCTGCCCAAGGCGCCGACCTATTCGGCGACCAAGGCGGCGCTGCACAGCTATACGCAGGCGCTGCGCGTCCAGCTTGCCGGCCGCGTCGACGTGATCGAGCTGGCGCCGCCCGCGGTGCGGACCGAACTGACCCCCGGCCAGTCGACTCGCGACGCCTATATGCCGCTGGATGCCTTTGCCGACGAGGTCATGACGCTGTTCGCCGAAACGCCGACGCCGGCGGAGATTCTGGTGCGCAATGTCCTCCCGCTGCGGAACGCCGAAGCCGAAGGCGCGGTCGCTGAACGGCTGGCGTTCCTCGCAACCCTCTGATGGCCACCCTCTGATCGCCGCCAGCGCGCTCATCCCGAAATGATGCGCCGGACGCCATATCGGCTCTTGCCGAGGCGGCGCCCGGCGCGCATGATCGACCGGCCCGAAAGGACGACGCCCGACAGAGGCGCGCCCGACGGCGAGGTTAGTGGGATGAGGAGATGGGCCAATGAATGCCATTGGCAGATGCGATGCCGCCGCACGCGAGCGGCACCGGGCGCTGGATTTCATCGGGCTGCGTGCCCATGCGACGACGGTCGGATTGATCCAGCTTTGCGAGGAATTGCTGAACAGCGGGGTGCTGAGCCCCGAGGGGCTGGAGCGCATCAAGGGTGCGATCCGCACCGAGCTGACGGTCAGCAGCAACGCGCGCATTTCGAACCATGCCGCGTTCGACGACACGCTGCGCCGTCGGATCGATGCGATCTTTCCCGCCGCCCCCGGCGAACCGCCGCTGGAGCACGTCGGGACGCTCGAAGATTTCGAAGATGCGATGGACCCCTATCACGGCGCGTGAAGGGCCGCGCTGACGCGCGCAATTGCGCAAAGCGCGCATCGCGACTATAGGGCCGCGCATCATGCAGATCCCCGGCCACATCGATCCCGTTACGACGGGCACCGTTCCCCTGCGCGGCGGCAACCGCGTCGACCTTGTCGGATTGACGCGCGAGGGCATCCGTTCCGCGCTCGAGGACGCGGGGCTCGACGCCAAGGCGGCGAAGCTGCGCTCCAAGCAGATCTGGCACTGGATCTATCATCGGGGCGTCACCGAATTCGACGCGATGACCGACATCGCCAAGGCGATGCGCCCCTGGCTCACCGAACGCTTCATCGTCGGCCGCCCGACGGTCGTCACCGCGCAGGTTTCGACCGACGGCACGCGCAAATGGCTGCTCGCGGCGGCGGACGGCCAGGAATATGAAATGGTGTTCATTCCCGACGCCGATCGGGGAACGCTGTGCGTGTCCAGCCAGGTCGGCTGCACCCTGAACTGCCGTTTCTGCCACACCGGTACGATGCGGCTCGTCCGCAACCTGTCCGCCGGCGAGATCGTCGGCCAGGTCCTGCTCGCGCGCGATGCGCTGGGCGAATGGCCGAAGGGCACGATGGCATCGACCGCCGATGTCGACGACGAGGATGACGGCGCGGGCCATTATACCGCGGACGGCCGCATGCTGACCAATATCGTGATGATGGGGATGGGCGAGCCGCTCTATAATTTCGACGAGGTCAAGGGCGCGCTGAAGATCGTGATGGACGGCGACGGGCTGGCGCTGTCGAAGCGGCGCATCACCCTGTCGACGAGCGGCGTGGTGCCGATGATGGCGCGCGCGGGCGAGGAAATCGGCGTCAACCTCGCCGTCTCGCTCCACGCGGTGAACAAGGAAATCCGCGACGAGATCGTGCCGCTCAACCGCAAATACGGCATCGAGGAGCTGCTCGCCGCCTGCGCCGCCTACCCCGGCGCGAACAATGCGCGGCGCATCACCTTCGAATATGTGATGCTGAAGGACAAGAATGACAGCGACGCCGACGCGCGCGAGCTGGTGCGGCTGATCAAGCAGTACAAGCTGCCGGCGAAGGTCAACCTGATCCCGTTCAACCCCTGGCCCGGCGCGATCTATGAATGTTCGTCGCCAGAGCGGGTGCGCGCGTTCAGCAACATCATCTTCGAAAGCGGAATTTCGGCGCCGATTCGCACCCCGCGCGGGCGCGACATCATGGCGGCGTGCGGCCAGCTCAAGAGCGCGGCGACCAAACCCTCGCGCGCCGAACTCGACCGTATCGCCGAAGAGAAGCAGGCGGCGCTGGGCTGAGGCCGGCTTGCATAGCTATGCTGTGTTGCAAAAACAACACAGGTAATAAAATTGTCATTTTCTGAACGATGCGTTCATTGAAACGACAGGTGCGAACGCCATCTTTGCACACGGGACGCGACCCAAAGGGCGCCCCCTGTCAAAGAAAAGGAAAAGACAATGAAGAAGTTCGCAGTTGCTGCCGCTCTCCTCTCGGCTGTCGTTGCCACGCCTGCCCTCGCCCAGAACGGCGAAGGTCATGTCGAAGTGCGCGGCGGTTACATCACCGGCAGCGGCCTGGACGACGCCACCCTGGGCGTTGCGGGCGGCTATGATTACAACCTGGGCGACAAGGCTTTTGCCGGCGTCGAAATCGCGGGCGACAAGGTGCTGATCGACGGCGCCAAGGTCCAGTTCTCGTCGGGTGCGCGCCTGGGCGCCAACCTCGGCACGAACGGCAAGCTCTACGCGACCGGCGGCTACACCTTCGGCCAGATCGACGATCCCTATGTCGGCGCCGGTTATCAGCACAAGCTGACCCAGAATGTCTATGGCAAGGTCGAATATCGCCACCAGTTCATCAACAACTTCGACGACACCGACGCGTTCGCGGTCGGCGTCGGCTTCGCTTTCTGATCCTTCGGTCAGCGAGAAGAACGGAAAGGGGCGGCCCCGCGGGGTCGCCCCTTTTCTTTTGCGCGGGAAGCCGCCACAGCAGGGCGATGCGCTACACGATCGACGCCCTGTTGACCGGCAAGGCCCGCCGCTTCGGCGCGAAGGGCGAGCCGAGCGCGATCGACAAGCGCGCGGTCGAGGGACGGCGCGCGGTCGGCGCGCTGGGTATCGCGGGCGACGAGCAGGCCGACCTTTCGGTCCACGGCGGCCCCGACAAGGCGATCCACCATTATCCGCGCGATCATTATGGCTGGTGGGCCGAGACGATCGGCGACCATGCGCTGTTGCAGGACGCCGGCGCGTTCGGCGAGAATATCTCGACATCGGGCCTGACCGAGAGCGCGGCGTGCATCGGCGACCGCTATCGCCTGGGCAGCGCGCTGGTCGAGATCAGCCAGGGCCGCCAGCCGTGCTGGAAGCTCGGCCACCGGTTCGGCATTGCGACGCTGCCCGCCACCGTCGTCACCTCTCGCCGCGGCGGCTGGTATTACCGTGTCATCGAGGATGGCGCGGTCGGCGCAGGCGACGCATTGGAGCTGATGGAGCGTCCGCTGCCCGACTGGAGCGTCGAGCGCGTCTTTCACCTGCTGATCGGCGGGGCGGGCAAGCGCGAACCGGCGGCGCTGCGCGCGCTCGCCGCGATGGACCTGCTCGCCGCCAACTGGCGAGCCCGCGCCCAAAAGCTGTTGGGTTAGCGCGGCGCCGGCAGCGCCTGTTCGACGAGCGGCGCCAGCGACGCGGCGACGATTTTCACGCCCTTGGCATTGGGATGCATATTGTCGCCGAGCATCAGCGATTTGTCGGTGACGACATTGTCGAGGATGAAGGGATAGAGGCTCGCGCCATATTTGTCGGCAAGTTCGGGAAATATCGGATTGAACTTGCTCGCATAATCGCTGCCCAGATTGGGCGCCGCCATCATCCCGGTCATCAGGACGGGGATGCCGCGCCGCTTGAGCTCGGCAAGCATCGCGTCGAGATTGGCGCGCGTCTGATCGGGGCCGATACCGCGCAGCATGTCGTTGCCGCCGAGGCCGAGCAGCACGAGCGCGGGTTTCGCCTTCGCATTGTCGAGAACATAGGACAGCCGCTGCCGCCCCGCCGCGGTGGTATCGCCCGATACCCCGGCGTTCTGGACGCGCACCATGCGGCCATCCGCGGCGAGCGCCGCCTGAAGCTGCGGCGCGAGGCCTTCCCTGGGGCCAAGCTGGTAGCCGGCGTAGAGGCTATCGCCGAAGGCAATGACGAGCGGTGCGTCGGCGGGAAGCACGGGCACCGCCTTCGCCGGATTTTCCTTGCCCGCTGCGGGCGCCGCGGGGGCCTCCGCCGAGCCGCATCCGGCAAGCGGTTGGCAAAGGGCGATTGCAAAACCATATAGGGCGAAAGAGCGCCATCCGGCCGTTCTCATTTCCAAAGGGTCCTTTCTTGACCGACAGCCCCCGACCGCCCGTCGCGCCGACGATGGCGATTGCCGCCCATAATGTGACGCTGACGCTGGGGAGCGACAAGGCCCCCGTCGAAATTTTGCGCGGCGTCGATCTGGAGGTTGCGGCCGGCACCTCGGTCGCGCTGCTCGGTCCGTCGGGATCGGGCAAGAGTTCGCTGATGGCGGTGCTCGCCGGGCTGGAACGCGCACGCGGCGGAACGGTCATGGTCGCGGGGCTCGATTTTGCGACGATGGACGAGGATGCGCTGGCGCGCGCGCGGCGCGGGCGGATCGGCATCGTCCTGCAAGCCTTCCACCTGTTGCCGACGATGACCGCGCTCGAAAATGTCGCCGTGCCGCTGGAGCTGGCAGGGATCGACGACCCGTTCGGGCGCGCCGCGCGCGAGCTGGAGGCGGTCGGGCTCGGCCACCGCCTGACCCATTATCCCGCGCAGCTTTCGGGCGGCGAGCAGCAGCGCGTCGCGATCGCGCGCGCGATGGCGAGCGAGCCGCAGATCATCTTCGCCGACGAACCCACCGGCAATCTCGACACCGCGACCGGTCATGCGATCATCGAACTGATCTTCGCGCGGCGCGCGGCGCTCGGCGCGACGCTGCTGATCATCACCCACGACCCCGAACTGGCCGAACATTGCGACCGCGTCGTCGTGATGCACGACGGGCGGATCGAGGAACGAGCTGCATGAGCGCCGATGGTCCTCCTCGCCACCGCTACGCGGCAGGGAGGATTTGATGATCCCGCTGGCGACCCTGTGGCGTATCGCGCGGCGCGATCTGGCGGCGCGGATTCGCGGGCTGCGCCTGCTGGCGGTGTGCCTGTTCCTCGGCGTCGCGACGCTCGCGGCCATTGGCAGCCTGACGAGCGGCATCACCGCCGAACTGGCGTCGCGGGGGCAGACGATCCTGGGCGGCGACCTGCAGTTCGGCCTGCCGCAGCGGCAGGCGAGCGAGGCCGAACTCGCCGGGCTGCGCGGTGCCGGCGCGACATCGGCGACGGTGCGGATGCGTGCGATGGCGAACGCGCCGGACGGCAGCGCGCTGCTCTCCGAGCTCAAGGCGGTCGATGCCGCCTATCCGCTTTACGGCACGATGCGGCTCGAAAGCGGCGCGCGCCGCGGCCCGCCGCCGCCGGGGGCGATCTGGATCGGCAAGGATCTCGCGTCACGGCTCGACCTGACGGTCCGCGGCGCGGTGAAATTCGGCGACAAATCCTTCCGCATCGACGGCATCATCGCCGACGAGCCTGACCGGCTGGGCGAAGGCTTTACGCTGGGCCCGGTGGCAATCATCGGCCTCGGCGATCTTGCCGCCACGCAGTTGATCCAGCCCGGCAGCCTCTATGAAAGCAAATATCGCGTCCGCCTGCCCGCCGGTGCCGATCCGGTGGCCGTGGGCAAGCGGCTGAGCGCGGCCTTCCCCGACGCAGGCTGGGGGGTGACCGACCGCAGCAATGGCGCGCCGGGCACGCGGCGCTTTATCGAACGCATGGGGCAGTTCCTGTCGCTCGTCGGCCTCGCCGCGCTGGTGATCGCGGGGATAGGGGTCGGTAACGGGGTCGCCAGCTATCTTGCGGGCAAGCGCCCGGGGCTCGCGACGCTGAAGGTGCTCGGTGCCGACAGCGCGGCGGTGCTACGCATCTATGGCCTGCAGATATTGGCGGTTGCCGCCGCCGCGATTGCCGCCGGATTGATCGCGGGCGCCTTGGCCCCCGCGGCGATCGGCGCAATCGCCGGCGACGTCCTGCCGGTCAAGCCAGGACTGGCCGTCTATCCGCTGCCGCTCGCGGTCAGCGCCGCCTATGGGCTGCTCATCGCGATTGCCTTTGCGTTGCCACCGCTCGTCGCGACGCGCCATATTCCGGCCGCGGGCCTCTACCGCGCGACGGTTGACGGCGCGGGCCGGATCGAAAATCGTGTGCTGGCCGCCGTCGCCCTCGCCTTCGCCGCCATCGTCGCCCTCGCGGTCGGCACGGCGCGCGAACCGCTGTTTGCGCTGGGCTTCATCGGGGCGGCGGTGCTGCTGCTCCTGATCCTCGTCGCGCTTGGCTGGCTGGTGCGCCGCATCGCGAGCAGGGTGCCGCGCCCGAAGCGGCCGCTGCTGCGCCTTGCGCTCGCCAATCTGCATCGCCCCGGCGCCGCGACCGGCGCGCTCGTCGTCGCGCTCGGCCTGGGGTTGACGCTGTTCGTCACCCTCGCCGCGATCCAGACGAGCATCACCGCCGAAATCGCGCGCACCGTACCCGAACGCGCGCCGAGCTTTTTCGTCCTCGATATTCCGCGCGACCGGGCGGCCGCGTTCCGCACGCTGGTGACCGGGGCGGACGACAAGGCGGCAATCAACATGATCCCCGCGCTGCGCGGCAGCGTCACCGAATTTGCCGGCAAGCGCGTCGACGAGCTTGCCGAACTGCCCGAAGGCGCGTGGGTGCTGCGCGGCGACCGCGGCCTGACCTACAGCCCCGTGCTGCCCAAGGGCAGCAGCCTGACCCAGGGCCAGTGGTGGGCGCCCGATTACAACGGCCCGCCGCTGGTCAGCGTAGAGGCTGATGTCGCGAAATCGCTGGCGCTGAAAATCGGCGACACACTGTCGGTCAATGTGCTGGGGGTGGAGGTGCAGGCGCGCGTCGCCTCTTTCCGCTCCGTCGAATGGGACAATTTCGGGCTCAACTATGCACTCGTCTTTTCGCCCGGCACCTTCGACGCGGCGCCGCATAACATGGTCGCGACCGTCGCGGTCGGGCCGCAGGCCGAAACCGCGCTGGCGCGCAGCATCCCCCGCGCCTTCCCCTCAGCCTCGCTGATTCAGGTGCGCGATGTGGTGAGCCAGGTGACGAGTCTGCTGACGCAGATGAGCCAGGCGATCGCTGCGGCGGCGAGCATCGCGATCCTGGCCGGCATCGCCGTGCTGATCGGCGCGATTGCCGCAAGCCGCGAGCGGCGCGTCTATGACAGCGTGATCCTGAAACTGCTCGGCGCGACGCGCGGCCAGATTCTGGGGGCGCAGGGGCTGGAATATGCGCTGCTCGCCGCAATCCTCGCGCTGCTCGCGCTCGGCCTCGGGCTGGTCGCGGCGCATTATGTGGTGGTCGAACTGTTCGACTTCCGCTTCGCACCCGATCCGCTGGTCGTCGGCGCGACGCTGGTCGGCGGTGCGGGCCTCGCCTTCCTGATCGGCATCGCCGGAAGCTGGCCCTTGCTGTCGGCGAAACCCGCGCAGGCGCTGCGCAGCCTCTAGTTCAAGATCCGCACCACCGCCGAAATCGCCGAGAGGCCGAGCACGACCGCGACCATCGCCTGCCACAGATGCGCCGGAACGCGGCCGAAATGGCGGACGCCTAGATGATTGCCGAGCCACATCGGCACGAACAGCAGCAGCGCGAGGATGAGCAGGCGGTGCGTCACGAGCCCGGTCCACAGCGCCGCGAGCGTGCCCGCGATGGCGGTGGCGAAGAAGATCAGCATCATCGACGCGCGCGCGGTCCGCGGATCGAGCCGGCGGCGCAGGTAAAAGGGCACGACCGGCGGCCCCGGCATCGCGGCAAAGCCGGTGAGCAGGCCCGACGCAATCCCCGTCCCGCCGATGGCGACGCGGCCGGGCCGGTGTCCCTCGGGCTGTTTGGGCATCAGGATCGCAAGGAAGGCACCGACCGCCACGAGCGTGATCATCAGGCGCGCGACATCGGGGGTGATCGCTTTCAGCGCGAGCATGCCGAGCGGCGTCGTCGCCATCGCGATCAGCCCGATCGGCACCGCGGTATGACGGTCGGCATCGGCCAGGATGACGCGCAACCCGACCGGACCGATCAGCAATTGCAGGATGATCGCCACGACGACCGCTTGCCCCGGCGGCACGATCATCCCGAGCAGCGGCACGAGGATGATCGCCATGCCGAAGCCGGTCAGCCCGCGCACATAGGCCGCGCCGAACGTCATCGCCGCAGCGCCCGCAAAGGTGAGCGGCGCCAGGCCGACGAGAGCCTTGATGCCGGTCAAGCGGGGCGCAGGTCCGGCGGGGTCGCTTCGCCCTTCAGCATCGCGATCGCTTCGGCGAGCGGCAGGATGCGCTGGCCGTCCTGGCCGAGGGTGCGGATTGCAACGGTGCCCTCGTCGGCCTCGCGCTTGCCGACGACGAGCAGATAGGGAACTTTCTGCAGGCTGTGCTCGCGCACCTTGTAGTTGATCTTTTCGTTGCGCAGGTCGGTTTCGACGCGGATGCCCGCCGCCTCGAGCTGCGCCGCGGCGTCCTTCGCATAGTCGTCGGCATCGGACACGATCGTCGCGACGACCGCCTGCACCGGCGCGAGCCAGGTCGGGAAGCGGCCGGCGAAATGCTCGATCAATATGCCGATGAAGCGTTCAAAGGTGCCGAGGATCGCGCGGTGGAGCATCACCGGGCGGTGGCGCTCGCCATCCTCGCCCACGTAGGAGGCATCGAGTCGTTCGGGCATCACGCGGTCGGACTGGATCGTGCCGCACTGCCACGTCCGGCCGATCGCGTCGGTCAGGTGGAATTCGAGCTTGGGCGCATAAAAGGCCCCTTCGCCGGGCAATTCTTCCCACCCATAATCGTCATTTGCCATGCCGGCGCGCGCGACCGCATCGCGCAGTTCCTGTTCGGCCTTGTCCCACATGGCGTCGGTGCCGAAGCGCATATCGGGGCGCAGCGCGAGCTTCACCGCATATTTTTCGAAGCCGAGCTGCTTGTAGACGCGGTTGAGCAGTTCGCAGAAGGACCGCACTTCCTCGACGATCTGATCCTCGCGGCAGAAGATATGGCCGTCGTCCTGCGTGAACTGGCGCACGCGCATGATGCCGTGCAGCGCGCCATGCGGTTCGTTGCGGTGGCAACAGCCCATTTCGGCCATGCGCAGCGGCAGGTCGCGGTAGCTCTTGATCCCCTGGCGAAAGATGAGAACGTGCGCAGGACAGTTCATCGGCTTCAGCGCCATCCACTCGGCATCGTCGGAGACGAGCGGGCCGTCGTCCTCGATGTTCGGCACTTCGTCGGGGATGACGAACATATTCTCGCGATATTTGCCCCAGTGGCCCGACTGCTCCCACTGGCGCGCGTCCATGACCTGCGGCGTCTTGACCTCCTGATAGCCGGCGCCGTCGATCGCGCGTCGCATATAGGCCTCGAGCTCGCGGTAGATGCGATAGCCCTTGGGGTGCCAGAAGACGCTCCCATGCGCCTCTTCCTGTAGGTGGAAGAGGTCCATCTCGCGGCCGATCTTGCGGTGGTCGCGTTTCGCGGCCTCTTCGAGCCGCACCAGATGCTCCGCGAGCTGCTTCTTGTTAAGCCAGCCGGTGCCGTAGATGCGTGAAAGTTGGGCATTCTTCTGATCGCCGCGCCAATAGGCGCCCGAGACGCGCGTCAGCTTGAACGCCGCCGGGTCAAGCTTGCCAGTCGAGGCCAAGTGGGGGCCGCGGCACATGTCCATCCAGCCGTCTCCCGAGCGGTAGACGGTCAGTTCCTCGCCCTCGGGCAGTTCGGCGGCCCATTCGGCCTTGAACGTCTCACCCTCGGCCCGCCATTTGGCGATCAGATCGTCGCGCTCCCACACTTCGCGCGTCACCGGCAGGTCGGCGGCGATGATACGGCGCATCTCCTCTTCGATCAGCGGCAGTTCGTCATCGCGGAAGGCGCCATGCTCGGCGGTCGGCGCGAAATCATAATAGAAACCGTCGTTCGTCGAGGGACCGAAGGTGATCTGCGTGCCGGGAAACAGATTCTGCACCGCCTCCGCCAGCACATGCGCATAGTCGTGGCGCACGAGTTCGAGTGCATCGGCCTCGTCCCGGCTCGTCACCAGCGCAAGGTTGGTGTCGGCCTCCAGCGGACGCATGATGTCGCGCAGTTCGCCGTCGATCTTTGCGGCGAGCGCGGCCTTGGCGAGGCCGGGGCCGATGTCCGCCGCGATCTGCGCCGGAGTAGTGCCGCGCGCGACTTCTCGGGCAGAGCCGTCGGGAAGGGTGACGCGGATCATCTCGGACATCGGAAATCGGGCCTTTCTGGCGGAATAAACTGCGCCCCTTTGCCAGCGCGCGAAAGCAGCGGCAAGGGCCGTTTTCACCGCAAGGGCTTGTAATGATACAATGTATCATTATGTGAACCGCGCCACCCTCTACCGAAAGTCCGATCCATGTGCCTCCCCGCCCGCCCCTCGTTGCGTTCGCGTGCCGCCGACCTGATCGGCGTCGGGCTGTCGCTCGCCTGCCTTGTCCATTGCCTCGCGCTGCCGCTGCTTCTGCTCGCGGCGCCCGCGCTGAGCGCCTGGCTCTCGCTGCCCGAGAGCTTTCATGCGGTGATCCTGCTGCTCGCCGCGCCCGCGGCGGCGCTCGCGCTGGCCGACGGCCGGCGACACCACGGCCATCGCTATCCCGTTGCCGCGGCACTGATCGGCCTTGCCCTCCTCGCCGCCGGGCTGGCTGCGCACGAAGGCTGGGTCGGCGGCCTCGATCCCGAAACCGGCGACCGCCTGTTCACCACCATGGGCGCGCTCGTTCTCGCCAGCGCACACATCGTCAATTGGCGGTTGCGGCACGCGCAAGGCTGACGCGCGGCGGGCGATTGGCTCGCTTGTCATTGTGTCAACGTCGCTTGACAAGCGTGAATCCCTGTGTCAATGTTCCTTTACTGTTTAACAAGGGAGCTTGACCGATGCCGCCGATTTTCCGTGCTCTTTGCTGGGCCCTCGCCATCATGTGCGTCGCCTTTGCGCAGATCCTCGACATCATTCCCGAGAATATCGCGACGATGCTGATCATCGTGCTGCCCGCAATCATGATCGCAACGACGCCGCGCGACGGCCGCGCTTGCGCCAAGCGGACGGCGGCCTGAATCGTGGCAAGCGCAACCGAAACCTCCGCCCGGCGTGCCGCAGGTTTTTGGGCGATCGCCTTTCTGATCGGCATGTTTGGAACCGCGTGGCTGCTGAAAACGAGCAAGGTCATCGCGGCACCCTGGGGGCTGGCGATCATGATCCTCCCGATGCTGCTGCTGATCCCGATGGTGCGCGCAACCGAGCGCATGCAGCGCGAAACCGGCTGCGCATCGGTCGTCGCCACCCGCTACAACCGCCGGATGCTGGTCGCCTCCTTCGCTTATGTGATCGGACTGGGCGGGGCGCTGCTCCTGTTTCGACAGCAGGAGGCAGCCAAACCTTTCGCCGCGCTGCTCGCGCTGCTGCCGACGCTGCCCGTGTTCGGGATGATCTGGGCGATGGCGCGCTATGTCATCGAGGAGAACGATGAATATCTGCGCGCGCGGACGGTCAATGCGGCGCTGATCGCCACCGGCCTGCTGCTCGCGGTGGCGACTTTCTGGGGCTTCCTGACGACCTTCGGCGTTGCGCCAGCGGTGCCGATGTGGACCGCCGTCCCGGTGTGGTGTCTTGGCCTGGGGCTGGGACATTTCATCGGCAAGGTTCGCGGCCTGTGAAGAACCGCCTGAAGGTTCTGCGCGCCGAGCGCGACTGGAGCCAGCAGGACCTGGCCGACCGGCTCGAGGTATCGCGCCAGTCGGTCAACGCGATCGAGACGGGAAAATATGATCCGTCGCTGCCCCTCGCCTTTCGCATCGCCGACCTGTTCGGCCTGCCGATTGAAGCCATATTCCTGAAAGACTGAACCCATGAAACGACTTTCCATCGCGGCGCTGTTCGTCCTCCTGATCGCCACCATCGCACCGCCCGCCAATGCCGCCGAGGTCGGCGCCGGATGCGGTACCGGCCTGCTCGAAGGCAAGCGGATCACGGTCGAGGTCGAAGGCGACGGTCCCGACGTCGTGCTGATCCCCGGCCTGTCCTCGCCGCGCGCGGTCTGGGCGCCCACTGCCGAACGGCTGAAAGCGACGCATCGCCTGCACCTTGTCGAGGTGCGCGGATTCGGCGGCGATGCGCCGGGCCTGAATGCCGAGGGCCCGATACTCGAGCCGATGATGCGCGAGATTGCGGACTATATCGACGATTGCATCGTCGATCAGGGACGCCCCGCTCCGGCGGTCATCGGCCATTCGCTCGGCGGGCTGACCGCCATGATGATCGCCGCCCGTGCCCCCAGGGAAGTCGGCCGGCTGATGGTCGTCGACAGCCTGCCCTTCTTCGGCATGTTGTTTGGCCCGACCGCGACCGTCGCGAGCGTCGAGCCGCAGGCCGCCGCGATGCAGACGATGCTCGCCGCACGGGATAGTGCCGAAGCCGACGAGCGGACGCTGCAGATGATGTCGGCGACCGATGCCGGCCGCGCGCAGGTCAAGGCGTGGACGCAGGCGGCGAACGCGAAGGTCGCGGCGCAGTTGATGTATGACGACATGACCACCGATCTTCGCTCCGAGCTGGGCGCGATCGCTGCGCCGTTCACGATGCTCTATCCGCTGGATGCCAGCGTGATGCCCGAAGCCATAGTCGATGGCCTCTACAAGGGGGCCTTTGCCACGGCAAAGACCGTGACGCTGAAGCGTATCGACGGCAGCCGCCATTTCATCATGCTCGATCAACCCGAGGCCTTTGCCGACGCGGTCGACGAATTCCTGGCGAATTAAGGCGATCCACCCTGTGCTGCCGGCATGGGGAGGCGGCAGCGGGCTTCGGCTGTCTGGTAGGCGCTCAGGACAAGGTCGGCATATATCCAGCTGGAACAAGTAAGTGCTCCCCCGCGGAGAGTATCCGGATACCGCCCTTGCCTGCGCCCCGGCCGCTCGCTAGGGCGGCGGCAACCCAAAAGGAGCCGCCAAAATGTTCAAGCGCCTGTTTGTCGATCATCCGAAAAGCGTAGACGAAAATTACGTCGAGCATTTCGGGGTCGCCTCGCGCTTCGGCTTCACGATGATCTGGGGCGGTCTGTGCGCGCTGGTCCACGCGGTCGTGCCCGGCTGGTGCATCACCACCGGCAGCGACACCATCCAGCGGCTGAACAAGATCATGGTCGAACAGCGCCGCGCCAAGGGCCAGGCCGTGGCGCAGATGAACACGGTCGATTGGGTGATCTGAGCGCGTTCGCGTGACCGAAACGGCGACACCCGAGTATCTGGACCGTCCCGGCCGCCCGCGGCTTGCCTATCGCCATGCCAGTGGCACGGGACCGACGATCATTTTCCTGCCCGGCTATATGTCCGACATGGCCGGCGGCAAGGCGACCGCGCTGCTCGACTGGGCGGCGGCCGAAGGGCAGGCCTGCCTGCTGCTGGATTATGCGGGCTGCGGCCTGTCCGACGGACTGTTTGCCGACCAGACGTTGCTCGACTGGCGCGGCGACGTCCTCGACCTGATCGACGCAATGGTCGAGGGGCCGGTGATCCTTGTCGGATCGTCGATGGGCGGCTGGCTGATGCTGCTTGCGGCGCGCGAACTGGTCGCGCGCGACGGGCCGGCGCGGGTGGCGGGACTGGTCGGCATCGCGGCGGCGCCCGACTTCACCCGCTGGGGCTTCACGCCGGAGGAAAAGGCGATCATCCTCGCCGAAGGCGCGCTGATCGAAGAAACGCCCTATGGCGATCAGCCCTATGTGACGACGCGCGCCTTCTTCCAGTCAGGAGAGGCGAATCTGCTGCTCGACAGCGAAATTCCGCTCGCCTGCCCGGTGCGACTGCTCCACGGCCAGGAGGATGGCGACGTGCCGCCCGACATCAGCCTGCGCCTTGCCGCGGCGCTTGCCAGCGACGATGTGCAGGTGACGCTGGTCAAGGGCGGCGACCACCGCCTTTCGCGCGATGGCGACATCGCCCTGTTGATCGATACCGTCGCGCGCCTCGCGACCCATCCGGACTGAAGGACAATCATGGCCCGCAGCGACTATAAATTCCATGTGCGCAAACGCGTTCGCTATGCCGAGATCGACGCGCAGCGCGTCGTATTCAACAGCCGCTACCTTGAATATTTCGACATCGGCATCACCGAATATTGGCGCGCGGCGGGTGTATATGATCGCTGGCCCGGCCACGACAGCCCCGAATTCCATGTTGCGCGCGCCGAGATCGACTATCGTGCGCCCATCCTGCTCGACGAGGAAATCGACATCTGCGTGCGCGCGGCGCGGGTCGGGCGCAGTTCGATGGTCTTTCATTTCGAACTGCACGGCGCGGGCGTGGACGATCTGCGCGCGACGGGTGTTCTGGTCAACGTCCATGTCGCCGAAGCGCAAGGCGCGCCGAGCCCGGTCCCCGATGAATTCGTAAATCTGTTCGAAGCGTTTGAAGGTCGCCCGCTTCGTGCCTAATATGGGGGCATGACCAAATATCTCCACACGATGATCCGTGTGTAGACAGTAAAACGGGTTTTTAGCATTTGCCTGCTAGGAGCCTTTGCATGTCACAGCCCGCCTACATTTACGCCAGATTCTCGTCCATTGAGCAAGCTAAAGGTCACTCCCTTGAGCGCCAGCTTCAAGGCGCGCGCCTTATGGTTGAGCGCAATGGATGGCTACATAGCCCAGACAGGGAAATGGTTGATGAAGGTCGATCAGCTTTCCACGGAATCAACCGCGCAGAGGGTTCGGCCCTTTTCGACTTTGAAGAAAAAGCGCGTGACGGGCATTTTCAAAACGGTGCTGTCCTCGTTGTCGAAAGCCTCGACCGCTTAACCCGCCAAGGGCATGAGGAAACTTTTGACCTAGTTCGTTTGCTGACACGCAACGGGGTCACGATAGCCACGTTCCAAGACGGTCAAATATACGAAGCAGGGCAACGGCTGGACCTCGCTTCAATCATTACCGTCATCGTCAAAGGCGAGCTATCACGCGAGGAAATTGAAAAGCGCCAGAAGCGGATTTTGGCTGTTTGGGAAAAGAAAATCCAAACCATTCAGGATGGCGACCGCAAGGCCGTAACGTCGATGGTTCCCGCATGGATTGACGTTGACCCTGACACAAAGGTTATGAGCATCAACCCGTATAGGGGCAAGCTGCTCAACCAGATATACGATTGGTATATCGAGGGACGCGGTATGGTTTGGATCGTCAAGGAATTGAACCGACGCAACGAGCCGACATGGACCATGAAAAATAACGTCGTGGCAAAAGGCTGGAATTCGTCATCGCTTCACAAAATGCTGACATTTCGTGCGGTGCTGGGCGAGTATGAACCAAAGGCCCGTTTGCGCGGTCAAAATATCGGGGAAAGCAAAGGGATCGTCATTCCAGATTATTATCCCCAAGCAATCGACACCCATAAATTCAACCAAGCCCAAGCCGTGCGCGCTGGCCGTCAACGGACAGGCGGAAAATCAACCAACACCCAAAACAACCTGTTCGTGGGCATGATGCGTTGCGGACATTGCGGCGGTCCAGCTTACCACCAAATCAACACATGGAAGGGTCAACGCAGGAAGAACAAGAAGCGCAACGGCGATCCTGTCGTGTATGAATCACACACTAACCTTTCCTACATACGCTGCAATAATTGGCGCCGGTCCCATCAATGCGACAACAGCGTGTCCATTCGATATGAGACGCTTGAACAAGCCGTGCTGGATTATTTTTTCAGCGATGCAATCGAAACCATCATAAAGCCAGATGCTCGTGAAGCCTCGATGAAGGCAGAAATTGCAGAAGCTGAACGCCAGATAGCCCTCAAAAAATCACGGCTGGAAAACGCCATTGAGGCGCTGACAGAGACACCTTTGAAGGCGCTGGCACAAAAAGCAGTCGAGATGGAATCTGAGATTGAGGAAATGGAACGGGACGTAGCTCAGCGCACCAACGAGCTAGGTGTTTTGGTTGGCCACGGATTGCCTTCGGACAACCTCAAAATCATCCGATCCATACAAGCTGACCTCAACAGCGAGGACAGTGAGACGCAATACATTGCTAGGTCAAAAACTCACACCGCGTTCAAAAATGTCATCGACAAAATCACAATTTGGAAGGACGGCGAAATTGCTATCTGGTTCAAAAATGATGAGGTGTTGATGTTTGACAAGGATGGTTATCGCAGCGGTGGAACAGACAGCTACTATGCTGACTGAAATCACATAAGGGCGCGGTAAGCCGTCGCTTGCCAGTCATTGTTAAACAGGAGCCAATCGCGGCTGACTGTCTGGGTAATGTCACCTGACATCGTAAAATTGATGGTGATGAAGATGCCGCCTAGGGCTTCCTTGTCATAGTCCGCAATCACCGAAATACCGTCCTCGTCCCAAGGCAAATTGACGGGATGCCAGCCAATTGATCTAAGCTCTTTTTCGATCATCGCAGTAGCAGCAAGCTGGCCTTTGTGATTGCTGACACGCTGCCATTCTTCGTCGGAATCATCCGGCGGGAAATTGAAATCCATCGGAGGATTATCGACGCCAGTGGCCTTTGCTGCGGCTACCAAATCGGCAGCAATTTGTTCGTTGGTTTTCATACTCAGCGTATTGCCGTGAAAATGCTTAACAGAGCGTTCACAGACAGAAACGCGCCCCATTTGACAGGAGCGCGCTCTTTGGGATGGGTGTTTGGATTAGTCGCGCAGCAAAACCTTGAGGCCGATGTTGCCGATCTTTTCAAGCGCCATTTCGCGCGCATCAACAAGGTCTCCTTCGTCAGTGATACCAAGCACAATCTGATTGTAACGATCCAGTGCCAGCTTCAATTCGTTTTCTGCGTCGGTCATTTCGATGGTCATCTTTGCTACCTTCCTGTTTGTGCTGTTGGTAGCTGTTCATCTAAGTTGATGATTCGTTCAGTCGATCCGAAACAGAACGATAACCTAATAATTTCTCCTGACCGGAATAAATAGATTTGGTAGCAAGACATTCTACCAAACCTCATTTTGGAAACTTACTCCCAGAGCCGTTGCTGACTCCTATCAGTGACGGCTCCATTTTTCTGATCGCAATCCATCCCAAAATCATGTTGATGAACCAGTTAGCCAATCAGGGCTAACGGAGAAAATGGTATGGATTGGAAGAAGCTTTTACGTCCCGACGACATTCAGCAACTGCGGGCAAATTGGGACAAGCAACAGCGGTTGAAAGGGACCAAAGACGAACAGGATTTTATGCCAGTGGCAAAACTGTTCAATCCAATCGGAAACGGGACGTGGCTTATAACGGAGGTAAACGAGGACGGCCTAGCATTTGGACTGGCAGATTTGGGTTATCCAGAAATGGGATATTTCGATTTGCAAGAAATTGCAGATGTTAAGCTTCTTGGTGGCGCAGTTTACATCGAACAGGACACGGACTTTGAAGCCGATAAAACACTCAGCGCATATGCAGAAGAAGCCCGTCACACTGGCCACATCGTAGCTTAACGCTGCCCACTACTAGTGAACAGAAGCCTCGGCGGAAACGTCGGGGCTTTTTTCTGCCGGTGGTAAAAATAAATATGGGATGCAAAACATATCATCCCAACGCGCTGGCCTCGCGCTGATAAAAAAATACGAAGGCTGCAAACTCACTGCTTACAAATGTCCCGCTGGCGTGTGGACAATTGGCTACGGCAGAACCACCAACGTCAAAGAAGGTGATACATGCTCACAGGCACAGGCAGACGCTTGGTTGATCGAGGAATATGACCGCTTTGAGTCCCAAGTGCGGAAACTTGTGTCTGTCTTGCTCAACGAAGCCCAGCTAGGTGCCTTGGTAAGTTTCACATACAATGTGGGCGTCGGCGCGTTCAAAAGCTCTACCTTGCTCAAAATGCTCAACGCGGGCGATTATGTTGGTGCGTCCCTTCAGTTTGCGCGCTGGAACAAGGCAGGCGGGAAAGTTTTGAAGGGGCTTACCAATCGACGCCTTGCGGAGACAGCGTTGTTCATCGGCTAAATACCGATGTGAACATACTCAAAAAACTCATCAAAAAATCCAAAGCTGTTGCGGCAGCAATCAAACCCATTTTGAGCAACGAGAAAGCAGCAGACGCAATCATGCGTTGGCCACGTATTGTGGCGTTCTTCCTCATGACAATTATGTTTGTGGTTGGCTGGTTCCAAACCTCAACCTTGCTCGCCTTTGCAACAGCAATATCAGCTTTGCCAGCAGACTTTTGGACAGTGGTTTACATTGTGCTTGGGTCAATAGGCGCATCAAAACTTTCAAACGACATTGTGAAGGTAATAACATCGAGGAAGTAGGACTATGAAAAAGAAACCCGTCAACAGACTGAAAGAGATAACAATCCAACTTCCAGATGATTTTGAATATGAAGAATTGCTCATTGCCGCTATATCAGAGTTTTTGACAACGCTTGGCTTGGAAGATGGTAGCGTGAGTGATTACACCTTAGATGAAAACGGGGACAAGATATTTGCCCCCGTTGTCGATCCTTCGTTTGTAAGTGAGCTTGAGATTGAAATCCTAAACGCTCGGTATTCTGGAAAAGATTAACGCTGCTTCAAAAGGGCCACAACCTCTGTCAACAAATCAGCTACCTTGTCTAAGCGCGCTCTTGATGCGTCAAAATCATCCATTGCACTTTCAGATTTTGAAGATGCTGCTTCATCTGGATAACCGTCAGCTTCGATGATGCAATCCTCAGAAAACTTTGTCCCAAGGTGTATGTTGATATTGCGGATATAGATGGCTGATTGTTTGGCTGATAAATTTCCAGTTAGTGAAAGCTGGTTCAAGCAGCCTGTCATAAATTCCGTTGATATTTCGTTGAGTTCTTTCTTGAGGTTGTCACCGTTCAAAAGGCGGTGTCCTAAATCTAACCATGTTTGTGATTTTACATTTGACATTTTTTTTGGTTCTCCCCTGTTTTTGTTTCTGTCAAATGTATTTATTAAACAGGAGAGTTTTTTGCGTTAGATGAGGTTCAAACCATCAACCTCAAAGCTGCTATCACCTCAACAGGTGCAGTGATTTTGATGTAGTTTTCCAACGGAAATTTCATCCACGGCGGGGCGTCGGTTTTGATGACTCCAATGCGCTCAAGTGCGGTGAAGCGATAATAGACGGCAAGGACTAAGGATTCATCGGCTCCAAGTTCACTCGCCATCCTTTTGATGAGGTGGGTTGACTCCCATGTCCAGTTTGGATTGCGTGGCCATTTGTCATTGGAAAAGTTCGGCCAAATTGCCTTTATGTCGTCCACTGAAACAATTATCTCGCCCATGTCATCATCCATTATCCTTCAAATTCCTGAGCTGCGTTATATGCTTCATCTTCCGTCATTTCGCCAGATTGGACAGCCTCATAAAGATAAGAAGCCAAGTCAGTTTGGCCGTTCAAAGCAATCACTAGATTGCGGCGAAACTCTTTGAGGCGACTGGCTTCCAATTCGTCATCCGACACTACTTTAGCAGGAGCCATTGAAGCAAGAATATCCGCTGTGGCTCTTGTCGTAATTTCCATGCGCGCTTCATGCTCTTCTTGCTTAATTTGACGCCTGTGTTCACTCTCAAACTGCTCTTGAATTATTCCAGATTTGACTTCCTCGACTGGACGCCATTTCCAAAAGAATTCTTCTTCCATTTTTAACAATGAATGGGCGCTGCTTAAAACGTCATCAATTGCCTCAAGCGTTGCTGGCGTGAGTTTTTCCGCTGTTACGAAAGCATCGTGAATCCGCGCCAAAACAGGAGTTTGACGACGAGCAACAGCTACCACGTCATCCATTATCTGCGTTTCGTATGTTTGGAACAGGTAAGCCAAAATATGGGCGTCCGTCACACGCTTGGCATTGCCTGCATTTTTTATGTCAGATTTAATGGCTTCATATGAACCAACTGATTTAACATGTTCGATAATATCGAAAGTCAGTTCTTCCTGCTCTGCTATAAATTTCTTGACCCAATTATGTTCCATGAAACGGGCGCGATCATCCTTGTTTTTGATGATTTCGTGTAGGGCTGGCAAGCTATTGACCGACCAAACAATGCCATCAGTTTTCGCCCCAAACCCAATTGCAGTAATGGCGTCTTTGATGATTTTGATTTTTTTAGGCAAGCCTAGTCGAGCATCTGAAATGCAGTCGTTGGCAAGCTTGGTTCTAATTCGGTCTTTTTCGCGAACATACTCTTTGGTGTAGGTGTATCGCCCCTCCAATTTATACTCTGGAAATTTATCGTTTTTGGAAGCGACGGCCGCACTGATAACAGCCAGCTTGATGCCAAATATGGCGGCGCTCATGTCATACTGAAAATGCTCTCCTAGGGCGGCTGAGCGCACCTCTTTGGACATATTCTGGATCGACAAACCCCAATAATATGTCCGGCCGAAAATCGACGCCTTTGGGTATTGCGGGAAACGTCCATCATTCTCCGCTGCTATACGGGCAACGACAAGCGCCTGAACCTGATTACGGCGGATTTTGTCGCCCCAAGCTTTGGATTTGCCAGCCGATTTGTAAGCTAGTTGGACGTCACAGTTTCCGATGAAATTGGCCAAGTTGTCTTGGTCTATGTCAAGCCATTCTGGTTGAACGCCTACGGACTCAGCTTCACCAAAAATTCCGTCATACATCTTCTCATATGGTGAATTAAAAAGCAGTCTTTTTAGATTGTTGTCGCTTATCTCCACTATTGAATTTCTCCCTGTTAGGTTGCTCCCTTTCTCAATGACCTTGATGATTGGGCAATATGCGTTGAACTCATTCCAAACTGAATATCTGGATTTATTGACATTGAACGTTCCGCATTTGATCTGAATGTCGTGAAGCGAAACCTGAAATCGGCCATCCTTCAAAAAAGCAAGCTGCTTCATCAAAGCGGCTCTGATTGAGTCAATATATCTGACAAAAAGCATTTGAGCTTTTTCATGTTTCAAGTTCGGAAATTTGTCTACGAATGATTGTGGTAGTTGGATCGAGTTTGATTCTCGGTTTATCTTGTGCTGCGCCTTGATGCGCTTCAATTCGTTCATGTCTACGTTCCTAAGGTAGTGGTGGATGACCCCTTAGGAAAAGCCATCCACCTGCATTTTTCTTTATAGCCGTCGCTACACATGTATTTATAAAATTCGGTAAAAAACCGAATGATTCATTGTAAGATGACTTGATAAGGAATGTCGATATTCATGCACCAATCGACAAAAGCTGATTGATTCAAAGATGAGTGGGATAGCTTTCTTTTCACTTCACTCCAATCAATCACCTGTTCCAATTCAACATACATGAACTACAATCATTATCTATATAGAGTTGTAACTTTTCACATTATCTATATAGAGTTGTAACTTTTTCATTTTCTACAAAAATCGCTGAAAACTGCGGTAGCTACAGTGTTGTAACTTTTCAAATTCACCTTGGCGATCCTGCGTCGTTCCTCCCTGAACGTGTCTTATAAATACAAATGACACATCAAGCACGGAGAGAACAAAGGCATGAGCAAAACCAGATACCTCGTAAAAGACTTTCGATCAGAATATGGAAGCTGGAACGCAACTCGTCATCGTTGCCGCAATCCAAAAACAACTGGCTACAAGGACTATGGCGCTCGTGGCATCGACATGTGCGATGATTGGTTCAACAGCTTTGAAAAGTTCATGGCTGACATGGGTTCAAAACCTGAACCGAGCATGATCCTAGCCCGCCGCGATATGACCAAAGGTTACTATCCAGACAACTGCCTTTGGGCTGAACGGATATATTGCGTGAAGCATCCTGACCGCAGACCGCGTTGGCCAACAGCTTCCTAAAGGGTCAAATTTCGTCCCCATAATAAATACGGGATGACGAAGAAAGCATCCAAAAAACAGCCGACATTCCAACTCCGCGAGCCTCAAAAGCCTCTCCTAGAATTGCTCAGGAGCGGCGTTCCAAATGTCCTTGCTGCTGGCTCAAGCCGTGTAGGCAAAAGCTGGCTCCTTATGACTTGGCTGTATTTGCTCTGCCAGTGGTTCCCAAACAGCCGTCACGGCGTTTTCAGACGTAACCGCAACTCCTGCGAAAAGAACCTTTTCAAGCTTACGCTCATTCAAGTTCTCAATGCCTTTGGCGTTATGGGTGAGTATCGCGACTGCATCAACAAATCAGATATGGAGATCACGTTTCCGAACGGGTCTATAATCTCGTTTCACGGCCTTGATGAACATAATCGCGATAAGGTTCTAGGTTCAGAATTTCACACAATCTGGATGAATGAGGTTAGTGAGTTTGAATACGAGGACGTTGAGTTTCTTCGCGGTCGTTTGAATGGCGATGTGTTCCACAAGGACACTGGAAAAAAACTGCAACACCGCATGTTTTTCGACTGCAACCCAGACACGTTCGATGATTGGGAATATAAACTTTTCGTCGAGCAGATTCACCCAATCAACAAGAAGCCTCTGAAAGCGCCAGAAGACTATGCCTATGTGAAAATGATAACCGACGACGTGGAATATATCCGCCGAAACATCGACCAATCAGACGAATGGAAGCAGCGTTTCATATACGCCAATTGGACAGCCTCAAATCCAAACGCGCTGTTCAACAGAAAGATGATAAACGACAATCGTTTCACTGGAAACGTGGATGATTTGGAACTCGTCAAGATCGTTGTTGGCGTCGATCCAGCCGTCACCTCAACAGCAAAAAGCGATTACACTGGAATCATCGTGGCAGGAATAACCAAAGACAATCAGGTTTATATCCTTGCTGATCGCAGCACAAAAAGGAGGGATTGGGAAGCTGACGTTATCCGAGCGTTTGATGATTTTGACGCAGATTTAATCGTAGCAGAACGCAACCAAGGAGGTGACTTGGTTGAGAAAACAATCCGTCAAGTCCGTCGCAATGCGCCAGTTAAATTGGTTTTTGCTACAAGGGGTAAGCTTGTCCGCGCTGAACCAATCGCAACAAGGTATCGCGCTGGAGATGTCCACCACACTGACAATTTGTCTGAACTTGAAACCGAAATGACAACATACGGTGGCGAGCGTTCAAGCAGCAAATCACCTGACCGCATGGACGCGATGGTTTGGGCACTTACTCACCTGTTCGATATTAACGGCGACATAAAGCGCGGCACATTCAGGCAGACACGTAACAGGGTCTATTGAAGCTAAATACCATTGATATATCATTCAATGGAACAGCTACCCAATGACAAACTTATTTGAACCAGTGCCAGAGCTTACTGCTTGGCATCCACGATGGAAGAAGAACCGAGACTTTACCTCAAGCAAAGACGCGATTGTAAAAGCAGGAACAACTTACCTTCCAAAACCAATTTCCGATATGCCGGATGAAGAGTATCGCGAATACATCAAAGACGTATCACTCTTTCCAGCTTGCATCAAAGTCCTTGAAAGCTGGATGGGTCTTGTTTTCCGCGAAAAGCCAGATTTACTAGGAACCTCAAGCGCGTTTGGATTGATAAAGAAAGTTATCACGCCAATTGGCGATCATCTTTATGAATTTGCTGCCGCTGTAACTCGTGAAACCTTCATAACCAACTGGACAGGGATTCTAGCTGACCACCCTGAAAGACCAGAAAGTTTGGCGCTCAACGCTGCTAACGCGATTGAAAATGGCTTCCGTCCATTCCTCAATATGTTCCCCGCTGAATCCATCCTTGATGTTCATTATGGCATTGTCAGGAACAAGCAGGAATTTGTCTACGTCCGATTGCTCGAAAACAAAAACAGCGTTCTTGAACTCCGTCTTGAAGATGGCATCTACTCCATCGAACGTCATACTCGTTCCCAAGATGGCAAAGAAATCACTTCTAGTGGGCGCAAGGTTCCTACCCGCAACGGTCAACCTCTAACCTCGATCCCATTTCAGATCGTCACCGTCCGCAACGCTAAGGTGCCAACTCCATCACCGTTTGAGCATATGGTGGATTTGAACTGCGATATATGGGTCCGTTCAGGAATTTACGCTCAGTCCCTCCGTTATTGCGCCAATCCAATCGTAGCTGTTTCTGGCGTTGAAAAGGAAGTTGACGAGCAAGGCAACCTAATCGCTCGCGAATACAAATATGGTCCTGGGGTTATCTGGGACATTGACGGTGAAGCTTCGATTGAGGTCACTGAGTTTGAAGGCACAGGCACAGGCCGCATCCTTGAAGGCATCCACGAACTTAAATCCGAACTTGCCCGCACAGGCGCGCGCATCCTTCAAGATGACAAGGCAGCAGCAGAGGCAACCGAAACTGTCATCATCCGACAAATCGCTGACAACGCTGCTCTAGGCGGTCTAGTCACAACCATTTCACGCCACCTTTTGAAAGCTATCCAAACTGTCGATTGGTGGCTTGGCAACGACAACGTCGAAGAAATCAGCTTCGAGTTGAACACTGATTATGTCGATAACAGACTCAAGCCGGGTGACATTGAAACCGCCTTGAATCTTTCAATGGCTGGCAAGCTGTCTGAAAAAGAGTTTTTCCATCTGCTTCAACGTCCCGGTGGTTTCATCGACAAAGCAGTCAAATGGGAAGAACACCAAGCCCAGCTAGAAGCCACCATTGTTGATCGACCAATCGCAATAGCCCCTGCTCAGACGGAGGAATAATCCTCCTATGTCTGTGAACACAGAGCTACGTGACTCCGCAATCAGGCACGCCCTCTATCTGCGTCGATATGGCAACGGACTAGCTGAAAAACTCATCACCCTTTTGAACGAGGTGGACGAGGATCTAATTGCTGCCATTGCGGGCGAGCTGGCGAAGATCGAGGCGCGCGGGCTGTCACTGCCCACAAATGCCCAGAAACGCCTTCAGACGCTCTTAGAGCGCGTTCGTGACGTAAATGCCGCCGCATACGCTTCCCTAGATGACACGCTGTTTGACGAGCTTCATTCACTCGCCGGCGTCGAAGCATCTTTCCAAGCCCAAGCCATACGAACTGCAATCCCTGTAACGATCGGCGTCAACGTCCCGTCGCCAAACCGATTGCGCGCCATAATCGAAACAAGTCCAATGGAAGGCGCTTTGCTGTCCAGTTGGACCAAAGGCATGGAACAGGGCCGAATTGATCGAATTGAACAGGCTATCCGCAAAGGGCTGGTTCAGGGCCAATCCACGGATGACATTGTGCGAGCAATCCGCGGCACTCGTAAACTCAAATACACAGACGGCATCCTTCAAATCAGCCGACGCTCAGCGCAATCCATTGCCCGCACGGCTGTTACCCATGTCAGCAACGTAGCTGCTCAGCAAACATGGAAGCAGAACGAAAAAATCCTCAAAGGTTGGGAATTCGTTGCCACGCTGGACAGCCGAACCTCCGTCACCTGTGCTGGATTATCAGGGCAGATTTTTCCCATTGGTGAAGGCCCAATACCGCCCCGCCACATTGGGTGCCGTTCAACCACTGTTGCGGTGACAAAATCCTATCGTGAACTTGGATTTGATGCCGACGAACTCACCCCTAGTGAACGCGCCAGCATGGACGGCAAGGTTGCTGGCGACATAACCTTTTCAAAATGGCTCAAAGAAAAAGGGGAAGCAACTCAGCTTTCCATCCTTGGTCCAACTCGCACCCAGCTATTCCAATCAGGCAAGCTAGACCTAACGGATTTCATCAAGAACGATGGAACGGTGATTAGCATCGCTGACTTGAAGAAGCTTCATAACCTCCCCTGAAACTAAATAGAAAGAAGCCAAGCAGTCCTTGGCTTTTGAAACGCGGCAGTCCCGCAAACCATACCCGCAGTCCGGGAAGGAGAATATATGACCAAAGAAACTGAAAACGATCAATCTGACAACTCTGAATTAGAAACCTTACGCAAAGCCATCGCTGAACTCAAAAAAGATAACAAATCTCTCAAAGATGCTCGCGATCAAGCCAATTCTGAAAAAGAGGAAGCTGAAACAGAAGCAGCCACAAAGGCTGGCGACATCGAAAAAATCAAGCAACAGCTTGAAACCAAGCACAAGAAGGAAGTTGATGGCTTAAAGGCGCAGCTTGAAACCGTTTCAAATGACCTCAAGACAATCCGTGTTGATGCTGAAATCTCAAATGCTATCTCAAAAAGCAATGTGATTCCTGACCACGTTGAAGCTGTTGAAGCCCTCCTTCATCGCAAAGTCGAATATGAAGATGGCGTTGCTACCATTGATGGAAAGTCAATTGCTGACTTCACCAAAGATTATTTTGCCAAAGCTGGCGCAGTTTACGTGAACGCTGCAAACAACAGCGGCGCTGGAACAACTGGCAACGATGGCACCAAGGCAAGCTCATACAAGATACCAAAAGACGCATCTGAAATTGATGCTGACTTGATGAAGCTGGCTGCAAGCGATCCAACTCAATTCAACTCAATTATGGATCAAGCAAACCTACCAGACTTCAAGGTATAAGCAGAAAACCTAAAAGACCATGAAGACTAAATACCGATGACAGAACAACCCCTGTCATCGGCTCCAACATGGGCCGGTTGAAAAACAACAGTCCATCATTGGAGAACACAACATATGGCACAAACACGTATTTCAGATTTAGTTCCAAGCGAAAAGGTGCTTGGCGCAACAGTTAACGCATTGATCCCAGCAAAAAACGCATTCATCAATTCAGGTGCTGCTCTTACTGTTCCTGGCTTCAATCCATTAGCATCAGGCGGCGCTCGCAAGCAAAGCCTCCCATACATCAAACCACTCGATGTAAACGAATTTAACATCAGCAATGACGATGCTACCGACCAAGGTAACACCAGCAAGATGGAAGCATCCGAGTTCACTGGCGTCCGTTTAGACGCTAACAACGGTTACTCATATGCTGACCTAGTTCAAATGGTCACACGCGCAAACACAGGCGGCCTTATCCAAAACGGATTGGCAGCTTACTGGAACGGCGTAAACCAAAAGCTTGGTGTAAACTCAATCAAAGGTGCGCTTGCCTCAACTTCAGCAGCAGCTTTAACAGTTGGTTCAACTGGCAACCCATTCAGCCTTGGCACAATTATCGACGGTGCTGCTAGTGCTGGCGAGAACATGGATATGTTCAAAATCGCAATTGTCCACTCAACCACCTATGCAAACATCCTCAAGGCTTACAAGCCAGTATTAGACCCACAAACTGGTCTAGTATCAGTTGGTGGATACACCTTGATCGTTGACAACAGCTTTGGTGACACATCAACCATCTTGCTACGCGACGGCGCTTTGGCTCTTGCTTTTGCTTCACCAGCAACTCCGCTCGAAATCCAACGTGACGCAGGCGCAGGCAACGGTGGCGGTGCAGAAACCCTCTGGACCCGTTTGTCACAAGTTGTTCACCCACAAGGCTTCAACTTCGTTGGCGACGTCCCAGCAGGCTCAAACACCTCTGGCGCTCCAGCAATCCTCAACGCTTTGGCAGATGGCGATAACTGGACAATGGCTTTGGCTGCTGACCAAGTTGGTATCCGTCAAATCCGTCACAGCAACGTGGCATTTGTCGATGCTAAGCACGTTATCGTTGATAACATCGAAGATACCCCAGTAGCTTAATCAGCTAACCGGAAAAACAGGAAATGAACCCAGTCATCGGAAACGGTGGCTGGGTTTCCTTTTGGACTAAATACCATGAGCAATTTGGAACACAAATATCATGGTAGAAATCACACTTACAAATGAGGAAGCAGACGCAATCCATGCCCTACGTGGAAATGCGGAATGGGCGGCACTGACTGAACCTCAAAAATCGGCCGCAATCGTCAACGCAATTGACGTGGTTCAATTTGTCTATGGGCCGTTCAAATCGACTGTTGAAACCGATAACGAACGCCTCAAAATCGGCACCGCGCTCCTAGCCCTCGAACTCCACAAAAACCCCGTCAAAATGAACGGTGAGCAGCTTATCAAAACAAAGAAGATCAAGAGCGGCGAGAAGCAGATAGAGACGACCTATCAGGACGCTGACAAGGCTCCTGCCGTTGACCCATATCCCCTTGTTACAGCCATCCTTGCCCCATTGCGCGTAGCAGCTTCAACCGGCGCTTCCATTAGCTTTGGAAAACTCGTCATATGATGGCTGGTCTGCCCCAGGAATTCATCGACGGTAACGATGAGATATTCGACACCTTTGGGGTGACGGCCTCGCTCACACGCGCTGGCACACCTGTTTACGATCCTACGACTGGCGGAACCACAGGCGGTGAACCCACTACTAGTGAGCTTGTCGTCATCCTAGGCGAGCGCGAGCAGACAATCGAAAATGGCGCAGTCAAACTCATCGACACAATCGAAGCCAAACAGGAATTGCTGCAAGGCGATGTGATTGAGGTTGGCTCACTCAAGCTGGTTGTGATCGCGGTCGATCCAGAAACCAATGTCGATGGAAATGTGCTGTCATTTATCGCTGATGTGGAGGGCGTTGCACAATGAGCCGCCGCATTAAATTTGACGCATCTGACCTCATCAAAAACATGAAAAAGGACATGCAAATCACCGAGCAAATGGCCGTCGATTTGACTGCCAAAACGACGCTCGATGCTCACCGCGAATTGGTCCTAGCTACCCCTGTTGACACTGGCCAAGCCCGCCAAGGATGGGAAGCAGAAACCCCTACCAAGTTTGGTGAAGAAGGGGTGATTGAGAACAATGTCGAACACATAGTCTATCTAAACGACGGACACAGCAAGCAAGCGCCTTCAAACTTTGTTGAGCAGATTGTTGACCGCTTCAACCAAGGAGAACTGTAATAAGTGCTAGTAACAGACGCAAATACCTTACGTGCCAGATTCATCGAAACCGTAAAAGCAGCAAATCCAAACCTCGTTGTCATCTATGATAATCAGCCGAATGTGACCATTCCAACGAACAAGGTATGGTGCCGCTTCCAAGTGAAGCCAACATCAAAGCGCCGTGTCCAGCTTGGTGAAACCAAAAAATACGCGCAAACCGGCCTAGCTTCCCTTCAAATCATCGTGCCACCTCAAACGGGCGATGCAATCGGCTACACAATTGCCGATCAAATGGATGCTGCTTTCAAAGAATGGCGTTCAGCAGATGGCGCAATGACTGTCACCAGCACAACCGCACAAGTCTTTCCATCGTCCCAAGCTGAACCAAATTTCATCATCAATTTCATCATCAATTGGAGAAGTGTCAGAACGTAACAAGCAAAATCCTCCACTGGTTTGACGGCTAAATAATCTGAGAAGGCCAGTGTTTTGTTGGCCTCAAAAACAGATTTTTAGTTTGTGGAGGTAAACACACACATGGCATACAATTCATCATCCGACCTAAGCTTCTCAATCATTCCAGAAGCTACAGAAGGAACAACACCAACAACTGGTGCAGCAAGACACGAAGTTCCAGTTCAATCTGGAGCATCTTTGCCAACATATTCTGGCAATGACATTCAATCAACAACCATGCGTCCAAACCGCTCGTCAAATGGCTCCCGCCGTGGTGTTGGGTCAGGCGAAGGTTCATTTTCAATGGCGCTTCAACGCTGTGAAGCAATTGACTTGCTTTTGCAAAGCGTAGCTAGCGGCACTTGGGAAGAAGACCCAGATAGTCTTCCACCAGCCGACGTGCTATTAGGTGGAAAAACAAATAGCTCATTTTCCACTGTGGTCAAAGCATCTGACAATGTCCATTTTATATACGGCGGCTGTGTAGCAACCTCATTCACCCTTGAAGCAAGTGCGGCTGGCGAAGAAGTCACAGCCAACTTCGATTTCGTAGTGATGAGCCGAACACCTAGCGCAACGGACAACGCCATTGCTGTTACGCCAACTGGCGACACTGTCGAATTCAACGGCACAGAAATTTTAGGTGTTTTTATCGATGATACTTACTCACTAAAATACAGCTCATTGACATTTGAAATTAATCAGGACGCAAACATGCGTCAGGTTCTTGGTTCAAATGTGCCAGCAGGAGCTAGCAGAAGCGGAAACCGTGAAGTCACTTTCACTGTAACAGCTTACCGTGAAGACCTTGCTATAGACGCTTTGATAACTGGCGAACCACAGAATGTGGCTTTCCGAATCCAAAACTCAAGCGGTCAATACAGCTTCACCATGCCAAAGGCTATTGGGTCTGTGCCAGAAGACGTGACAGAAGATGACTTAATGGTCACAATTACATTCACTGCAATGTATGACGAAGTATCTGGCACCAATATCAAGATTCATCGTTTCGACTAACAATAATAGGAAAACAACACAAATCATTCTCTCCGGTTTGAAGTGTTGAAGGACCGGCTAGGCAATTAAACCTAGCCGGTTTTCTTTGCTCTCCACTAAATAAAAGAAACAAACCGGAGAACAAAATAACATGACCGTGATTAAACTACCAAAACGATTCAACGAAAAAGTCGCAGAAGGCGGCAGATGGTTCGACATAACTGACGAATTTGACCAAAGCTACGGTAGCTTCAAATGCTCACTTTTTGACAAATCATCTGCATCATATCGCTTGGCTCACAAGCGTTGGATTGAAGAAAACAAAAAGGCACTTGAAACCGACAAGCTAACTGGCGATCAACTCGCGTTCAAGATATTCATCGACATTTGCTTACACGATTGGAAAGGTCTTGTTGATGAAGATGACAAACCTGTCCCGTTCAGCAAAAAAGCTGCTTACGATCTTTTCAACAGCGAAGATGGCTTTTGGTTAGCAGATGAGGTGACTGTCAAGGCATCTGACATTCGTAATTTCCAAGGCAATCCAGAAGTGGAGGCCAAGGTTGACGCAAAAAAGTCTCAAACTACCTAAAGTGGTATCTAAAAGGCGGTAACTCAATACTAGCAGAAGCCGCAGCCAATCCAGATGTTCAATGGCGTCAAGAATTGGTTGAAAAAGCAAGGAAGGATGGAAAGCTGATTGAAAGCCCATATCAGCATTTCCTTTTTGAAGCTTTTTTTGAATTGTCAACAGAGCGTCAGTTAGGAATGTCAATGGGGCCAATTCCAGTCACAGCAATGATGAAACATGCTGAGTTATATGGATTGGACCATCAAGAGACATTGGCCTTCATAACTGTCATGCGGCAAACTGATAAGGTGTATTTGGAACTCGTTGCTGAGCAGTCGGAAAAAGCATCAAAAGCAGCAAATAAGAATCAAAGAACCACTAGGTAATAATTATAAATACTGGCGTATCAACAAACATGAGCGCCAGTATTTTAATGACCGACACATCAAGATCAATTCAAGTCACCATTGACCCAAAAGGCGCAGAAACAGGCGCAAGGCGCGTCAATTCAGCACTAGCCTCAATAGCAGCACAAACCAAAAAGATGGCTGCAAACGACAATGCGGCATCTGCGGCAGCAAACAAACTTGGTGACGAACTACGCAACACAGGATCAGCAGCAAGGAAAGCGGCTGCGGGCCTTGATGACGCATCCGACAGTGCATCTAAAACAAGCAAGAACGTCGATAGGGCAACAGGCTCATTCCAAGGCTTGAAGCGCGTCGTCGCTGCTCTTGGCCTAGCGTATGTTGCCAAGCAATTCATGGACCTGTCAGACGCTTCTAGCACCATTGCTGCTAAGCTGAACATCGCGACGGCTGAATTTGGAAACCTCGCCAGAGCGCAGTCAGACGTTACCGCAATTGCCAACAGATCCCGTTCAGACATTAGCGCGGTTGCTGACCTCTATTCCGTCCTTGCCCGCAATGCCAATGACCTCAAAATCAATCAGGACAGCGTTTCCAAAGCCACAGAGACAGTTGGCAAGGCGTTGAAGATCGGCGGTGCAGGAGCAGCACAAGCTAGCTCAGCCATCCTACAGCTTTCACAGTCCCTTGGTGCTGGCAAATTGGCCGGTGATGAATTCGCCAGCTTGAGCGAGAACGCTCCACGTTTGATGAAAATCTTAGCTGACTCAATGGGCGTTCCTCGTGGCGCTTTGAAGGCTTTGGCATCGGAAGGAAAGATCACAGCCGACGTTATCACCAAGGCGCTTACCGATCCTAAAATCCTTGCCCAGATTGAAGCTGAATTTGCCAAAATCCCTGCCACATTTGCCGATGTAAGAACCGCCGCCGTCAACCTAGGAATCGGTGTTGCTGGCGCTCTGGCAAAAGGGCTGAACATATCCAGCTCACTGTCTGGATTGATTGCTCAGGTCCAATCCTTAGGTCCAAAGCTCGAACCAGTTTTTACCAAAGTCGGTGAAGCCATACGAAGTTCATTGGCTGTTATCGCCCCTGTGTTTTCTGCTATCTGGTCCGTAGCTGGACCGATCCTTTCACTACTAGTGAACAACCTCGATACGTTGACCAAGGTGGCTATGGCCGCTGCTGGCGCGTTCATCGCGTTTAAGGTTGCTGCTGGCATTCAATGGGCGCTGTCAGCCGCTGCTGGCATTGGCGCAATGGCAACATCATTCATTGCTGCAAACGGTGCTGCCGCCGCCGCTACAGTCGGTGTCACAACCTTACGAACAGCCGCACTTGGATTGGTTGCTACCCTTGGTGGCCCACTTGGAATTGCTCTTGCTGTTGCGACGGCTGGCGTCGGATATTTCATGTATAAAAACGCAGAAGCAAAAGCTGCGGCCGAAAATCTAACTGCGTCGATCAACTCCCAATCCGTCGAGTTTGGAACCCTTGTCCAGAAGCAACGACAAGCTGCCGCTGAATCAGGCAACCTAGATGCCACCCAAAAAGCAGCACTAACTTCCACAGCTAATTTGACAGGTGAAGCCCACTTGCTCGCGAACGCATGGGCGCGAGTAGCAGCCGAAGCAAAAGCAGCCGCGTTAGAACAGGCAAAAGCAGCACAAGCACAAGCCCTAACCAACTTGCGTATGGCAAAAACTGCCTATGACGAGAAGAAGGACAAGGCATTTAGAAAAGCTGCGGTGCGTCCATTTGCTGAACGTGGACTTGGGGCGAATGCTCCTGCGTTAAACTCAAAGGAAGCTTTAAGCGCAGCAAATCGAGCAGTTCAAAACACCAAAGAGCAGCGCGAGTTAATCCAAGCGACTACCAATTTGAACGCTGCCAACAAACAAGTTACAGACCTAGCAAATTCTAAACTTGCAACCTTCAAGCCAACGCCAGCCGCTGTAGCAGCACCATCTGGCGGCGGAGCGAGCAGCAAAGGTAGCGGAGGAAAATCAAAAGCAGAAACCGAAGCAGAGCGCATGAAGAAGGCTCAAGAGGATTATTGGAAGGGCTTGAATGACAACCTTGCCTTGTCAAAACTTTCAACTTCTGAATCAGAGGTTCAAAGAAAGCAACTTGAATTACAAGGCATCCTAAAGCGCGACTTGAACGCAATGGAAAAGGTCGGAATACAGGCCATCGTTGAGCAGACCAAAGCCAATAAATTCCTAGTGAAGAACGAAGAAGACCACGCGCTAAAAATGCGTGATTTGAACAACGAAAAATCTGCTCTCCAAAAGAAATTTAACGGCATGACCGACGATCAGTTTGAAATTTATCAAGCTGGTGAATCGGCTGTAAATGCTGCCATTGCTGACAACGTAAAACTCAGCGGCGATCAGCTTGATCTAGTCAGAAAGCGCGCCGAACTAGAAGCCAGTGTCACACAGGAAATTCGCAATCAAAATGTGCAAAAGGCTCGTGGCCGCGACTTAATTGCAGATGCTTTGAAGGGTGAGGTTGCCCGCCGCAATGCTGCTAGTGATCGCGCTGCTATCCAAGCATCTGTGAAGACATATTCAAGCCAGCTAGGTCGTGTCATCACACAGGATGACGCAGACCGCGCAATCAAGGTTTTGGACCAAGCTGTCATCGCAACGGCAATGACCTTCCGCGATGAAATGGGACAACGCATCAACGAGCTGGGCGAGCAGATTGGTGGCAAGTGGGGTGGAGCAATCAGCAAGATCGGAAACTTGCTCAGCAGCATCGCACGAGCAGCACAAGGCGATTACAGCGGCATGGGCGCGCTAGGGGGCATTGCAAGCATCTTTTCGTCCAAGCAGTCAGACGGCAGCTTCAACGGCATCTTCGGCAGCAAATTTGCTACCAGCCTAAGCGGCGGAATCACTGAAGGCATGAAGGGCGTTCAAGACAGCCTTTTCAGCCTCAACACAGCAACCAATTCAGGCTTTGGAAGCCTTCAAACCGCGTTTGGCAAAAACGGCGATCTTGTCAAAGGACTTGGCGGCGCAATGGGGTCAGCAATGGCTGGCGCACAGATTGGCGGAGCAGTTGCAGGAATAGGCAAAGCCCTTGGTATTGGAATGAGCAACACAGGCGCACAAATTGGCGGCGCGATTGGTAGCTTCATTCCAATTCCTGGGGGTGCAATCATCGGCTCCGTCATCGGCGGATTGACCGGCAATTTGTTCAAGAAAAAGAAATACGGCACCGCGTCCATTTCACAGATGGCAGACGGTAGCCTCGATGTTGGCTCCCTCACTGGCAACAGCGGCTCACGCAAAGATGCAGCCAATTCAGCCGGTAGCGCGGTCGCTGCTGGCATACAGGAAATTGCTAACGCGCTTGGTGCAACAATCAGCGGCTCACCATCCGTGTCAATCGGCACATACAAAGACAAATGGCGTGTCTCGTCCACAGGTCGAACAGGCAAGCTAAAGGGCAAATACAGCGACGTAACCGACTTTGGTAAAGACGGTGCAGACGCGGCTATCGCCTACGCAATTCAAGAATCCTTGAAAGACGGCATTTTGACTGGAATCAGCCAGTTTTCACAACGAGTGTTGAAATCACTTGACGTTGAAAAGGCATTGCCAATCGCACAATCATATGAAGCTATCTTGAAGGATTTGGCAGCGTTCAAAAATCCTATCAAAGCCACTGTTGAAGAGACAGTAAAATCCATCGACACATTGGCGAAGCAAATGCGCGCGGCTGGTGCAACATCGGCTGAACTAGCCAACGTGGAAGAATGGCGCGCTTTGAAACTCAAGTCAGTTTTGGAAGAACAAGTTGGTGGATTCCAAGACCTCTTGAAGCAATTGAACGGCCCAGATGCTGGCGTATCTGCTTTGTCGTTGTTGACCAAAGACATGAAGGAATTGGACACATTCCGCGCAAAAATCGCATCTGGCGCAACCGTCGATCAAGACGCATTCACACAGCTTGGACAAGACATTCTAAGCAATGCGTCTGCAATCTACGGCACAAACTCAGTTCAATTCCAAAACATCATCAAGGACTTGAAGGCACTCACACAATCGGCACTTGATACAGCTACCAGTGAGTTTGACAAATACAGCGGAAAAGACAGCACGGTAACAGCGATCAATGATCAAACCAATCAGATTGTTTCATCACTCGACAACCTACCAGATAGATTGGTCGAAGCTTTGAACGCAATTGGATGGAATCAGGCCGCAGCAAATTACAAAGCTGTCAACGGAAAGATGCTGAATTTTTGGTGATGGGATAAATACAGGACAGAAATTGGAGAAGCCTATAAGTGGATGAAAATCAAGAACGTGCCTTATTCGTTAGGCAAGAATACCGATATGTGACGGCAAAGGATGACGCAATCAGAGCAGTCAATCCAAAAGCCCGCGAAATCGAAATTCAAACAAACCTGAACGAAGCAGATGCAGAAACAAGAGCCAACAACGAACTAGCAGCCAATGATAATGCTCGTGTTTTTGAAGTTGAAATTGAAGGGCTGATACCTCTTTCTGCTTTTGTTGGCGGTCCTCCTTCATTCATACCAAACCTTCCTGAGTATGGCCTTACAAGCGGTCAATTGACGGTGGTTTCTGCTACGATTGATTATAACAGTGGCATTACCAGATTGCAGGTGCGTGGATAATGAGCCGCACCATCTTCGCCATACCACAATTGCTGTCACTACGCTCAGCTAGCGCAGAACTTGCTCCTGCTTCTAACCTGTTGAACAATGAACCCGGTTTGGTTTTCCGATCAGACGGACTTTCTGGCGTTTATACCCAATTCCAAACAAGCGCGCCATTTGACGTTATCGCGCTGGTTGGCTCAAACCTTTCTGGCACTGACACAATCCGAGTTCGTGCTGATAACAGCGAAGGCAACCTAACCACGACTCCTGCTTTGGACGTTACAATTTCCAAAGCTGCTGGCGACATAAAGGCGGCAGGATGCTTGTTCTACCACAAGCTAGTTGCCCCTGTTTCCTACACCTACATTCGTATCGACTATTCATCACCGACAAACCCACATGGCTACGTTGAAGCTGCTCGCTTGATCGTTAGCAAAGCTGTTGAAGCAATCGGCATTGATACAGGTGTTGAAATCAGTTTCGACAACCAGAGCAAATCATACCTAAGCGTCGTTAGGACAACTCCAACATGGAAAATGGTCGTAAGCGGCCTGACAGAAGATCAGTATTGGGGTGAATGGGATGATGCGTTGATGGATTTGGCTGCGTTACAATCCTTCCTGTTTATCCCAGACACATCAAATGCTCATCTTCAAAAGCAAAGCAGATTTTGCCGCTTCGTTGGCGTAGCCAAAACAACTGCTTTGAACAGTGATTATTATAATGTCGAAATGACAGCGGGGACCATCATCTAAAAACAGCCGAAAATGTGTGACAGGCAATAAATAGCTGGAACAAACCAGCGAGAACAAATCAAAAATGCCATCACAAAATATGCTCTTTGAAGTGAGCCCCATTCTTCCAAACGGAAACTTAATCACACTCAGAATGTCCGCAGAAGGAGCAACGTCAAAAGGCGTTCTTGTTGACGACGAACAATGGATTCCAATCATCACGCAACGCCCTGCGTTCAACATAGAACTCACTAGTAGTGGGCTGTTGAGTGAAGCTTCAATCAGATATGACGCAATCAGCTTCAACGTAAGCGAGATTTTCGACAATGAGGTTTGGTCAACTTATGATTGGACTGGCGCACTAGGACGCATTTGGGTCGGTGAAGATGGCGCCCCGTTCAGCGAATACACACAGATTTTTGAAGGCAGCGTATCAGCCCTTTCACGCGACGATGACACGGCAACAGTCCAGTTGCTCGGCACAGAAGCCGACCTCAACCAATCCCTGCTCTACGACGATTATGAGGGCGTAGGAAACGCAGAAGGTCCAGCCACCCTCAAAGGCAAGTTGAAACCTTGGGCAAGCGGCATTTGCCTCAACGTCGATCCTGTTTTGGTGGACAGCGCATATTGGATTTACCAAGTCCACGGCTACGGCGCGATTGAGGACATTCCTGCCGTTTACGAGTTTGCTCAAAAGCTGGCCAATCCAGTTGCATCCGTGACAACATGGGCGCAGCTTACCGCCCTCGACTTAGAACCTGGCCAATGGGCAAAATGCCTTCCACTTGGTCTTTTCCGCCTTGGTGGACAGCCATCACAAAAAGTTAGCTGCGACGTTCACGGTGCAAAAGACGGCAGCACCTTTCCAACGTCCGTATCTGGCATCCTTGCTCACCTCATCAAAGTTGCTTCGCCGGCTGCTTCAATCGGTGATTTGTCGATCTTTGATGACGTTGATTGGTGCTTCTATTCCACGCAACAGGCCAACCTAGGCGACATAGCACGACAGGCAGTTTTTGAAGCTGGTGGCTACGTCCTTCCAGACGGCACAGGCACTTGGCAAGTCGGTGACTTTTTCAATCCAAAAACCCCAATCACATTATCCAGCAAGCGGGACGCAGAGCCACTTGTTTTGTCGGTCACTGAGCTACCTACAGGCGGTCCAGTCTACAAAGTTCGTGTTGGTTATGACCGTTGCTGGTCAACTCACACAGACGCCGAAATCAGCCCAGCTATTTTGGAGATTGAGCAGAACGCAGACGCAATAGCACAAGACGCAGCCGACGCCTTAGCAGCCGCACAAGCTGCCGCCGCTGACACTGACCTTGCTGTTCAACGCCTCAACGCAATGTCGGCTGACGGGCAGCTCGATCGCGCGGAGAAAAAATACTGGGTCGGGGAATATGCGCGCCTCGCATCTGAGAAAAACCAATTGCTCGCGGAAGCAGCCGGATTCCCGAACGTAACCACGCCCGTAAATGCCCTGACAAGCTCATTCAGCGCCCTTGACGCATATCTGGCTACGCTGACCCCAGCTTGGAACGACGCAACGCAGGACACCCCTGTAACGCGCTCTAGTTTCGTTGATGCTTGGAAGGCCGTCTACGTTGCCCGCCAAACCCTGCAATCAGCAATGGCAGAGGAAGCAGCCAAGCGCGCGCAATGGGATCTAGTCGATGATCCAAATGGCACCAAACCAGAGGACAACGCCACAGAAGGTGGAACCATTGGCGAGAACATCAAGGATGACGAAGGCAACGTCATTCCTCGAGAAGATATTATCACCGAGGAAGGGACAGCAAAAGACGTTCAGTTTATCGGCACAATTCCAACGGAAACTTTCAAGGCGACGGTTGCACAAGCCGAAGCTGACATTGAAGATTTGATTGCCACATACGGCGACACGGCATCTGCGTCGGCCTCTGCGTTGGCAGCACAGGAAGCAAAGGATGATGCTCTAGCGGCTGCTAGTGCTGCCGATGGTCACGCTTCTGTTGCGTCCACAAAAAGGGATGAAGCTGTAGGGGCGATGACTGCCGCTGCCGCTAGTGCGCTTACCGCATCGGTCAAAGCTGCAAAACAAGGGCTGACAGAAAACGCTCAATTCACCGAAGGCGTGAATGGCTGGTTCAACGGCTATACCACAGTAGGATCAACGCCAACTGCCCTAATTGGTGCAACAAACTGGAATGGCGCGGCTGCTGTTGCGCTCAACAACGCCAACACACGAAGGGATATGCGCGGCAGCGTTGCCGATATTGATCCAAGCCGATCATATCGCCTCCGTTTTCGATATTGGGCAACAAACACTTGCATAATCTATTTTGGTGTTTGCAGATTCACGTCTGCTGGCGGGACTGGTTCGTCAAAGCACCTTATCCAAGTTGGTGACTCACAACTCAATCAATGGGTTGAAGGAAGCATCCTCATTGATCCAGCCGATCTAATCGGATTTGTTCAGCTTACACCTTACACACTCACAAACACAGGTTCAGTTACCTCAACGGTCGGAATCGACTATCTCTACATCGAAGATGTTACCGAAAGCGAGGAAGCTGGAACACATGCCGCAGTAGCAGAAGCTGCCGCTGTCAGTGCGTCCGATTCAGAAGCTTCCGCAGCTACCAGCCAAGCTCTTACTGCCCAATTCGTGAGCGACGTTGCTACCAGCCTATCCGACTTTTTTCCAAAGACACTCAATCCTGATTTGATAAGCTGGAACGCTTCATCTGGATCAACGTCATCAACCACGCCAATTACCTCTAGCAATCCATCTTGGGTTGCTCCTGATCGAACATATATCGAGGTTCCTACAGGACAAAGCCAACTTGCTTTCCGTGGCACTGTCCCTGTCACAGATGGAGACGTGTTCAGGCTAACGGCAGATGCTGAGCAAATTCTATCCGCCGGGGCATATAGTTCTGTCCATTGGTACTGCCGCATGTTGGATGCCAATTTCAACCTGCTCGCAAGCGCCACGGCTGTTGGAAGTTACATAAATCTCGCACAAGGTCAGCGCGGGGTCATAAGCTATGACGTGGGATATAATGCTCCCGGTTTATGTGATTACAATCTCACAACGGGCGGAACAAAGTATCTCAGATTTGCACTTCTAGTGAACAGGATGGAGAGTTCGGTTACGACACAGCCCGGCTCTGTCACTCGCGTTCACGCAATGTATCTTGAGGATATAAAATCAGAAGCAAATGCCACCAAACAGGCCGATGTAGCAACCACCCAAGCTGGCATTTCAACTTCTCAGGCGACAACTGCAACCAATGCTGCCGCTTCTGCAACGACGCAATCAAACCTAGCTGCAACCTATTCAACTTCGTCTAGGAATGAGGTCATAAATCAGCTTCCATCGACCTTTGAAAATGACGGAACATATTTCAGAAACGGCTATGATGGTTCACCAAGCTCTGCGCCACCATTTTCAATTGGCAACCTTGGCGGCTCGTTCCAAACCGTAGCTGGCGTTGGCCGTGTTATCCAAGTCACTTCCACATCAGGCACCCGCGACGTTGCGCCAATTGGTGCGTTGCCAGTCATTCCGGGTCGAAAATATCGAATCACAGCACGATGCAGAACGCTTGCTAACACTCGTTCAATCAGCCTGTATTTTATCGGACTTGATGACAATTATGCCTACGCTGGTAGTCGAACCAGCGCATATGCCTTCACGGCCACAACCACATGGCAGACATTCACTTACGATGTTGACCCTGCTGCTCTCATCCCGAATGGTCTAGTTTACGTTCGACCGTTGTGGCGCGGCAACGCTGGCGCTGAAACCCTCCAGCTTCATTCGATCAAGATCGAAGACATAACTGAGGCAATGGACGCGGCTGCGTCGGCAACAATCTCAACGAACCAAGCTGCCGTAGCAACTGCCCAAGCTGCGGCTGCTCAACAAAGCATGGCACTGACTGCCTCGTTGATGGGAAATTACCTCACACAGAACGGTGGCTTTGATAATTATCCAAGCAATGCGACAGGCGCCCTACCTTATGCTTGGTCTGGAATAGGAACGAACCTGAGCTACCGCGTAGCCGATCCTCAAGGCGGGTTTGCGTGGAGAGGTATAAGTGTCGCCGGCTCAGATTGCTATATCAATACCGCCACTCAGCATGTGGTCAAACAAAACGATTATGTCGTCTATGAGGGTGAAATAATACTCAATTCAGGCTCATTAACTGGTTCTGGAATGCTGGTCTATGGCCTCAACAGTAGCGGCTCTGTTCTAGAATCAAATTACATTCAGTTTGCCGTGGAGAAGGATTCTACCAACACCGTTGTCGGTGCTGGCGTGGCTGGACGGTCTTACAAGTTCAGCAAGATGTTCAGGTTGTCCAATGCGAACACAGTAGGCATTCAAATCTACGCGATGAACCACTGGACCTCGTTAGGCTCAGTGGCGGCAGCAAATGACATAACATGGCGTCGATGCGGAGTTAGAGTAGCCAACGCGCAAGAGATTGCAGCAGGAGTGGCATTGCCAGCTCTTGAAGCAACCGTAAGCAGCCAAGCATCTGTCCTATCGACACATACAACCCAATTAGCATCGCGACTTGAAAGCGTTTCAGCCGGTCCATCTAGTGCGACTTTGAAGATGACTGCCCTCAATTCATCTGGCGGAGCAGCTTCGCAGATTGCCCTTCAAGCAGATGAAATCAAGCTAGGGACAACAGGTGGCGGCCTAACGATCAACGGCGGCAAAGCTACGTTCACAGGTGAGTTGAATGTCGGCAATGACACTGGCCAGCGCGTGAAGATCACAAGCAATCTGATCGAGGTTTACAACGCATCAGGCGTCCGACTCATCAGATTAGGAATCTGGTAAATACAAGACACAAATACGGAGAACAATATGAATGCCATCAGGTTTACAAGTTTGGGATGACACTGGAACAATCATCATCGACACATCAACAAACACGATTAAGGCGCTTATCGACCTAGGAGAAGTCACTTCGGCCGGTTCAACCACAATATCAATTCCAGCAGGGACAACCCCTGTTGTTTCGATTGACAGCGTTGCGTCTAATTACCCACCAAATGTCACCGTTTCAGGTAGCACGGTCAGTTGGGGATTTTTATCAGGAGCAGCTAGCCTGAGAGGCCGCCTGTTGGTGGACATAGTTTAACATGGCGGGTGGATTTGAGGCAAAAAACGAAGCTGGAAATCTCCAAGCCAGTTCTGAGGTGATGAATTATTCGTTGATGGCCAAAGGCACATTGACGCTGAATGTCGACCATTGGAGCACATTGGTTGGTCACATGGTTGGCAGTCCTACAGCACTACCATATGTCTATACTAACACCTCATCATTTGGCGCTTTTGGATCGGTATATGGCGATTTGATTGCCATTCGAGCAACCACGGCTCCTGTTTCAATCTATCCGATTTACATTCCTGCCCTTGGTTCTGCTTCTATGCCCTATTGGAACATAATGAGCGCAACGAGCGGCACTCAAGTCACCTACTATGCGTTTCAGAAAACGTCCCGCATCATTCCAGCAGAGCATGGTGTTGGGCTTGAGGTCTATACGGGTGAGACAGGGGTATATTATCCGCCGCCTGATTATGAAGCTGTCGAATATCCAATCATGTCGTTCTCGTCCTTGCATAAGCCAATCAGGTTTGTGTCGTCCCATAACGTCGGATTACCAAGCACGGCGGAGTCTTTTGTGGCTGCACCAACAAGCGGCACATTTGCTGCTATCGTCCGATCATCTAGCATCTTTCAAACGGCAAACACTGGTGGAGTTACGCCGACAATCACGCCGGGCAATATCTTGACTGGTTATCCGGGCGGGGTGAGTCCATCACCAAATGGCCGATTGATGAGCATTCGTATCGCCAGCAACGGCTTCTACCACAAAGGTCTTGATGGCGTGAGCTACACGCAAGGCCACAAGGCCAATGGGCTTGTCCAGTTGATCGACGTAGCGGGGTATTAAGCGCGCGGGCGGCAGCGATCCTGAACGCGCATTGACGGACGGAAATCGACTGCCTCGCACACCAGACGATAATCGTAACGCTTCATGTATTCCGCATAGTTCATTGGGAACCGTTCGACGTTATCCATCACCATGTCAGCCGATTTGACGCGCAACACGACATGGCCCTCGCGCACACCGCCAGCCCTTTTGGACTTGGGCTTGATGAGGACAAGCACCTCAAGATCGTCGGCGCTGAAACCTAGCTGCATGAGCTGCTGGCGCTTCCACAGGACAATATCCTCACAATCGCCCCTGCGGCCTGCAACCTGCCACATGTCCTCGTCATCGTCCTTGAACTTGATGGAGAGGTTGGCCTTGGATTGCACGTCCTTGATGGCTTGGTGAACATCGACGGCGGGTAAATCTTGGGGGATGCTGTTGGCAGCGAGCGCCCCACTACTAGTGGCAAGCGCAATAGCGGCAACCGCGGCTTTCAAAAAATGGCTCATTTTCAACTCTCTCCGTATGTAAACAGTGTTCACATAATACAGCCGGATGAGTCATAAAACGATACCGAAAAGACATTTTATTTCGTCGGCGTGTCTGATTTCAACACAAATGAAATGGAACCTGTTGCTGGTATTTATAAATACCAAGCAATTCACAGTGGAGAACAACAGAATAATGACAGAAACAACGCCACAAACAGAAGCAGAAGCACTTGGCCACTTGCTCGCTAGTTTTGACTACGATTTGGCAATTGAACTTTTGAAAGCTGCCGACCTTGCATCACAAGACTATGACACAAGAAACAGATTGATGAGGCTGATTCAGATTATCAGCATCGACTTTCCACAGCTTGCAAGGAGATTTGCGGATTTAACTGCTGAGCCAGTTGAACCAATCGACCCAATCGAGCCTGAACCACAAGAAGGCTAAGCAACTCAATGGGCTAAATACGGTAGCAGCACAAACAGGAGCCACCGTATCGCCCATGCCTTCAAACAAAAATGACATTATCGCGATGACAGCGGTTCCAGCCAATCCACCTCAAAAACCAGATGCAATCGACGTGTTAAATAGTTCTAGCCCGTTGATCGCATTGCTAATTGCGATTGGCACACTCTTTGGACTTTACCGCAAATGGAAAGCCACAGAGGACAAAAGGGCAGAATCAAGAGCACTTTTGGAGAAAAAAGTTGATGACACGGAATCAGCACAGAAGCTTTTGGAGGGACGCATGACAACCTTAGAGGGTCAAGTCCACGACCAAGAAGTCACGATTGCAAAGATCGAAACCAAGATGGAGTCCATCGTCAAGGGCAACGAACGGATTGAAAAATCAATCAACCGCATCTTTGACAGAATGGATGACATAACATCATCTGGAACAGGTAAACGCTAATTCAATCCAGTTTTTCACGTTGTCGTATAAATACAAATGACAACGACAAACCGGAGAATTTGCGTATCGTGACAAGACCAGTAAACATCAACCTTTGGGCTGACTTAGATGGAGTAGCCCCAAAGCAAGCTATATCAGACCATCCCGCTTTATCAGCACCAAATCCAATCATCACAATCACCCTGTTCAAAGGGGCAACCTCACGCTCACGCTCACTGATTGCTTACGAGGCGCCAGTCTACGCAACCCCACAAATGGGCACCAACATACTGGACGCGCTTGAAGCCCTGTCAGACCTACAGAGAGCGCAATCGACACAGCCTTACATGAGCTTTGGGAAATGGGCAGGACCGCACAAAGCGCAACACCATTACGGACAGACAGCCCTCGTCCTCGAATATGACGTAAAGAACGCAATGAAGGTGGCCGACATTTTGGCCAATGAAGCTGGCGTTGCCTTTTGGGTCATTCCTACCTTCACCCGCAATACCAACTGCTACCTGTTCGCCATCCCGTTGCTGACACCGATCGTTACCAAAGGCGATCCAAAGCGTTTGGCATCACTAATAGTGGAAGCCGTGGGACAACCTGGCCTAACCCGCGACTGCTACAATCCGACCTATTTTTTCAAGATGCGGTCGGACAGCATGATCTACTTTTCAGACGGTCAAATCCTCGACCCTCACGCTGCAATCAGCCGCGCCACAGGGAAGATCACTAACCTCAAAAAATACGAGCGTTGATCGCATGGCAGCGCGTCGCACCAAGGTAGGCGGAACCACATACCGCAGCGCATTTGAAAGCCGTGTGGCAGCAACCTTGCCCGCTAGCTTTGCCTACGAGCCAATTCGCCTGAGCTACACCATCACGCACCATTACACGCCTGATTTTGTCGATGAAGCGAACAAGCAAATCATCGAAGCTAAAGGCATTTTTGATTCAGCCGACAGAACCAAAATGCTCGCGATCAAAAGAGCATATCCTGATTATCAAATCACGATCATCTTTCAAAACCCGCACATGAAAATCGCAAAAAAGAGCAAAACAACATATGCTGATTGGTGCGCTAAAAACAACATAAATTGGCGAACTTTATAAATACAATAAATACCAACATGGGAGAGAAAACAAAATGACAAACGACCAAAGTGAAAGAATAAACGGGAATTTAGGAACAATCCAATTTCTTTTGATAATACTAGTGTGCCTATCAATTGGGCAATGCTCAGCCTCAGACACAAACAAATGCGATCCAACCGAACATAGCTCATATGTTCAAAATCCAGAGTATGATCTTCCAATCATTGGAAAAGTCGGTGGTAACTTAGTGATCAAATGCGTCCCTGACGACACAGGAATCGTGAAGATGGAGGTAAAGAAATGAGCAAACTAAACTGGACCAAAGCAGCCACGCCAAAGCACGGCACTGAACCGGCCTTCAAACCGGCAAAACAGCCGGCGAAAGGTGGATGGACTCATATCAAGCAACAGCCCGTCAAAACCTACACATCGGAAGAAATTGCCGCGTTCATGGAGGGCCGTGGAATATGATAGGATCAACAGGAATAGCAATGACGCAGGCGTCATGCGCCCACACAGGACCATGCTCAAGGGCATGTTATGCCGCCCATCTGAGAATGGGGTTGATGACTGAGGAACAAGTCAGCGCCGCTTTATCTCATAAGACAGAATCGACAGCCAAACATCTTGAGCAGATGAAGGCTGAATTTCTCGAATGTATGAAGCGCGCCAACCAATTGAAGAACGATATAGACCATTTGGAAGCGATTGAAGCTGTCAAAGGATATAACAAACTGATTGGTAAATGCTGATGACCCAGCACATTCTAAAAACTGGCAGAATGAAATTTGAGCCGGGCACGGAAGCTGAACTTTGCCGCTCAACGGGCAAATCATATATGGCATTTGCTGACATGATAAACTGTGTATTCAACGTAAGCCAAAGCAAGAGTGACTTTGAAGAAATGGAAAATCTGTTCAAGAAGCACGGATTGCGCTTCTCTACAGGCGTAAGCGATGATGGCTTTTACCAGTTTCAGTTCAAATCAGAATCTGACCTTGTAACAGCGAGGTTGCTCCTATGATCCAAATGAACGGAAGACCATCAGGCTGGTCACTCAAATTCGACACCAACCTTGAGGCAAGTGAGTTTTGCCAAAAATGTCGCGACAACGGCATTCCTCTGGCTGGCATCAAACATGACGGCGAAGAAACCACTGTGTATTTTCTGACAGAGGAAGGCCTTTTTGCAGGAGGGCCACTGTTATGAACGACGATTATCCACATAGAATAGCGATGATTTATTGTTCATGTGAAGGTGATTTGTCAAACAATATGATATGGCACGCACAAATTGAAGACGAACATATCAACGAAGCATGTGACATTCTTGACGGGCAATTCGGTCGAGGAATGTGGCAGTTTGACACGAGTTGTGAATATAACCAACGAACAAACACCACTTTAATTTACTTTGAGTATTCGTTCAGAACAGAGTCGGACCTGATCGCAGCGAGGATAATCCTTTGAAGCTGTGTCCATCGTGCGAAGGTTCAGGCAACCTATTTGATAAAAATGAAAAGAGTTATTCGCGACGATGCGAAACCTGTGAAGGAACAGGAGTTATCGCCGTTAATATGAAGGAGAACAAAATGAATGACAACAATAGCAACTGACGGAAAGACGATGGCAGGAGACGGGCGGGTAACGGTCGAAAACTTAATCTACCACGACGAGTTTCAAAAGATATTCAGGCTGAATGATGGCCGTATCGTAGGGGTATCTGGCCTGGCAAGAACAACAATACAGTTTGTTGAATGGCTAAATGACCCAAACGAACCAAACAAATATCCAACCAATGACTTTGAAGCTATGGTGATTGATGGCTCTGGTAAGATCGACATTTATGGAAACGACGAGAAGAACCACAAACCACTGACCTTTCCTTGCGGCCCAGCAGCAATTGGTAGCGGGGGTGAATATGCTCTGGTCGCTATGGACGCAGGGTTGTCTCCAAAAGAAGCCGTCAAAGCCGCCGCCAAGCGTGACACAGGAACAGGCGGGAAAATCCGAACCATGACGGTGAAGCCATGATGCTGAAAACCGAAGCTGGTCGATACGTCCCATTCAGCGTCGAGAAGCGGACATATTACCTTGTGAAAGAGGAATATGACGCCAGCCCACGCAAGAGCGAAACTGTCATATCAGCCCTTGGCCTCGATGCGACAACTGACCTCGTTTACAACGAAAACACTGGCACCATCGTCAACACAATTGTCTGGTTCAAATCGCCTCAAGACAGGAAGGTATTTGAGGCTTCCTTTTTTGCTGACTGGTATGCGGCCAACGAAGGAGAACAGCCCTAAGTGACCCTGAAAACAAAACTACTCATCCTAGTAGCAATCCTGACATTTTTCGCCGGAACCACGACTGCAATATACTTCTACATCGACAACAAAGACGAAAAGATAGAAAACCTGAACAAAGACATATCAGTCCTGAAAGACAATCAGACAAAACTGACAATCAGTAACAAGTCACTGAAAGACGAAGTTGATAGGCTGCGTAGCGAAAACACAAGAAACATCGACATGACGAACAGACAACTGGACATAATCAGACAAGGCGAAAAACGAATCAACGATATGGAAACAAAACAGAAACCAAAAGACGGAATGACTGACAAAGAACTAGCAGCATCGAACAAAAGACAAGCTTGCCTAGCTGATATGACGTTGACTATGGACGAACTGGAAAGATGCCTGAAATCGTAACGCTAGACGAACGACACAATCCTTGGAACAGGACAATCCATCTTGTTGTGACTGGTATCACGCAAAACGAACTAAGGGCTTTGTGGAAACATCACGGAGTCAGATACAAACGATGCCTTCAACTGGTAAACGGATGGAAGAACATGGTTATAACGATCTTTGAAAATGAACATGACAAGACGGCTGCGATGATACTGATATGAAGATGAAGATGAAACGACTGATTGACAGATGGCTTGGCAGGATTGGGACATTCAAAGACCTAAAGCCATACCGTGATGGATGGATCAATGTGACGCATATGAGCGATGACGAATTTGATGGCATGTTTGAATGACAACTAAACAAAACAGATTGAGTTGATAAATATCTGACAACATCGGCTAAGAACGGAGCGAATGAATTTGAATGGCCAGAGCGAAGAACAACAAATCTCCTGAGATTGCTAAAGCTGCAATGGAGACAAAGAAGGAGATGATTGCCACGTCCAGAGCGGTTGGCCGTCCATCAATGCGAACCGAGGAAATGGAAGTTGAGATTATCACCAGATTGGCTGATGGTGAGGGTCTGCTTTCAATCACCAGTGACAGCCACATGCCATCGCGTTCAACCATATCAGAATGGATGGCAAAAGATCCTGAGTTTCTGAAAAAGGTTATGTCATCGTATCAGATGAACACGCTGTTTATGGCTGAGTTTGCGATGAATGTGCTTGATGGTGGAGAGCATTCAACCGGCAATGTGGAACGGGACAAAGCTAAAGCCAATTTCGTCAAATGGTTGATGGGCAAATATAACCGACCACTCTTCGGTGAACATATTGATATCAAACAAACGACAGAAACAGTTCAGATTGTTCTACCTAGTGAATTTGACGGAATTGATGCTGATTTTGCTGTTGTTAAACCTGAAACACCAAATCAAAAAGAAAGTGACTGAAACAAAGAAACCGCAGAAAACTGCGGTTTTTTGTTGATTGAATGATGCTCAAGAAATCGCAGTTTTCTGCGGCTTTTGACCCATGTTTTTGCAATCTGAGCGATTCTTGATAAAAATCCCCATGTATCCATGGGCCTTGGTTGAATCAGCCGTTTTCTTGCTGTTTGAGCAGCTTATAAACCGTGCTGCGATTGATACCCATCTCCCGCGCAATGGCACTGGCACCTAGCCCATCACCCTTCAATCGCCTGATTGTATCAACGTCGATGGTAGCTTGGCGTCCTTTGTAAACGCCCTTTGCTTTGGCCTTCTCAATCCCCTCGCGTTGACGTTCCTTGCGTAGGTCATTCTCAAACTCAGCAACAGCACCAAGCACGGCCAATGTCAGCTTGCCGGTTGACGAGCTGGTATCAATCGACTGGTGAAGGCATTGGAAGTTCACGCCCTTGGTGGCCAATTGATCGAGCATCTTGAACAAGTCTGGTAACGATCGGGCAAAGCGATCCAGTCTGCTTACCACAATGGTATCACCGTGGCGGACGAAGCTGAGCAGTTCGTTGAGGCCGTCCCTGTCTGTTGTTGTTCCAGTCGCCTTATCCGTGAACAACCGTTCGCAACCATGTTTGGTCAATTCGTCTGTCTGAATGTCTAGGCTTTGGTCCTTTGTGCTGACCCTAGCGTATCCTACCATCATCGCTTTTGCTCCTTTGATCCAAAATCCACAGTGTCGATTATGTGTGGATCAGCCCTAAGTCGATGGTGGATCAGGACAGCAAAATATGTCGGTGGAGAGTGTGCTTGAAAACGACGCTCAGACAGGCCCAGGATCGTTCGTGGGTGTCCGTGGTCCCCTTTTGGCGGCATGGTGCTGTCTTGGGCTTCATATGGGCAGTATGAGCGGGATTTTTGGGATTGGTTCTGGGATTGGGAGGGGTATATGCCCTTTTATTGGTCTGTGTGGGAGGGCTGTCAGAAATTTCTTCAACACCAAAAACCTGTTTTCAGATTTTTTCAAATCATCCAAAAACCTGTTTTCAGATTTTTTTCGTCACCCTGAAAACCACCCTTCACACGCAAAACGCCCGACGATGAAAAATTCACCGCCGGTTGTTCTGTGTCAGTTTGTCGCTAGATGATCCAAGCTAGCGTTTATCAAAGCTTTTGCCAAAGAAGCTTGGCGTGGGTCGATACCAACGAACATATAAGCAATGTCGATGTGAGCTTTCTTGTCAGTCAGACTTCCCATGAAAATCCTATGACATTTTCTGAAATGCACTATCGCCTCCGCTGCCGTTTCAACCGTGTCGATAATGAACGCTACTACGTCATCGCCTCCTGTCGTTGTGAAACCGTAAACAGCACCGCTTATACCTCCTTTCTTCATCTGTGCTGCTGCGTTCTTCATCACCATATCAAGTTCGTCAAATTTCATCATAACTCAGCCTCCTCAGGCGCGTCCTGATTGTTTTTAATCAGAACAATGCTCCTCTTTGGATCAACGCCCAACTTGCCAGCCGCAATGTCAGAAAGATGCTTCCTATGCTCCTTTGCGTTGTTCGCATCTTGATTGGCTTCATCGTGCAATGTATAAAGCATTTCCTTGTAACCAGCAGTCGTTTGACCAGCAGCACCGATTTTGATAACTGCTAAATCTGGATCACCAGACTTGATCTTTTCCGCAGCCTTCAATTTCTTTCCAGACGACGTTGCTATGTTGTCTAGTTGCTTCTGAGTAGCTTTCTGTTCGTAATAGACACGACGACCACGCTGCTTTGCCAGCTTAGTGAAATCATCTTCCTTCATTGGCTTTCGATCATACAAGAAAACTTTTCCGTCTTTGACTTCAAACCAGCAAGTGCCAAACTTATTGTCAGACTTGAAACGCTTGTCGTCATACCATTCAGCAGGCATTTCAAACTGAACTACGTCCGCAGCGGCAGATGATGTGCCAAACTTGAAAAACGTATCTTCAAGCTTTTCGTCCTTAGTGCTTCCGCTTCCCCTTGCTTCTTTGCGATCAACTGCTTCAATGCCAGCCAGCGCGTTGCCTTCTTCGTGTTTGAAATTGGCAATGAAGTTTGCAGCTTCTTCAACTTTTACGTTGTGCCTGTCGAGATAACGCAGGACATTCCCGTATTTTTCAGCAGAGCGATTTGGCTCAAATTCCTGAAAAACTGTGTTGAGAAATGTCTTCTCCACAAATTTTCCGTAGAGCAGCTTCGTCACATAAACCCATTCGTTAGTTGCTTTCCCTTCGTTTAGCTTCTTGGCTTGATTGTCCATGCCAGCATCTTCCAGCATATTTTCAAACAAACCGCGATTTGGGCCTTTCGTCAGTAGCAGCTTCCCAATGCGATATGCTTCTTGCAACTGATTGTAGAGGACTGCTCGGCCTTGTCCTTCAAATCCCACCATCGATTTCTGGTCGTCATCCAAACGTGTCGTCTGGAAATCAATAACCAGTGCCTTCAAATCAACTTTACTCATACTTGTCTCCTGTTTCATCGTCGCTGCGACATTGCTGCGTCGATGAGCTATTGATACCGCAGGGTTGTCTTGGTAGGTGAGTAACTCGATGACTTTGAGGCTAACGAGTTAACCCCCCATGACCGAAAAAATGCCGATTGCGCGCCTTGCGGACGCTGACTGGTTCCACCTGTGGTTTCAGTTTTTGCTCAGAAGCCCGTCATATGAACTGGCGCGGAGGTTCATGGCTGGTGAGGCAGGATTAGATTTGCCTGCCGACTTTGAGGCGGTGTTGCGCGTGTTCGACGATTTTGGAGATGTTCAGGGCGTCCAGTTTCGCCATTGGTGGCGGGACGTTGGCTTTCATCATTTTGGATGGGAGGGTGAGAAGCCCAAGCTAACGCGCCTTGGGGTTATCGCGTTCGACGACGTGGATGACAGGCTGGCACGAATGCGGAGCAGCGTCAGGGACTATCTTGACGAAGAATGGCTAGACCAAGCTCAGCCAACAACCATCATTGCTGCTATTCCTGTTGGCGTTCCAAAGGCTCAGATAATGAAGCAGCTTTCAGGGATGATCGACGCCGTTACAAATGACGAGCGGGACAGTGGACGCAAGCTTGCTAAGCCTTCCACGTCATACGCGCTTGCTAGGACAGGGAAGCTACACCGCCCTAGCGTTTGGAAATATCTGCGTTGTTTGATGATAAAAGCTCAGCAGCCAGAATTGCCGCTTTGGGGCATTGGGCTGAAAGCAAAACTGAGTTCCACTTATAGTGGGATGCTGGACCCACAGAATCCACCGCCAAAGCACAAGGAGGCCGATTACAAAAACTCGCTCAAAATCCTGACTAGCCGCGCGCTGTTACGTGGCCACATGATTGCTGAAAATGCTGCTAGAGGGCTGTTTCCATCTTACGCAAAATGCGAACATGCCTTGCCCGTTGATTACGAGTTTATCCGCAAGGTGCGCGTTGGACGTTTTGTCAGATGAGAAGTTGAGCCGCTGATCGGTTGACCTCATCAGGAAAATAAAGATGAAATTCCTTTCTCCGATCAATTTCAAGTTTCGACCTGTCTGGATTGGTTTGAGTGATTGTCCCTGCACGAACAACAGCCGCGCATTCAACTCCATGCCCTTTCAACATCGTATAGATGCGATTCGGTTCCAGTTTGTCAGAAACTTCGCCAAGTTTTATGTGGAATGGGAGCAACCAAGGGGAGGTGCTGGCAATCACGTCTCCTTCTTCGATGCTGTTGCCAATCGTCCAAATTTGGAAATTGAACGTCAATCCGTCATCGAGCGTTTCGTGATAAATCGTTGGCGTTGACCATTTTATCGTGTCGATCTCGACCGTTGCCAAACCAAACTTGCTCATTCTGTGTCGTCTGTTGGCTTTGGGATAACTGCCGCTTCGATTGCGTCCAAGCGAGTTGCCACGCTTGTTGCCAAGCTTCGTATTTCCTTCAAAATCACAAGCAATTGCTTCTCCACCTTGTTTGCGTGGCGGTTGTCGCGATGTTGCTGCTTTTGAAGGTCAGCCTTGGTTATGGGGTTGTGTTGGCTTCCTGCCATTTTCGTATGTCTCCGGTTTGTTCCATATATTTATGGAAACCCGTTCTGATTTTTGTTGACCGTTATCCTTTCAAGCTTATTTGATAGGGATCAGCGCAGCAGTTGACGTTGATATGTGCAACACAGACAGGAAGGATTTTTAGATATGGCTATGGAATGGCAGAAGCAGATTCAGGCTGCACCCGCTTCGTCGTCGAACGTGTCGGCAAAGCTGTCCCCCAAGGACCGCACCGCCAAGAACATGGATGACGCGCTGGCTGCTTTCAAAGCTGGCAACAAGGACATCAAGCGTCCTGTCATCACGCAGGTCGGCGATAACGTCCGTTTCAGCGTCCGCTTCGCAAACACGGCGCTCAAGCTGGTTGGTGAGGATACGGTGTTCCTCGCTCCCAAAGCCAAGTTCGAGGAAATTTACGCCGCGATCAAGGAAAGCGTCCTCAAGGGCGATTTCGACAAGCAGCTTGAGCCGCTGGAAAAGCGCGTTGCTGAACGCGGTAAGGCGCTGTCGGCTTCCAAGCAGAAGAAGTAAATACGATGTGAGCAATTCCGCTCACATACAGAGCAGTTGTTATTCCAAAAAACCCAATCCCCGGCTTAAAAAACCGGGGATTTTTTTGTGGGCGAGTTTCTACCAGTTTCCTACATTTGGCATTGATACCCACGGCTCCACTGGATCAAGCCTACCGTCCTGTAGCAGCTCAATCGAGATACCATCTGGCGTTTTGACAAATGCCATGTGTCCGTCACGCGGCGGGCGATTTATGGTGATGCCAGCATCCATGAGCGTCTGACACGTTGCGTAAATGTCAGGGACTCTGAACGCTAAATGCCCAAAGTTTCTGCCGCCGCTGTATTCCTCACTTTGACCGTTTTCGTCGGGCCAATTGTAGGTCAACTCAACCTCATAGTCCTGACCTTCGCAAGCCAGATAGATGAGCGTGAAGCGTCCTTTTTCACTTTCCATGCGTCGGGTTTCTTTTAGCCCTAGAAGCTCAAAGAAGCTCACTGTCGCTGCTGGGTCACTAACCCTGACCATCGTGTGAAGAAAACTGGTCATACGTCCTCCTATGTGCTGAAACGGGCATATAGGGCGCAATCAGACAGGGCAAAGGGGGCGCAGGAAAATCGTGCTTTTTCAACCCCAAAAAAATATGCCCACCCTCTATAGCATTATCCGCGTTTCGGATCCCGACGCCACCATCGACTTCTTCAAGCTGATCGGGCTTGAGGAAGTCCGCCGCTTCGACAGCGAAGCGGGACGCTTCACGCTGATCTTTCTGGCCCCGCCGGGACAGGCCGGCATTGCCGAGGTCGAACTGACCTATAACTGGCCGCCCGAGGATGGCAGCGCCCCCGAAAGCTATTCGGGTGGGCGCAACTTCGGGCATCTCGCCTATCGCGTCGACAATATCTACGAAACCTGCCAGCGCCTGATGGACGCCGGCGTGACGATCAACCGCCCGCCGCGCGACGGCCATATGGCCTTCGTGCGATCGCCCGACGGCATTTCGGTCGAGCTGTTGCAGAACGGCCATCTGGAGCCTGCCGAACCCTGGGCCTCCATGCCCAACACGGGAAGCTGGTAGATCGTGCAACCAAGGCGGCGCGCGCGCGTGTCCGTCTTGGAAGGCATGAGGCCGGCGAGACATAGGAGAAGAGCGTGAGCGCGCTGGAAATCGTCCGCATCCCCGTCCTCAGCGACAATTATGTCTGGCTGGTCCACGATCCGGCGAGCTTCGAAACGATGGTCGTCGACCCCGCCGTGGCGGAGCCGGTGCTGGCCGAGGCGGACGCGCGTGGCTGGCCGATCACCGCGATCTGGAATACCCACTGGCACCCCGACCATACGGGCGGCAACGCTGACATCAAGGCAAAGACCGGGTGCGAGATCATCGCGCCGGCGGCTGAACGTGAGCGTATACCGACCGCCGACCGCCTCGTCGCCGATGGCGACCGGGTCATGCTCGGCGCGCATGCCGCCGACGTCTGGGCGGTCCCCGCGCACACCGCCGGGCATATCGCCTATCATTTTGCCGACGACGGCGTGATCTTCGTCGGCGACACATTGTTCGCGATGGGATGCGGGCGCCTGTTCGAAGGCACCGCCGACCAGATGTTCGCGAACATGCAGCGCCTCGCCACCCTCGACGATACGACGCGCGTCTATTGCGCGCACGAATATACGCTGTCGAACGCGCGCTTCGCGGTGACGGTCGATCCCGACAACCGCGCGCTGGCCGAGCGCCTGAGTGCGGTCGAAACGGCGCGCGCGCAAGGCATAGCCACGGTGCCGACGACGATCGGCGACGAGCGCGCGACCAACCCCTTTCTGCGCGCGCCCAGCGCAGCGGAACTCGGCCGCATCCGCGCCCTCAAGGATGCGGCCTGAAATGGGCTGCTTCAGCCCTCGTTCAGCGTCCGTCCGCCAAACAACGCCCGTCAGGATCCCTATGATGACCATGCCCCGCTTTGCCCTTTGCACCGCCTTGATCGGCGCCGCCGCCTCGATTGCCGGCTGTACGCCGTCGGGAAGCGGCGCCCCCGGCGCCGCAGCGCTGACGCCCAAGCAGGCGGCGACGCTCGACAAGCAGCTCGCGGGCAAGACGCCCGGCACCCCGGTCAAATGCCTGCCCAATTACCGGACGTCGGACACCATTCGCGTGTCGGACGACATCCTGCTCTATCGATCGGGGCGCAATCTGGTTTACCGCAACACGCTGAAGGGCAGTTGCCCCGGCCTCGCGCGCGATAGCGATATCATGGTCGTGCGCCAGTTCGGATCGTCGACCTGCGAAGGCGACTTCTTTTACCTGGTCGACCGCAGCAGCGGCATTCGCGGTCCGACATGCGTCTTTGGCGAATTCGTCCCCTATCGCAAACCGGCGGGGGACGGCGGCTGAACCAAAGGTTCGGTCACAGGCGGGGTTCCGGTTTGCGCCGAGCTTTTCGGGTCGCGCCCCCGCCTGTATCCTGACGCGAACCTACCCCTTGTAGAGCGCCGCGATCTTGTCCTCATAGACCTTGCGCAGGATATGGCGGCGGATCTTCATCGACGGGGTCATCTGTTCATTCTCGATCGTGAAGGGTTCGTCGGCAAAGTCGAACTTGCGCACCTTCTCGATCACCGAAAGCTGACCGTTGACGCGGTCGACTGCCTCGCGGATCGCGGTGCGGAATTTTTCGTGCTCGCGCAGCAGTTTCAGATCCTTGGGCAGCCCTTCGACCTCGGCCCATTCGGCCATCCATTCGGGATCGGGCACCAATATGCCGACGAGGTGCGGGCGCTTGTCGCCATAGACCATCGCCTGCAGGATTTCGGGCTGGAGCGTCAGCATCCCTTCGACCCGCTGCGGCGAGACATTGTCGCCCTTGTCGTTGACGATCAGATCCTTCTTGCGGTCGGTGATGACGATGCGGCCCTGATCGTCGATATGGCCGATGTCGCCGGTATGGAGCCATGGCCCCTTGTCGGGTTCGGCCGGATCGGGAACGAGGACGCGCGCCGTTTCCTCCTTGTTGCGCCAATAGCCCTTCATGACGAGTTCGCCGCGGACGCAGATTTCGCCATCGTCGGCGATCCGCACTTCGGTGTTCATCAGCGGCGGGCCAACGGTGTCCATCTTGAGGCCGACCGAGGGGCGGTTGCAGCTGATCACCGGCCCCGCCTCGGTCTGCCCATAGCCCTGAAGCAGCGTCAGGCCGATCGAGTGGAAGAAAACGCCGATTTCGGGGTTGAGCGGCGCACCGCCCGAAACGAGCGCTTTCATCCGGCCGCCGAAGCGCTGCTGGATCTTGGGGCGGAACAGCTTGTTGAGGATGAGGTCGACCGGGCGGTCGAGTACGCCGAGGCGGCGCTCATAATCCTTTTCGCCGACGCGCAGCGCCTGGCTGAGCATCCAGTTCGCAAGCTTGCCCTGCTTTTCGACCGACTTGATCATCCGGGCGCGGATCACTTCGAACAGCCGCGGGACGACGACCATGATCGTCGGCTTCGTTTCCTCGATGTTCGAGACGAGCTTTTCGAGACCCTCGCTGTAATAGATTTGCGCGCCGACCATGATCGGCAGGAACTGCCCGCCCGAATGCTCATAGGCATGGCTCAGGGGCAGGAAGGAGAGGAACACCTCTTCGTCGCCGATGCCGAAATCATTGACCAGCACCTCGGCGGCGCCCGCCGCATTGTGCAGGATCGCGCCATGATGCTGCATCACTCCGCGCGGCGCGCCGCCGGTGCCGCTGGTGTAGATAAGGCAGGCGGTATCATCGCGCGTCATCGCGAGCCCGCGCGCCTTCGCGTCCGCCAGATGCGCCTCGCCGCCTTCGACCAGCGGCGCCCAGTCGTGGACCGCCACCTCGCCCTGCTGGCCGACGCGCAGACTTTCCATACTGATGACGATATGCGCGTCGGACCGCATCACTGCGGGCATCAGGGTGCGCGCGAGCTTTGCGGTCGAGACGATGACGGCGCGCGCGCCGCTGTTGTCGAGGATATGCTGGTGATCGCGTTCGGTGTTCGTGGTGTAGGTCGGCACGGTGATGCACCCCGCCGCCATGATGGCGAGATCGGCGATGCAGAATTCGGGCCGGTTTTCGCTGACGAGGACGACGCGGTCGCCCTCCTTCAGCCCCAGCGCGCGCAGATTATGCGCGAGCGCGGCGACCTGGTTCGCAACCTGCCGCCAGCTCAGCGGTTGCCACGCGCGATCGGCCTTGTGCCAGAGAAAGGGGCTTTCGCCGCCCCGTTCGGCACGGTCGAAAAACATCGCGACCAGACTGGGAAAATGGTCGAGATGCGGGTTGTCCAGCTTCATGCCTCTCGCTCTCCTCGGGAGGTTATTGTCGTTGGGTCGTTCTTAGGGTGAACGGCGTTCCGGTTGAAGCCCCCTTCCGGGTCAGTTCTGGGCCGGGGCGCCGTCGACCGACGAGGTGCCGGGCCCGCGCGGGTCGGCGGCGCCGCGCCAGCCATCGCCGACGCGTTCGATCGCGTTGAGCTTCGAGCCCAGATCGGTCGGCGTGAAGCTGTAGCCGAAGGGCTTCATCTTCGCCGCGATCGCCTTGCCGAGATCGTCATTCTCGATCAGCACGCCCTGCTGACCGAAGAAGATATTGGGCAGTTCCATCGCGTCCTGCGCGCTGAGACCCCAGTCGAGGACGCCGATCAGCGTCTTGGTCACATGCATGATGATGCGCTTGCCGCCCGCCGAGCCGACCGCGAGGATCACCTTGCCGTCGGGCCCATAGACGATCGTCGGCGACATGGAGGAAAGCGGTCGCTTGCCCGCTTCGACCCGGTTGGCGGTCGGCTGCCCGTCCTTGACCGGCACGAAGTCGAAATCGGTGAGCTCGTTGTTGAGAAAATAGCCGTTGGCGATGAGCTGGCTGCCGAAGATGCTTTCGACGGTCGAGGTCATCGAGACGACATTGCCGTCCTTGTCGGCGACGACGAAATGCGTCGTGCCATGTTCGGGAATCGGCGGCGCGGCAGCGCGCGGCTTCGCGCCCGGCGGCGTGCCGGGTTCATAATGGCCTGCGGCGCTATAGGGCGAGATGAGCTGGCGGCGTTCGGCCAGATAGCCTTTGTCGAGCAGGCCTTTCACCGGCACATCGACGAAATCGGCGTCGCCGAGATAGGCCGCGCGGTCGGCATAGGCGAGTTGCATCGCTTCGGCCAGCAGGTGCCAGCTCATCGGATTATCCTTGCCCATCGCCTTCATGTCATAGCCCTCGAGCATGCCGAGGATGCCGAAGACGGTCGTCGCGCCCGACGAGGGCGGCCCCATGCCGCACACCTTGTAGATGCGATAGGTGGTGCAGACCGCCGGGCGCTCCTTCGCCTGATAGGCGGCGAGATCCTTGAGCGTGAGCTGTGCCTGATTGCGCGGCGCCTTGGCCACCGCGTCGCTGATCGCCTTGGCGTTGGCGCCCGCATAAAAGGCTTCGGGGCCGCGCGCTGCAATGTCGCGCAGGATGGCCGCATAGGCGGGGTTGCGGATCACGGTGCCGACGGGCGCGGGTTTGCCGTCGACATAATAGATGGCGCGGGCGGCCGGGAAATCCTTCCACACCGGCTGGAATTGCTCGAGCCAGGTGTAGAGCGCGGGCGTGACCTTATACCCGTCCTCGGCCAGTTTGATCGCGGGCTGGAACAGCGCCTTCCATTCGAGCTTGCCCCATTTCTTGTGCGCCATTTCCATCAGGCGGACATTACCCGGAACGCCGACCGACAAGCCGCCCGGCACGACGTCCATGAAGCCGCGCGGCTTGCCGTCGGGGCCGAGGAAGCGGTCGCCCTTCGCCGCGGCCGGCGCCTTTTCGCGGCCGTCGATGGTCGAGATGCTGTCGTCCTTGGCATTGTGATGGACCATGAAGCCGCCGCCGCCGATGCCGCTCGATTGCGGTTCAACGAGGGTCAGCACCGCGACCATGGCGATCGCGGCGTCAGCCGCCGATCCGCCCTGATGCAATATCTCTCGCCCCGCCTCGGTCGCGCGCGGGTCGGCCGACGAGGTGACGCCCTGCGCCGCGGCAAGCGACGGGACGGCAAGGACGAAGAGGCTGAAGACAGCAAGGAGTCGTTTAAGCATGCGCGCGACATTGGCGCGGGGGTCTGGCGAGTGCAAGCCCTGTTCCCCCCGCCCGTCTCCCCTCGCCCGTCGGCGCGAGCGCGTCAGGCGTCGGCGCCCACCGCGTCGCTCACCCGTGCAAAACCGTCGCGCGCGGCGCGATCTTCGAGGCCGTGCGCGATGCGTGCGGCCAGCCCCGGCCCTTCGAACACCATCGCCGAATAAATCTGGATCAGGCTGGCGCCTGCACGAATGCGCGCCCAGGCCTGATCGGCATTGGCGATACCGCCGACGCCGATCAGCGGCACCGCTCCGCCGCTTGCCCGGCGAAAGTCGCGCAGGCGCTGCAGCGCAAGATCGTGAAGCGGCGCGCCAGATAGCCCTCCCGCCTCGTCCGCGTGGCGCGAGGCGAGCGGCGGGCGCGTGATAGTGGTGTTCGACACGATGATCGCGGCCAGGCGCTTGTCGATCGCCACCGCGACGATATCGTCGATGTCGGCGGGTTCGAGATCGGGCGCAACCTTCAGGAAGACGGGCTTGGCCGCTCCCACGGGCTGCGCCGCCGCGACGCCGTCGAGCAGCGCCTCGAGCGGGCCGCGATCCTGCAAGGCGCGCAGGCCCGGCGTGTTGGGCGAAGAAATATTGACGGTCAGATAGTCGGAGAGCGGCGCCATGGCCGCCGTGCCCTTCGCATAGTCGGCGATGCGGTCGGCGCTGTCCTTGTTTGCGCCGATATTGATGCCGAGCGGCACCGGCAGACCGTAGCGGCGCAGGCAGGCGATGCGGTCGGCCGCCTTTGCCTGCCCACCGTTGTTGAAGCCCATGCGGTTGACCACCGCGCGGTCCTCGACCAGCCGGAACAGCCGCGGGCGCGGATTGCCGTCCTGCGGCAAGGGGGTGAGCGTCCCGACCTCGACAAAGCCGAAACCGAAATGGGGCATCGCATGCGCCACGCGCGCATCCTTGTCGAAGCCGGAGGCGAGGCCCACCGGATTCGGGAAGTGCAGCCCCGCCAGTTCGGTCGCCAGCACGGGGCTGGTCAGCGCGCGGCGCGCGCGCGGCAAGGGCTGCAACGCGGCGAGCGTCAGATTATGCGCCGCCTCGCCATCGGTCGCGTGAACGACGGGGCGGACAAGGCCGTAGGCGGCATCGGCGGCGGAGGCAAAAAGCGACATGCCCCCGCCATTGCGCCGGGGCGGCGGCTATGGCAAGCCCCCTGCCGATCAGCCGGAAATCGTTGCAAAATGAGGGGCCTTGCCGGACCCTCAGTCAGCCGGCCAACAGAGGGAGACATTTGTGTCGCATCGCCGTTTCGCCGCCCGCCCGTCCACCGCGATCCTGTCCACCGCGCTTGTGCTGCTGGCAACCGCGGGATGCACGCCGGCGACCGTGGCGACCGCACCGCAATCGCCCGCGGCGAGCGCACCGGCCGGCGCCGACCTCGCGCAATTCTTCGACAATTATGACGAGGCGCAACTGTCGCTGAGCCCGCAAGGCAAGGCCTATCGCGGCATCCGCGACGCCGATTACGGCAAGTGGAACGACCCGAGCGACGATGCGGAGGTTGCCAGCCACACGCTGCAACAGGCGACCGCCGCCGCGATGCGCGCGAGCTTCGACCCCACGAAACTGTCGCCGGAGGAGGCGCTGTCCTTCGAGCTGTTCAACGCGCAGGCGGCGCGCGCAGAGCGGCTGTTCCCGTTCCGTGACGATGAATATATCTTCGACCAGATGAACGGCGCGCAGAGCCAGATGCCCGCCTTTCTGATCAATATCCACCGCGTTGCCAATGTTGCCGAAGCCGAAGCCTATGTGGAGCGCATTCGCGGCATGGGTCCGGTGCTCGACGCGCTGTCGGCCGAATCGGCGCGGCGCGCCAAAAAGGGCGTCCAGCCGCCCAAGTGGGTCTATGCCTATGTCATCAGCGACATCGAAAATCTGATGAAGCCGGACAATGCGGTGATCGAGGATATCGGCGCGAAGGTCGGCAAGCTCGACATCGACGCCGGCGAAAAGACACGGCTGACCGATGCCGCGAAGGCCGCATGGGCCGAAAGCGCGGGCCCCGCCTATGGCCGGCTGCTCGCCGAAATGAAGCGCCAGCAGGCGGTCGCGCCGACGCAGGACGGCATCTGGCGCCTGCCCGACGGCAAAGCCTATTATGCAGCGCTGCTCGCCAATTACACGACCACCGACATGAGCGCGGCGCAGATCCACGCGCTAGGCCTCTCCGAAGTCGCGCGTATCCACGGCGAGATGAAGAAGATCATGGCGCAGGTGGGCTTCAAAGGGACTTTGCGCGAGTTTTTCGAGCATCTGCGCACCAGCCCGCAATATTATTATACGACCCGCGAGGATTATCTGGCCGATGTCGATGCCAAGGTGAAGGCGATGGAGGCGCGGCTGCCCGCCTTCTTCCATACGCTGCCCAAGGCGCACCTGCAGGTGAAAGCGGTCGAAGCGTTCCGCGAAAAGTCGGCGGGCAAGGCCTTTTACCAGTCCCCCTCGCCCGACGGATCGCGGCCCGGCACCTATTATGTGAACCTCTATGACCTGCGCGACATGTCGAAGACCGAGCTTGAAGCGCTCGCCTATCATGAGGGTATTCCGGGCCACCACCTGCAGCGCGCGGTGCAGACCGAACTGACCGGCCTGCCGCCCTTCCGCCGCTTCGGCGGCTTCACCGCCTATACCGAAGGCTGGGGCCTCTATTCGGAGGAGCTGGCGAAGGACATGGGCGCCTATGCCGATCCCTACAGTGACTTCGGGCGGCTCGGCATGGAATTGTGGCGCGCGTGCCGCCTCGTCGTCGACACCGGCATTCACGACAAGCGCTGGAGCCGCGAGCAGGCGATCCAGTATCTCAAGGACAATACGCCCAACCCCGACGGCGACATCGAAAAGGCGATCGAACGCTATATCGTCTATCCGGGGCAGGCGACCGCCTATCTGATCGGCAAGCTCAAGATCATGGAACTCAGGACGCGCGCGCAGGCGGCGCTCGGCGACCGTTTCGACTATCGCGACTTCCATGACGTGGTGCTCAAATCGGGGCCGGTGCCGCTCGACATCCTTGAGCGCCGCGTCGATGCCTGGATCGCCGCCAGCCGTTGATAGTGCGAATCAAAATTGCGCCTTGACGCAGCCGGGCGTTCTGAAATTATGGCGGGAAAGCAAAAGGCGGCAACAAAGCCACCGAAGGGTCGGTCTCGTCATGTCGGATACGTCAGCCTCATCCGGGCAGATGAGCGGCGAGCAGCCGTTCGAGCTGCACTATTTTCCGCCCGATCCCGATCTGGCGGACATGGTGTCGAGCTTTTACTGTGCGCGCATCAACATGCCGCGCTTCGACGAATATGAGCGCGCCGACCGCCCGCAGTTTCGCTTCATCACCGTCGCCGACGGCGAATATGTCTTTTCGGACGGGCACAGCAGCACGGTACGGCGCGCCAATATCGTCGGGCCGACGAGCGGGCGCGTCCGCGCGATCAGCAACTGCCCGACGCGCATCTTCGGCTTCGGCATGCTCCCCGCCGGCTGGGCCGCGCTGATGGGCAGCCATGGCGAGAAACTGACCGACCGCGCGATCGACGCGGCCGACCTGTTCGGCGACTGGATCAACGAGGTCGCCGACGCGATACTGGGCGCCGCGAACGACGAAGAGCGGCTGATTATCGGTAATAATTTCGTCCGCGCGGTGCTGAAACAGACCGAGGCGCCCGCGATGTGGTTCATCCGCACCGTCGACGAATGGCTGACGCGATCGGCGTCGCCGCAGGTGCATGACCTGGTCGAAGCAACCGGCATGTCGATCCGCTCGGTCGAGCGGATGACCAAACATTATTACGGCCTGTCGCCGCGCATGCTGGCGCGCAAATATCGCGCCGTGCGCGCTGCCGCGGCACTGGCGCGCGGCGAGACGCTCGACCAGGCGCAGCTTGGCGACGCCTTTTACGACCAGTCGCACCTGATCCGCGAGATCAAGCGCTTTGCCGGGGCAACCCCGGGACAGCTCGGCAAGCCCACGCTTTATACCGAGGCGACGACGAAGGGCCGCAAGCAGCTTGCAGGCAAGGTCAGCCCGATCGTTTCCGAAACCTGAGGCAGGAAGAAGCGGGCGGAGTGTGGCGGAGGCTCGCCCGCTTTTTCCAGATCTCGTCATCCCGGACTTGCTGATCCATTCGCCCTGCCCCACGACGGGACGGTCTTTTTTGGCGCCGAGCGACGATTTGGCGTTTTGATACAATCGCGAATCAGACCCGCGACCTATCCGGAACCTGCGACCCAGAAGAGCTCTTCCTTTGACGAGGACTGAGACCTTCATCTCGGCACTCATTCGGCTCCGGCTGGATGGGTGCCTTTTTTATTGCCGGTCCGCGACCTTGCGCCTAGGGCGCTCAGCGACTATCTAATTGGAACAAATTACTCCAATTAAGAATCGTTCGCAATTCCGCCAGAAAGAGCCATGCGCCTGTCCAACCTTGCCGATTATGCCGTCGTGCTGATGAGCGCCGCCGCGCGCCAGTGCGGATCGGTGCCGCTGCACGCGGCGATGCTGGCCGAACAGACGGGCATTCCCGGCCCGACAGCGCAGAAGCTGGTGAGCGGCCTCGCCCGCGCCGGCCTGCTGGTGTCGACGCGGGGCACTGGTGGCGGCGTACGCCTCGCGCGGCCCGCAGCGGCGATCAGCATCGCCGATATTATCGAAGCCGTCGAAGGCCCGATCGCCCTCACCACCTGCGTCGAGGACGGTCGCCAAGATTGCGCGCTCGAAGGCAATTGCCGCGTCAAGCCGCATTGGGGCGTCGTCAACAGTGCCGTGCGCGGCGCGCTGGCACAGATCAGCCTCGCGAGCCTGAGCGGTGCCCCTGCGCCGGGCGCTGGACGTCCGGGCGACAGCGCCGGATTGCCCCCTCCAACGGCTCCCGCCTTCGCGGGAGCGACGAGTTAAGATTATGACCGATAACAGCGAAACCCCCGTCAAGGATCAGGCAGCCCGCGACGCCGCGCTGCGCGTTGCCGACTATGAGCATGGCTGGTCCTCGGCGATCGAGACCGACTTCGCGCCCAAGGGGCTCACCGAGGATACGGTACGCTTCATCAGCGCCAAGAAGAACGAGCCCGAATGGATGCTCGACTGGCGGCTGAAAGCGTTCCGCCACTGGCAGACGATGGAGACGCCCGACTGGGCGAAGCTCAACGTGCCGCCGATCGACTATCAAGACGCGTACTATTATGCAGCGCCCAAGGCGAAACCGAAGCTCGCGAGCCTCGATGAGGTCGATCCCGAGATCCTCGAGGTCTACAAGAAGCTCGGCATCCCGATCGAGGAGCAGAAGGTGCTCGCGGGCGTCGAGGGCGCGCGCAAGGTTGCGGTCGATGCGGTGTTCGACAGCGTCAGCGTCGCGACGACTTTCCGCGAGGAATTGAAGCGCGCGGGGGTGATCTTCCTGTCGATCAGCGAAGCGATCCGCGAATATCCCGAGCTGGTGAAAAAATGGCTCGGCAAGGTCGTGCCGATGCACGACAATTATTTCGCGACATTGAACTGCGCGGTCTTTTCGGACGGCACCTTCGTCTATGTGCCCGAGGGCGTGCGTTGCCCGATGGAGCTCAGCACCTATTTCCGCATCAATGCGGAGAATACGGGGCAGTTCGAGCGGACTTTGATCATCGCCGACAAGGGCGCGTACGTCAGCTATCTCGAAGGCTGCACCGCGCCAATGCGCGACGAGAACCAGCTCCACGCCGCGGTGGTCGAACTGGTCGCATTGGACGATGCCGAGATCAAATATTCGACCGTTCAGAACTGGTACCCCGGCAACGCCGAGGGGCTGGGCGGCATCTATAATTTCGTGACCAAGCGCGCGCTCTGCCAAGGCAAGCGCAGCAAGGTGTCGTGGACGCAGGTCGAAACCGGCAGCGCGATCACCTGGAAATATCCGAGCTGCGTGCTCAACGGCGACGACAGCGTCGGCGAATTTTATTCGGTGGCCGTCACCAACAATTTCCAGCAGGCCGACACCGGCACCAAGATGATCCACAATGGCAAGCGCACGCGCTCGACCATCGTTTCGAAGGGGATCAGCGCGGGCAAGTCGAACAACACCTATCGCGGCATCGTCCGCGTCGCGCCCAATGCCGAGGGTGTGCGCAACTTCACCCAGTGCGACAGCCTGCTCTTGAGCAGCACCTGCGGCGCACACACCGTGCCGTACATCGAAGTCCGCAATCCCACGGCGACCGTCGAGCATGAAGCGACGACGAGCAAGATCAGCGACGATCAGCTTTTCTATGCAATGCAGCGCGGGCTGGGGCAGGAAGAGGCGGTGGCGCTGATCGTCAACGGCTTTGCCAAGGAAGTGCTGCAGCAACTGCCGATGGAGTTCGCGGTGGAAGCGCAGAAGCTGCTGGGGATCAGTCTTGAGGGGAGTGTGGGGTGAGAGCGGCTTTCGCCCTTATTTTCCTTGTCGCCGCGTGTTCCGATGGCGAAGCCGAGATGCTGGCAGACATGTCGCTCTCGGAGCGCACATCTTACGAGGCAATCAAGACGTTCAACAACTGCATGCAACCGCACATCGCTTTGGCAAAGCGCGGGCCCGCTTTGTCTGATCGTCAAATTGACGAGTTCGGGCAGAAATGCCCCGTGGAGTTGGAACAGGTCGCTCAATCCATGGCTAAACGGCCACTGTCGAGTTTCCACGGATCGATCTCGAACGACGAGTGGATTCCCGATTTTGACGAGCGCCTTGCACATTATCGGAAATCATTTGCTGGCTCCTTCAGTTGCGAACTGCGCCCCGGCGGCTGTCCGGTTCTATAGGAAATATGATGCTTAAAATCGAAAACCTCCATGCCACCGTCGCCGACAAGCCAATCCTTAAGGGTCTGTCGCTCGCCATCAATGCGGGCGAGATTCATGCGATCATGGGCCCCAATGGCGCGGGCAAGTCGACGCTCTCCTATGTGCTCGGCGGGCGACCGGGGTATGAGGTGACTGAGGGTTCGGCTACCTTCGACGGGCAGGATCTGCTCGAGATGGACCCGCACGAGCGCGCCGCCGCCGGCCTGTTCCTCGGTTTCCAGTACCCGGTCGAAATCCCCGGCGTGTCGAACGTCCAGTTCCTGCGCGAAGCGCTCAACGCGCAGCGCAAGGCGCGTGGGCAAGAACCACTGTCGGGCGGCGATTTCCTGAAGCTGGCGCGCGAGAAGGCGGGGCTGCTCAAGATGGACATGGACATGCTCAAGCGCCCGGTGAACGTCGGCTTTTCGGGCGGCGAGAAGAAGCGTAACGAGATGGTGCAGATGGGCATCCTCGACCCGAAGCTCGCGATCCTCGACGAGACGGACTCGGGCCTCGACATCGACGCGCTGCGCATCGTCGGCGACGGGATCAACGCGATCATGCGGCGCCCCGACAAGGCGGTGCTGCTGATCACCCATTATCAGCGCCTGCTCGACTATGTGCGGCCCGATTTCGTCCACGTCCTCGCGGGCGGCCGAATCGTCAAATCGGGCGGGCCCGAGTTGGCGCTTGAGCTTGAACGCGAAGGCTATGCGGAGATCGCGGCTTGAGCGTGATCGTACTCCCCACTCGCCGCGACGAAGCGTGGCGCTATAGCGACATCGACGCGGTCGCAGCAGCATGGCCGCTGCCCGCGCCCGAGAGCATCGTCGTGCCCGCGGGCGGCGACTTCAAGCGCGCGATCGTGCAGGACGAAGGGACAATCCACCAGATCGAAATGAGCATCGGCAAGGGTGCGGCCGCGTCGCTGCATGTGCTCAACATCGGCGGCGCCTATGGTCGCATCGAACTGAACGTGACGCTACACGAGGACGCCGACTTCCATCTCGGCGCCGCGCAGATCGGTGGCGGCGAGCAGAACCTCGAGATCGTCACCACCGTCACCCATGCCGAACCCGGCGCGACGTCGCGGCAGGTGGTGCGCTCGGTCCTCGGCGGCACCGCCACGGGCACCTATCTCGGCAAGGTTGCCGTCGCGCGCGACGCGGAGCAGACCGACAGCGAACAGGATGTGAAGGCGATGCTGCTCGAGCGCAACGCGACCGCCAATGCCAAGCCCGAACTCGAAATCTTCGCTGACGACGTCAAATGTGCGCACGGCTGTGCGATCGGCGAACTCGACGCGATGAGCCTCTATTATCTCCAGTCGCGCGGACTGCCCCCGGCCGAGGCGAAGAAGATCTTGCTGCAGGCTTTCGTGGCTGGCGTTTTCAACGGCGCCGAGGATGAGGAAAAGCTGCAAGCGCTCGCGCTCACGAAATTGGGGGAATTGGTGTGAGCAATCCCTCCTCGCCGTTCGCATCGAGCGAAGTCGAGATGCCCATCGGTCATGCGCGCCCTCAGGGTGTCTCGACTTCGCTCGACACGAACGGGATTAGAAATCAGTTTCCCGGCCTGACGCCCGGCTGGCACTATCTCGACACCGCCGCGACCGCGCAAAAGCCGCAGGCGGTGATCGACGCGATGGTAAACGCGATGGGCCGCGATTATGCGACCGTGCACCGCGGCGTCTATGCGCGCTCGGCCGACATGACGCTCGCCTATGAGGCGGCACGGCGGCGGATCGCAGGGTTCATCGGCGCGAAGGAGGATCAGATCGCCTTCGTGCGCGGCGCGACCGAGGCGATCAATCTGGTCGCTTATTCGCACCCTAAGAAGGGGCGCGTGCTGCTCTCCACGCTCGAGCATCACAGCAATATCGTGCCCTGGCAGCTCGCGGGCTGGCAGGTCGATGTCTGCCCGCTGACCGCCGACGGCTGCATCGACTTGGACGCCGCCGAAAAGCTGCTGACCCCCGATCACACTATGGTCGCCTTTGCCCATGTATCGAACGTGCTCGGCAGCCCGCTCGACGTCGCGCGCGCCGCGGATCTTGCGCATCGCGTCGGTGCCGAACTGCTGATCGATGGGTGCCAGGCCGTGCCGCGCCTGCCTGTCGATGTCGCGGCGCTCGGCTGCGACTATTATGCCTTCTCGGGGCACAAGCTTTACGGACCGACCGGCATCGGCGTGCTGTGGAGCAACAAGCTCGACGCGCTGCCGCCCTGGCAGGGTGGCGGGTCGATGATCGACCGGGTCACGTTCGAAAGGACGACCTACGCACCCGCCCCGACGCGTTTCGAAGCCGGCACGCCCGCGATTGTCGAGGCACTGGGGCTCGCGGCGGCGGTGGATTATGTCGAAGCGATCGGTGTCGAGGCGATCCACGCGCATGAATGTGCGCTGGTCGGCAGTTTGCGCGAGCAGCTCGCCCGCAAGAACAGTATCACGCTGTTCGGCCCCGACAGCAGCGCCGGGATCGTCAGTTTCGCGATGGCGGGGGTTCATCCGCACGACATCGGCACTATCTTGGACGAAAGCGGGGTCGCGATCCGCGCCGGGCATCATTGCGCGCAGCCGTTGATGGCGCATCTGGGCGTGCCGGCGACCGCCCGCGCGAGCTTCGGGCTCTACAGCAATGCAGACGATGTGACGGCGCTGGTCGAAGGATTGGCGCGCGTCGAGAGGATTTTCGGATGAGCGAAGAAAACAGCATCAGGATCGAGGAAGTGGAAAGCGTCGCGCCGCCGCCCAAGGCGCGCGTCGAGGATGCTGAAACCGCGCCCGAGAAGCTGGAGCGCAAGCGCGATTATCTGGAGGGCTTTCTGGCCGCCAAGCCCGCCGCGGTCGATCCGCACGGCGTCGGCGGCGACCTGTACGAAGCCGTCGTCGCGGCGCTCAAGGATATTTACGATCCGGAAATTCCGGTGAATATCTATGACCTTGGCCTGATCTACAATGTCGAGATCGACGAAGGCCATGTCGTCGTCACCATGACGTTGACCACCCCGCACTGCCCCGTCGCCGAATCGATGCCCGGCGAGGTCGAGCTGCGCGTCGGCGCGGTGCCCGGCGTCGGCGATGCCGAAGTGAACCTTGTCTGGGATCCGCCCTGGTCGCCCGCCAATATGAGCGACGAGGCGCGGCTCGAATTGGGAATGCTGTGATGACTGAAGCCAAGACACCCGAGAAGACGCGGGCAGCCCGCCCCGCCGCCGTCACGCTGACGCCCGGCGCCGAAGCGCGCATCGCAAAGCTGATGGCGGCCGCGCCCGACGGCGCCATCGGGGTCAGGCTGTCGACGCCGCGGCGCGGCTGTTCAGGCCTTGCCTATTCGGTCGACTATGTGACCGAAGAGCAGAAATTCGACGAGAAGATCGAAACGCCCGGCGGCGTGTTTTACATCGACGGCGCGTCGGTACTCTATCTGATCGGCAGCACCATGGACTGGGTAGAGGATGATTTCGCAGCGGGCTTCGTATTCGAGAACCCCAACGCCAAGGGCGCGTGCGGCTGCGGCGAGAGCTTTACGGTCTGACGGTCGATCTTAGCGGCAGACCGTCCACCCCGCCGTCCGCGCCGCCATATCGAGGTGGAAATGGTCGGCGTGCGCCCGGTTATAATCGGGCGACAGCAGCGTACTGAACAGCCCGCACGACCGATCGCGCACCGCGTGCAGGAAAGCTCCTTTCGCACCGCGATCGTCCCAGTCGGCACGCAGCGCCACACGCGTCCCGTCAGCAAGGATGAAGGCCGAAATGTCGATTGCATTGGCGGTCGAATGTTCGCTTTGCGCCTGTCGACCGGCGATTTTGCGGCAATTATAGCTGCCCAGATTTTCAAGGCCGACAACCTTCTGTCCGAAATGATCCTGCGCCGCGGGCTGAACCACATCGCGCGCCCATAGCGCCAGCGCTGCGGTCACGGCGCAGCCGGGTGCGGCGTTCGCGGGACGGATCGAGGGGACAAGGCGATTGCCGGCAAGGATCATGCGCTGGCTCGCACGGCATTGCCCCGCGCCGACCGCAGGGCGCCGCGCATATCGCTCGCCCGCGCGGTCGAACACCGCAAAACAGGCCTCATCCTCGCCCGCCAGTCCGACGAGCTTGCGATGCGTTGCCCAGCCCCTCGGCTGCGCGAGGTCGAAGGGCGCAAAGGGATCATGTTCGGGATGCGCGCGCAGCCAGCGCCAGCCGACCAGCAAGCCCGCGCTTAGCAGCGCCAGCAGCAGCAGGGACAGCATCGGCCCGCGACGGCGTGCCACGGCGGCGCTCAGGCCGCCAGCGCAACGCGCGCCGGCGCAGGGTCGTCGTCATTTGCGGCGCTATGGCTTTCGACGGGTCGGCGCACGCGGCGCGCCCGCACCCGGCGGCGGTGCAGCCGCAGCAGCGACCCGCGGACTTTCATCGCGACCCAAGCCTTCATCGACCGGACTCGCGCGAAGGCGGAGAGCGTCCAGACGGCGACGACCAGATCGACATAGGCGGTGACATCCCACGCCATCGCCACCGCCAGTTCGGCGGGCAGAGTCATCGCGAAAGCCTGGATCGACACGAGGCCGACGACGAGGAACAGGATATGCTTGCGCTCGAGCCGGCTCGCGAGATCGAGCAGTTCTTCGACGCAATGGCGTTGAAGCCACCGCGCCGCAGGCGTGTCGGGTGCCAGCAGCATCACCGCCGCCAGCCCCGCAAGAAAAGCCGCCAATGCCATATCCTGTCCCCCTGCCTTTCGGTTGAAAGACAGAGATAGGGCGGACGGGGCGCGGCGCAAGCCGCTGAAGTCGCCGGGCGAAGATCAGAGCGGGTCGAAGGTTACCGTCAGCCCGTCTTTCGGGCGCGGGATCGGCCACATGTGCCAGTCGGGGGCATAACCGTCGGCGATACGGATGCGATGCGTCGTCAGCACATGGTGGAAGAAGATTTTCGCCTGCATATAGGCGAAGTGCAGCCCCAGGCACATATGCGCGCCGCCGCCGAAAGGAACCCATGCATATTTGTGGCGACCCCGCACCGCTTCGGGCGCGAAGCGCAGCGGGTCGAAGCGTTCGGGGTCGGGCCAATATTCGGCCATCATATGCGTATAGCTCGGGTTGATCCCGACGTTGGTGCCGGCGGGAATATGGTAGCCGCCGAATTCGAAATCCCGGAGCGCGCGGCGCGGGATGGCGGGCACCGGCGGGATCAGTCGCAACGCTTCCTTGAACGCCATTTCGGTCAGCTCAAGCTCGCCGAGGCTGTTGTGCCCCACGCCCTCGCCCGCCGGCGCGACGGACAGCATTTCGTCGCGCAGCCGGTCCTGCCATTCGGGATGCCGGGCGAGCAGCCAGACGAGCGAGGTGATCGAACTGGTGATGGTGTCATGCGCCGCCATCATCAGGAAGTTCATGTGGTCGACGATCGCCTCGACGCTAAGATATTCGCCGTCATCGTCCTTGGCGTGACAGATTTGGGTGAAAATATCCTCGCCTTCCGATGCCCGGCGTTCGGGCACCAGTCGCGTGAAATAATCGACGAGGAATTTGCGCCCGGCGACCCCGCGGCCCATGGCGGTGAAAGGCATCGGCACGCGTATGATGCCGATCGACGCCTGCACCATGTCGACGAACGCCTTGTTGATCCGTTCCGCCTCCGGCCCCCAGGGGATGCCGAGAAAGCTCGTCGCGGCCAGGTCGAGCGTCAGCTGTTTGATCGCCGGATAGAATTTGAAGCTCTTGCCGCTCCATGCGCCGATGCGGCTGCCGATACCCTCGTTCAGTGCGCCGGCATAATGCCGCATCGGTTCGGGCTTGAAGGCGACAGACAGCGTCTTGCGATCGGCGCGATGCTTTTCGAAGTCCATCAGCATCAAGCCGCGCGGGAACAGGAGGTTGAGCACCGGCCCCCACCCCTGTTCGGACGAGAAGATCTTTTCGCGATCGAACAGGACAAGCTCGTTCGCTTCGGGCCCGACGAGCGACACGCCGCGGCCGCCGAAGCTTTTGGCGCGATAGACCTTGCCGTGCTGCGCGACCATGCGGTTGGTGAAGCCGACCGGATCCTTGAGCTGCGCCAGCGTCGTGCCGAGCACGGGAATCCCGTCGTCGCCGGGAATATGATCGAGCGCGGTCTCCGCGTTACGCGGCATCCAGTGCGCGGTCTCGGGTCCGAAGCGGCGTTCCGACCATTCGATCTTCGTGGGGGCATTCATCGCGGCAAATCCTTCATTTTGTCCGATGTCGGCGCAGACTATCGGCTTACTGACATTGTTGCAAGTAAGTCTTATTCTGGCGACGGCGACCATTCACCGCAAATTCAACTCGCTTCGTGCAGTTTCGATTCCGATATGGCGCCTCCATCGCGGCGCCAAGGAAGGATGGCATCATGCCCAACAGCCTCAATAAGCCCCTCTCCCTTGCCCTCGGCGCTCTCGCCACCGCGACACTCGGCGGCTGCTACTATGACGGCGATCTCTATGGCCCGAGCTATGCCTCGGCGGGGGTCTGCGCGAACGACTATTACGACTATGATCCCTATGCCTATTCGGACGGCTATGGCTATGACTGCTATGATCCGACCGACTATAGCGGCGGCTTCGTCCAGATCGGCTTCGGCGGCGGTTGGTACGACAATTATTATTACCCCGGCTACGGCATGTGGATGTTCGACAATTATCGCAACCGCTACCCGCTGCGGGACCAGTATCTGAACTATTGGGGCGGGCGCCGCGCCTGGTGGAAGCATCGCGGCGACCGCGGCGACGGCCACTGGCAAGGCCGCCCGCCGTCGAGCGGCGGCGATCACGGCGGGCGACCCCATCGCCCCGGCGGGTGGCAAGGGCATGATCGGGACGGCGACGGCCAGCATGGGACGCGCCCGCCCGGCGGTCGGCCCGGCGCCGGTACCCCGCCGACCAGCGGCAACCCCGGACGCCCCGATCGCGGTCCGGGCGTCATCCGCCCGCGTCCGCCGGTGGGCAGCACCCCGACGCGCCCCTCAGGCGATCCCGTCACGGCGCCGTCGCGGCCTACGCGCGGTCCCGGCGTCCTCCGCCCGCGGCCCACGCCTTCGGGCGAATGGACCGGAAACCGGCAGCGCCCGTCTCCGGTCATCAATACACCGCCTGCAACCAGTGCGGCTCCCGCGCCACAGCAACGCGCACCGGCCGTGCGAACGCCGCCCCCGCCGCCGCCTGCGGCAAGTGCACCGCCGGCGCGTCCTTCCCGCGATGGGCCGCGCCGGAGCCGTGGCGACCAGTCCGGACACGTTCGCGAAAACTGACCGATGCCGGGCTGCCGGCCCGGATCAGGCGGGTGATGGCCGCGCTTCGTCCTTCGTGCCCGCCGACACTACGGTCGCCGCAACAAGGTCGCCGATCACGTTGAGCGTCGTGCGGCACATGTCGAGGAAGCGGTCGACACCGAGCACCAGGCCGATCCCTTCGGGCGGCACCCCGACCGAGGCCAGGATGAGCGCGATCACCGGCAGCGACCCCGCCGGCACCCCCGCGGTGCCGATACCGCCCAGGATGCAGACGAGCATCACCATCAGCTGCTGCTGAAGCGTCAGGTCGATGCCGAAGAATTGCGCAAGAAAGATCACGGTCACACCTTCGAACATGGCGGTGCCGTTCTGGTTTGCGGTAGCGCCGAGCGTCAGCACGAAGCGCGCCACCTGGTCGGGCAGGCGCAGCCGGTCGTGCGCAACGCGCAGCGCGGTAGGCAGCGTCGCGTTCGACGACGATGTCGCGAAGGCCATCACGAACGCTTCCTGCGTCTGACGGAAGAAGGCCGTCGGCGACTTGTTCGCAAGCAGCCGCAACATCACCGGAAAGACGATGAACATCTGGAGCCCGAGCGCCAGCAGCACGACCCCGACATAGGCCGACAGGCGCACCATCAGATCCCAGCCGAACTGCGCGGCAAGATTGAACATGAAACAGAAGATGGCGATCGGTGCGAGCCGGATGACGAGGCCGATCAGCTTCATCGACACTTCGAACACGCCCTCGATCGCGGTCTTGAGTGCCGCCGTCTGCGGCGTCCGGACGAGCATCAGGCCAATACCGAAAAAGAGCGCGAAGAACATCACGGCGAGCACGTCATTCTCGCTCATCGCGCCGATGAAATTGCTCGGCACGATCGCAACGAGCGCATCCATCCCCGACTTCGCCTCGCCCGCGCGGTCAGTAATCGCCCTGGCGCCCTCTGCGCCCTCGGCGATCAGATTGCGGGCCAGCGCCGGATCGACCCCCGCCCCGGGCTGGATGAGATTGACGAGCAGCAGGCTGATCGCGACGGCGATCGACGAGACGACGACCGTGTAGAGCAGCGTCCGGATGCCCACCGATTTCAAAGCCCGCATCTCGCCCATTTCGGCGACACCGACGATTAGCGCCGACACCAGCAGCGGGATCACGAGCATGAACAGCAGGCGCAGGAAAATCTGGCCGATCGGACCGGTGACGTAAGTCGTCGCACTGTCGACCCAGCCGGCGCCCGCCGCACCATAATGCGCGGCAAGTCCGGCGATCAGGCCGCCGACGAAACCGAACAGCATACGCCATTGCAATTGCTTGGCGCGCGCCTCCTCATCCCCGCCGGGCGGGGCTTTGGTTTCGGTCATGGCTCAGCTCCTTGCGCGCCCGTTGGTGGGAGCGGCCGAAAAGCTGGGCGTCAGGCGCGGTCGGCCGGGGGCGTGGTCCTATCCTCGACCATATCTTCCTGAAGGTCCAGCCCCCGCATCCCGTGATGCGACGTATGCGCCGGTGCATGCGGACGGTCGTCGAACGCCGGATCCTCAACCTCCAGCATGCCTTCCCATTTGGTGATGACGCTGGTCGCCACCGCATTGCCGACGACGTTGGTCGCGGTGCGCCCCATGTCGAGGAACTGGTCGATCGCGAAGACGAGCGCGACCCCCTCGACCGGAAGATCGAACATGGCGAGCGTCGCGGTGATGACGACGAGGCTGGCGCGCGGCACCGCGGCAATGCCCTTCGACGACACCATCAGGGTCAGCAGGATCAGGATCTGCGTCGTGATCGACAGTTCGATGCCATAGGCCTGCGCGATGAAGATGGTCGCGAAGCTGGCGTACATCATCGACCCGTCGAGGTTGAAGCTGTAGCCGAGCGGCAGCACGAAGCCCGAGATGCGGCGCGGCACCCCGAAGCGGTCGAGCTGTTCGAACAGCTTCGGCATCGCGGCTTCGGACGAGGCGGTCGAGAAGGCGATCAGGATCGGTTCGCGGATATAGCGGATCAGTTCGACGATCCGCTTGCCAAGGAAGATCGCCCCGATGCCGAGCAGCAGCGCCCACAGTACGACGAGCGACATGTAGAATTCGGTGAGCAGTTCGGCATAGGTCGCAAGGATGCCGAGCCCATATTGCGCCACCACCTTGGCGAGCGCACCGAACACCGCGAGCGGTGCGAGGCGCATGACATAGCCGGTGATCTGGAGCATCAGCTCGGCGAGCGCCTCGGCTCCGCGGACGAGCGGCGCGCCCTTCTCGCCGATCGCCGACAGGCCGACGCCCGCGAACAGCGCAAAGACGAGGATCTGGAGGACGTTATTCTCGCCCATCGCGGCGACGATATTCTTGGGGAAAATATGTTCGACGAATTCGAACAGATCGAGTTTCTTGACCTCGCCGACTTCCGCCGCCGAGTGGGCGCCGACGGTCAGATGCAGCCCGGCGCCCGGTTCGAGCACATTGACCATGATCAGGCCGAGGCTGATCGAGATCAGGCTGGCTATGATGAACCACGAAATGGCGCGGACCCCGATGCGACCGAGCGCCGAGCTGTCGCCCATATGCGCGATCCCCGCGATAAGCGTGCCCAGGATCAGCGGCGCAACCAGCATCTTGATCAAATTGAGGAAAATATTGGCGAGCATCGAAAAGCCGCGCAGCCAATTATCGAACGCCTCGCTGCCAGCGGGCACCATGACGCGCACCAGATAGCCGGCGACGACCCCCAGAACCATGCCGATCAAAATGTAGATTGTGAGGCGTTTCGCCATCAATTCGCTCCCCTGTTCCGGTCCCCGCCGAATGTAAATGGCGGGCCTAACAGTCCGGTGCCCGCGGAGCAATCGCCAGAATCTTCAGAGTCTACACAAGAAAAGTAATGGCTGCGCAGGTCGCGGCGCCAACGGCGAGCGTCAGCGGAATGCCCGCGCGGAAAAAGTCGATGAAGCGGTAATTGCCAGCCGCATAGACCAGCGTGTTCGTCTGATAGCCGATCGGTGTCGCGAAGCTGGCAGATGCGGCAAACATAACCGCGATCACCAGCGGATAGGGATCGACCCCCAATTGCCGCGCCACCGCGATCGCCAGCGGCGTCACCAGAATGGCGACCGCGTTGTTGGTGATGATTTCGGTCAGTAGCACCGAAAGCACATAGGTTGCGAGGACCAGCCCCCACGGCGGCACGTTGCGCAGCAACGGCGTCAGTTCGCCGACGACGAGTTCGACGCTACCCGAATTTTCGAGCGCCAGCCCGACCGCGAGCATCGCGAAGATCAGGACGAGGACATTGCCGTCGATCGAATCCCACGCCTCGTCGGCGTCGATGCAGCGCGTCACGAGGATCAGCCCGACCCCGATGATCGCGGCGACGCCGATGTCCATGACATTGAAGGTCGCCAGCAGGATGACGCCGACGAGCGCGCCGATGGCGATCGGCGCCTTGTTGCGGCGAAACTCGCGCTCGCTGGTCGAGCCCACGCCATAGAGGTGCGGATGGCCATAGAGCTGTTCGATCTGGTCCGCCGGCCCCGTTACCAGCACGCGATCGATCGCCTGAACGCGCGCATTGGGGAGGTCGGGGCCCGGCGTCTTGCGAAAGCGCGCCATGCCGAGAATGCGGACCTTGAGCGACGAGAGAAACGGTATTTCGATCAGGCGGCGGCCGATCGCCGGGTGGCTGGGGGCGATCATCGCCTCGACGATCGCCTCGTCATTCTGGTCGGCATTGTCGTGCCCGGCGGTCAGACCGATGGCGACATTCTTGTTCGCGCGCAGCGACAGGAGTTCGGCAAGCTCGAGCCGCAGGACGAGGCGGTCGTCGGGCTCCAATATATCGTCGGCAAGGTTCGACCGGCGCAGCGTCGCGCCGCGCTTCATCGCGACGAGCTTCACATTGGCGCGCTTGACGAAGGGCACGTCGCCGACACGCCGCCCGACCAGATTGCCGTCCTTCAGGATGCGCACTTCAGAGAGGAAGGTACGATGTTCCTGGCTGAGCGCGATCTGCGACGGCGAATCGTCGGGCAGAAAGCGGCGCGCGATCAGCAGCAGCGCCAGCGTCCCCGCTACCCCCGCAACGAGCCCGACCGGGGTGATGGTGAAGATGCCGAAACGATCGAGGCCATTATCCTGTGCCACCGCGGCGACGAGCAGGTTGGTCGAGGTGCCGATGAGCGTCGTCGTGCCGCCGAGGATGCAGACGAAGGACAGCGGCATCAGCAGCCGCTTGGCGCTGATCCCCAGCGCGCTCGCCAGCTTGAGCATGATCGGGATCATCACGACCACGACCGGCGTGTTGTTGAGGAAGGCCGAGGCGACATAGACGCCGAAGAACATCTCCGCGAGCGCCAGCTTCGGTCGTCGCTGCGCCCGGGCGATGATGCGGTTCGCGATCGCGTCGAGCGTGCCGGTGCGCAGCAAGGCGCCCGACAGGATGAACATCGCGCCAATCGTCACCGGCGCCGAATTGGAAAAGACCGAAAAAAGATCCTTGCCCGACAGGATGCCGAGGAAGAGGAAGGTGCAGGTCCCGAGGATCGCGACAACGGTCGCCGGGAAGCGCTCCATCACGAAGCCGACGAACATCAGGGCGAGCACGACAAGGCCGATGATCGCCTGATGCTGGGCGATAAAGGCCTGCGCCGCGGCGATCATTCGGCGATCATCCGCACTGCGCGCGCTGGAGCAGCTTGTGATCGGCGAGGACGAGCGCCATCATCGCTTCGACCACCGGCGCACCGCGGATACCCACGCAGGGATCGTGGCGCCCCTTGGTGACGATGTCGGTCGCCTCGCCCGCCTTGTTTACCGTCGGCACGGGGGTCAGGATCGAACTCGTCGGCTTGAAGGCGACGCGCACCACGACCGGTTGGCCGGTCGAGATGCCGCCCGCAATGCCGCCGGCATTGTTCGAGAGGAAATCGGGGCGGTTGCTGCCGTCGCTCGCGGGGCGCATCGGATCGGCATTTTCCTCGCCGCGCAGCCGCGCCGCGCCGAACCCCGCACCGATTTCGACGCCCTTGACGGCATTGATACCCATCATCGCAGAGGCGAGGTCGGCATCGAGCTTGGCATAGATGGGCGCGCCCCAACCCGCCGGAACGCCGCTCGCCGCACATTCGATCACCGCGCCGAGCGAACTGCCCGACTTGCGCGCGGCGTCCATCAGCCCTTCCCAGCGCTGCGCCGCGGCTGGGTCGGGACAGAAAAAGGGATTGCGATCAATCTCTTCGAGATCGAAGTTCGCCGGGTCGATCGCATCGCCGCCGATTTCGGCAACCCAGGCATGGATCTGCACCTCGGGAAGGATCAGCCGTGCAACGCCGCCCGCGGCGACGCGCGCGGCGGTTTCGCGCGCACTCGACCGTCCGCCACCGCGATAGTCGCGGATGCCATATTTGGCATCATAGGCATAATCGGCGTGGCCGGGGCGATAGGCCTGGGCAATCTCGCCATAATCCTTCGACCGCTGGTCGACATTCTCGATCATCAGGCTGATCGGCGTGCCGGTGGTCTTGCCCTCGAACACCCCCGACAGGATGCGCACCTGATCGGGCTCCTGCCGCTGCGTCGTGTGCCGCGACTGGCCCGGGCGGCGCTTGTCGAGCCAAGGCTGAAGATCGGCTTCGGACAGCGCGAGGCGCGGCGGACAGCCATCGACCACCGCGCCGAGCGCCGGCCCGTGACTTTCACCCCAGGTGGTGAAGCGCAGAACGCGACCGAAGCTGTTGAAACTCATGTGCGCGGCGTCCTGTCCATGAACTCGATGCGGTTGCCGAAAGGATCTTCGGTGAAAAAACGGTAACGCCCATCGACGGGGCTGTCATCCTTCGTCGGATGCCCATGCGCCTCGACCCGTGCGCGCAACGCGTCGAGCCCGTCGGTGGCGAGCGCGACATGCGCCTTTCTGGCAGGCCGGAAATCGCCCTCGATCCCCAGATGCAATTGCCGATCGCCAAGCGCGAACCAGCAGCCCCCGCGCGCCGCCATGTCGGCGGGCTTGGGCAATTCGGCGAGGCCGAGAAGCGCGCCATAGAAAGCGCGCGCCCGCGCTTCGCCGCCCACCGGAATGGCGATCTGGACATGATCGAGGGCAAGCGCGAAATCCATGCCCCGCCGATGGCGGGAATCGCGCCGCAATTCAAGCGCGCTCAGCCACGTCACGCGGGGATCGGCACCGGATGGCGGCGGACCGCGATCGCATCAGGCAAGCGCGATGTCCGGCGCGTCTTCCTGCTTCATGCCGATGGTGTGGTAGCCCGCATCGACATGATGCGTTTCGCCGGTGACGCCGCTCGACAGGTCGCTGAGCAGATAGAGCGCCGAGCCGCCGACGTCGTCGATCGTCACATTGCGGCGCAGCGGCGCGTTATATTCGTTCCACTTCAGGATCAGGCGGAAATCGCCGATCCCGCTCGCCGCCAGCGTCTTGATCGGTCCCGCCGAGATCGCGTTGACGCGAATGCCCTGCGGCCCATAGTCGTTGGCGAGATATTTTACGCTGGTTTCGAGCGCCGACTTCGCGACGCCCATCACATTGTAATGCGGAATGACCTTTTCGGCGCCATAATAGCTGAGCGTCAGCATCGCGCCGCCCCCCTGCCCCGTTTCGGGATCATAGGGCGTCATCATCGCCGCCGCGCGCTTGGCGACTGCAGTGAAGCTGTAGACGCTGATGTTCATGGTCATCAGAAAATCTTCGAGCCCGACATCGGCATAGGCGCCGCGCAGCGCCTCCTTGTTGGTGTAGCCGATCGCGTGGACGATGAAATCGATCGTCGGCCAACGCGCCGCGAGCGTGGCAAAGGCCTGGTCGAGATTGGCCATGTCGCTGACGTCGCAATCGATCAGGAAATCGCAGCCGAGCTGGTCGGCGAGCGGCTTCACCCGCTTTTCCATCACCTCGCCCTGATAGGAAATGGCAAGTTCCGCGCCCTGCGCATGCAGGACCTTCGCGATGCCCCAGGCAAGCGACTTGTCGTTCGCAAGCCCCATGATCAGCCCGCGCTTTCCCTTCATCAGCCCCATGTCATTCTCCGGTCTTGTCGTTACCGACCACAATATCGTCGACGCGCCCAATAGCGTCGTGGCCCAAATCCTCAACCTCGACGAGCGCTGCATTGAGTTCGGCGCCGATCACCATACCCAATCCGACGAGGTAGAAAAAGAACAGCGCGATCATGACGCCGGCAAGGCTGCCGTAGGTCGCGTCATAGCGGAACAGGCTGGCGAGCAAAGGCGGAAGCGCCAGAGTGACCGCCATCCACCACAGGGTGGTGAACAGCGCGCCGGGCCATTTGGGAAATTGTCGCCCGCGATATTTCGACGGCGTCAGCGACAGGAAGAGAAAATAGATGGCGGCGAACAGCCCCAGCCCCGATACGCCGCGCGAAATGGCGACGACGCCCGCCGACTGATAGGCAGAGGGCAGGACGCGTTCGACGAACTGTTCGATGCCGACAATCAGCACCTGCATGCTGAACGAGATCAGCATCAGCACGACCGCGCCGGTGACGATGCCGATCGACACCAGCCGATAGTGGAAAAAGCCCTTGGAAAAATGGGTGCCGTAGGCACGGCGCAATATGTCGCGGATCGTTTCGATCAGGCTGCCGACGGTCCACAGCGCGACGAGCGCGCCGAGCCAGAGGAAAATGCCCGTCCGCGCGCTCATCACCTCGGCGATCGGCCCCGCGAGCGCGCGCGCAACCGATGGCGGCATCGTCGAAAAGACCGCTTCGATCGCCCGCTCGCTGCCATAAGCGCCGCCCACGAGACTGAGCACCGCAGCGAGCAGGATGAAGAAGGGAAAGAGCGCGATCAGCGCAAGATAGGCAAGATTGCCAGCGTGGATGAACCCGTCGGTATAGGTGCCGACCACCACCCGGCGCGCGACACGAAAGATGCGTGTCCCGGGGCCGAGCGTTTCGCGTCCGCGTTCGATGACGCCCTGTGCCCGCCCGCGCAGGCGCATGCGCTTGGCGCGCTCGGCGCGTGCCTCGGGCGAATGGGGCGAGTGGCCTTCGGCCAGAAATTCCCTGCCGACCTCTTCGGCGACCTGACGTTCGAGCGCTGCGGCGTCTTGCTGCCCGGGACGTTCAACCACGCATCACACGCCAAGATCGGCCCGCACCGGCCGCGTGTCGGTCCAGCCTTCGAGCGCCTTTTCGAGCGCGGTGTCGCCCGAAGGAATGTCCACCATCAACCGGACGAGCTGGTCGCCGCGGCCGCCGCCCTTGCTGCTGAACCCCTTGCCCTTGAGGCGCATCACCTTGCCCGACGAGGAACCCGCTGGGATCGACAACATCACCGGTCCGTCGACGGTCGGCACCTTGATCTTCGCGCCCTTGACCGATTCGTTCAGGGTAATCGGCAAGTCGAGGCGGATATTGTCGCCGTCGCGTTCGTAGAAGGGATGATCCTTGACGCTGATCGTCACGATGCCGTCGCCATTGCCTCCGGGCCCCGGCTGCCCCTTGCCCGCAAGGCGCATCTGCGTTCCGGTTTCGACCCCGGCCGGCAGCTTGAGGTCGATCGTCTTGCCGTCGGCAAGCGTAATCCGCTGCATCGCCTGGGTCGCCGCGTCGACGAACGAAACGCTCAGCCGATAGGCGACGTTGGCGCCTTTTTGCGGCGGCGCGCTGCGTCCCCCGCCGAAACCAAATCCGCCGCCACCACCGCGACCACCGAACAGGCCTTCAAATATGTCGCCGAAGTCGGCGCCCTCGCCACCGAAACCGCCGAAGCCGCCCTGCGGCCCGCCGCGCGGGTCGCCCCGAAAGCCCCCGCCGCCACCGCCGAAACCGAACGGCATGGCGGGATTGCCCTCTGCATCGATTTCGCCGCGATCGAACTGCGCGCGCTTTTCCTTGTCGGACAACAGGTCATAGGCTTTGGTGACGTCGGAGAATTTCTCCGACGCCTTCGGATTTTCCTTGTTCCGGTCGGGATGCAGCTCTTTTGCAAGCTTGCGATAAGCGGATTTGATTTCCGCTTCGCTCGCGTTTTTCGCCACGCCGAGGGTGGAATAGGGATCTGCCATCTGTCTCCTGTAGCCCGATAAGTGACTGGCCGTGAAGGGCCGATTGCGCGCCATGTGGTAATGGCTGCGCAGAGGGTCAAGTTCCCGACGCTTTTGCTCGACCAGAGGCGCGACGCGGAGTATTGAGCCGCCATGACGACGATCGATCCTTTCGCGCTATTCGACCTGTGGTATGGCGAGGCACGCGCGAGTGAACCCAATGACAGCAATGCGATGGCGCTGGCGACCGCGACGGCGGACGGCCATCCGTCGGTGCGGATGGTCCTGCTGAAAGGGCATGGCCCCGACGGGTTCGTCTTCTACACCAATCTCGACAGCCGCAAGGGCGGCGAGCTTGCGGCGAACCCGCATGTCGCACTGCTCTTTCACTGGAAGTCGCTGCGCCGACAGATTCGCATCGAAGGCCCGGTATCGACCGTCGACGACGCAACCGCCGATGCCTATTTCGCGACGCGCAGCCGCGACAGCCAGCTCGGCGCCTGGGCCAGCCAGCAGTCGCGTCCGCTCGACGCGCGTGAAAGCTTCGAAAGCCGCTTTGCCGAAATGCAGGCGCGCTTCGAAGGACAGGACGTGCCGCGTCCGCCACGCTGGTCGGGCTGGCGCGTGACGCCCGAGCGGATCGAATTCTGGCAGGACCGAGCGCATCGCCTGCACGAACGCACGTTGTTCGTGCGCGCGGGCGATGGCTGGACGAGCGGACTGCTCTACCCATGAGCTGGCGCCGCCTGCCGATCACGCGCGTCGACGCCTTTGCCGAGCGGGCGTTCGAGGGAAATCCGGCGGCCGTCATGCCGCTTGATGAGTGGATGAGCGACGCGATGCTTCAGGCGATCGCGGCGGAGAATAATCTGTCCGAAACCGCCTTCGTCGTTCCCGACGAAACGAGCGAGGCCGATTACGAACTGCGCTGGTTCACGCCCAAGCAAGAGGTCGCGCTGTGCGGCCACGCGACGCTGGCGAGCGGGCATGTGCTGCTGACCACCGCCCAGTGGCGCGGCGACATGCGGTTTCGCACGCGCCACGCGGGCATCCTCGTTGTCGCGCGCAATGACGAGGACGGATATCGCATGCGCCTGCCCGCCTATCGCCCCGAACCCAAGCCGCTGGCAAAGATCGCAGCCGCGGTCGGCGGGTCGCCGGTCGAGACGCTGTGGCACGACGGGCGCTATGCGCTGCTGGTCTATGCCGATCCGCGCGAGGTGCGCGCGCTGGCGCCCGACATGGCGGCGCTCAAGGCGCTGGGCGATGTACAGGCGATCGCCACCGCCGACGGCGCGGGCGACCCAGCGGGCGCCGATGTCGTAAGCCGCGTGTTCGTGCCAAGCGCGGGGATCGATGAAGATCCCGTCACCGGGTCGGCGCACTGCGTCCTTACCCCTTATTGGACGCGCCGACTGGCGCGCGACCGCTTTACCGCCTGGCAGGCGAGCGAGCGCGGCGGGCGAGTCGGCTGTTATATCGACGGCGATCAGGTCGAGCTTTCGGGTCGCTGCGTCACGACGCTGACCGGCGAATTCCTGCTCTGACGATCGCGGCGTAGCGCCTTAGAGCGCGGCAGTCAGATCGGCGAGATGGCGGCGGAGCGCCGGGAACTGTTTGTCCTTCGTTATGCCGAGCCGCACCATCGTGATCCGCTGCGACGGCGACACGATGATATATTGCCCCTGATGCCCGATGCAGGCGAACAGGTCGTTCGGCCCGCGATCGGGCCATAGCGCCGCCCCCACGCCCGCGGGACGCGCCCGGTTGAGCCATATATGCCCGCCATAGCCGGCATCGTTGGGCGACGGCGTCAGCATGAAGCGCATCCAGGTTTCGGGGAGCAGGCGCTGGCCGTTCGCAACGCCATGATTGCGCAGGAATTCACCGAACTTCGCATAGTCGCGTGCGGTCGCGTGCATGATCGATCCGCCGACCATCGTGCCATGCGCGTCGAATTCGGGGGTCAGGCTGGTCATCCCCAGCGGCTCGGTCAAACGGCCGTGGATGAAATCGAGCATCGCGTCGCGCCGCGCGTCGGGGTTCGAGGACGGGGTCAGTGCATCGGTCAGGATGTCGGCAAGGATGACGCTGGTCGCCGAACTATAGTTGAAGACTTCGCCCGGTTTGGCGATCGCGGGCTTGCCCTCGGCAAAGGCGGCCATATCCTGCGCCCCCTTGCCGAACAGCATGTCGACCGTGTCGCCGCGCCAAACCGGGTCGCCTTCCTCGACATGCTCAAGGCCCGATGACATGTGCAGCAGATCCCTGAGCGTGATCGTGCCGCGCGGATCGCCGCTGCGTTGCCACGCCGCGACCGGCGCCGGGCCATCGAGCGACAATTGGCCGTCGGCGACCAGAAAGCCAGTCAGCACCGCGGTGATGCTCTTGGCCATCGACCAGCTGATAAGCTTGGTATCGGGGCCAAAGCCGGCGCCATAGCGTTCGTAGATCGGCTTGCCGTCGCGCAGGACCAACAGCGCGCGCGTCTCGCCGACATCGCCGGCATCGTCGAACAGCGCATCGGCCTTCGCCTTCACCACCGGATCGAGCGCCGGGAGCGCGGGCGACGCAGCGACCGGCACGACATCGTCGATCGATGCGCCCAGCCGCGGCGCCGGTGCGGGCGGCGCCATGCTGCGCTGCCCGGCGGCGTGCGTCAGCGACCAGCCACCCAGAAGCGCGAGCGCGGCACTTGCCAGCAGGAGTTTTTTCGTGATCATGGCCGCCCGTGAGTAACACCAACCCACCCGAAACGGCAACGGGCGAACCTGCCGCGGCGCCGACACCGACCGGCGAGCGTCCCGACGTGCCGCGCCGCCTGCACGGCCGCAAGCGCGGGGCGACCCGTTGGGGCGGCTGCCTGCCATGGGCTGCGGGCTTCGGCGTCCTGTTGCTGATCTTCCTGATCTGGCAATTTCCGTCGTTCAAGGCGCAGGCCGAACTCGGCTCGGCCTATGCCGCGCGCGTCGGTTGTTCGTGCCGCTACGTCCAGGGACGCAGCCTCGACAGTTGCCAGACGGACTTCGAACCCGGCATGGAACTGGTGTCGCTCAGCGACGATCCGGCTACGAAGACGGTGACGGGCAGCGTGCCGCTGCTCGCATCGCGCAGCGCGCGCTATGCCGGCGCCAATGGCTGCCTGATCAATCCCGCACCCTGAACCGCTGCGTGATCAGCGCGAAAGCCGCGGGGACGCCGAAGACGAGCAGCCACACCGTCGCCTCCTCGCCCCAGCCATAGCCGGCCGAAAGCACGCCGAAGAGCAGATTAGCGACCGATACGACCAACCACAGGACCAGAAACAGCCGGGTCGCGCGGGCGGCGTCGCGAATGGACAGGCGCAGCAGGACGAGCAGGGCCAGCGCGGCGATGAGCATGATCATGGTGTGCGACATGAATTCCTCCCCTGAAACATCCGGCTAGGCATCGGGATCGGCGCCGAACAGGCGGCCGAGCCCCGGCGCCCAGCGCTGCCAGCCGCCGTTGAGCGATCCCCATTCCCAGATCGCGGTGAACAACAGCGCGCCGAAAATTCCCATGCCGAGCGTCAGCGGCCGCCAATGGCCGAACCAGGCCGCGGCGCCGATCGCGAGCAGCAGCGCGCAGCCGAGCATATGCGAAAAGGGCGGCAGCGGCCGGTCGTTCGTCGCGCGCTTGAACCCCATATTGCCGACGAGGAAGAGCAGCGCGCCGCCGACGGCAACGGCGAGATAGGCCGGCTCGATATGCCCCTTGGGGTGAGCGAGCAGCATTTCGTCGGCGACCGCCGAGACGACGAGCCCCGCGACGATCGGGATATGCCAATAGGTATAGGCGTTGCGCGCGAGAAGGCCGGCGTCGCCGCTCGCCTCGATCAGCTTGCTCCCGCGCACCGCGCCGGTGTCGAAATAGAGCCACCACAGCGCCGCGCTGCCCAGGAAGCAGGTCGCGAAAGCCGTCCAGTGGAGCGCGTCCTGCGGCAACGTCGCAAAGGTCGCACCGGTGACGAGCACCCCCTCACCCAGCGCAATGATGATGAACAGCGCACAGCGTTCGGCCATATGCGCCCCGGCGATGTCCCAGTCAGCCGCGTTCGACCGGCCGAGTCCGGGCGTCGCGAAAAAGGCGAAGGGACCGGCATATTCGATGGCGAGCGCCGCCGCCCAGCACAGCATCCGCACCTCGGCATCGGCGAAGCAGCCCGCGATCCACAGGGGCAGGGTGAGCAGCGACCAGAAGGCGATGCGCGCGAAATTGCGGGCGCGCCCGTCGTGGATCCCCCAGCTTGCCCAGATGACATAAAGCGACCGCCCCAATTGCATCGAACAATAGGCGGCGGCGAACAGCCAGCCATTCTTGCCGAACGCATAAGGAATGGCGCTCGACAGTGCGAGCCCCGCAAGCATCAGCAGGATCAGCATGAGGCGGACATTGGCGCGGTCGGGGTTCAGCCAGTTCGCAACCCAGGTCGTATAAATCCACACCCACCAGACCGCGAACAGCAGGATCAGCGCCTGCAACGCCCCCATCAGCGACAGATGCGCGAGCAGCCCGTGCGAAAGCTGGGTTATCGCGAAGACGAAAACGAGGTCGAAGAACAGCTCGATATAGGTGACCGGCGCATGGCCGTGCGCGTCACGCGCCCGAAACAGATTGGTCCTCGCCATCGACGCTCGCCCTCCCCTTCATAAGTTTGCGCCACTGGCCGGGAGACATAGCAAGCCTGCGCCGAAACACAGCACAAAGATGCGCGTGACTCGAAAAGCCGGTTGCAAAGGCGATTTCGGCGACGCTCAGCGGCCGGTTGAGCAGAAACCAGCAGGCGCGGCGCAGCCGCTGATGCAGCACATATTGCGCCGGCGTGCGCCCCGTCGCGCGCGCGAACTGGACGATCAGATTATTGACCGACATGCCGGCTTCCTCGGCAAGTTCGTGCACCGACAGCTGGGTTTCGAGGCCCTTTTGGATATAGCGCATCAGGTCGTCGATGCGCCGCGCGATGCCCGGCTGTACCGGAAGCGTTGCCGTGGTTGCGAGCCGTTCGGCGATCGCGGCGATCAGGGCGTCGCCCGCCTGGGCATCGCCCGCCGCGAGCGCGCGGGCGAGCGCCGCCATCGCCGGATCGTCATGCCCCGCGATCGCCCGCGCATGGGGCGAAACGGCGAGCCGGTGATGCGGAATTTCGACCTCGATGCTACGCACCGCGCCGCCCTGCGCCGTCGCGCGATATTCGTGACCGAAGGGCGCCAGCCACATTTCGCCGGGGATCGGATCGCCGAGCGACGTCCGCCGTCCGTCGAGCCATGTCTCGAGCCAGTGGTAGCTGCCCGCTTCGTAAAGGATCAGCATGTGACAATCGCCAGACACCGTCCAACTGCTCGGGCCGTCGATCCGGTCGACCTTGGCGATTGCCCTGACTTCTCCCGCGTTCATCCAGCGAATATGCCGAATGCGGGAGAATCTGAAAGCCTGCAATATAGGCCAAATCTATGGTTAAATCGCACCTTCAGTTTTTGGGTCGCAAACCAGTGGACGGACTGAAGGTGCACCCCAAAACCGACCCCTCCGGCGGGCGACTGTTACAGTCGTCCGCCGTTTTTCGGGCTCCGCGAAACGGCGACGCGGGTCAGTTTGCGGCGAGAAATTCGTCCATCGCGGCGTTGACCGCCTCGGGCGCTTCCCAAGGAACAAAATGGCCGCAGCCCGGCACCTTCACGATGGTGATATCGGGCACCAGTTCCTCGATCCCGTCAAGGTTGCACGGCGGCAGCGCGACATCGTCGAGCGCCCAGACGACCAGCGTCGGGATCGTCAGCTTCGGAAAAGGCATCGCCGGCGGCTCGGCATAGGGGTCGTCCATTGCGGGTACATTGGCGGGCGAACCGCGATACCAGTTGATCATCGCGCGGCAGGTGTCGCGATCCTCCCAATCCTTGAGCAGCCGGGCGATCTCGTCGGGCGGCTGGATCCCGCCGCTCGGCACCCTGCCCGCAAAGGCATGAGCAAGGATGCCCGCGATGCCATGCTCCTCGATAATCGCATCGCTGGCGGGATCGCGAAAGGTGCGGATATACTGGCTCGCGGCGCGCTGCTCGGCATTGGTCAGCAGCAGGCGCTGAAAGATCGCGGGGTGCGGCGCATTGGCGATGACCGCCCGCGTGACGCGGCCCGACCATTCGGGATGCAATCCCCCCGGCTGACCGCCGAGCGCCACGCCCCACGCGATCGCCCCGCCCCAATCATGCCCGACGACCGTAAAATCGCCGACGTCCAGCGCGTCGGCGAGCGCGAAGATATCGGCGATCAGCTTGTCGGGGGTGTAGGAGGCGGCGTCCTGCGGCTTCGACGACCCGCGATAGCCGCGCTGATCGGGCGCGATGCAGCGGAAATGCTGCGCGAAATGCGGCAGCTGAAAGCGCCAGGTGCGGTGCGATTCGGGAAAGCCGTGGAGGAAGATCAGCACCGGCGCATCGCGCGGCCCCATATCAACAACGTCGAGTTCGACCCCCGTCGCCAGCCTGACCCGCACCTGATCGAAATCGCCGCTCATGCATCGCTCCTCTGGTTTCATTTCAAAACTGTCTGGCCGAGCGCGGCGCCGCTGGCAAGCTGCAACAAATGGCGGGTCGGTGGCGACTGCGGCGGCGTTTGGCGGATTGGCGGCATTGGGTTGGAGAGCGGACGTTGCGGCAAATCGCCTTGCGTTCGCCGGCGCAAGCCGGGGTGCAAGTCCGGGATGACGATGCCGTAAATATCGTGCGTCGGTCGCAACCCGACCACCGCATCCGCTTGCACGCACCCACGCATCCGCTAAAGACGCCCGATGGATCAGATCGTCATTCGCGGCGGCCAGCGACTCAAGGGCCGTATCCCCATCTCGGGCGCCAAGAACGCCGCGCTCACCCTTCTGCCCTGTGCGTTGCTGACCGACGAGCCGCTGACCCTGCGCAACCTGCCGCGGCTCGCCGACGTCGATGGCTTCGGGCATCTGCTCAACCAGCTCGGCTGTTCGACGACGATCGAAGGGTCGCGGCCCGAGGATTTCGGCCGCGTGATGACCGCGCGCGCGACGACGCTGACCTCGACCGTCGCGCCCTATGACATCGTCCGCAAGATGCGCGCCTCGATCCTCGTGCTCGGCCCGCTGCTCGCGCGCGCGGGCGAAGCCACCGTATCGCTGCCGGGCGGCTGCGCCATCGGCAACCGCCCGATCGACCTGCATCTGAAGGCGCTGGAAGCTTTCGGCGCCGAGATCGAGCTCGCGTCGGGCTATGTGAAGGCCGTCGCCCCCGGCGGACGCCTTGCCGGCGGCAAGTTCACCTTCCCCGTCGTTTCGGTCGGCGCGACCGAAAATGCGGTGATGGCGGCAGTTCTCGCCAAGGGCACCTGCGTTCTCGAAAACGCCGCGCGCGAGCCCGAGATCGTCGATCTGTGCAACTGCCTGGTCGCAATGGGCGCGCATATCGACGGCATCGGGACCGAAACGCTGACGATCGAAGGCGTCGACCGCCTGCACGGCGCGACCTATCGCGTGATGGCCGACCGCATCGAGGCGGGCAGCTACGCCTGCGCCGCGGTGATCACCCAGGGCGACGTCGAACTGGTCGGTGCCAAGGCCGACGAGATGGAAGCGACGCTCGCCGCGCTGCGCGAAGCCGGTGCGACGGTCGAGACGACCAAGGCCGGGATCCGCGTCGCTATGGACGGCCGCGCCGAGCCCGTCACGCTATCGACCGCGCCCTACCCCGGCTTTGCCACCGACATGCAGGCGCAGTTCATGGCGATGGCGACGCTCGGCACGGGCGCCTCGCTGTTCACCGAGACGATCTTCGAAAACCGCTACATGCATGTCCCCGAGCTCGCGCGCATGGGCTGCGACATCCAGGTCAAGGGCCGCACCGCGATCGTCCGCGGCGTCGATCATCTGGTCGGCGCGCCGGTGATGGCGACCGACCTGCGCGCATCGATGAGCCTGATCATCGCGGGGCTGGCGGCGCAGGGCCAGACCGAGGTCAACCGCGTCTATCACCTCGACCGCGGCTATGAGCGGCTGGAGGAAAAGCTGCAGGCGGTCGGCGCAGATATCGAACGGATCAGCGCGGGCTAGTCGCTCTCGACCGGCATCGACACCATATTGCCGCTGACCGAGGGTTTGGCAGGCCGTTTCGCGACCGCGATCACCAGTCCAACGAGCGCGACCGCGCCGCCCGCGATCGACAGCGGCGCCCAGTGATACCCCTCGAGCGCGGTCGAAAAGCCCATCGCGATGATCGGGATCAGCACGCTCGACCAGGCCGCCTGGCCCGGCCCCACCGCGCGGATGACGCCGAAATAGAGCGGGAAGGTAACGGCGCTCGCAATGACGCCGAGATAGAGGACGCCGCCGATATAGGCCGGCGTCGCCTCGATCTGCGGCGGACCGATTGTGATCCACGCAAAGGCGCCGTCGGCAAGCGCGCCGAACAGCATGGCCCACGCGATCATCACGATCATCGACTGCGCGCGCGCGAAATGCGTCCCCTGCATCACATTGGAAATCGAGGCGCTGAGCACCCCCGACACGGTGAGCGCGGTTCCGATCAGCACGGCGTGCGCGTCGAGCGCGGCGGCGTGATATTCGTGCAGGATCATCATCGCCACCCCGACGATCGCAATCCCCGCCCCCGCCAGAAAACGCACCTCGATCGGTGTGCGGAGGAACAGGCGGCCGAGCAATGTGTTGGGAACGATCAGCAACGCGAACAGCACCGCCACCAGCCCCGACGTGATATGCTGCTCGGCGCGGTAGACGAAATTGAAGTTGAAGGCGAATTGCGCGACGCCGAGCATGGCGGCAAATGCAAGCGCGCGCGGACCCGGCGTCAATCGCTCGCGGCGGACGACGGCAAAGGCGAACATCGCCGCCGCCGCAACCGCGAAACGATAGGTGACCGACCAGCTCGGCGGTACGATGCCAAGCTGCCCCTTGATGACGATCCAGGTCGATCCCCAGATCAGCGTTACCAGCGCAAAGGGAAGCAGGACGCGCGGGCTGAGCAGCGACGCCGACGGTGCGGTCATAGCGCCGCGATCGCAGCGGCGAGCGGCGCCACCGCGGCGGCGTCCTGGTCCCAGCTCGTGACAAGACGCGCGGCGCCCTCGCCCCAATCGTAAAAGTCGAAGCCCCGGGCGCGCAGGTCGGCCGCTTCCTCGGCGCTCAGCCGCACGAAGAGTTCGTTTGCCTCGACGGGGTGCATCAGCCGGTCGCCGCACGCCTGCGCGAGCGCCTGCGCGCCGGCGTTGGCGGCGCGCGCATTGGCGAGCCACAGATCGTCCTTCAGCATCGCGCGAATCTGCGCGGCGACGAAACGCCCCTTGCTGAGCAGATGTCCGCCGCGCTTCTTGAGCTCGCGCACCCCCGCCCCGCCGCTGCCACCAAAGAAAACCAGTGCCTCGGCCATCATCGCACCATTTTTGGTGAACCCGAACGACAGCGCATCGACTCCCGCGCGCCACGTCACATCGGCGGGCGAACAGCCGGCGAAGGCGACCGCATTGGCGAAACGCGCGCCGTCCATATGCAGCTTCATGCCATTGGCGCGCGCTATTTCACTGATTTCGCGCACTTCGTCCGGCCGCCACGCCAGGCCATATTCGGTGGCGTTGGTGATGCTGATCGCGGCGGGCTGCACCTGATGCACATCCCTGCGGATACCGGCGATCCGCGCCTTCAGCGCATCGGCGTCGATCTTCGCGCCCGCGCCCGGCAGCGTCATCAGCTTGGCGCCGCCCGAATAGAAGGTCGGCGCGCCGCATTCGTCGACTTCGATATGCGCCTCTTCATAGCAGAGGATGCCCTGCCACGGCCGCACGAAATGGGCGAGGATGATGCTGTTCGCCGCGGTGCCGGTCGCGATCCACACCACCTCGCAAGAGGTTTCGAACAGGTCTGAAAAGGACGCGTCGAGCGACCGGCTGATCGCGTCGCCGTCATAGGCGGTGTCGACATGATTGGCGGCGACGAGCGCCTCCATTACGGCGGGATGGACGGCGGCGGCATTGTCCGAAAAAAAGCGCATGGCGGTCATGACGTCGCCCTTAGCGCAGGATGTGACGTCATGCTAAGCCGTTATTTGTGAAATTCAGCGCCATTCGTTCGCGAAATCGAGACAATATCCTTTCAAAAGGAAGTTAATGGCGCCGGCGATAGATTTTCCGGCCCAGCGAGCGCGACCAGCGCACATAATAGGCACCGGGCAATAGCAGGCGCGTCGCGATGCCATGCGTTGTTATGATCAGGGCCAGACGTGGCAGCCAGATGAGGCAGGGTATCCATTCGTGACGAGCGGAATCATTGGCGGGCGGCGCATCCATATGCTGTTCTCCGAGTCCGCCCCATTTCCGCAAATTAGCATAAGCGGGGGAGAATGGAGACCGGAAACGCCGCGTCGCGCGACCATCGGCCCGGCAATTCGGTTCAGCCGCCGCTGAGACTGTTTATCGTGAACGCGATGACGCCGATGTTGAAGACGAAGGCGGCAAAGCTCTGGACCAGCGCGATACGGCGCCAATGGGGGCTGTGGATCTCCACATCGCTCGTCTGGAACGTCATCCCCAATGTGTAGGCAAAATAGGCGAAATCCCAATATCCGGGCTGACGCTCGCCCGGAAAGTCTATGCCGCCGCGATATTCGCCCTTGCGATCGGGCGCGTAGAACAGATGCGCATAGTGCAGCGCGAACACCATGTTGAAGAACAGCCAGGCGACGAGCAGCGTACCGAGCACCAATATCTTCTGCCAGAGCAGCGGCGCGTCGGCGCGGCCGTGGAGAATGAAGCCGACGCCGAACAATATGAGCATCAGCACCGCGACGGTTATCGCGAGCGAGATGAGCTGATCGGGATCGTTGCGCTCGGCCTGTTCGCGGATCGCGCCATTGCCGTCGCGGAACAGCGGCACCAGCGTTGCGAAGAAGACCAGCGCCGCGGCGACGAAACCGAGCAGCGCCGCCTCGGGCCAGGCGAAGCGCAAATGAAAGAGCGGAATGTCGGCGAGCAGGACGGTAAACAGCACAAAGCGCCACGGCACCCGGGCCTGCCGGACCGCCGTCTTGCCCGTCTGCGTCACCGATCGCGCTTCGCGAGCAGCTTGAGGCGCAGCGCGTTCAACTTGATGAAGCCCGCCGCGTCTTTCTGGTCATAGGCGCCGGCATCATCCTCGAACGTCACATGCGCTTCGCTGTAGAGGCTGTTCGGCGACTTGCGGCCGACGACGCTGGCGTTGCCCTTGTAGAGCTTCAGGCGGACGGTGCCGCTCACCTTTTCCTGGCTGTGGTCGATCGCGGCCTGCAGCATCTCGCGCTCCGGCGCGAACCAGAAGCCATTGTAGATGAGCTCGGCATATTTCGGCATCAGCTCGTCCTTGAGGTGCGCCGCGCCGCGATCGAGCGTGATGCTTTCGATCCCGCGATGCGCCCGGGCATAGATTTCGCCGCCCGGCGTTTCGTACATACCGCGCGACTTCATGCCGACGAAGCGGTTTTCGACGAGGTCGAGGCGGCCGATGCCATGTTTGCGGCCGAGGTCGTTGAGCGCCGCGAGCAGCGTCGCCGGCGACATCGCCTGACCGTTGAGCGCAACGCCGTCGCCGCGTTCGAAATCGATCGTGATATATTCGGGCGCGTCGGGCGCGTCCTCGGGATTCACGGTGCGCGAATAGACGTAATCGGGCGTTTCCTGCCACGGATCCTCGAGCACCTTGCCTTCCGAGGACGTGTGGAGGAGGTTCGCGTCGGTCGAGAAGGGGCTTTCACCGCGCTTGTCCTTCGGCACCGGAATCTGGTTCTTTTCGGCGAAGTCGATGAGCGCAGTGCGGCTCGTCAGGTCCCATTCGCGCCACGGCGCGATCACCTTGATGTCGGGGTTGAGCGCGTAACAGGACAGTTCGAAGCGCACCTGGTCATTGCCCTTGCCCGTCGCGCCATGCGCCACGGCATCGGCGCCGGTTTCGCGGGCGATTTCGACCAGCCGCTTCGAGATCAGCGGCCGCGCGATCGACGTGCCGAGCAGATAATCGCCCTCGTAACGCGCGTTAGCGCGCATCATCGGGAAAACGAAGTCGCGCACGAATTCCTCGCGTACGTCGTCGATATAGATATGCTCGGGCCTGATCCCCATCAGCTCGGCCTTGGCACGCGCCGGCTCGAGTTCCTCGCCCTGGCCCAGATCGGCGGTGAAGGTCACCACCTCGCAGCCATAGGTGACCTGCAGCCATTTCAGGATGACGCTGGTGTCGAGTCCCCCCGAATAGGCAAGGACGACGCGCTTGATGGACTCGGACATGGCAGTACCTTCTGGCGGGAAATGACGCGGGCGCGGCTAGCAGGACTGCCGACGCGGCGCAACGGCCCGATCGGAAAAAGAGACGGAAAACTGCGAAACTTCACGCGCAAATCATAGTCGCGCAGCCGCTCGCGGCTTCAACCGCGGCATAAACGCGACAAAAGAACCCGTGCGCAGGGTCAAAATATCTCCTTCTTCGTTTTGAGGGCGATCGGGTCGAAGCGGCGAAGCGACCAATATGGGCGGAGACAAACGGCATAAGCAGGAGGCTAGCGCGACCCGGTTTTGTAGGACAGCGATTTGCTGGGATGAAATGGCGGCATCCGACCGATTGCGGACCTCGCGAATCCAAATTATATGACCAATTGAAGGAGCTTAAGGTCCCATGATCCAGACGGCGCTTGATCGGCTGTCGATTGCCTTCGCCGGGACGGTTCTGGGCTTGCTGCTGGCCGAGTATGGATATGGCGTCCAAGGATTAGAGAAGCCTGAGAACCTCGCTTATGGCGCACTTGTTCTTACTCTAGGAGCGCCTGGAATTGTCAGGATGACAGCGGCCAAGACCCCTATGCATAACTCTGAAACCCAGTGAACCAGAGTTCGCTTCCAAACCTATATCAGCCGTTCCCTACTTATTTGGACGGAATCACTTCTAAAGACCAATTGTAGAAATCTACTTCATCGTCATCCCGGACTTGATCCGGGATCCATTCACGCAGCGTCGGAACAATGGATCCCGGATCAAGTCCGGGATGACGACTGAGGTGGAGCCCAGCATCTATATGTGTTCCCCGGCGAAGGCCGGGGTCCAGGGCTTTACGGCACCGACGTGAGCGTTCGACGCCCTGGACCCCGGCTTTCGCCGGGGAACACGAAGCGATGAGCGGCGAAGTCCCCTGCCACCCCAAAGCACAAGCCTGCCGCCTTTCACATCGCGAGGCTAAAGATAATGCCCCTCGGCCTCAGCCATATAGTCGCGGGTCAGCGGCAGGGCGTGGCGGCTGCGGGCGAACTGGATCTGGTAATTGCCCATCCCGCCGCTTTCGAAGGCCGCGGTGGCGCCAGCCAAGTAGAAGGTCCACATGCGATAGAAGCGTTCGTCCATCATGGCGACGATCTCGTCGCGATGCGCCAGCGTGCGCGCATACCATTGGCGCAGGGTCAGCGCATAATGCAGCCGCAGCGTTTCGACGTCGGTGACGATCAGCCGGCTCTTTTCGCTTGCCGCGACCGTTTCGCTGAGCGCGGGGATATAGCCGCCGGGGAAGATATATTTGCGCGTGAAGGCGTCGGTCGCGCCGGGCTTGCCGAAACGGCCGATGGTGTGGAGCAGCATCACGCCCTCGGCGGTCATCAGATTGGCGCAAGCGCGAAAGAAGGTTTCGAAATTGGCGGCGCCGACATGTTCGAACATGCCCACCGACACGATCCGGTCGAAACCCCCAACCTCGCGCTCGGCAAGGTCGCGATAGTCGATCAGTTCGAAGCGCACCCGATCGGCCACACCCGCCGCCGCGGCGCGCTCGCGCGCCAGCGCGAGCTGTTCCTCCGACAGGGTGATCCCCAGCACTTCGACCTTTTCCAGCTGGGCGAGCGTGATCGCCATGCCGCCCCAGCCGCAGCCGATGTCGAGAACACGCTGCCCCGGCGCGAGCGCAAGCTTTGCCGCGATATGCGCCTTTTTCGCCGCCTGCGCTTCCTCCAGCGTCATATCGGGACGCGGCCAATAGGCGCAGCTATATTGCATATCGCTGTCGAGGAAGAGGCGGTAGAGGTCGTTGCCGATGTCGTAGTGATGCGCGACGTTCGCGCGCGACGAGCGCCGGCGGTTGATCGAATTGAGCCGCGTCCTGACCCCCTCGAACCATTCGCCGAGCGCGGTCTTGTCCTTGAGCTTTGCGCCGCGGTCCCACGGCGTGTTCGCGCGCAGCAGGCCGATCAGCTCCATGATATCGCCCTGAACGATCTCCATCTCGCCGTCCATGAAGGCTTCGGCGGCGCCGAGCCGCGGGTCGAGGATGATGCGGCGCATGCCCCTGCGCGTGGCGAAGCGCACCGTCACCTCGGGATAACCGGCGGTGGGGGTGCCATAGCTTTCGCTGCTCCCGTCGGGCGACAGGACGGTCAGCCGGCCGTGACGGATGACGCGGGCCAGGAACGGGCGGAGAATGGACATGGGTGCGACCTTTTTTTGCGTCTTGCCTGCCCCCTGCGGCCCCCTAAATACCCGCATACCATTCATAATCAATGCGGTCTTCCCAGAAGCCGCCCTTCCCCGCCCCCACCTTGTCGAGGCTGGCGACCGCTTCGATGCCGGTCAGATACTTGGCATGCTTGTAACCGAGCTGCCGCTCGATCCGCAGCCGCAACGGCGCGCCGTTGGCGATGGGCAACACCGATCCGTTGAGCGCCCACGCAAGGATCGTCTGCGGATGAAGCGCATCGACCATGTCGCAGCTTTCATAATAAGCCGCGCCGCCGATCCGGTCGGCGCAATGAAAGACGATATAGCGCGCCGCATCGCGCACCCCGGCCGCTGCCAACACCTGGCGCAGTTGCGGCCCCATCCATTCGGCGATCGCGCTCCAGCCCTCGACGCAGTCGTGGCGGGTAATCTGCCGGCGTTGCGGCATCGCCCGCAGATCGGCGAGCGACAGCGACAAGGGCCGCGCGACCAGCCCCGATACGCGAACACGCCAGTCGGCAAAGCCGTTCGCGGCGTGCGCGGCATAGTCGGCCCCTTCGGGCAGGCGGGTGCCGTTGGCACGAAAAACGGGCGACAGGTCGGCGCGGCCATATTCGGGCGCGAGCGCATTGCGGTCCATCAGCGCCCGCTGGCTGGCGCGGTTCATCTCCTCACCCATCGACAGGATCTTGCGCACCGCGGGCGCTTCGTTGACCCGATCGCACGCGGCGAGCAGCGGCAGCGCGGCTGCCATGCCGCCCGCGCGGACGATCAGTTCGCGTCGCGGCAGGATCAGGCCGTTCATGCGTCGTCTCCTGCGCGAGGCTTGTCGGCGGGGAGACGGAACCAGCCCGTAAGCATCGAGCGCAGTTCGTTGACCGGCCCGGCGAGCAGCACCATCGCGATATGGACGAGGAAAAAGGCGACGAGCGCCCAGGCAAGGATGAAATGGATCGAGCGCGCCGACTGGCGCCCGCCGAACAGGTCGAGCAGCCACGGCGCCGCGGCATTCATTCCCGGCGACATCGTCAGCCCGGTTGCGATCATCAGCGGCAGCAGCACGAAGATCACGCCGATATAGCTGAGCTTTTGCAGGATATTGTACCGCGCCGCCGCTTCGCCCGTCGGAAAGCGTAGCCGGGCGTGATCCTTGACATCCTGCCAGATATGCCGCGGCGACCATTCGGGACGCCGGACGTGCAGATCCTTGCGCAAATGCCCACCGATAGCGGTCCACAGCATATAGAGCGTCAGGCTGATCGCCAGCACCCAGGCGAAGAATAGGTGCCAACGCCGCCCGTCGGCAAGGCTGTAGCTGGTGGGAATCGTCGCCCAGCCCGGAAAGGCCCAGGTCTTCGTCGCGCCATTGGCGTCGGTCCAGCGGCCAAGCACACCCGTCGTGTCGATCTCGACCGCGGCAATGCGGAGGTAGCCGCGATTCGCCTTCGACCCGATCGACAGCCACGGCTGGTCGTAGTTTGCGCCATATTGCCCCCAATAGAGGCGCGGGTGCGCGTTGAAGATCATCAGCCCGCTCATCAGCATGACGAGCAGCGTCGCGGCGTTGATCCAGTGCCAAAGCCGCGTCGGCAGCCGATGGCGATAGACGCGCGGCGGCGGAGCGGCCGCGGGGGCGACGGGGGACTGGTCCTCTTCCATATCCCTCATTCGCTCCCGCTCCCTCTCCGGTTACGCCGTCTTTGCGATCATGCCGCGGGCTGGGCCGCAAATTCCTCGCGATATTTGTTGCGCAGGCTGACCTTGTCGATCTTTTCGCTACCCAGCTTCGGCAGCGCATCAGTCGCCATCCAGATGCGATAGGGCACCTTGAACGCCGCCAGCCGCTCCTGCAGGAAGGCGGTCAGTTCGTTTGCATCGACGCTGCTCTCGGGTTTCAGCCACACGACCGCGCCGACCACTTCGCCCAGCCGCTCGTCGGGCAGGCCGAACACCGCGCATTCATTGACGTCGGCATGTTCGTAGATCGCCGCCTCGACCTCCTGACAGCTGATATTCTCCCCGCCGCGGATGATGATGTCCTTCTTGCGATCGACGATGAACAGATAGCCGTCGGCATCAAGATAGCCGAGGTCGCCGGTGCGGAAATAGCCATTGTCGAAAAAGGCCGCCTTGGTCGCCGCCGGATTGTTCCAATAGCCTTCGAAATTGCAGATCGACCGGATGCATACTTCGCCGACCTGTCCCTGGGCGAGCGCCGCGCCATTGTCGTCGAGGACCGCAAGATCGACGAGCGGTTTCGAGGCGGGGCCGGTCGAAAGCGGCTTTTCGACGTAATTTTCGTTGATGATGCCGCAGCCGACGGCGTTGGTTTCGGTAAGGCCATAGCCGAGCAGCGGTTTGCCCTCGCCCATTTCGGTCGCCAGGCGCTTCACATGTTCGGGCGGGCGCGGCGCGCCGCCGCCGGCGTAGCTTTTGCACGTCGACAGATCGTAATTCTTGCGGTTCGGATGGACGAGAATCTCGTAGCTCATCAGCGGCACGCCGACGAAATAATTGACCTGTTCGTCCTGGATCAGCCGCATCGCCTCTTCGGCATTCCACTTCGGCATCAGCACAAGCTTCCGGCCGAGCGCGAAGCTTTGCAGGAACACCGGGATTTCGGCGGTGACGTGAAACAGCGGCGTGCAGATCAGCGTCGCGGGCTGAATATCGGACATCTGCCCGTCTTCGGTCAGAAGATGGACGATGCTCGCGGTCTGGGTGACATAGTTGAAGATCGCCTGCACGACCGAACGGTGACGCGAATAGGCCCCCTTCGACTGGCCCGTCGAACCCGAGGTAAAGAGAATCGTCGCCAGATCGTCACCCGTCAGCGCGGGCAAGACAGTGTCGGCGCTGCCGCTCACCGGCGCGATCGCTTCGTCGATCGGGCGCGTGATGTCGAGCGTCACGACCTTGGCGCTGTGCGCCACGCCGGGTTCGGCCAGCCGCGCCGCGCGCTGCGGATCGGCGATCACCAGCTTCGCCTCCGCATCCTCGATCCCCGCGGCCAGCTCAGCCCCCTGCCACCAGCCGTTGAGCAGCGTCGCGCAGCCGCCCGCGAGCAGGATGCCGAGGTAGCTGACGCACCAGGCGTTGGCATTGCGCATCGCCAGCCCGACACGGTCGCCGCGCGCGACGCCGTGCGTTTCGATCAGTCCCGCCGCAACTTTCCGCGCGGCGGCATAGACCTGTTTGAAGCTCAGCCGTTCATCGCCTTCGACCAGAAAAATGGCGTCGCCATGCTGCGCACAAAAAAACGCAACATAGTCGCCCAGATTCGTCGGCGCATTGGTGATGAAGGGCAGCGAACGCCCGTCCTTTTCGATGGATCCGACCTGGATCGGCCCGCCCGGGCCGGTGATCAGTTCATATGCGGCGTCCAGGCGCAGATCGAGCGCGGATGGCATCCTGTATCTCTCCTCTTGGTCTCGTGGCGCTTACCCCTTATGGGGAAGCCCTCTCCTGGGGAAGGTTCCGAGAATATATGTTTCTTTTTGCAACCCTAGCCGAAGCAACGCAACATGTGAACTTCCATGACCTGATGGGAGACAATAGCGCGATTGCCTTTTCGGTATTCGGGCTACCGATCCGTTGGTACGCCCTCGCCTATCTCGCGGGCATTTTCGTCGGCTATTGGTATCTTACCAAGCTGATCGACCAGCCGGGCTCGCCGATGGCGCGCCGTCACGCCGACGACATGATCTTCTATGCGATGCTGGGAATCATCCTGGGCGGACGCATCGGCTATGTCCTGTTCTACAATCTGGAATCCTACATTCGCGATCCCGCCGCGGTCTTCCGCCTGTGGGATGGCGGCATGTCGCTGCACGGCGGCGTGCTCGGCGTGCTGGTCGCGATCTGGTATGTGACGCGCAAGGAAAAGCTCAGCTTTCTGCGCTTTTGCGACTATGTTGCGTGCGTTGTGCCCTTCGGCCTCTTCTTCGGCCGCCTCGCCAATTTCGTGAACGGCGAGCTATGGGGTCGCGCCACGACGGTGCCGTGGGCGATCATCTTTCCCGAAAGCGGGACGATGGACCCGCGACATCCCAGCCAGCTTTACGAAGCCGGGCTGGAAGGCATCGTCATGATGGCGGTGCTCGCCTGGTTCTTCTGGCGCACCGATGCGCGCTACAAGCCCGGATTCCTGTTCGGCATGGCCGCGATCCTCTATGGCGTCAGCCGTTTCGTCGTCGAATATTTCCGCGAACCCGATGTCCAGCGCCAGTGGGTCGTCGATATGACCGGCCTGTCGATGGGCCAGTGGTTGACCGTGCCGATGCTGCTCGCCGGCATCTGGCTCGTCGCCACTGCCAAGGGCCGGCGCCAGCGCGTCGAACCCGTCGCGGGGTCCGACAGCATTGCCTGACGGACCGCCGACCCCCGACGATTTGATGAGGGAAATTGCCGCGGCGCGGACGGTGACGGTCGCCGATTATATGGCGGCGGCGAACGCGCATTATTACGCGACGCGCGACCCGCTCGGCGCCGCGGGCGATTTCACCACGGCGCCCGAAATCAGCCAGATGTTCGGCGAGATGGTAGGCATCTGGATCGCCGACCTGTGGACCCGTGCGGGCGGCCCCGCCTTTCATTATGTCGAACTGGGGCCGGGGCGCGGCACGCTTGCCGCCGACGCGCTGCGCACCGCCGCCCGCTTCGACTGCAAGCCGCAAGGCCTCCACCTTGTCGAGACGAGCCCCGCGCTGCGCGCGGCGCAATCGGCGCGCCTGCCGGACGCAGAGCATCATGACGAGATCGACAGCCTGCCGGACGACCTGCCGCTCATCGTCATTGCCAATGAATTTTTCGACGCGCTGCCCGTCCATCAATATGTGGCAACGAAGGACGGCTGGCGCGAGCGCATCGTCGTGCGTGGGGGCAACGGCATAACTGCTGCTCCGGACACGGTTCCAGCCGATGAAGCGATCCCGCCAGCGCTGCGCGACCGCGCCGAAGGCACGATCGTCGAAACCGCGCCCGCCGCCGCCGCGGTGATGCATCAGTGCAGCGCGAGGCTCGCACGGCAGGGCGGTGCGCTGCTCGCAATCGACTATGGCTATTGCGGCCCCGCCACCGGCGACACGCTGCAGGCGGTAAAGGCGCATCGTTTCGCCGATCCCTTCGCCGATCCGGGCGAGGTCGACCTGACCGCCCATGTCGACTTCGCGGCGCTTGCCCATGCCGCGCGGCGCCCCGGCACGAACGTCTTCGGCCCCGTTGATCAGGGCGCGTGGTTGCAGGCGATGGGCATTGACGCCCGCTTGCAGACGTTGGTCGCTGCCTCGCCCGCACGCGCGGGCGATTTGCAGGGACAGCGCGACCGGCTGGTCGCGGGCGATCAGATGGGAACATTGTTCCAGGCGATGGCGCTGACCGGCGCCGGCTGGCCGCAGCCCGCCGGATTCGATAGTTCGGGAGAGATTGCATGACCGACGTCACGCTCGCCACCGCTGCCGACGCCGACGCGCTGTCGCGCTTTGCCGAAGCCGCCTTCGTGCAGACCTTCGGTCATATCTACGATCCCGCCGACCTTGCGAGCTTTCTCGCGGACTGGAATCCGCCCGAGAAACTGCGCGCGCAGATCGCCGATCCCGCGATGGTAGTCGCGCTCGTCCGCGGCGCCGACGAGGCGATCCTCGGCTATATCAAGCTTGGCCCCATCGATTTCGATCTGCCCGAGGGGCAGCCGGCGGAGGGCGCGACCGAACTCCACCAGCTTTATGTCGCCGCCGAAGCCAAAGGGACGGGCATTGCCGCGGCGCTGATGCAATGGGGCATCGACTGGGCGCGCCAAAGGGCATCGATCCTCTATCTGTCGGTCTTCACCGAGAACCCGCGCGCGCAGGCTTTTTACCGCCGCTATGGCTTCGTCGATGTCGGCCGCAACGCATTCCGCGTCGGCAATCATATCGACGAAGACCGGATCTGGAGGCTCGACCTGTGACCCCGCCTTTCACCACCGCCGCCCCGCTCGCCGGGGTCGCGCACGGATTTTTCGGACGGCGCGGCGGCATGTCGACCGGCGACCTTGCCTCGCTCAACTGCGGCGTCGGATCGGGCGACGATGCCGCGCTGATTGCGGAAAATCGCCGCCGCGTCGGCGCCGCCGTGCTGCCCGGCGCTACGCTGACAGGGCTTTATCAGGTGCATGGCAATCGCTGCCATATCGTCGATGCGGACAGCGACCTTGCCGCCCGACCCGAAGCCGACGCGCTGGCGACGCGCACGCCGGGCATCTTGCTCGGCATCCTCACTGCCGATTGCGTCCCGGTGCTGTTTGCCGATCGCTCGGCCGGCGTCGTCGCGGCGGCGCATGCCGGGTGGAAGGGCGCAATCGCGGGGGTCACCGACGCGGCGCTCGGCGCGATGGAAAGCCTCGGCGCGCGGCGCAGAAATGTCATTGCGGCGATCGGCCCCTGTATCGGCCGCGCGTCCTATGAGGTCGACGACAGCTTCGTGCAGCGCTTCGTCACCGACGATCCCGCCAACGAACGCTTCTTCGCGGCCGGCAAGCCGGGACACGCCATGTTCGACATCGCGGCTTATGTCGCGGCGCGCCTTGCGGCGGCGGGCGTCGCCACGGTTGCCATCGGCGGGCAGGACACCTACGCCGGGGCAGAGGATTATTTCAGCTATCGCCGCGCCTGCCACAAAAGCGAGAACAGCTATGGCCGGCAGCTTTCGGTGATCGGATTGGGGGACGGATGACGCGCACGCGCCTGCTCGGGCTGATCGGCGGCTTGCTGGCTTTCGTCGCGATGCTGGCGCTGCCGGCCCCCGCGGGCATGGAACCGACGGCGTGGCGCGTTGCGGCGCTGACTGTCCTGATGGCAATCTGGTGGATGACCGAAGCGATGCCGCTGACCGTCACCGCACTCCTTCCCTTCCTGACCGTCCCGGCCTTCGGGGTGATGGACGCCAATGCCATCGCCAAGGAATATTATTCGCCGATCCTGTTTCTGATCCTGGGCGGTGCCTTCCTCGCACTCGCGATCGAGCGCGTCGGGCTGCACCGCCGGCTCGCACTGGCGCTGCTCAAGCGCGCGTCGCCGACCGCGACCGGGCTGCTCTTCGCCTTCATGGCGGCGACCGCGCTGCTCAGCATGTTCATTTCCAACACGTCGACCGCGCTCATCATGGTGCCGATCGCGCTGGCGGTCGTCGGAGCCGCCGGCGCCCGCGAGGGCGATACCGAGGGTTTCCCCGGCGCCGTGATGATGGGGATTGCTTTCGCCGCTTCGCTCGGCGGACTGGGCACATTGGTCGGCAGCCCGACCAACGCCATCGCCGCGGGCCTGATCGAGCGGACGCTTGGCCTGCACATCTCCTTCCTCGACTGGGCGATTTATGGCGTGCCGGTGGTGCTGGTGTCGGTGCCCTTTGCGATGATCGTCCTTGCGCGCGTGCAGCGGCTTTCCGAGCATCCGTTCGACGGGCGCGCGGCGGCGGCCGCGCTCGGCAACCAGGCAATCTGGTCGACCGCCGAGCGGCGGGTCGTGCCCGTGTTTCTGCTCGTGCTGATCGCCTGGGTGATGCAGCCCTGGCTCGAACCGCTGTTCCCGAAAGGCGCGCTGACCGACGGCACCGTCGCGGTGGCGGGCAGCCTGCTGCTGTTCGTCGTGCCCGACGGCACCGGCCGACCGCTGCTCGTCTGGAAGGAAGCCGATCGCGCGCCCTGGGGCGTCATCATGATGTTCGGTGGCGGGCTTGCCCTCGCTGCCGCAATCACCCAGAGCGGACTTGCTGCCTGGCTGGGCGCGGTTCTCGCACCGCTCGGTTCGATCCCGACGATCCTCCTTGCGGCGGTGATCGTCGCGCTGACGATCCTGATCACCGAATTCGCCAGCAATGTCGCGACGGCGAGCGGCATCATGCCCGTGCTCGCCGCGCTGATCGCGGCCACCGGCACCGATCCCGTCCTCCTTGCCCTGCCCGTCGCGATGGCGGCAAGCTGGGGCTTCATGCTGCCATCGGGAACCGGCCCCAACGCGCTCGCCTGGGCGACGGGCAACATCGCTCTGCCGCGTATGCTCAAGGCGGGGCTGGCGCTCGATCTGCTCGGCGTACCGCTGCTGATCGGCATTATCTGGGCCATCGCCGCGCTTGCCTGACCCGGCTGACCGCGAACCGGTTTCAATCGTAACCAGCCTTGCTATAGCTGCGCGATCATTTTCAGGAGCATGTCATGGCCACGCGCGGCAAGAACAAGGCGAATATCGAAGAAGTCGGCGGCAAGAGGCTGACCCCCGCGACGCAGATGATGGGGCACGGCTATGACCCCTTTCTGTCCGAAGGCGCGCTGAAGCCGCCGATCTTCCTGACCTCGACCTTCGCTTTCGAAAGCGCAGCGGCGGGCAAGCGATTCTTCGAACATATCACCGGCAAACGACAGGGGCCCGCCGATGGCCTTGTCTATTCGCGCTTCAACGGCCCCAATCAGGAAATCGTCGAGGACCGGCTGGCGCTGTGGGACGGCGCCGACGATGCGCTCGTCTTTTCGAGCGGCATGTCGGCGATCGCGACGCTGATGCTGGCGCTCGTCGGACAGAATGACGTGGTCGTCCATTCGGGGCCGCTCTATGCCGCGACCGAGACGCTGATTGCGCGCATCCTGTCGCGATTCGGCGTCGGCTTCGTCGATTTTCCGGCGGGCGCGACGCGCGAGCAGATCGACGACGTGCTCGCCCGCGCCCAGGCGCTCGCCGACGAAAAGGGCGGCAAGGTCGCGCTCGTCTATCTCGAAAGCCCGGCCAACCCGACCAACGCGCTCGTCGATGTCGAGGCGGTACGTGGCGCACGCGATGCCACCTTCCCCGGCGACCACAAGCCCGCGATCGCGATCGACAACACCTTCCTCGGCCCGCTCTGGCAACAGCCGCTCAGGCAGGGCGCCGAACTCGTCGTCTATAGCCTGACCAAATATGCCGGCGGTCATTCGGACCTGGTTGCGGGGGGTGTGGCGGGCGATCAGCGGCTGATCGATATCATCCGGCCGATGCGCAACACGATCGGCACCATCTGCGATCCCAACACCGCGTGGATGCTGCTGCGCAGCCTCGAGACGCTCGAACTGCGCATGAGCCGGGCGGGCGAGAATGCGCTGAAGGTCTGCACCTTCCTGCGCGATCATCCCAAGGTCGAAGGACTAGGCTATCTCGGTTTCATTGCCGATCCGCGCCAGCAGGACATCTTCGACCGCCACTGCAGCGGCGCGGGATCGACCTTCTCGCTGTTCATCAAGGGCGGCGAGGAAGAGAGCTTCCGCTTTCTCGACGCGCTCAAGATCGCGAAGCTCGCGGTCAGCCTCGGCGGCACCGAAACGCTCGCGAGTCATCCGGCGGCGATGACGCATCTGTCGGTCCCCGACGAACGCAAGAAAGCGCTGGGCATCACCGACAATCTCGTCCGCATCTCTATCGGGATCGAGGACGCCGACGATCTGATCGCCGACTTCGCGCAGGCACTGGACGCGGTCTGAGCGGAAGCGAGGCAAGCCCTCCCGCACCACCGGGAGGCTATGTCTTCTGCCGCCAGTCGACCACGGCCCATCCCCGCTGCGGCGCCAGCTTCTTGAGCGCGCGTGACGGTGTCGTTGCCACCGCCTCGTCGGCGAAGCCCAGCATCGGATGATCGGAGACATGATCCGAATAGGCGCGGATGTGCGCGTCTTCGCGGGTGATGGCGTTATCGGCGAGCCATTCGCCGATGCGCGCGAACTTGGCCGCGCCATAGCAATTGTCGCCCGCCAGCCGCGCGTGGATATGATCGGCGCCATCGGGTGCGTCGAGGCGGGTCGCCAGCACATCGTCGATGCCCAGCCGCCGCGCGATCGCATCGACATAGAGATGGAAGGACGCGGTCGCGAGGAGGACGCGGTAACCCGCCGCGCGGTCGGCCGCGATCTGGTCGAGCGCCGCCGCGTGCACGCCGCGCGCAATGACCTGATCGGCATAGCTTTCGGCGAGCGGAGCGATCTCGGCGCGGTTAAAACTCTTTCCGACCAGCAGCCGCAGATTGATCGCCTTTAACCGCGACCGGTCGATCAGGCGCAAGGAATAGGCGGCGGCGGCAAGCGCCACCAGCGGCAGCAACAGCAGCCGCCATTGCTGGCGCCGCCGCGCAACGTGCATCAGAAAGCCGCTATACGTCCCCGACCGCGTGATCGTGCGGTCCATGTCGTACATCGCGACACGATGCGCATAGTCGCGGACGGGATCGAGCGTCGGAACCTCCATACTCCCGCTATAACCGCGCGCCCACCGCCGGCCAAGAGCGCAGCCTGCCGCAAGCGCGGCCAATTCGCTTGCCGTGCCCTGGCAAATAATCCAATGTCGCCCGCGTCATGGCGGTTTGGGCGGACTTCGAAACGAACGATGGCGCTGACGGCGCAGAGGTCCACTTCTCGGGCCGGTTGACGCTCGCCCGGATGGGCGACCTGCCGCAGCGGCTCGACGAGCTTGGACCGATTTCGCTCCTCGATCTTTCAAATATTACCCGCATCGACACCGTGGGTGCTTGGATCGTGACGCGCACGATGCATCGCCACGGCGCGAAGGTCGTCGGCGCGAGCCAGGATGCGCAACGGCTGCTCGACGCGCTAGCGAACGACACCAGCGAGTATCGCATCCATGGCGACCGGCGCCCTGCGTGGGTGCGTATGCTCGAACAGCTCGGCACCGCAAGTGTGGCGATCTGGAACGAACTGCTTGGCATCATCGGCTTTTTCGGCGCGATGGTCGTCGCGCTGTTCAACCAGATCCGCGCCCGCCGCGCGATCCGCTGGAATGCGATCGTCACGCGGTTCCAGACCGTCGGCGTCGATGCGCTGCCCATCATCGGGCTGATGAGCTTCCTGATCGGCATCGTCATCGCGCAGCAGGGATCGGTGCAGCTCAAGCAATTCGGGCTCGAGGTGTTCACGATCAACCTCGTCGGCCGTGCCTCGATCCGCGAGCTAGGATTGCTGATGACCGCGATCATGGTCGCCGGCCGGTCGGGCTCGGCCTTCGCCGCGCAGATCGGGACGATGAAGCTGACCGAGGAAGTCGATGCGATGCGCACGATCGGCGTGTCGCCGATGGAGGCGATCGTCCTGCCGCGTGTCGCGGCGTCGACGATCACCATGCCGCTGCTCGGCTTTTATGCCAGCATCTGCGCGATCATCGGGGGCGGCATCTTCTGCTGGGTCGGGCTGGAAATCCCGCCGCTGACCTATGTCCAGCGCATCCGTGAAATCATCCCGATGACCGATTTCTGGATCATGCTGATCAAGGCACCGGTTTTCGGCATCCTGATCGGCGTCACCGGCTGTTACGAAGGGATGCAGGTGCGCCAGAATGCCGAGCAAGTCGGCAAGCGGACGACCTCGGCGGTTGTCGCCGCCATCTTCCTCGTCATCGTTCTCGACGCCTTTTTCGCAGTTTTCTTCACCTCGCTGGGCTGGAACTGATGGCCGAGCTTATCGAACCCGAAAAATTCGACATTGCGATCAAGGTGCGCGGCCTGTGCAACCAGTTCGGCGATGCCGTGATCCACGAAAACCTCGATCTCGACGTGCGGTCGGGCGAGATATTGGGAGTCGTCGGCGGATCGGGCACCGGCAAGTCGGTGCTGATGCGGTCGATCATCGGGCTGCAGATCCCGACCGCGGGCGAGGTCGAAGTCTATGGCAAGACGCTCGACACGATCGTCGACGAAGAGGAATCGCGCGACCTGCGTCGTCGCTGGGGCGTGATGTTCCAGGGCGGTGCGCTGTTCTCGACGCTCACCGTTGCGGAGAATATCCAGGTGCCGCTGCGCGAATTCTATCCGCGCATGGACTCAGAGCTGCTCGACGAAATCGCGGCCTACAAGGTCGCGATGGTCGGCCTTCCCAACGATGCCGGCCCCAAATATCCGGCCGAGCTGTCGGGCGGCATGGTCAAGCGGGCGGGGCTGGCGCGGGCGCTGGCGCTCGATCCGGCGCTGCTATTCCTCGACGAACCGACCGCGGGACTCGACCCGATCGGCGCCGCGAAGTTCGACGAGCTGATCCGCGAACTGGCCGACACGATGGGGCTGACCGTGTTCCTGATTACCCACGACCTTGATTCGCTCTACGCCACCTGCGACCGGGTCGCGGTGCTGGCGGAGAAAAAAGTGATCGCGGTCGGCACGATTCCGGAACTTCTTGCCACCGAGCATCCTTGGATACAGGAATATTTCAACGGACCGCGCGGACGCGCCGCCTCTGGCAGCAACGACGCGCTGACGCGGGCAGATAGGAAGAGCTGATGGAAACGCGGTCGAACAATGTTCTGGTCGGGGCCTTCGTCCTGCTGTTCACCGTTGCGCTCGCGCTGTTCGTGGTCTGGCTGGCGAACGACAGCGGCGGCAAGCGTCAGGAATATGATATATTTTTCAAACAGTCGGTCGACGGATTGAACAAGGGCGCGCAGGTGCAATTCTCCGGCGTCCCCGTCGGCCAGGTGCGGCAGATCGCGCTGTGGCCCGACGATCCGCAATTCGTCCGCGTCCGTATCGAAGTCGACGAGCATGTGCCGGTGCTGCAGGGGACGACCGCGGCGCTGGAAGGCGTCGGCTTCACCGGCGTATCGCAAATCTCGCTCGACGGCGCGGTCAAGGGCGCACCGCCGATCGCCGACAAGGGCCCCGCCGGCAAACCGGTCATTCCGACGCGCGTCGGCGGGCTCGGTGAACTGCTCAACACCGCGCCGCAGCTTCTCCAGCGCCTGTCGACGCTGACCGAGCGGCTGGCCGAACTGGCCGACGACAAGAATCAGGCGAGCTTCGCCGCAATCCTGAAGAATGTCGAGCAATCGACGGCGATCCTCGCGCGCAACGGACCGGCGATCGAAGCCGCGCTCGCCGACACGCGCGTCGCGATCCAGCAGACAGGGACCGCGGCCGAACAGATCGGCAATCTAGCCGCCGCGACGCAAGGCACGATCGACCGCAATGTCGATCCTGCGATGCGCAACCTGCGCGACACGCTCGCCTCCGCCAACAAGTCGATGCAGACGCTCGAGTCGGCGATTTCGGACGCCCGGCCCGGCCTCAAGACCTTCAGCGAAACGACGATTCCCGAAGCGAATGCGCTGATCCGCGACCTGCGCCGCACCTCCTCCTCGCTTTCGAGCCTGACCGACAAGCTCGATCAGCAAGGCGCGGGCGCGGTGCTCGGCGGCAGCAAGCTGCCCGATTACAAGAAATGAGGATGACGACCGCCATGCCCCACCCGCTTCGCCGTCTTCGTACCCCCGCGCTGCTCGCGCTGGGCGCGCTGTCGCTCTCGGCCTGTGTCAGCTTCGGCGGCAAGGCGCCGCCCTTTCTGCTCACGCTCGATTCCGATGTCGCCCCGGTCGTCGGGGAGGCGCGCTCGGCGGGCGAAGCGCAGACGCTGACGATCCTGATCCCGAATGCGCCGCAAAAGCTGCGCACCACGCGCATCCCGGTGCAGCAGGACGATGCGAGCGTCGCCTATGTCAAGGACGCCCAGTGGATCGAGGCGCCGCAGCGCCTGTTCCAGCGGCTCCTGTCGGAAACCGTCGCGGCAAAAACCCCGCTGGTTGTGCTCGACGAAGGTCAGTATCTGACCGCACCGGGCGAACAGCTTGCCAGCCAGCTGCTCGAATTCGGCGTCGATGCGCGCACCAATGAAGCGGTCGTCTCGCTCCAGGCGATGCGCGTCGCGGCGGGCGGCAAGACGGTGACGCAGCGCCGCTTCGAGGTGCGCGAACCGATCGGCGGCAAGATCGAGGCAAAGCCGGTCGGCGAGGCGCTGACCCGCGCCGCCAACAAGGTCGCTGCCGACGTCGCCGCCTGGCTCGCCGGCTGACGCGCGCCGCGCCGGCTCGCGGCCGCTCCGCTCTTGCGCTTTGCGCGCCTGCCCCTTAGGGGCGAGCCGCGGCCGCGATAGCCGCCCCTTTCGCGCATCGCCTCTTTCGGGTTTCCGGCGTGCGCCTCCCGCACGAGCCCGCCTGACGAAAGGACTCGCGCATGGGATGGTTCATCCTGGCAATCGCCGTTTTCACCGAAATTTGCTGGGCACTCAGCCTGAAATGGGCCGCAACGCTGGGCACGTGGCAGGCCTCGACGGTGCCGATCGCGCTCAGCTTCCTCAACATGGCGCTGCTCGCCTTTGCGATGCGCGAGATTTCAGCCGGCACCGCCTATGCAATCTGGACCGGCCTCGGCGCGGTTGGCGTCATCATCGGCGGTATCGTCCTGTTCGGCGAAAAAATCGGCACCGTGCAGATCGGCTTCATGGCGCTGATCGTGATCGGCGTCGTCGGCACCAAGCTGTCGGCGCCGGCCTGATCGCTCAGCCCAGCAAGCTCTTCGACGCCTGTTCGGTCGTGTCGCGCGACAGGCCGGGCTGGGCGAGGATGCGTTCCAGTTCGGCGCGCATCATCGCGGCCCGCGCCTCGTCGAAGCGCTTCCACCGCCCGAGCGGCGGGATCATTCGCGCCGCGGTCTGCGGATTGCGCGGATCGAGCGCGATGACAAGGTCGGCGATCAGCCGATAGCCCGCGCCATCGGCCTGATGAAACGCCGCCTGATTGCCCGTGAACGCCCCATAAAGCGATCGCACCCGGTTCGGATTGGACAGGGTGAAGTCGGGATGCTCCGCCAGCTGGTGCACCGCCTCCACCGTGTCGGGCCGCATCGACCAGGCCTGCACCTGAAACCACTTGTCGAGCACGAGCGGATTGTCGCGGTAGCGCTGGTAGAAGATGTCGAGCGCATGGGCGCGCTCGTCGCTGTCGCCATGCGCCAGCGTCGCCAGCGCCGCCTGGCGCTCGGTCATGCCGTCGGCATCCGAAAACACCCCGAAGACGAGCGCCGGGATATCGGCGATCCCCGTCGCGGCAAGATAGGCGAGCGCGACGCCGCGCAGGCGCCGTTCGCCCTTGGCGTGCGGTGACAGGTCGGTCGCCGGCGGCGCCTTACCCGCAAGTATCGCGCGCCATTCGTCCTCGAGCGCGCGGCCGATCGCGGCCTGCAACGCCAGCCGTTCGCGGCGGATCGCGTCGGGATCGACGGTGAGCATCTGGTCACCGATGAAAGCCTCGCTCGGCAGCAGCACCGCCTCGGCAACGAAGGCTGGATCGTCGCCGCGCCCGCGCAGCGTCTGCGTCACCGCATCGATTACCGCCGGATGATGGGCGGCATTCCCCGCCGCCGCCGCGACCAGCGTGTCGAGCATGAGCTGCTGCAACGCTTCGTAGCGCGCGAAGGGGTCGTCATCATGCGCCGCAAGCCAGGCCAGCTCGCCCGGTGCGCGTTCGAAATCGACGATGACCGGCGCCGAAAAGCCGCGATTGATCGACAAGGCAGGCCGCGCGCCGAAGGCGCCGAGCGCGATCCGCTGCGTCGCGCCGGTGAGCGTCACCAATGTGTCGGGCAGCGATGCCCCCCCGCTCCGGTCGAAGGCCGCAATGCGCAGCGGCATCATCATCGGCAATTTTTCGGGCTGGCCGGGGGTCGGCGGCACGGTTTGCACCACATCGAGCGCCCACTGTCCCTGATCCTCTGAAAGCGTCAGCGTGAGCCGCGGCGTCCCCGCCTGCTCGTACCAGCGGCGGAACTGGGTCAGGTCGATCGCCCCGCCCTCCTCCATCGCGCGCACGAAATCCTCGCACGTTGCGGCCTCGCCATCGTGGCGGTCGAAATAGAGGTCGGTGCCGGCGCGGAAGCGCTGCGGACCGAGCAGGGTCGCCATCATCCGGATGATCTCTGCACCCTTGTTATAGACGGTCGCCGTGTAGAAGTTGCTGATCTCCTGATAGCTGTCGGGCCGGATCGGGTGCGCAAGCGGCCCCGCATCCTCCGGAAACTGTGCGGCGCGGAGCAGGCGGACATCCTCGATCCGCTTGACCGGTGCAGAACCCATATCGGCCGAAAAACTCTGGTCGCGATAGACGGTGAAGCCTTCTTTCAGGCTGAGCTGGAACCAGTCGCGACAGGTGACGCGATTGCCCGACCAATTGTGAAAATATTCGTGCGCGACCACCCCCTGCACCCCGTCATAGTCGAGGTCGGTCGCGGTATCGGGATCGGCCAGGATATAACGCGTGTTGAAGATGTTGAGGCCCTTGTTCTCCATCGCCCCCATGTTGAAATCGCTGACCGCGACGATGTTGAACAGGTCGAGGTCATATTCGCGGCCATAGACGCGCTCGTCCCACGCCATGCTGTCCTTGAGCGCCTGCATCGCGTGGCCGGTGCGGCCCTCGTCGCCCGCGCGCACCCAGATGCCCAGTTCGACCTTGCGCCCCGACATGGTGGTAAAGCTGTCGCGGTTGACGACAAGGTCGCCCGCGACGAGGGCGAAGAGATAAGAAGGTTTCGGCCAGGGATCTTCCCACAGTGCCCAATGGCTACCGTCGTCACCCTCGCCCTTTGCAATGCAATTGCCGTTCGACAGCAGGATCGGAAAGGCCGTCTTGTCGCCCGTCATCCGCACTTTGTAGCGGCTGAGGACGTCGGGCCGGTCGGGATGGAAGGTGATGCGCCGGAACCCCTCGGCCTCGCACTGGGTGCAGAGCATGCCGTTTGAGGCATAGAGGCCCATGAGCTGGGTATTGGCGGCGGGATCGATCGCCGTATCGACCTCGACGACGGCGTGGGTACGATCGCCGAGATCGACGATCAGGTCGGCCCCCTCCATGTGCCAATCGTTCCAGCTTTCGCCATCGACGCACACCGCGAGCGGAGTCAGACCGTCGCCGCGCAGCGTCAGCGGTGTTGGCGCGTCGGCATGGCGCACGACCGACAGCGCAGCACCGACGCGCGTCGTGTCGAGGCCGAGCGCGAAATCGAGCGCGATGTCGGGCACCTGCCATTCGGGCGGGCGATAATCGCTGCGGTGGATGGTGACGGGCGGAACGGGGGAGGAAGAAGCGTCGGTCATAACGGGGGTCTAGGCTTGCGCCGCGCGCCGCGCAATAAGGGCGGCGATGGGACATATGCTGATTTTCGGAATGGGCTATGCGGCGGGCCATATCGCCGACCGGTTGCGCGCGCGCGGGTGGGAGGTGAGCGGGACGACGCGCGACGGACGCGGCGACAGCATCGCCTTCGCCGACGAGGCCGCGGTGCTGGGCGCGCTGCGATCGGCGACGCATATCCTGTCGTCGGTGCCCCCGGCGGACGGCACCGACCCGGTGCTCGCCCGCTATGGCGAGGCGGTGGCGCTCGCGCCGGCGGCCTGGACCGGATATCTTTCCTCGACAGGCGTTTATGGCGACGCCGGCGGCGCGTGGGTCGACGAAAGCACTCCGGTGAAGGGCCGCCGTCCCGACCGCAACGCCGCCGATGCGGCGTGGGCCGCGCTGCGCGGCGACATGTGCGTCTTTCGGCTGCCGGGCATCTATGGTCCCGGCCGCAGCATCCTCGATCGTATCCGCGAAGGCCGCGCGCACCGGATCGATTTGCCCGGCCAGGTTTTCAGCCGCGTCCATGTCGACGATATCGCGGACGGCGTGATCGCCTCCTTCCGCGGTCCGGCGGGCGTCTACAATCTTGCCGACGAGGCGCCGTGCCACCAGAACCGTCTCGTCGAATGGGGCTGCGCGCTACTGGGGGCGCCGCTGCCGCCGCTGCAATCGCTCGACGCCGCCGGCCTGTCGCCCGCGGCGCGCGCCTTTTATGCCGAGAATCGCCGCGTTGCGAACGGCAAGGCGAAACGACTGCTGGGGTGGTTTCCGCGCTACCCGAGTTTTCGCGAGGGACTGGCGGCCTGCCTTTAAGCCAGCGGCCCCACCCTTCGCGGGGTGACGGTCAAATCCAGATATCGATGGCGTGGATCAAAACGCCCACCAGTCCGCCGACCAGCGTGCCGTTGATGCGGATATATTGCAGATCGTCGCCGACTGCATTTTCGAGCCGGTCGGTGATCGTTTTTGCATCCCAGCCGCGGATCGTGTCCGACACCAGCTTCAGCGCGGTCTCGCCATAGCTGTCGACCGCGCCGACGACGGCGCGGCGGGCGTAGCGGTTGAGCGTGCGTTTGATCGCCTGGTCCTCGCCCAGCATCGCGCCGAACTGCGTCACCAGCTCGCCGATGCGGCCCGCGAGCATCGTCTCTGGATCGCGCGCCGCGCGCAGCAAGGCGCCCCGCCCCTGTTCCCACAATCCGTCGAGCCAGCGCTTGACCGCCGGGTTGTCGAGCAGTTCGTCGCGCACCCGCGCAACCTTTTCCTGCATTTCCGGGTCATGCTGCAGATCGAGCGCCAGCTTTGCGAGCCCCTCTTCGACGCGGATGCGGATCGGATGGGTTTCGTCGACCGCCATTTCGCTGAGCAGCTTCGACAGGCCGGCGACGATGCGGTTCGAAATGCTCTCGTCGAGGCCGGTGAAGCGGACGATGGCCCCCGAATTGTCGTGGACCATCTGGTGGATCAGATGCTCGTTGAGGTCGAGCGTCTTCGACCCCCATTTGACCATGGCATCGAGCAACGGTTGATGCCGCCCCTCGGCCAGCGCCGCCTGCAGCGCCTGCCCGAGCAGCGGCGCGACGTCGAGTTCGCGCAGCCGGTCCGCGATTGCCGATTTGACCATGCCGCCGAGCCGCTGCTGATCGAGCGCGCCGAGCCCGTCGGCGATAATTCGCGACGCGCCGAGCCTCAGCCGCCCGCCACCCTCGGCAGGCTGCGAGAGGAATTTGCCGACCGCGCCCGCCACGTCGACCGTCTGCATCTTGCGCGCGATCAGGCGCGGCAACAGGAAATTGGTGAGCAGAAAGCGCGCCAGCGTGTCGCCGATGCGATTCTTGTTACGCGGCACGATCGCCGTGTGCGGGATCGGCAGCCCCATCGGGTGACGGAACAGCGCGGTCACGGCAAACCAGTCGGCCAGCCCGCCGACCATCGCCGCTTCGGCAAAGGCGCGGACGAAGCCGACCGCTGGATGCACATCCTGATAATATTTTGCGGTCACGAAGACCGCGGCCATGAAGAGCAGCAGTCCGGTTGCCACAATGCGGACGTTGATGCCGCCGGTCGGAACGGCGACGCCCACTCCGGCGGGGTGGGCGCGCCTGCTTTCGGTCGGGGGCGATACGCTGGTCATGCCGTTCAAATGGGGCAGCCCGCCAAAGGTTGCAACCGGCGGACCGCGCGCGCGGTCACCGGTCGCGTCCGGTTACTCGGCCGGCTGCGGCGCGGCATCGCCGTGCGGCCGCGTATCGTCGCCCTTCTTGTAGGTGAGCAGATTGCTCGAGAAGAAGCGGCCGAGGCGCTTTTCGATGCTGTCGGCCAGGCTGAAGCCTGCGGGCACGATCAGCAGCGTCAGCATCGTCGACAGGATCAGGCCGCCGATGACGACCACGCCCATCGGCGCGCGCCATGCACCGTCACCCGACAGCGACAGCGCCGTCGGCACCATGCCCGCGACCATCGCGACGGTCGTCATGATGATCGGCTGCGCGCGCTTGCGCCCTGCATCGACAAGGGCCTCGACCTTGCCGATCCCCTTGTCCATTTCCTCGATCGCGAAATCGACGAGCAGGATCGAGTTTTTGGCGACGATCCCCAGCAGCATCAGCAGGCCGATATAGACGGGCATCGAGATCGGCATCCCGGTCACGAGCAGGCCGAGCAACCCGCCAAGCGGTGCCAGCAGCAGCGACGACATGTTGACCAGCGGCGACAGGAAGCGGCGATAGAGCAGCACGAGCGTCGAAAACACGAGCATCAGGCCCGACACGACCGCGATCAGGAAGTTCTTGATCAGCTCGGCCTGCCACTTCTGGTCGCCCTGAATGACCTTGCGAATACCCTGCGGCATGTTCTTGACCGCGGGCAGCGCATCGATCTTTTCCTGCGCATTGCCCGTGACAAGGCCCGGCGCAAGGTCGGCCCCGATGACGATACGCCGCGTCTGATTGTAGCGACGCAATTCGGTCGGACCGGCGCCGAAGCCGATTTCTGCAACCGATTTCAGCGGCACAGTCGTCCCGCGCGAGGTCGGCACCGGCAGATTTTCGATCGTCGCGAGGCTGCGGCGCGAATCTTCGGACAGCAGCACGCGGATCGGTATCTGGCGATCGGACAGCGAGAATTTCGCCGCATTCTGATCGATATCGCCCAGCGTCGCGATGCGGATCGTCTGGCTGAGCGCCGCGGTGGTAACCCCGAGCTCGGCGGCCAGATCCATGCGCGGATTGACGATGATCTCGGGCCGCGGAATGTCGCCCTCGATCCGCGGCGCGCGCAGTTCCTTGAGCTTGCTCATTTCGTCGACGATCTTGAGCGCGTGCTTTTCCAGTGCGACCGGATCGTCGCCGCCGATCACCATCGTAATGTCGCGGCCCGAAAAGCCGCCCGACTGGCTCTGGAACGACACGCGCGCATCGGGAATCGCCGTCAGCTTCGGCTGCAGGCTACGTTCCCATTCGACGCTGCTGACGTCGCGGTCCTTCTTGAGCGTCAGGAAGGCATTGCCGCCGCCGACATTGACGTCGAAAAAGGCAGTATCGACGGCGGGGCTTGCGCTGAGGATCGACGAAACCTGGTTCGCGATATGCTCGCTCTGCGCCAGCGTCGAGCCCGGCGGCAGTTCATACTTGATCTGGCTGTAATCGCTGTTGATCGTCGGCTGGAACTGCTGCGGCAGCGTGGCGAACAGGACGATGCTCAGCACGAAGGCCGCGGCGCCGATACCGACGATCCACACGCGGTGGTCGAACAGCCGTGCCCAGGCGCGCTGCAGCATGAACTTGGCCCAGCCGGTAAAGGCCCATTGGCGCATCCCGACAAACCAGGCGAGCGCGCCGAGCAAGATCGCAAGCAAGCTGGTCGCAAGGAACACGATCACCGTCAGCGCCGGCGTGCGCAGCAGGAAATAGAGCGCGGTATTCGGCGCATCCTGTCCAACCGGCACCGGCTGGAAATAGGCGTAGGCCGAATAGAGGATGAAGAGGCCCGACAGGACCAGGGGAACGGCAAGGAAGGCGAGCCGGGTCGGCACCGCTTCGTAGCGGGCGCGCACTGCGTGATGCTTGCCATTGTCGAGCGTCCAGCGCAGCACGCGCTCGTAACGATCGATCCACGGCCCTTCGGCGTGCGCCTGTTCGCCGTGCGCGGCCAGGAAATAGGCCGCGATCATCGGCGTTATCATTCGCGCGACGGCAAGGCTCATCAGCACCGCGAACACCACGGTCATCCCGAACTGGATGAAGAACTGGCCCGAGATGCCGGGCATCAGCGCAACGGGCAGGAAGACCGCGACGATCGACATCGTCGTCGCCACAACCGCGAGCCCGATTTCGTCGGCGGCGTCGATCGAAGCCTGATAGGCCGTCTTGCCCATACGCATATGTCGGACGATATTTTCGATCTCGACGATCGCGTCGTCGACCAGCACCCCGGCGACAAGGCTGAGCGCCAGCAGCGACAGGCTGTTGAGCGAAAAGCCCATCAGATCCATGAACCAGAAAGTCGGAATGGCCGACAGCGGGATCGCCATCGCGCTGATCATCGTCGCGCGCCAGTCGCGCAGGAACAGGAAGACGACGACGACGGCGAGCACCGCGCCTTCGATCATCGCGGCCATCGAGCTGCGATATTGTTCCTTCGTATATTCGGTGCGGGTGAAGAGGATCTTGAACTTCACCTTGGGGTTGTTCTTCTCGATCTCCGCCAGCTTTTTCATCGCCTCGTCATGGACGCTGACGTCGGACGAGCCCTTCGCCTTTTCGATCGAGAAGGACAGCACCTGACGACCGTTAATCTTGGCCAGATTGCGCTGTTCGGCATAGCCGTCGGTCACCTTGGCCACGTCGGAAAGCTGGATCGTCCGGCCGTTGCCGATCGAAATGCGCGTTTCGCCGAGCTGGAACGCATTCTGCGCGTTGCCGAGGACGCGGACCGCCTGTTCCGACCCGGCAATTTCGGTGCGCCCGCCCGCGGCGTTCAAATTGACCTGACGGAGCTGCTGGTTCACTTGGCTCGCGGTCAGGCCATAGCTCTGCATCCGGGCCGGATCGAGGATAACGCGGATTTCGCGGTCGACCCCGCCCGAACGGCGCACCTGGCTCATGCCCGGGACCGACAGCAGCTCTTTAGCCACGGTATTGTCGACGAACCACGACAATTGCTCGAGCGTCATGTCGGTCGCCTCGACCGAGAAATAGGTGATCGGGCCGCCGGCGATATCGACGCGTACCACCTGCGGCTCGAGAATCCCGTCGGGCAGATTGCTGCGAATCTGCGAAATCGCCTGATTGACGTCGTTATAGGCGCGGTCGATCGGTGTCCCGATCGCAAATTGCACCATCGTACGGCTACTCCCCTCGCTGACATAGGAGGAGAGTTCATCGACGCCGCTGACGCTGCGCACCGCGGCCTCGACGCGCTGCGTCACCTGCGTTTCGAGTTCCGCTGGCGCAGCGCCCGGCTGCGCGACGATGACCTGCACCGCCGGGAATTCGATGTCGGGGTTATCGTTTACGTCCATCCGGTTGAAGCTGACGATCCCCGCCAGCAACAGCAGCGCGAACAGGACGATCGGCGGCACCGGATTGCGGATACACCAGGCGGAGATGTTGCGAAAGCTCATGATTCAAACGCCCTTGTGCGCAGTCGGTCGGGGGGAGAAGCTTATTGCGACGGCTTCTGGATCGTCGGCTTCACCTTGTCGCCGACGTTCAGGAAGGCGCCCGCGAGCACGACGACCTTTTCATTGCCGGTCAGGCCCGACGCGATCGACACGCCGCCATCGGTTACGGTCCCGACCTTGACGGGGCGCCGTTCGATCTTGTCGTCCTTGCCGACGATCAGGACATAATTGCCCTCGGGACCGCTCTGTACCGCACTTTCGGGAAGCAGCGGCGCTTCGGTGGAGCCAGAGACGAGACGCGCGTCGGCGAAACCGCCGGGGCGCAGCGCATCGCTGTAGGGAACCGCGATGCGAACCATGCCCTGCCGCGTGTCGGGATTGACGACCGGCGACACCTGCCACACCTGTCCGGCAATCTGCAGATTGGTGCCGACCGGGGTCACGGTCGCGCGCGTTCCGGCACGGACACGCTGGAGATCGCTCTCGGCAAGCTGCGCGAGCATTTCCATCTCTCCGCCCTTGGCCATGCGGAATAGCACGCCGCTGCCGGCGCCGACGACCTGACCCGGTTCGACCTGACGCGTAAGCACCAGACCCGCCGCAGGCGCGACGATGTTCAGACGGCCGTTGCGCGCAACGGCTTCCTTATACTGTGCCTCGGCAACGCGAACCCGCGCGTTCGCGGAGTCGCGCGTTGCGCGCTTGCGGTCGAGATCCGCCTTGGAGATGAAGCCGCGGCTGACCAGCGCCTCGGCGCGATCGAGCTCGGATTGCGCCAGATCGGCGTCCGCCCTGGCGACGCGGATCGATGCGGAAAGGCTTGCGGCCTGCTGCGCCTGCACCGAGCGGTCGATCACCGCGAGCGTCTGGCCCGCACCGACCCATTGACCGGGTTCGACCAGGACCCTGACAACCTGGCCGCCCTCGCCCGCGACGCCGACCGGCATCTCGCGCCGCGCCGCGATGGTACCGTTGGCGGCGATCACCGCCTGAACCGACTGGCGGCCCGGGATCATTACCGTCACGGTCGGCGTGCTGGCGCCCGCAGCGGCGCCCGCCGCGCCGCCCGAGGCCGCGCCGTCGCCGGCCTTGCCCGAACCGAACGCAAACCAGGCGACGGCAAGCACGATCGCGGTCAACACCAGCGCGACGATCAGGATCGTGCGCTTGCGGCGATTGTCCGCCTCTTCGTAAAAGCTTTGGGTCGAACCCGCCAGGCTATCCATCGAATCCACTTTCCGCTCGTAGTTCACATCGAACTCCCCATCCCTCCGCGCCGGCATGTGCCGCAGCCGTCCGTGACGGCCGCCCCTCTCTTCCGAACGGCAGGACAAATATGTCGAAGGTGTATTACCCTATTACATCACCACTTACAAGAGGCGATTGAGCCCGTGCACACCCCGCGCACAGCCGCGCGCGACTAGACGAAATCATCTGTCTTTTCCAGCGTTTATGCCCATGAAAAAGGGCGGCCTGCTACCGCAGACCGCCCTTTTTTCGAACCTTCGCTCCGCTTTGGAGCTATGTCGGCTTCAGCGCGTCAGCGCACCCTGCCGCGCCGGACCAGATTGACGATGGCAAGCAGGATCACGGCGCCCAGAAAGGCCGTAAGCAACGTCTTCGGATCGAAAGCGTCGCCGCGCAAATGGCCGCCGCCGATCAGACCGCCCAGCAGAAACCGCCCCAGAATCGAGCCGATGCAGCCGACGATGATATTCAGGAAAATGCCTTGTTGTGCGTCGGTGCGCATCACGATGCTGGCAAGCCAGCCGATGATGCCGCCCACGACGATAGCGATGATGAAATCGATCATGACATTGACCCCCTACGATCATTGTTGCCCGCCTGCCTGCGGGTATGTGCTTGATAACGCGAACGGCCCCGATTGCCTAACAAATTGGCGGCGGCCCGAAGGACGCCGCCATAGCGATCAGCGGACGCTGCCGCGGCGCACCAGATTCACGATCGCCAGCAGGATGATCGCACCCAGCAGCGACACGAGGAAGCTGTACAGCGTAATCGCGTTGTTGATCGAACCGCCGCCGATCAGCAGACCGCCAATGAAGGCGCCGATGATGCCTACAACGATATTGAGCAGGATGCCCTGCTGCGCGTCGGTGCGCATGACGATGCTGGCGAGCCAGCCGACCACACCGCCGACAACGAGCCAGATGATAATGCCGATCATGTTGCAATCTCCTCCTTGGACACAGTCGAACATCAATGCGGCACCCGTTCCGACGCTCGGCCGGTCGCGGTGCGACATCGCTTCAACGATGCGATCATAATGTCGGTGGAGGGCGAAAAGTTCCCGGCCGCTTCCCCGAAAGGTCACGGCCGGGACAGTGGGATCAGTTCCGGTCGGGGAACTGCTCCGGGTCGCAGGACGGGATTTAGGGGGATTGGTGCGCCGCGGTTGTGACAGACATCACAGGCGCGAAAAAAAGTGCCGAAGGCAGGCAGCGGCGGCGAAATGCGCACCGCGCAAACGAAATGGGGGCCGACATCGCTGCCAACCCCCACTATCCGGTTTCGATCGTCGCGCGTCCGTTCCGCTTCATCCCGAGCCGCTGGCCTGACGACCAGCAGCCCGCCAAACGATGCGTCGCGGCGCGCGCCGGCTCGATCCGGCGATGGTTCGGTCGGCCCCCTTTCGGGGGCCGGCCTCACCCGGAAAGCCCTTCGTCATCCGGTCTGCGCGTCCGCCGAAGCGGTCGCCGTCCAAGCGACGGTCTGCTTTCCCGTACCCGATCGGGTTCGCCTCAACTCGTGGGAATCGCGGCGTTCCGTGATCGAGCTATCGGTCAATTTCCTCGTCAACCGGCCCGTTCTCTTCTGGCTAGTCTTGCAACCACCCTTCGTGTCCCGGCGGTCCAACGTCTCTGTCGTCCGATGATTTGAAGCTGACATGAAGGCCGCGGAGCGCCAAATAAAAAACGCGCTTTCACGCGCAGCACACTCCGCCTTCTGTGGATAAGTCCGGCATTAGCAACAAGCGGATTCGGTGCAGCATCTTTGTAACAGCGCTGCAGCATTTTCGGATTCGCCCAGAGGCGGTTTGACCGACGACTCGCCGATCCGACTCGCCCCGCGCGACGACGACTCGCGACTCAGCGGGCGCCCAGATCGCCCTTGCCGACGGTTCCCGACGCCATTTCGAGCATCCGGTCGAGGCTCTTGCGCGCGGCAAGGCGCAGGTCCTCGTCGAGTTCGATCTGCGGCTTCAGGTCGCGCAGCGCGATGTAGAGCTTTTCCATCGTGTTGAGCGCCATATAGGGGCAGATGTTACAGTTGCAGTTGCCGTCCGCGCCCGGCGCACCGATGAAATTCTTCTCGGGCAGCGCGAGCTGCATCTGGTGGATGATATGCGGTTCGGTCGCGACGATCAGCGTATCGCCGTCGAAGGTCTTGGCGAATTGCAGGATGCCGCTGGTCGATCCGACATAATCGGCATGATCGACGATATAGGGCGGGCATTCGGGGTGCGCCGCGACCGGCGCGTCCGGATGCTGCGCCTTCAGCTTCAGCAGCTCGGTTTCGCTGAAGGCTTCGTGGACGATGCACACGCCGGGCCAGAGCAGCATGTCGCGCCCGAACTTGCGGTTCAGATAGCCGCCGAGGTGGCGGTCGGGACCGAAGATGATCTTCTGTTCGGGCGGTATCTGGCTGATGATCGTCTCGGCGCTCGATGAGGTCACGATTACGTCGCTGAGCGCCTTCACCGCCGCTGAGCAGTTGATGTAGGTCAGCGCGATATGGTCGGGATGGGCGGCGCGGAACCGCGCGAATTGTTCGGGCGGGCAGCTGTCCTCCAGGCTGCACCCGGCGTCGAGATCGGGCAGGATCACGATCTTTTCGGGGCTGAGAATTTTCGCGGTCTCGGCCATGAACTTGACGCCGCAAAAGGCGATGACATCGGCATCGGTCTCGGCCGCCTTGCGCGAAAGCTCGAGCGAATCGCCGACGAAATCGGCAAGATCCTGAATTTCCGGCTTCTGGTAATAATGCGCCAGAATCACCGCATTACGCTCCTTGCGCAAACGATCGATCTCGGCGCGCAGGTCGAGGCCGGAGAGATTTTCGCGGACGGGAGCAGTCATGGCGGTTCCTTGTCGGTGCTTGTCGGGCGCTCCCTACACCGCCGTCAGCGCGAGGGCAAACGCGCTCGCCGCGGCATATGTCGGCGGCGGCTGGTCAGCCGCCGCCAAGGCGCCGCGCAAGCTCCTCGACCGGCGGTGCCAATGCGAGCGAGTAGACCGCAATGCGGGTTACCACGACCGCGAGCGCGACCCGGATCGTCGCCGGGTGCACGCGCCCGATCGTGCGACGGTCATGGAGCGCGATCAGGCCGACGACCGCGAGTTCGACGAGACCGATCGGAATGTCGGACCAGCCGATCATCAGCGGTAGCGGCAAGACGCGCCCAAGCGCCGGTTCAAGGACGATGATCGTCGCCCCCAGCATCAGGCGCCGGTGCCAGTCGGTGGCACGGCGGCGGCGGATCGCAGCATAGACAAGCAACCCGAAAGCGATCGCTTCGATTGCCGTCAGCGCGAGAAAATAGGGTGCGGTGAAAAAAGGCGGCTGGCGGTGCAGGATCACCGCGGCAAAGCCGGTGAAGATGCCAAGCCCGACAATGATCGTCGCCAGCGCGGCGCCGGTCCAGCCAAGTTGGCGGTGCAGCGTCCGGTTGCCCGCCGCCGCCAAGCGAGGCTGGACGACGAGAAGCCCGAGCCAGCCGAACATCGCCAGTGCGTGCAGATGCACCCAAATCGGTGCGGCTACCGGATCGGCCAGCCCGCGAAATGCGAACTGGGCGAATGCGACGAAGATGAAAAGCGCGAGGCCGATTGCCATACGCTGCCAGAAACGCTCGCCGGCGAGCGCGCGATTTGCGGTCGTTGCCATGCCATACCCCCCCTCAGGCCGGACAGGCGGCGGAAGCTAGCGTGAAGCCCGCGCGGACGAAAGCCGAAATTTCGGTGAGGCTCAGCGCCCGAAGCGCGCCGTGACCTTGGCGTCGATCCCCGCGGCTTTGAGGGGCATCGCAAAGCTTTGTTCGATCGCCGTCCGGGCAGCATTTTCGGCGAGCCGCATCGGCGTGTCGCCGCGCGCCTGCCTGATCAATTCGGCCTGCCCCGCCTTGCGATTCGCGGCATCAAGCGCCCGTTCGGCATCGGTCAGCGTCAGAAGGATCAGCCCGTCGCGATATTCGCTGATCGCATCGATGTCGATTTCCGGCCCCGCGAGGCGCAGCGGCGACAAGGTCACGGTCAACGCGTTGGTCGCCGCATCCCAGTCGAGATCGGCGGGCTTCAGCTTGGCAAGATCGACCTCGTACCGCACCGTCCCCGGCATGATCAGCGTCTTCTTGGCCTCCAGCCCCAGCCGGTTCTGCGTCGAGGTCACGACCGCGACATAGCGGGCGGTGAAGGGCACGAGGACATTCTGCTCCTGAAGCCCCTGCAGGCTCGCCGCGACCACGGTTTGCGGATCATAGCTCTTCTGCCACCCGTCCCACGCGCGCCATCCCAGAAAGATGGCGAGCGCCAGCAGCGCGACGATCAGGACGCGGAACGACCCCCTGGTCATGCCACCAGACGCCAGCAGTCCGCGTCGCGCGCCACCCGGCCGCGGCTTTCGAGATCGAGAAGATGGGCGAGCACCGATCGGCCCGCGGCGCCGGTCAGGCGGGGGTCGAGCCCCTTGTACATATGCTTCACCATATCAGGAACGACGCGCGGCCCCTTTTCGAGTTCCCGCAATATCTGGCGTTCGCGCTGCCTGCGATGGCCCAGCATGCCGCGGACGAGCTGTTTGGGCTTTGCGACCGCGGGGCCGTGCGCCGGATAATAGACGCGGTCGTCGCGGTCATAGAGCTTGGCAAGGCTCGCCATATAGGCGGCCATGTCGCCGTCGGGCGGGCTGACGACGCTCGTCGACCAGGCCATGACATGGTCGCCGGTGAACAGCGCGCCGCTTTCGACGAGCGCATAGCATAAATGGTTCGACGTATGGCCCGGTGTCGCCACCGCCTCGATCGTCCAGCCATCACCCGCTATCCGCTCGCCGTCGGTCAGCACCCGGTCGGGCGCATAGTCGGGATCGAAGGCCGAATCGGCGCGCGGGCCATCGTCCGAAAGCGCGAGCGGTGCGCAGCCGATGATCGGCGCGCCCGTCGCCTCTTTCAGCGGCGTTGCCGCGGGGCTGTGGTCGCGGTGCGTGTGGGTGCAGAGGATCGCCGCCACACGCTGTCCTTCGACGGCGCGCAAAATCGCATCGACATGGCCCGCGCCATTCGCGTCGGGCGGATCGCCGATGCTCATCCCCGATCCCGTCGGGCCGGGGTCGATGATCGCAACATCGCGCCCGGCACCGACGATCCATGTCTGGGTGCCGGTGAAGGTATAGGGGGACGGATTGGGCGCGAGCACGCGGCGCACCAGCGGCTCATGCTGTTCGCAGTCGCCGGCGCGGATCGTGTCGGGCCAGGGTTTTTCTTCGCTCACCCCTCCCATGTGGCATCGCGCGGGCGAAAGGAAAAGCCCGCGCCCGCCGAAAGAAGGGCAAAAGGGGGGCGGAGAAAGGAAGCGGGGAAGAACCGCGCTCCCTTTCCCCGCCCCTGCCGCCGATCCCAACCGGGGAGCAAAGACCGGCGTCAAAGCTGATCCGGTTATTGGCCCTTTTCGGCCTCGGCTATGGCGCGATCCATGTCGGCGATCACCTTGGCGCGCATTTCGCCGGACATCGCGCTACGGCTGTCGGCGGCCAACCGGTCGCGCGCCTTTTTGAGCGCCGCGACCCGATCGGCCTTGCTCGCCCCGGCATCGCCGCACACCATCATCACCATGCGGTTGCGGCCGCCCTGTTCCTGTTCGTCGCTCGAAAACAGCCGAACCGATTTCGGCCCGTCCTTGCAGGTGGCCGTCGCCATCGCCTTGCCATCCTTCGAACGCCAGGCGCCTTCGCCCATCGGAGGCATCGGCGGGAGTGGCGGCATCGGCGGCATCGGTGCCAGCGCGGTGCGGAAGCGCTCGGTGCGCTTGGCTTCCAGCTTGTCCGCAATAGCCTCGGCGCGCGCGCCGCTGATGCCCTGTTCCTTCAGCGTCGCCAGAATGTCATCGCGCGACACATTCCCCGGCAAGTGAAGCTCGAACCGCCGTCCCTCTCCGGTACCGGGCGCCAGCGCGACACGCGCCGCCTTGCCGTCGCCATCGACGATCTGACGCACGACCACGCGGTTCACTTCGCGCCGTGTGCCGTCGGCCGAGGTCGTCACGGTTTCGCTCTCGCCATCGCCCTTGGTGGTGACGATCATGATATGGTGCGGACCGTCCGCAACCGGCTCAAGAGGTGCGGGAGGGGCCGGGGGCGCTTCGGGAGCGGCGGGCGCAGCCGGCGGCGCGGGCGGCGCGATCAGGCCGGCGTCCTGAACATGCGCAGTGGCGCTCCCGGCGGGGACGAGCGTTGCCGTCGCGCCGAGCACGGCCAGCGTCGCGCTGCCGACGAGAAGCTTTCCGGCAAGGCGCCGCTGCTTCGAAATTTCCTGCTGCGTCAACATGGTCAGCCTCTCCTGCAGATTATCGTGAACCGCCATCGGGGCGGCAAGTGACAGGCGCGCACCGACCGCCGCCTTGGCGATCGCGGCGGCATAATGGGCGGTGCGCACGCGGCGTTCGGCGGTATCGGCTATCGTCAGCACGCGCGCGTCGCACGCCGCCTCCTGGTCGAAACGAAACGCCCGGATCGCGCGCCACGCGAGCGGGTTGAACCATTGCGAGGCGAGCAGCAGCAGCGCGGCGCTGTTTGCCCACAGATCGCCGTGGCGATGGTGCGCAAGTTCATGATCGATCGCCAGCGCGCGCTCTTCGGCGGCGTAGCGGGCGAAAAAGTCGTGGGGTACCGCCACATATCGGCTGAAAAGGCCAAAGGCGACGGGACCGTCGACGGCGCCGCTCATGACGAGACGGATCGATCCGATCGGTTCGAGCGCGACCGCCTGCTCCAGCACCAGCCGCCGGAAACGCATATGGCGCACGATCGCCGTCGCAATCAGCAACAGCGCCCCCGCCATCCACAGGGTGAACAGCAGCGGCAGCGCGTCGGCCAGCCCCCAACTCGGCTGCGGCATCGCCGCCGGCGTCCCGATCGTCCGCGCCGCGTCGGCCGCCTCGATCAGCACCACATCGGCCGGGACGCTGGCCGCGGCCGACGCTGCCACCGGATCGGCCAAGGGCAATGGCGGCAGCACCAGCCGCAGCGCCGGCACGAGCCAGAGCGCATAGGTCAGGCGCGGACCGAACTGGCGCGCGAAAGGCTTGCGCACCAGCAGCACCGCGAAGACGAGCAGAGCGGTGGTGACGAGCGTGTCGCCCCATATCTGGAGGATGGTCGCGCCGCTCATGATTTGAGCTTCCGGAGCAGCGCCTCGATCTCGGCGATGTCGGTGTCGGTCAGGGCTTCGCGGTCGGCGAGATGCGCGATCAGCGGGCTGACGCGGCCGCCGAAGAGGCGGTCGACGAAACGCTGCGACTCGTCGCCCACCGCCGCGTCGCGATCGACCGCCGGACGGTAGAGATAACGCCGGCCGTCGGCCTCCGCCGCAACGGCGCCTTTCTGTACGAGCCGCGCGAGCAGCGTCTTGACCGTTGCCTGCGTCCAGCCATTCGCCCGGCCGACGCGCGCGGTCAGATCGGCCGCGGTCTGCGGGGCGTCGTCCCACAGTGCGGCCAGCACCTGCATTTCGGATTCGCTTGGTCGTTCCGCCACGGTGAACCCCTCTCTTCGGCTGCGACAATCTATGCGACTACAAATGTAGTCAATTGACTGAACGGTCGATGAACGGGATTTTTACGGCCGGTGTCGGGATTTTTGACAAGTCTGCGGCGCGGTAAGAAATCGCTAACCAGCGCAACCCGCCAAATTGCTTGCCGGCCCGAAAATGGCACGGCACTTGTATGGTAATAAGTGTTCCCGAGTGTTCCGCTCAATGGAGCGGTGGGGGGCATCGGTCTGGTCCCTGATGCCCCCTGCCCCCACCGGGACATCCCCACTTGCCCCCGACGCAGACGGGGGGCGGAGCGGCCTTCAGGCCCCGCCCCCCGGATGCATTTTCCGAATCGATTTCGCTGTCGTTACGGCTTCAGCCCGAAGCGCGCATAATCGCGCTCGGTCGACGGCGACAGCTGGCGCGCAATCGCGAGATCGGCCGCGGCGTCGGTGGCGCGGCCCAGCCGCTGATAGACAATCGCACGCAGGAAGCGACTCGATGCGAGCGACGGCACCTGCAGCAGCGCCGCGTCGAGATCGCGCAGCGCATCGTCGTTGCGGCCGAGACGCAGCCACACCAGCGCGCGGCTGTCCAGAATATGCGCCGTGCTGTCCGCCAGCTCCATCGCCGAGGTGCAGTCCTTGAGCGCGCTGTCGACCGCGACTTCGCGCGACGCCTTCACCCAGCAGCGTGCGTTGAGCAGGTCGGGCGATCCGGGCTTTGTCGCAACGAGCGCATCGAGTTCGCCGATCGCGGCCTTGGGATCGCCGAATTCGCCGACCATCGCCGCCTTGGCGAGCCGGAGGTCGCTTTTCGATTTGCCGCCGAGCGCGATGCGATCGTCGAACATCCGTGTCGCCGCGGCGACATCGCCCTTTTCCGCGGTCAGCATCGCGACGGCACCGATCGCGCCGAGCGACGAGGGGTCGAGCTTGCGCGCCTCTTCGGCATCGGCGAGCGCGCCCGCAATATTCCCCAACTCCTTGCGCACTCCCGACCGGGACAGATAGGCGTCCTCCGACGGCTGCAGCGCGATCTGGCGGGTCAGCGTCTGCTCGGCCCCCTTGTAATCGCCGATGCCGCGCTGGAACGACGCTTCGCTGATCAGCGCCGACACATTTTCCTCATCGGCCTTGGCGGCGTTGACCGCATAAATCGACCGCACTGCGTCGAGCTGCGACGTCGAGGGCGCCCCTTTCAGGTTCCAGCGCCGCCGCGCATCTTCGGGCGCAACCAGCCGCGGGGTCTGACTGATGACGGTGGCAACTCGGTCGCGCTCGGCCGCGACATCCGCGGGCGCGACATCCGCGCCGCTGCTCGCCAGCACCTCGTCAACGACGACGTAGCCGTCGGCCATCGTCACGCTGCGTTTGACATCGACGCCGGCGAGCCGCGCGTCGAGCGCGCCCTCGCCCTCGATCTTGTAGTCGCGGCCGCCGTCGGGCAGCCGGACGCGCAAACGATAATGCGCATAATCGGGCGCGCCCGTCGCAACGGGGATATTCGCCCAGGATGCGCGCGCGCGGTCGGGCGAAAATTCGATCAGATTGCCGACGCGCGACAGCCAGCGTTCGCTGCGATTATCCTCGCGCTCCCACCCCGATCCGAACACGCCGCGTGCCGTGATCGTCACGCTGCCGTCCGCGGCGTCGGGTTTGGCTTCCAGCTTGTCGAACTGCGCCTGCCCGACGAAATTCTGCAGCAGGCCGTTCAGCATTTCTTCCTGCTCCTTGGGACCGAGCTGCGCGGTCGACAGGGTAAGCAGGCTCGCGAGCTGGCCGCGCACGACCATGTCCACCTTGATGACCGACGGCAGGTCGATGCTGGTGCTTTCGTCGGCATCGAGCGCGAGGTCGATCGTCGGACGCGCCGGACTGCGCAGCGCGATCTTCTCGAGCTCCGCTCCTTCGGCGCGCACCGGCAGGACATAGCCGAAGGCCGGCGTATCGCGAATATCGGCGAGCCGCGTGCCGAGGCCCGTTCCGTCGAGCCATAGCGGCTCGCCGCCGATGGTCGCCTTGACGATGACATGGTTGAAGGCCAGCGCCGTGGGCAGGCGGCTCGCCACCGCATCGCCAAGCTGGGCGTGCGCAAGCATCGGTTCGGCATCAATGTCCATCGCGTGCAGCATCGCGAGCAACAGCAGCGTCTTCGCCTTGCAGTCGCCATAGCGGACGTCCCATGTCTTCGCGGGCGTCTGCGGCACATAATTGCCGCCGTCCATGCCCACCGCCAGATAGCGGACCTTGTCCTGCACGAGTTGCAAGGCTTTGGCGGCGCGTTCGAGCGGGTCGGTCGTCGCCGCCTTGATCGCCGCCACTTCGGCGGCGAGCGGGCTGTCGTCCGCGATGGTGCCGGCCGTCGCGTACAGCGGCGCCATCACCTTCGACACGTCGGACCAGCCCGAAAAGGTCGATGCCTCGATCAGCGGCGGGCTGCGAAAGCGCATCGGCGCGTCCGACGGCATTTCCGCCTGTTTCGCGATCGGCAGGGTGACGGGCAGCTCGTAATAGGCGCCCTTGCGCACCGGCTTCATCGTGACGCCATTGGCGAAGGATTTCCATTGCAGCTTGTCGTCGGCGCGCCAGGACAGGCGGTAGCTGCCCGATCCGATGCGCGCGGGTTCGGCGATCAGCGGAACCGCCAGCTGCGCGCGACCGCCCAGCGCGTCATCCTTGTTGGTGATCGACATGCGCAGCCGCAACATGTCGCCTACGCGCAGTCCCTCGACGGGCAGATTGGCCGACAGGATGCCGGTCAGTTCGCGCTGTTCGAGCGCTTCTTCGCGGCGCAAGACGGTAAACTTCTGGCCGCCCGCCAGCGCGTCGATCACCTGCCCGTCGCGGATGATCGACAGTTCGTGGACGATCAGATCGCCCTTGTCCGGCGCCCAGCCGACCGTCACATTGCTGTTCTGCGCCAGTTCTTCGGGTGTGTTGAGCTTGATGACGGTGTCGGTGTAGTTCCAGACCGTCGCGCCATCGACACGCTGTTCGATATCCAGCACCTGCAACCCACCGCCCGGTGCAGCGTCGGGCAAGGTCGTGGCCTGCGCCCAGTCGGGGGCGGGCTGATAGAGCGGTTGCTCACCCGCCACCGCCGACCCGGCCGGACCAATCAGTAAAACTACACCAGCAACACGTCCCCATCCGGCCATCGGCCTTTTCCCCTAGTCAAATGCCCCAAAACAAATTCCAGCCTGCATGGGCTGACGGCACGATGCAACCGCCATTCCATGCCAGCATGGATCTATTGGTCAGCCGGCGACGGCGCGGCTCCGCGCATAAAGGAAATAGACGGCCAGACCGCCGATGTTCCAGACGAGGAACCACAGCTGTGTCTTTGCCGGCAGGCTGAAGAAAAGATAGATGCACCCGAGCACCGCAATGCCGCCGACCACCCACGGCATCGGCGCGCGGAAGGTCCGCGGTGCGTCGGGCGCGCGGCGGCGCATGATGAGCATGCACACCGACACTGCGGTAAAGGCCGCGAGCGTTCCCGCATTGGCCAGCGCCGCCAGCTCGCCGAGCGGGATGAAGCCCGCCAGCACCGCGACGACCGCGGCGGTGAAGATCGTGATCCGCACCGGCGTCCCGCGCGCCGACAGCTTCGCCAGGCTGGCGGGCAACAGGCCGTCGCGCGCCATGGTGAAGAAGATACGGCTTTGACCGTAGAAGAAGGCCAGAATCACGGTCGGCAACGCGATGACTGCGGAAATCGCCAGATAATGGGCAGCGAGCGGCTGGCCGAGTTCACGCAGGATCAGCGCCAGCGGCTCGGGGCTGTTCGCGAACCGGCTGTAGGAAATTGCGCCGACCGCGGCGACCGCGACGGCGATGTAGATCAGGACGCAGGCAATCATCGATCCGACGATCCCGATCTTGAGGTCGCGGTCGGGATTCTTCGCCTCTTCGGCGGCCGTCGCGATCGCGTCGAAGCCATAGAAGGCAAAGAAGATGATCGCCGCCGCCGCCATTACGCCACGCTCGACGCCATCGGGACCCATATGCTTGGCAAAGCCGAACGGGCTGAACGGTTCGAGATTGGCGGCGTCGAAGGCGGGCAGCGCGACCGCCACGAACACCGCGAGAGCGACGATCTTCACGAGCACGAGGATCGCGTTGACGGTCGCACTCTCGCGCATACTATAAAGCAGCATGCCCGCGACCACCGCGATGATCGCGATCGCCGGCAGGTTGACGATCCCGCCGAGTTCGGGGCCCTGCATCAATTCCTGCGGCACCCGCGCCCATTCGTGGAGCAGCGGCGCGGCATAGCCCGACCAGCCGACCGCGACCGCGCTGACGACCAGCGAATATTCGAGGATCAGGCTCCACCCGACGATCCACGCGATCAGTTCGCCGATCACCACATAGCTGTAGGTATAGGCGCTGCCCGACGCGGGGATCATCGTCGCCATTTCGGCATAGGCGAGCGCCGCGCAGGCGCAAATCAGTCCGGCGATGACGAACGAAAGGATAACCGCGGGCCCAGCCTTGTCGGCACCGACGCCGATCAGCGTCAAGATACCCGTGCCGACGATCGCGCCGACGCCGAGCGCGACGAGATGCGGCCAGCCGAGCGTGCGCGCGAGCTTGTGCTCATGCGCGTCGGGAACGATCGCCTTGCGGCGAAATAGGCTGTCGGACATGCGGCACACTCCCCTGTGTCACGATTTGGCGTGTTACTTTATTGCCGACTTTTGGAACGGTCGGCCGGGGAAGGCAAGCGCCGCCTTAGGGCGCCTGGCGCGCCATCCACATCGCGCGCGCCCCCAGCCCCGCGGCAAGCGCGATCGCGAGCCCGTAAGCAAGCGGTGCCGACCACAGAACGGTGCGGGCACCCAGGACGGCACCGCCCGCCAGCCCGGCCCATAGCCCCAGATGATGACGCCACCGCCGGTCGCCCTCGCCGCGAAGCGCGTTGGCGATCTTCTGTCCCATCTGGACGAGCGTGCCCGTCATATAGGTGACGCCGACCACAGTGCCGTCGCTGCCCTCGATCGCCGCATTGACCACGCCCATCGCAAAAGCGAGGCCGAGAATGGCGACCCAGCCGGCATCGGCCACGCGCAGCAGCGCCGCGACGACCAACAGCAGCGTCACGCACATCAGCACCGCCGGCGTGCGCCGCCGCCCTGCGCGCGCGCCGATCAACGATCCGGCGACGACGCCGGTGACGAAAATCGCGATGATGCTGCCCGCAAGCAGGGCGGCGCGATGACCCTCCGCCACCCCGACCGCGAGGCGGGTCGAATTGCCCGTCATGAACGACACGAAAAAGCCCGCCGATTCGACGAAGCCGATCGCATCGACGAAGCCCGCCAGAATCGCGATCCCGACGGCGAGCGTGCGATAAGCCTGATCGAAACGGATCATCGGCGGATCAGAGCAAGGCTTCGATCGCTTCCGCCAGGCGCGCGTCGCGCTCGGACAGCCCGTCGGCGTCGTGCGTGGTCAACAGGATATCGACGCGATTATAGACGTTCGACCATTCGGGATGGTGATCCATCTTTTCGGCGATAATCGCGACGCTCGCCATGAAGCCGAAGGCTTGCGCGAAATCGTCGAACCGGAACCGGCGCGTAATCGCGTCGCGCTGCGGCTCGTGCGTCCATTGGGGAAAGCGCGCGAGCAGCGCAGCACGAGCCGCATCGTCGAGTTTCTGGACCATCCGCTTTCTCCCGCTGGTAAAGACCGTGTCCCCGCCATAAGGAAGGGCGCGATGAGCGACAAGGCCGCCCTTTCCCGATTGCCCGACGGCTGGACCGGCGGCGCCCCCGATGCCGATGCCTTTCACGCGATGGCCGACGCGGCGCTGGCCGCGTTGCCCGATATTTTCAAGCCGCACATCCGCGGCGTGGTCGTCGCGATCGAGGAATTTGCCGACGACGAAACGCTCGCGTCGCTCGGTATCGAACATCCCTATGATCTGACCGGCCTCTACGAAGGCCGGCCGCTGACCGAGCGCAGCATCGACATGAGCGGCGGCATGCCCGACCGGGTGACGCTGTATCGCATCCCGATCCTGGTCGAATGGATCGAAGGCGGCGAGCGGCTCGACTGGCTGGTGCGCCACGTCCTGATCCACGAAATCGGGCATCATTTCGGTTTTTCGGACGACGATATGCACGCGCTGGAAGACATGGCGTGACGCTGTTGCTCCAGCTCGACCGCATTGCCTGCATCCGCGGCGACCGGCTGTTGTTCGAAGGCCTGTCGCTGGCGCTTGCGCGCGGCGAGGCGCTGTGGCTGCGTGGTCCCAACGGTGCCGGCAAATCGAGCCTGATCCGCGTTGCCGCGGGCCTGCTCCGCGCCGCCGCGGGCACGGTGACGCGGCACGAACGCTGCGCGCTGATCGACGAAGCCGCGGCGCTCGATGCCGAACTGCCGCTGCGCCGCGCGCTCGACTTATGGGCGCGCATCGACGGCATCGACGGTCCGATGACGCAGCGCGCGATGGAGGCGATGGCGCTCGGCGCCCTTGCCGAAGTACCGGTTTCGATGCTGTCGACGGGCCAGCGCAAGCGCGCCGCGATGGCACGCGTCATCGGCAGCGCGGCGCCGATCTGGATGCTCGACGAACCTGCCAATGGCATGGACGACGCCGCCCGGACGCGGCTCGTCGCAGCGATCGCGGCGCATCGCGCGAACGGCGGCGCGGTATTGCTCGCCTCGCACTTCGCGCTCGACATCCCGAATCTTGCCGAGCTGGACATGGGGGCGCGCGCATGACCGCATTGCTCGCGCTCTTCTGGCGCGACCTGCGCCGCGCCTGGGGCAGCGGCGCGCTTTGGCTGCCCGTCGCTTTCTTCCTGCTCGTCGCGACCGCCTTTCCCTTCGCGGTGGGCCCCGACGCGCCGCTGCTCGCGCGCACGGGGGGCGGCATGCTGTGGGTCGCGGCGCTGCTCGCGGCGCTACTGCCGATCGACCGGCTGATCCGTCCCGACAAGGATGCGGGCGTGCTCGATCAGCTTGCGGTGCGCGGCATCGCCGACGAGGTCGTCGCGGCGGTCAAGATCGCCGCCCATGCGATCGGCTTCGGGCTGCCGTTGCTGATCGCGCTGTTACCCGCCGCGGCTCTGCTGGCGCAGGACGCGGCGCGCGTCGCGACGATCGCCACCGGCCTCGCCATCGCCATCCCCGCCCTCGCCTCGCTCGCGGTACTCAGCGCCGCGCTCACGGCGAACCTCAAGGGCGGCAATGCAATCGGCGGCCTGCTCGTCCTGCCGCTCGCGGTGCCATTGCTGATCTTCGGCGCCGGAATGCTCGATCCGTCGGGGCGCGGCGCGATGAAACTGCTCGCCGCTGCCAGCCTGCTGCTGACGGTGATCGGCCCCTTCGCGGCGGGGGCGGCATTGCGAGGCTTGCGGGAATAGCGGGTTTCGAGCGGAAGGGCGCATCTGAACAGATAGTAGTCCAGCGTCGATATTGCGTTCCCTGGCGAAGGCCGGGGTCCGGAGTGTCGAACGCTGATGTTGGTGCTGTAAAGCCCTGGAGCCCGGCCTTCGCGGGGGGACGCCAAGCGGTTAACGGCAACGTCTGCTTCCCACCGCCCAAAAGAAAAGGGCCGGAGTTTCCCCCGGCCCTTTCCTTGAATGGCTTTGCCTGAAAATCAGGCGCCGGCGACGTCCGCGGTGTCGATCTTGACGCCAGGGCCCATCGACGACGACAGCGCGATCTTGCGGACATATTTGCCCTTTGCGCCGGCCGGCTTGGCCTTGACGATCGCGTCGACGAACGCGTCGAAATTCTGGCGGAGCTTTTCTTCGCCGAACGACAGCTTGCCGAGGCCGGCGTGGATGATCCCGGCCTTTTCGACGCGGAATTCGATCTGGCCGCCCTTGGCTGCCTTGACCGCTTCGGCGACGTTCGGGGTGACGGTGCCCAGCTTCGGGTTCGGCATCAGGCCCTTCGGACCCAGCGTCTTGCCGAGGCGGCCGACGATGCCCATCATGTCCGGCGTCGCAATGACGCGGCCATAGTCGAGGTTACCCGCGAGCATGTCTTCCATCAGGTCTTCGGCACCGACCTTGTCGGCACCGGCGGCGAGCGCCTTTTCGGCATTGTCGCCGCGCGCGAAAACCGCGACCTTGACGTCCTTGCCGGTACCGGCGGGCAGCGTGACGACGCCGCGGACCATCTGGTCGGCGTGACGCGGATCGACGCCCAGGTTCATCGCGATTTCGAGCGTTTCGTCGAACTTCGCCGAAGCGAGTTCACGGACGGTCTTGAGCGCGTCTTCGATGCTGTGCAGCTTCGTCGCGTCGACCTTGCCCTCGAGGGCCTTCTGCTTCTTGGTCAGCTTTGCCATCGGTTCAGCCCTCCGTCACTTCGAGGCCCATCGAGCGGGCGCTGCCTTCGATGATCTTGGTCGCCTGTTCGATGTCGTTGGCGTTCAGATCCTTCATCTTGATCTCGGCGATTTCGGCGAGCTTCGAGCGCGCGATCTTGCCGCCGCTGATCTTGCCGGGCTCCTTCGAACCCGACTTCAGGTTTGCGGCCTTCTTGATGAGGTAGGTCGCCGGGGGCGTCTTGGTGACGAACGAGAAGCTCTTGTCCGCAAAGACGGTGATGATGGTCGGGGTCGGGGTGCCCTTGTCCATGCCGTCGGTCGCGGCGTTGAACGCCTTGCAGAATTCCATGATGTTGACGCCGCGCTGACCCAGCGCCGGCCCGAGCGGCGGCGAGGGATTGGCAGTGCCAGCGGGCACCTGCAGCTTGATATAGCCGCTGATCTTCTTGGCCATGATGGCCTCCTTTCTTTCTGTCGCCCCGGACGGGTCCAAGGCTCAAAATAAGCGGTCAAGCAGAGGGTTATCAGCCCTCCTCCCGCGCGGAATCACGCCGCCGTTCCAAAGGAGGGCGATCGCGAAGCGCGGCCGTTAGCGGGCTTTCGCCCGAAATGCAAGGAAAGACGCGCCGCGCGGCGGGATCAGGCGGCGGCCGCGACCGCCAGTCCGCTCCGGCGATTCTTCCACCGGTTTCGGATGATGCGCTGCGCCGGACGCTCGACGATGCGATAGGTGAGTTCGGCGAGCAGCAACACGATGGCGGCGAAGAGCATATGCGCAGCCAACAGGCCATAGTCCCAGTGCCGGAATTTGGTGGTCAGCCTCAGCAGGCCTTCCGCGACCGGGATATTCAACAGATAGATCGAATAGCTGCGATCGCCGAGCCAGACGAGCGGGCCCGCGCTCATGAACCGGGTCCGGAGCGCAAGGATCAACACCGCCGGCCATGTCAGTATGGCAAAGGGCAAGGCGGGATTCGCCATACCCGTCGGAATGAGTAATCCGGCCACCGCGATCGCGGCGAGCAGCAAGGTCGGGACGCGCGCCAGCAACGCGCGATAGCGCCAGAGCAGCAAACCGATGAAAAAGCCGAGCCCGCCACGGGCAAGGCTGTTCGCGGACGTCAGCGGTTGGCCGGCATGCGCGTCGAGCAGCAGCACCGCCGCACTTACGGCAATCGCCAGACACGCGACCGCCACGAGCATCCGCCGCCCGACAAACGCTGCCGCTGCGAACAGGATGTAGCAGAAAATTTCGACCGAGATCGACCAGGACGGCCCATCAAAGGTTCGCGCGACGGGCTGCGTGAACACCTGCAACATGAACAGGTGAGCGATGAAAGCGCCCACAGTATTGTAGGACATCCACCAGAAGGCGATAGCCGTAACCCCGAGCATGAACAGGTGAAGCGGATAGAGCCGCGCAATACGCGCCACGGTAAAATCGGCCAGGTTTGCCGGTGTTCGCAGCGTTTCGCCAAAGCGATAGACATGCGCGAAGACAAAGCCCGACAGGATGAAGAACAGGTCGACCCCCGCCCATCCATAGTGACGGAGCCATACTATGACCGGTCCGCCCCAGCCGTCGGCAAAGACGGCACGGTCGAACATCACCTGAGTGTGATAACCGAAGGCGACAGCGCAGGCAGCAAGCCCGCGCACCCCGTCAAGTTGCTTCAACCGTTCCATGGCCGCGCCGCCCGCTCCTACCGAATAGCGGTACTGGACCGCAGGTCCGCGCAATCGCTATCGCGCGGCATCCGGGCGATAGCGTACCAGGCCTTCCTGCACCACGGTTGCGATCAGCGTGCCGTCCTGGCGATAGATCGACCCGCGGCACAGCCCGCGATCGCCGCCGGTCCACGGGCTGTCCATCACGAACACGAACCAGTCGTCGACGCGAATATCGTCGTGGAACCACATCGCATGATCGAGGCTGGTCGACACCATGCCCGGCGTCCAGAAGTTGACGCCGTGCGGCAGCATCGCCGACGACAAAAGCCCCATGTCGGATGCGAAAGCGAGGAAACCGCGATGGAGCAGCGGATCGTCGCCGATCGGCGCGGCGACGCGGAACCACTGGTAATGCTGCGTCGCCTTGGCCGAAGCCGGCGGGCGATAGCTGCGCACCTCGAACGGCCGCCGCCGCGCCATATGGGCAAGATGGCGGTCCGAAATATTGGGATCGGCAGCGATGAAATCGGTGAAGTCCCAGCACCGCTCGGGCGGCAGCAGGTCGGGCATCGGCACCTGATGCGACAGCCCTTTCGCCGGAATCTGGAACGATGCGGTCAAGTTGAAGATCACCTTGCCGTCCTGGCGCACGACGACACGGCGGTTCGAAAAGCTGCGCCCGTCGAAATCGCGGTGGATGCGGAAATGCAGCGGTTTGGTTTCGTCGCCGCCGCGCAGGAAATAGGCGTGGAGCGAATGCACGTGCTTTCCGGTCTCGACCGTGCGCGAAGCCGCGAACATCGCCTGCGCGATGACCTGCCCGCCGAAGATCCGGTCGCGCGCGGTGGTCGCAAGGGCGGGATAGGTAAATTCATCCTCGACGCCGGGCACGGGGCCGAGATCGAACAGCCGCGCGACCGCCGCGACGACCTTCTCGGCCGAAACACCAGCGTTGATTTCGCGTGCGCGTGCAATGCGAGCCTGAATCTCGTCCTGACTCAGACTCACGCGATTATCCCATGCTGCGAAGAGCGACGGCCCACGGCCATCACTTCATCCGTTCGACCTGCTCGAAATCGAGCTCGACCGGCGTCGCACGGCCGAAGATCGATACGCTGACCTTGACCCGCGCCTTGTCGAAATCGAGTTCTTCGACCACGCCGTTGAAGCTCGCGAACGGGCCTTCGAGCACCTTGACCTGATCGCCGATTTCGTAATCGACGCGAATCTCGGTCTTCGGGCGCGCGGCAGCTTCTTCCTTGCTGTTCAGGATACGCGCGGCTTCGGCTTCGCTGATCGGCTGGGGCTTGCCCGACGACCCCAGGAAGCCCGTTACCTTCGGCGTATTCTTGACGAGGTGATACACATCGTCGGTCATCGTCAGCTTGGCGAGCACATAGCCGGGGAAGAATTTGCGTTCGGACTGAACCTTCTTGCCGCGCTTGACCTCGGTCACCGTTTCGACGGGCACTTCGACCGCCTCGACGAAATCGCTGAGGCCAAGGCGCTCGGCTTCGGTGACGACCGAATCGCGAACCTTGTTCTCGAAACCCGAATAGGCGTGAATGATGTACCAGCGCGCCATCTGTGCGTGTCCTGTCCTGAAATTGGGTGTGAAGCGCGGATCAGCCCGCGAGCGACGTCAGCCAGCCGACGATCAGCTTGAATACCGTGTCGACGCCGAAGAAGAACAGCGACAGCAGGATCGTCATGATCAGAACCATGATCGTCGTCTGCATCGTCTCGCGGCCCGTCGGCCACACGATCTTGCCGGCTTCCGCCTTTACCTGGTTGACGAATTCGCCAATTTTGGGCCTCGCCATATCGATCGTCCCGTCCTTCATGCGTCTCAGTTCACGGCCAGATGGGTTGCCGCCCCCGCCGCGTCAAGCACGGCTTCAGGCAATAGTCCGCCCACCCTCCCCGAGCATGTCGGCGAAAGGCGGAAGGAAAACGGCGCATCTGTCCGAATGGGCGGCCTTTAGCCGCGCGCCAGAGCCTTGGCAAGCGATTGCCGCATGGCACCCCCGCCCCGGCCCGGGATATCGCGCCATGCACGCGCCCACAGAAAGCTGGCCGGGAATTTTCGGATCGGAACCGAGCGGCATGACGCGCCACGCCGCGCCGACGAGCCACGCGAGCCATCGCAGGAATATTATCTCGGTTTCAAGATGTTCCGGATCGGTCGCCAAGGGACCGTGGTGCCCGGGGGCGGGATCGAACCACCGACACTGCGATTTTCAGTCGCATGCTCTACCAACTGAGCTACCCGGGCACGGGCTCCACAAGGCCGTGCGGCCTGTTCGGGAGCGGCGGCTATAGGCAGGGGTTTCGATCCTGTCCAGAGCCTTTGTTGCGCAAATTTCTTCCTGTCATTCATCCTCGAAACGGTCGCCGTCGAGGCCCCCGTCGGGCGCCTGATCGACCGGTACGCGATAGCCTTCGTCGAACCAGCGATTGAGGTCGCGGTCGCGGCAGCCGCGGCTGCAAAAGGGCTTGTAAGCCTCGTCGCGCGGCTTGCCGCACAAGGGGCAGCGGCGCGATCTGGCGGCGGCATTACTGGGCATGGCCCGTTCCTTTCACTTGCGCATCGGCGGCGATCGCGACCGCGCGCCCGGTGCGCCGTTCGAGCATCGCGCTCCAGTGCGGGTGCGCGCCGATCCATTGGGCAACGGCCGGTCGCGCCGTGAGTTGCAGCGGTCCGGCACCAACCGCGCGCTCGGCCTGGCGCAACAGCAGCGCGGCGTCGGTCGCCACGGGATCGAAGCGGACCTGTTCGATCAGCGACGGGCGCTCGCGGCGCCGGATGATCTGCAGAAAGCCGAACCCGTTGGTCCCGGTGCGCTCGAACGGCTGCGGGAAATGGGCATCGACCCAGCCATCGACCGCCTGCCGCTCGGCCCGACCCGGCAGCGAGGGAAAATCGATGCCGATCGAACCGCCGACATCGCAGCAGCGTACAACATGCGCCGCAGCTGCCGCGCCGGCCTGCGCCAGCGCCAGCGGATCGCCGTCGCCGTCGATGTCGATGAGCAGCATCGCCGGCGTGGCATCGACCCACAGCGCGCCGCCGACGAAGGGCCAATGGCCGGTGCGAACATGATCGATCAGATCGGACCAGCCCGCTTCCTCGAGCCGGTCGGGACCGGTCGGCGCCAGGTCGGTCACCGGCAGGCCGCTCGCGGCGATGCGCGCGCGCAGGTCGGGGCCGCCATCCGGCTCGGCGTCGCTAAGTCGGCCGCGCGCGGACTTGTCGCGCCCGCGCTCGCGCAGCGCCATGCGCGTGATCTCGACCGCCAGCCGCGTGCCGAGCGGAACGCCCCTTGCCGCCACGGTCGCGACGGGGTCGCCCGGCAGGTCGAGCCGCACCACCCCCGGTTCGATCAACCGCCCGGCGATAATAGCACCGACGCGCGGCCGCTCGCCCTCGCGTTCGATCCGCGCCTCGATAATATGACCGTCTTCGATCAGCGCGGCCCGCGCCTCGCCGATGCCGGCTTCGTATAGCCACTCAGCCAAGTGGCACTCCGGCACTCGTCAGCAGCGCGCGCGTCTCGAAGATCGGCAGGCCGACGACGTTGGAATGGCTGCCCGAAAGGAAGCGCACGAACATCTCGGCCTTGCCCTGGATGGCATAGCCGCCGGCCTTGCCCATCCCCTCGCCGCTCGCGACATACCAGTCGATCTCGGCGGGCGTCAGCCGTTTGAAGGCGACGACGGTATCGGCGACGCGAACGTGCGGGCGGTCATCCGCCCCGACAACACAAACCCCCGAATAGACGTGGTGACGCCGTCCCGACAACAGGCCGAGCATCCGGCGCAGATCGGCCTCGTCGGCTGGCTTTTCGAGAATGCGGCGCCCGACCGCGACGGTCGTGTCGCCCGCCAGCACCACCTCGTCCGCCGCGCGGTCGACGGCGCGGGCCTTGCTCTCGGCGAGGCGCGCGACATAGGCGCGCGGCAGTTCGCTCTTCAGCGGCGTTTCATCGATGCCGGGAGCCGCAATGCGCGCCGGCTCGAGACCGATGCGCACCAGCAGTTCGCGCCGACGCGGCGACGTCGATGCGAGCACGAGCGACGGTGCGGGCAAGATCGCCGCCCCGCTCACTTGAAGCGATAGGTGATCCGACCCTTGGTCAGGTCATAGGGGGTGAGTTCGACGAGCACTTCGTCGCCCACCAGAACGCGGATGCGGTTCTTGCGCATCTTGCCGGCCGTATGGCCCAGAATTTCATGGTCGTTTTCCAGCCGGACGCGGAACATCGCGTTAGGCAGCAGTTCGACCACCTGGCCGCGCATTTCGAGAAGTTCTTCTTTCGCCATCTATCCTCTATGGGCTCGAAATTTAAGGATGCGCGCCCATAGCTCCAAATGCGCGCAATTGAAAGCTATCTGTCGCGGCGGCGTCAGGACACGAGTTTCAGTTTGCGCGCGACGCGCCAGCCGACGGTCTTTGCCCGGGCATAGCTCGGCCAGCGCGGCGGCATTGCGGGGTTCAATCCCATCCGGCGCAGCGCGGCGTTGGCGGCATGGGCTTCGGATTCGCGGTAGCTCCATTCGCTGCGCCAGGTGATCGAGAGCGAGATCGAGGGCGCGTCGCCGTTGCGGACATAATGCGGGGCCATCACCGGCATCAGCACCGCATCGCCCGGCGCGAGCGGGACCGCCTGTTCGGCGCCTTCAAAGCCATCTTCCCACGGCAGGTTGCGGTGACCGCCGGTGTGGTAACGTTCGTGTTCCATCCGGTGGGCGAAGCGTTCGTCGCCCGCAGGCCAGACGTGCATCACCTTGCTGCCGCGAAGCTGGAGCAGGATGTTGTGCTCGGGATCGAAGTGATAGGGCGTGATCGATCCCGGCGACGAGATGAAGACGAACCCCTGCGGCGTCAGCATCGCGCCGGTGCGCGGCGAAACAATGGGTTCCAGCTCGCCGAGCAGGTCCATCAACAGCGCCCGATAGGCATCGACCGTTTCGATGTTCTTGAGCACCGCCCAGCTGCGATTGCTGTCGATGGTGCGGATCGTTTCGGCAATCGACAGCCCGTTCGATGGCACATCCTCGGGCCGGATACCGACGGGCAGATCGCCCGGATTATATTCGACCTGCGACCCCGGCAAAATGTCGGCGAGCGCGGCCAGCGCATCGAGCGAGAGCAAGGGATGGTCGGGCAGGCAGTGGTGCAGCAGCCCCGCCTGCGCCGGATAGAGCGCGGTCATACGCTCCAGCGTTTCGGGCGGAAAGACACGAATATGGTCGGCGGATTGCGCGGTCATGACGGATCCTGTTCGATCGGCGGTTTGGGGGCGGCGCGCTTCAGGAGGCGCCAGATTTTCTCGGCACGCGCCAGCGCGCGAAAGCGCCAGCGGTCCGAGGCGCCCGACAGGGGCGCGTTGATCCACACCAGCCGGCGCCGTTCGCGCCAGACGCTGTCGATCATCGGATGATCGGGCGCCGCGCAGCTGTCGACCCATGCGACGCGCGCGTCGCCGAGAATGTCGAGATTCGCCTGCTGAAGCAGCACCCCGGGCGAGAAGCGGGCATATTCCTCGTCAAAGGCGGTCTTGAAGGAAAAGGCGCCCGGTGGCGTCACGAAATTGATCAGCAGCGCGATCGGCCGCTCGCCAAGATCGAGCGCGCGCATGTCGAGCCGGCCCGCCTCGGCCGCTGCGGCAAGGATCGCGCGAAACCAGGCCTCGGTTTCGCTCTGGCTCGCAAGCGCCGACCCCGCGCGCCCCTTCCAGCCGCGCGCTTCGAGGTCGAGGAAAGCATCGATCCAGCCCTCGATCGCGTCGCCGCTGCGCCACTGGCGAAATGTCAGCGGCCCCAGTTCGGCGAGGCGATTGGCCTGGCGCCGCAATTCCTTGCGCTTCTTGCCGCGCATGGCGGCTTCCCAATAGGCGGCCGGCGACAGGTCGCTTTCGAGCAGCGCGCGCTCCTCGTGGTGGACCGCTTCGGCCTCGTCGCCGCGCCCGCGCACGACTTCGGCCAGCGCGCGATGCAGCGGGCCGTCTTCGGTCAATCGCGGCACCTGAACCAGCGTTTGCGCCCACGGCACAGCATCGCACCAGCCAAGCAGGATCGACCAGAAAAGCGTCTCGCAGCCCGCGCGCACCAGCGGGGCGCCGTGAAAATGATTGGGATGCGCCCAGCCGACGACATGGCGGAGCGGTAGCGGACCGTAGCGCGCGGCGGGCGCCAGCGGCATCACGCCGATCAGCGGCCCGTCGCTGCCCGTCATCACCATCACCAGCCGCGCCTGCCGCTCGGGATCGAGCAGGTGCAGCGCCGATTGCAGGCACCAGCGTTCGACGAAGGGATTGGGCTCGCTCGCCGCCGCCGCCAGGCCGTCCCATGCCGCGGCAAGATCGTCCGACAACGCGAGCGGATCGACGACGCGAACGGTCAGCGGCGCGGCTTCGGCGGCATGGGTCGGAAAGGCGGGATGCACCGTCATCGGCGGCGAGCCTAGCAGCGAGTTGTTAAGAAGCGGTGGCGATTCAGCGGCTTCGCACCACGCGCGCCGCCGAGAAACTAGATACCAAAAAGCTTCGCCAGCGACTTTTCCAGCATGAAAAATTGCCAGATCAGCCGCCCATGATCGCGGCGGCCCGACTGGTGCGCGGCGACAACGCGTTCGATCTCCGCCATGTCGAACCATCCCGTCCGTGCAAGTGTTCCCGAATGGGCAAGCGCGCGCGCCTGTTCGGTCAGCGCGCCGCGGAACCAGTGCGACACCGGCGTCACGAACCCCATCTTGGGCCGGTACAAAATGTCGTGCGGCAGATAGCGTTCCATCGCCTGTTTCAGGATCGCTTTCCCCGTCCCGCCCTTCACCCGCATCGCGGCGGGGAGCGAGGCGGCGAATTCGACGAGCCGGTAATCGAGCAGCGGCTCGCGGGCTTCCAGGCTGACCGCCATGCTCATCCGGTCGGTCTTGGTCAAAATGTCGCCGGGCAACCAGATCTTGAGATCGGCATATTGCGCGCGGTCGAGCCGTTCGCGCGCCGGCGCCTCGGCCATCGCCTGCCAATAGCGCGTTTCCGCGACATGATCGCCGAGCGCGCGGATCGCGGCATCGTTGAACAATCGTGCGCGCTGGTCCGGGCCGGTGACGCCAACCGCTTCGGCGTAGCCTTCGGCGCCACTCTTCGACAGGCTGGCTAGTGTCGCACGGGCGCGCAGCGGGCGCGGCGCCCAGTCCATCTGCGGCCAGATGCGGGCGAGCGGCCCCAGAAGATTGCGCCGCAGCACGGCGGGGATCAGCGACCGCAACCGTTCCTCCTGATGATGGAAGACCAGCCGGCGATAGCCCGCAAACGCCTCATCGGCGCCGTCTCCCGACAGCGCGACCGTCACCTCTTCGCGCGCCAGTTCGCAGACGCGATAGGTCGGCAGCGCGCTCGCGTCGGCGAAGGGTTCGTCGAACATGTCAGTGATGCGGTCGACCAGCGCGAAATCGGCGGCCGCGACGGTGCGAGTGCGGTGGTCGGTGGCGAAGCGGTCCGCGATCGTCGCCGCATAGGCCGTTTCGTCGAGCGCCGCCTGATCGAAACCGATGGTGCAGGTCTTGACCGCCTTAGCGCTCGCCTCGGCCATCAAAGCCACCACCGCGCTCGAATCGACGCCGCCCGACAGAAAGGCGCCGAGCGGCACGTCGGCGACCATGCGGTCGGTGACCGCGGCGCGCATCAGATGGACGAGATGCTCGGCCGCCTCGCCTTCGCTGGCGCGGATGCGGTTCGAAAAATCGGGCGACCACCAGCAGGTCAGGGCGGGAAACGGCTTGCCGCGTTCGAGCAGCAGATAATGGCCCGCGCCCAATTTGCTGACGCCCGCCATGATGCAATTGTCGTCGGGCACATAGCCGAGCGCCAGAAAGTCCTCGACCGCCGACAGATTGGCCTCGCGCCGCAGCAGCGGATGCCGCAGCAGACCTTTGAGTTCGGACGCAAAGGCGATCGATCCGTCCGACAGCCGCGCGAAATGGAGCGGCTTCACGCCCAGCCGGTCGCGCGCCAGGAACAGGCAACCCCGCTGATGGTCGTGGATTGCAAAGGCGAACATGCCGTTGAGCCGCGACAGACAATCCGGACCCCACTGCCGCCACGCCGCCAGAATCACCTCGGTATCGCCGCTGGTGCGAAAGCGGTGGCCACGGTCTTCGAGTTCGGCGCGCAACTGACGGAAATTATAGATTTCGCCGTTGAAGCTGATCGTCACCGCCTCGTCGTCGCTCGCCATCGGCTGCGGGCTGCCTTCGATATCGATGATCGACAGCCGCAGATGCCCCAGCCCGACGCCCGGTGCGGTCCATTCGCCCGATCCGTCGGGACCGCGATGACTCATGGGATGCAGCATCGCGCGCAGCCGCGCGGGATCGACGGGCTTGGCCGTCTCCAGATGATAAATGCCCGCGATCCCACACATATGGGAAGCAGCCCTAGCGCAGTTTCAGCGCGCGGTCAGCCATCGCCTGCGCTCCGCCCGACGCGGAAAGGAAATCGGCGATCGCATCGCGGCCGCCCGCGCGCTCCTCGGCCGTCAGAATCAGCGCCAGCGCGCGCGGATCGCCGCCGAGCAGCCGCGCACTGAGTTCGGCCAGTTTCGCGGCGCGCGCGCTGCCCGTCGCGCGGCCATCGACGATATACCAGGTCGCAGCGTCGCGCAGCACCGGGCCGGGATGAAGCAGCCGCTCGGTCTTGGCGCCGTCGACCGCGGGCAGCGCCGCGCTCCACGCCCATTTGCTGTCGGGGTCGATCGCGCCCTGCCCGAAGCCGACAACCTCGCGGCCTTCGGCCTGCCGTTCATAGCCTCCGATCGCGACCGTGACGCGGCGTCCCGCGGCATCGACGAAATGCCGGACCAACCGGCGGTCGGCACCGTCGAAGCGCGGATGCCACGCGGCGCCCTCGCTCGCTGCGTCGTGCCAGCCCGGCGGCGGCGCCACCGCCATCGTCGCGGGCAGCGGCGCTGCGCGGCCCCCAATCAGCGCGGCCCACCCCGAAAAGGCGAGCGGCAGCGCGAAGGCGAGCGCCAATACCGCCGGCGCCGGACCGACAAAGCGCCGCGGCGCATCCAGCCCGGTGATATCGACGGCCACATCATTCGCCGGCCGGTCGAACGAGCGCCGCGCGACCAGCATCACGATCAGGATCACGATCCCGAAGAATATCCAGCCGTAGAAGACATGGTCGATGCCTCCCGCGGCCTCGATCCCCCAGATTTCGGCAGCGACCATCGTGCCATAGGCGCGCAGCGCATTGGCGGCGACGGTCGTCGCGAGCGCGGCGGCGACGAAGACGATCCGACGCGTCCAGCTTTTGAAACAGAGATTCGCGGCGAACACCGAATAGGCGAGCATCGCGATCAGGAAATTGACCCCCGAACAGGCCTCCGCCACCTCGAAGAAGCCAGCGCGCGTGGTGATGAACACGCCCTCGATTGCCGCGTCGAGTCCCGACAGATGAAGCAGGACGACGCTGATCCGCGCCGTCAGCGTCTGGAGCAGCGGTACCAGTTCCTCGCCGAAGGGAACGAGCAGCAGCGCATAGCCAAGCGGGAAGAGAAGCGCGCGCACGAGCTTTTCACCGAGCACCGCACCGACCGCCCCCTGCAGCATCAGGACAAGCCCCAACTGCCGGAACAGGCCGACGCCCGCCGCCTCGCCCACCAGCCAGACGAAACCGCCGCCCGCCAGCCATACCGTTCCCGGCCACCACCAGGCCGGAGCGAGCGTGCGCAGTTGCGGCCAGCGCTGCTGCACCAGCCAGCCGATCATCGGCACCATCAACAGGCAATGGGTGAACGTCGAACTGTGCCACCAGATGCCCGCCATGTCGGCGGCATCGCGCGCGAACAACAGCAGAATTGCCGCCGTGAGCGCGCCAAGCGCGGCCAGATGCCGCTGCCACAGGGACCAGCCGTGCGCCGACGCGATCGGCCGGGCGGTCATTCTGGAAGCCCCAGCAAGCCGCCGAGCGGTTCCAGCCGCGCGTCCCATCCGTAGCGCGCGATCATCCGACCGCGGGCACGGGCGCCCATCTGCGCGGCGGAACCCGGATCGGCGAACAGGCGCGCGATTGCGTCCGCCATCGCAGCGGCTCCGTCGGCGACGAGCAGATGATCACCATCGACCGCGTCGATCCCGGTCGCGGCGGCAGCGCTCGCGACGACCGGCCGCGCCATCGCCATCGCTTCGAGCAGCTTGTTCTGCACCCCCCGCGCGAGCAGCAGTGGCGCCACGACGACATCGGCGGCGGCGAGCCACGGGCGCACGTCGGGGACTTCGCCGGTCACGGCAACGCCGGGCAGCCGGGCGAGCAGCCGCACCTCTTCGGTCGGCGCACGGCCAACGATCGCAAAGCGCGCACGCGGTTCGCGCTGGCGCAGCAGCGGCAGCACCGCCGCCGCGAACCAGCTCACCGCGTCGATATTGGGGCGATAGTCCATCTGTCCGGTGAACACCGCCAGCGGCCCATCGCCTTCATCCACCGCCGCGAAATCCTGCGCCGGGTCGAAATGGTCGGTGTCGATGCCATTTTCGACCGCGACGGCGATGTCGCCGCCAAGGCCGCTGCGCGTCCGGAACAGTGCCGCCTCCGCCTCGCTGACGAACAGGCTGGTATCGACCGAACGTGCGACTTTCGCTTCATAGGCGCCGAGCTTTGCCGCTTCGCGCCGGTGAACCCAGTTCATCGGCTGGCGCCTGTCCTGCTCGGCATAGGTCGCGAATTTGGCCGAATCGACGTCGACGAAATCCATGATGACTGGCCCGTCGAAGCGGGCGGGAAGATATTGCGCCATCTGGCCCGAGAAGGCGACGATATGGGTAATGCGCCCGGTTGCCAGCAAGGCATCGACGTAGGAGGCGACCACGCCGCTGCGGAACAGCCGGTTCGACACCGGCTCGCCGCGCAGCACCGCCTGCGCGAGCGCGATGGGCCGCGAGGCGCGGCGCGCGTCGATGCACAGGCTTTTACAAAGCGGCGCCATTTTCGCCCGCGCCGTTTCGGCATCGTTCGCATCGTCGGCGAGCGCCGCGACATGGACGGGCGCCAGCTTGCGCAGCGCCTCGAACATGTGCCAGCTGCGTATCCGGTCGCCGCGGTCGGGTGGCCAGGGCGCGCGGTGAACCAGGAACAGGATTTCGGCCATCGCGCCGGTCACCCCAATCCGCGCGCGATCAGCGGCCCGATGCGGTTGGCCGCCCACAGTGGCAGCTTCTTCCACAGGTCGACCTGCAACCGGTATTTGGCGCTGTTCGGGTTGGTGTCGCGCGGCACCCGACCCGGCGCGAGCCAGCGCGCATAGGCCAGCGGGCGGGGTTCGAACCCCCAATTCTTCTTGTAGGCGAAGGGCCCGGTGCCAAGCTTCGAACGGCCGAAATCGAAACGGGTGCAGCCGCGCGCGCGGGCATGTCCCATCAGCGCGAAATACATCAGCTCGTTGGCGCGCAGCCCGCGCGCTTCCGCCGTCCCGCCGCCCCAATAGGGCATCACCGTGCCGCACCAATAGAGGCTGAGCACGCTCGCCACCGGTCGGCCGTCGGCGCGCACGGTCAATATGTCGGCATCCTCGCCAAAGGCGTCGAGCACCGCATCGAACAGCGCCTTCGGAAAGACCGGCGTGCCGAGGTTGCGAACACTCGTCGCGTAGATGCGGTAATGGTCGCGCCGCTCGGCGGCATCGCGCCCCGTGGTCACCGACAGATCGCCCGCCAGCGCCTTGCGCACCTCGGCGCGCTGCTTGCGCGGGACGGCGAGCAATTCGGCTTCGTCATCGGCGGCGAGGTCGCGCGTGAAGCCGGCGTAGACATCGTCTTCGCAGCGCCACCCCTCGCCTTCGGGCAGCGGACCCCCGCGCAGTTCGACCGACGGAACGCCGAGCGCGCGGGCCAGTTCGGCGGCACCCGTGGCCAGGGTGTCGGCAACCGCTGCATCGTCCGCCAGCAGTCCGCCGTCGACGGCGAAACCGCTGCCGACCAGCGCCTGCCCGAACAGCGGCGAGCGGACATGGTGCAGCGGGACGAGCCCCGTCAGCGCGCCGTGCGCATCGCGCGCCGTGACGAGATGGCAGCGGTGCCCCGTCGCCTTCGTGATCGCTTCGCACCAGGCGCGCGTATGAAAGGGCGTCGCATCGGGGTGCGCGGCGACATAGGCGTCCCACGCCGCCGCGTCCCCAAGCGGCGCACCGGCAAAGGCGTCGCTCATCGTTTTGACCGGTGCGTTCACGCCGCCGCGCGCCACGGCCGGGCGCGCTCCTGCTGTGCCGCGAGCAACGCATCGGCGCGCGTCCATTCGAAATCGTCGAGCAGCTTCTTCAGCTTACCCGCCATCGCGGAGAGGCCAGTATAATGCCGGACCTTCGACCGTAGCGGCGCATCGGCGACGCGCGGCTGACCGGGATCGATCTCCCACGGGTGGAAATACAGAATCGCGGGATGCCCTTCGCGATTCATCCGCTCGATCGCCCAGCGCGTGAAACCATAAGGTAGCAGTCGCATGAAACCGCCCCCGCCCGCGGCAAGCGTCCGGCCCGCGACGCGTGCGGTCGTCACCGGCCATTCGATCAGCGCGCTGTCGGGAAGCGGCTGCCAGGCATGGCGCGGGCTTTGCGCCCAGCCATAATGATCGTGCACCACCGGCGCGACGCTGCTCGAATAGGCATAGCCCTGTTCGGCAAGGACGGCATGCGCCCAGGGCGTGCGCGCATCGACCGAAAAGCTGGGTGCGCGATAGCCGCGCACGGGCTGGCCGCCCAGATTTTCGAGGATGGCGCGTGTCTTTTCAAGGTCGGCGGCGAATTCGCCGGCCGTCATCTGGAACACGCGCTTGTGATCATAGCCGTGGCTCGCAAGCTCGTGCCCCGCATCGACGATCCGCCGGATCAGCGCGGGATAGCGTTCGGCGACCCAGCCGAGCGTGAAGAATGTGCCCCGAACCCCGGCCTCGGCGAACAGGTGCAAAACCGCATCGCAATTCGCCTCGACCCGGCATTCGAGCGCCGGCCAGTCGGCGCGATCGATCGTGCGCTCAAAGGCGCCGACCTGGAACCAGTCCTCGACATCGACCGACAGGCCGTTCTGCATCGTCCATCACCTCTGCCGGTCGCATAGCCGAAATCGGCGCCGCCGTCAGGCCGCCCAAACCTGCGATTTTGCGGGGTTGGGGGCGTTTTCGGGATCGCGCTCGACCCATTCGATCAGCAGATCGAGAACCCGCCGCAGCGCTTCATCCTGTTCGGCAATCCGCGTCTCGAGCGCCGAAATCTGCGCGCGCAGCGCATCGAACTGCGCCGTATCCTGCGGAGCCACGACTACCGGCGCAGCGGCGTCCGTCGCGGGCGCCGCGAAGGGCGCGCGCTCTGCGCTTGCCACCGGCCATTCGTGCGGCACGGCGGCGTGCGGCGCGCTCGCCGTTGCGGCTTGCGCCACCACCTCCTCGACCGGCAGCGGCGCAAGGCTCGCCTCGTCGATGCCACGGTCCGATTCGATCTCGGCAATCACATTGCGGACATGCTGGGCGTTGATGCGGTTGAGTTCCTCGACCGCGCCGAACAGCAGCAGGCGGCTGACGAGGACGTTGAGCTTGCGCGGTACACCTTCGCTATAATCATACATCAGCTCGAAACTGTCGGGGCTGAAGCTCGGGTTGCCCGTCCAGCCCACCTTGCCGAGGCGGTGGAGGATATAGGGTTCGACTTCCTCGGGTTCCATCGGATCGAGATGATGCGTCGCGATCACGCGCTGGCGCAATTGTTCCAGCGTCGGCGAATGAAACAGCGTCTGGCGGAATTCGGGCTGGCCGAGCAGGAAAATCTGCAGCAGCGAATGGCCGCCGAGCTGGAAGTTCGACAGCATCCGCAGTTCTTCGAGCGCCGAGATCGCGAGATTCTGCCCCTCGTCGACGATCAACAGCGTGCGCCGCCCGGCGCGCGCCTGTTCGCGCAGATATTGCTCCATCGCGCGCAGCAGTTCGGCCTTGCTCTGCCCTTCCCATTCGATGCCGAATTGTTCGGCAACAAGGCGCAGCAGATCGTCGCCCTCGACCTGTGTCGACACCAGCTTGACCGCGGTCAGCCGGTTCGGATCGATCGTGTTCATCAGATGGCCGACCAGCGTCGTCTTGCCCGCACCGACGTCGCCGGTGATGACGATGAAGCCTTCGCCCTGCGCCAGCCCATAGCCAAGGTAGGACATCGCCTTGCGGTGCGTTCCGCTTTCGAAATAGAAAGCGGGATCGGGCGTCAGCTGGAACGGGCGTCCGGTGAAGCCGTAGAATTGATCGTACATCGCAATAATCCCGTTGTGCTGGATCAGAAGTTGTAACGCAGACCGACGAGCGCCGATCCGATAAGCTGGCTGTTGAAGCCATCCTGGTCGAAGGCGTTGAGCCCCGCCGCCGCCGTTCCGGTCAGGCCGCGCCAGAAGCGCCGCGAATAGGCCGCGGAGATACCGGCTGACTGGACGTCGGACGCACCGGGCGAACCATTGTCGAAATAGTTGAGATAGCCCGAAATGCTGAGGTCCGACGAGGAATCGAGCTGGCGCCCGGCGGAGACGAAAAGATAATAGGCCTCGTCCACCGTGCCGTTGATCGCGCCGAGTACCGATCCGGTCGGCACCAGCAGCTTGCGGCGGTCGTATCCCGCACCGACACCATAGCTCCAGCGGCCATAGCGCGACGACAGGATCGCCTGCACGCCGCTGCTGCGGAACTGCGCGGTTGTCGTATTGGCAAGCTGCGGGGCAAGGCATCCGCCACTCTGCTGCCCGAAGACGCAGGCGTTCACATCACCGCTGATCGGATTGCGCGTCGGATCGAACTGCGTCGGCAGCGCCGACAGCCCGGTGGTCAGCCCACGCCCGAAGCTCGAAAGTCCGTCATACACGCCAAGCTGGAACAGCGTCCTGTCGTCGGGACGATAGGCGAAGCTGCCGGTATAGACCGTATCGCCATAGCGGCGGCCGACGCGTGCGGTCAGCGAGGTGCGCGGGCTCGGGCGCCACATCACGCCTGCATCCCAGATCAGCCCGTCGGTGTCGAACGAGAGCTGTCGGGGCTGCGACGTGTCGGTGACAAAGCGGCCGTTCGAATCGCGCACCGGCACCCCATTGGTGTCGAGCAGCGGATCGCGCTGGCTTATCTGGACCTTTTCATAGCCCACGCCGCCCAGCAAGGCGACGCTGGGGCTGATCGGCACCGTAACGTCCGCGCGGGCATATTTGCCCTCGAACCGCTGGTCGAGCTGATTGCTGTCCTCGCGCTCATAGCCGCCCGAAACCTGCCAGCCGAAGGGCAGATCGCCCGGACGCTGGCCAAGGCTGGCCCAGGCGACATGGTTGGTCGAGCTGTCATAGGCATCGCCGACCGGAACGCCCGGTGCGAGCACCGCGGGCGTATCGATGTCGACCTTCGTATAACCGAAACGATAGCCGGCTCCGAAGTCGAGGTTGCCGACGCGCTTGGTCAGCGTCGGACCGGCATAGATGGAATAGAGATTGGCGACATTGTTCGCGCCGCCGATGAACAGGCCGCTGTCGGCGCCCCGACCGTCGGCGCGCGCACGGGTCGCAAGCGCGCCGCCTTCGATATTGAAGCCCTGCATCAGTTCGAGGCGCGCCCGCGCGAGACCGCTGAGTACGTCGGCATCGCCAAGACCGCCCGATTCGCCAAAGCGATGTTCGTAGCGAATCGTGGCTGCCGCCTCGGCGCGGCGCGTCGCGATCACCGCATCGACCCCGGCCGCTACGGTCGTGTAGGTGAGCACGTCGCCGCCATTCTTGAGCTCGGCAGTGAGTACCTGGCCGATCTCGAGATAGGGGCTGACGTCGACCTGGCGGCGCTTCTTCTGCTTCTCGGCGCGCTTGCCGCCCTTGCGGTCGCGTTCGCCGGACGCCGCACCCGAAGCCGGGGCAGCATTGCTTGCGCCAGAGCCCGAGCCCGAGCCCGAACCGGAACCGCTATCCTGCGACCATTGGGCCTGCGCGCCCGTCGCCGTGCCGGCGAGCAACAACGCCGCGATCGCGGCAGCACCGCGCAAATAAGTCCGGTCGCGCATCATGACGCGCCTCCCTGTCCGTAATAGGTGCCGAAGCGGCGGCCGCCCGGCGAGAATTTCACTCCGTTGAGGAGCAGCTGGATATGCGGGCAACCGCCCATCAGCCCGACCGCATCGCGCAGCGAGGATTCGAGCGTCTGATCGGCGCGCACCACGATGATGAGCTGGCCGACATGCCCCGCGAGCACCGCGGCGGGCGAGGCGGCGAGAACCGGCGGTGAATCGAGGATGATGATCCGCCCCGGCGCGCCCTGTTCGAGCTGCGCGAGCAGCGTCTCGGTTCGGGCCGATGCAAGCAGTTCGGTGTCGTGCATATGCTGCGTTCCCGCAGGCATGACCTTCAGTCCCGGAATATCGGTCTGGATCAGGCAGTCGCCGAGCGGCAAATGCGGATCAGCGAGCGCGTCCATCAGGCCCGGCCCATCGGGCAGCCCCAGCGTTTCGAGGACGCTGGGTTTGGCGATGTCGGCATCGATCAGCAACACGTCGTGATCGGCCTCGACCGCAAGGCTGAGCGCCAGATTGACCGCGGTAAAGGTCTTGCCCTCGCCCGGATTGGCCGATGCGATCAGCACGCGGTGACCGCGCGGCACGACGGGTCGGTTGGCGGTGCCCGCGAAGTTGCGAATGATCTCGCGCTTCACGATACGATATTCTTCGGCGATGCCGGTGACAGGCGCGCCCGGCACGACCATCCCGCGCGCGGCGAGCCGCTCGCGATCGATCTTGCCCTGCCGGTTCGCGGCGATGGCAGGAGCGGCGCGCGCCACCTCCTTGCGCGGCGATGCCTTTGCCGCGGGCGCGGCTTCGACCGCCGGTGCCGGCGCATCGGGCGGCAGGATTTCGGGCTGCGGCGCTTCGGCGGCAGGCTTTGCCTTTTTCGCCTTGCGCTCGGGTTCGGGCGGAAGCTGCGACACGTCGATCGTCGGGGCATGCTTTGCAGGATCGAGGCCGAACATGTCGGCCGCGCGTTCGAGCAGCGAGGGCTGGCGCTTGACGGGGCGTTGGTCGTTCATGTCCTTTTCCTCGCTCACGCGACCATGCCACGCTGGACGAATTCGGCGACCAGCAGCAGCGCATAGAGGCCGACGAGCGCCGCGCCCCCGCTGGCAAGCCAGACAAGCCGCTTGCGCCGCTCGACGTGCCGGTCGGGCGTCACGACCTCGGTGATCGATCCGATGACGGGAAGTCCGCTCGCGCGCTCGAGCTTCGCGGCGGTGGCATAGCTTGTGCGCACCTGCGCCAGGCCGAAAGCCGCGCCGATGCCGCCGCCAATGCCGGCGAGCAGGACGAGCGTCAGGAACAGAGGGCGATTGGGCGCCGCAGGGCTGGTCGGCTTCGACGGCGGATCGAGCAACTCGATCCGGATCGCGTCGGTTTCGGTCTGCACGTCGCCGCGCAGTCGCACCTGTTCGCGCTGCGCGAGCAGCTTGTCATACTGTGCCTTCTGCGCCGTATATTCGCCGTTGATCCGGTCATATTCCGCGGCAATGCCCGGGTTCTGGATCTGCTGCGAGGTGATGCGCGCGATGTCGCCAGTGAGCTGCGCCTTGCGCGCCGACAGCGCGCTGACGGTGGCCTGCCGCTCGGCGCGCATCGCGGCCAGCGACGAATAGGCGGGGTTCTGCATCCCGCCGCCACCGCCATTGCCTTCGCGGTCGGCTTGCGCCTTGAGCGAGGCGATCTGGCTCTTGAGCGCGATCACATCGGGGTGCGCGTCGGTCAGCCCGCGTGCGCGCATCGATGCAAGCTCGTTCTGCGCGCCCGCAAGCTGCTGCCGCGCGACGCCGCCGCCGACACCGCCTGCGCCCGGAACCGTCGCGGGGGTCGAGGCGAGCTGGCCGTTGGCGGCCGCCAGCGCCGCCTGCGCCGCAACGAGTTGTGTTTCGATCTGGCTGAGTTCGGCGCGCGCCGCATCGACGCGCTGGGCGGGCGATCCGGCGCCGCCCGGAATCAGACCGATATTCTGCGCCTCGAACGCGGCGCGCCGCGCCTCGATCTCGCGCAGCGATTTTTCGCGGTCGGCGATCTGTGAATCGAGGAATTTCAGCCCCTCGCGCGCATCGACGCGGCCCCCGCGCAACTGATCGTCGCGAAAGACGGTGATCAGGCTGTCAAGCACACCGCTCGCCAGCTTGGCATTGTCGGCGTCCGACAGGCTGCCGATGCCGACGCTCGACGTGATCTCGAAGATATTGTCCTGCTGCGGCACGATCTTGATATTCTTTTGCAGCATCGCGACCGCGCCCGCTTTCTCGCGCTCGCCCGCACCCGCCGGGATCAGGCCGGTGGTCGTCGCGACCTTCTCCAGATTGCGCGCGCTGGTCAGCGTTTCGCGAATCTGGTCGATCTGCTGGCGCCCGCCGAACGATCCGCCCTGCGCATCGTCGGGCAGGATCTGGTTCACATCAACAAGCAGGCGCGCGCGGCTGTCATAGCGGTTCGGGATCGACGCGATCGCCAGCCAGCCGAGGATGCAAATGCCCCAGGCGACCGCGAGCACGAGCCAGCGCCGCGTCCAGACGCTGTGCACCGCAACCCGGAATTCGTCGTAAAGGCCGTTCATCGCTTGTCGTCAGTCCTTGCTGGGCAGTGGCGGTCGGGGGCGCGCAAGCGCCGTCAGAACATGCTTTCGGGGATGATGATGACGTCGCCCGGCTGAAGCTTGACGTTCGCCTTGATGTCGCCGCGCTTGATCAGGTCGTTGAGGCGAAGCCCATATTCGTGCTGCTTGCCGCTGCCCTTGTCGAAGCGGACGAGCCGCGCCTTGTTGCCAGCGGCATAGTCGCCGAGACCGCCGACCGCGATCATCGCGTCGAGCACGGTCATGTTCGCGCGATACGGAATCGACGCCGGCTTTTCGGTGGCGCCGACGACGCGCACCTGCTGCGAGAAGGTGCTGTTGAAGCTGGTGACGATCACGCTGACGATGGGGTCGGTGATATATTGGCTGAGCGCGAGCTTGATGTCCTGCTGGAGCATCGTCGGCGTCTTGCCGACCGCGGGCATGTCGGTGATCAGCGGCGTGGTGATCCGGCCGTCGGGGCGCACCTGGACCTTGCCGCCAAGTTCGGGGTTGCGCCACACGAAGATCTGTAGCTCGTCGAGCGGCCCGATGATATATTCCTCGCCCGGCCCTTCCTGGTTCGCGACGAAATTGGCGCTGGGAAGCTGCGGCGCGGTGGTGCCGGCCCCCATGCACCCGGTCAGCGCGGTCGCGGCGATGCCGGAAATCAGCGCGGCGCGGGCGGCGCGAAGCGAGGGGAAGGACGTCATGTTCAATTCACCTTTCGAGCGGACGGGTGCCGCCGCGGCGCCAATCCCCGCAGCAACAGCCAATGCGTCAGGGTCAGCCATGCTGGAAAAGGGTGAACATACCGTTAGTATTGGGATAAGTTGTGTCCGCGCTTGTCGCACATTGTGCCGCTTCGGCACAAAATTTAACCGCGTTCGGTAAGGTTCAGACGAGCATCTCGCGCGCTGGCCCCTGTCCGAGGAATGCACCGGGGCTCGCCGAGGCGCCATAGGCGCCCGCCTGGAACAGCGCGATCAGATCGCCGACATCGGCGCGCGGCAAGCCAACCTGATCGCCCAGCCGATCGAGCGGGGTGCACAGACAGCCGACGACTGACACGGTTTCGACGGCCTCGCGGCCGAACCGGCCGGCAACCGCGATCGGATAGTTACGCCGGATCACCGTCCCGAAATTGCCGCTCGCGGCGAGCTGGTGATGCAGTCCTCCGTCGGTGACGAGGAAGGTTTCGCCGTGGCTGACTTTCCGGTCGACCACGCGCATCAGATAGACCCCGGCCTCGGCGACGAGCCAGCGGCCGAGTTCCATCGCAAAGCCGCTCTCTGCCAGCGCGGCCCCTCGCGCGCCGAGCGTTTCGGCGAGCCGCGCGCCGACTGTCGCAGCGTCGACCGCGCGGTCGCCGGGGAAATAGGGAACCCCCATGCCGCCGCCCAGGTTGACGAGCGGCGGGGTGGCGCCGACCGCCTCCGCAAGCCGCGCCGCGAGGGCGACCGTCTGGGCCTGCGTATCGGCGATCGCATCGGCATCAAGTGCCTGCGATCCTGCGAAAATATGAAAGCCGCGCCAATCGGCGCCGGCATCGATCAGCGTGCGGACCAGCGCCGGCACCGCGTCGGCATCGACCCCGAACGGCTTGGCGCCGCCCCCCATTTTCATGCCCGATCCCTTGAGATCGAAGTCGGGATTGACGCGCACTGCGAGCCGGGGCCGCGTCCCGATTCGGTCGGCAATGGCAAGCGCCCGTGCCCCCTCCCCCGCCGATTCAAGATTGAGCGTCGCGCCCGCCGCAATCGCCGCTTCCAGTTCGCGGTCGCGCTTGCCGGGGCCGGCGAAGCTGATGTGTTCGGCCGCCTTGCCGCTCGCGAGCGCCAGCGCCAATTCCCCGCCGGACGCCACGTCGAACCCGTCGACGATGGTCGCCATATGCGCGAGCAGCGGCGCGAAGGGATTGGCCTTCATCGCATAATGGAGCTGCACCTCACGGGGCATTGCGGCGCGCCATTCGGCGGCGCGCGCGGTCAGCATCGCGCGGTCATAGACAAAGAGCGGCGTGTCGCCCGCCGCCTCGGCGAGGGCATCGGCACGCTGGCCCCCGATGCGCAGCATGCCGTTGGCGTCGGCAGCAAAGCCGGGCGGGATCGGGCCGTGCGGCTTCATGCCGCCACCCCTGCACCCCATTCGGCCGCGATCGCGACGCGGTCGAGCTTGCCATTGGGATTGCGCGGCAACGCCTCGCGCCACTCGACGGCCTTGGGCTGCATGAAGTTGGGGAGTGTCCGGCGCAGTTCGGCGGCGAACGCCTCGCGGTCCGCATCGGCCTTGCCGCGCACGATCAACTGGATCGCAGCGCCCAGCCGCGCGTCGGGCACGCCGAAGGCGACGGCTTCATAGACCATGCCGGTGGCAACGGCGGCATCCTCGACCTCGGTCGGGCTGACGCGGTTGCCTGCGGTCTTGATCATCGCATCGTCGCGGCCGACGAAATAGAGCAGGCCGTCACCATCGCGGCGCACCGTGTCGCCCGACCACACGGCGATGCCGCCCCACGCCGACGCGGCAGGCGCCGAGCGGAAACGCTCGGCGGTGCGTTCGGCGTCGCGCCAATAGCCCTGCGCGACGAGCGGCCCGCAATGGACGAGCTCGCCCGCTTCGCCATCGGCGGTGATGCTGCCATCGGGGCGGCACACGAGAATTTCGGCGTGCGGAATGGCACGGCCCATCGAGGTCGGATGCGCGGCGACCAACTCCGGGTCGAGAAAGGTCGACCGGAACGCTTCGGTCAGGCCGTACATCGGATAAATGTCGGCCTCGACAAAAGTCGCGCGCATCGCGTCGATCAGCGACGGCGTCAGTGCGCCGCCGCTGTTGGTGAGGCGGCGCAGCGATGCGGCGACATCCACCGGCCAATCGACCTCGACCAGTTGCACCCACAAGGGCGGCACCCCGGCAAGCGTCGTCGCGCCGTGCCGCGCCACCGCCTTCACCACATCGCGCGGCGCCAGATAATCGAGCGGCGCCACCGCCGCACCTGCATACCAAGCCGAAAGAAGCTGGTTCTGGCCATAATCGAAGCTGAAAGGCAGCACCGCCAGCACGCGTTCATCGGCGCCAAGCGCCAGATAGGTCGCGACACTCTCGGCACCGAGCCACAGATTGGCGTGGCTGAGCATCACGCCCTTGGGCCGTCCGGTCGACCCGCTGGTATAGAGAATGGCGACCAGATCGCCGGGATCGCCCGCCGAAGGGGGCAAGCGCTCCGGATGGCCGTCGATCGCCGCCTCGACCGCAGTCAGATCGCGCAGCGCACAGCCGCCGGGAAGGCCGTCGCCCAGCATCTCGGCCCGCGCGCGATTGGTCAGCAACAGCGCTGCGCCACTGTCGGCCAGAATATGCGCGACCTGCGGTGCCTTCAGCAGCGGATTGACCGGCACATGGATCAGCCCGGCGCGCGCCGCGGCGAGCGGCATCAGGCAGGCAGCGCGCGTCTTTGCGCTCCAGCTCGCCACCCGGTCGCCAGGCCGGGCGCCCGCGGCGTGCAGCCATGCCGCCAGCCGGCCGACAGCCGCATCGAGATCGGCAAACGACATCGGCGCGTCGCCGATGAGCAGCGCAGGCGCATCGGCCGCGCCGCGCAGCGCGAGATGGTCGAGGGGGTATGAGGGCGGGTTTTCGGCTTTGGTCATCGGCTGTTAGGACAGTGGTGATAGAGCGCCGCACCATGGATGGGAACGGTGAACATCACGCTAATGATGCCAAGCTGCCCGCCGCAGCGCGCGGCATGGGCCATGCTTCGCCGTTCGACCGTCCCCAATGGTTCGACCTGCTCGCCGCGCACGGATTTGCCGGAGAAGGCCGAATCGATGCGGTGGGCTCCGCAGGCGAAGCCGCGGCGTGGCTACCGCTTCGGCGTGAAAAATCGGGCGCGGTTTCCGGGCTTGCCAACTGGTACAGCTTTGCGATCCGCCCGCTTTATACCGGCCAGGGCGACCATATGGCGGCACTGCGCGACCTGTTCGCACGCGCCCGCGCGGAGGCCGCACGCCTGACGCTCTATCCCGTGCCCGATGCCGAAAAGGACAGGATCGCAACCGCGATGCGCGCCGCCGGCTGGTGGGTGCGCGCGGTCCCGGCGGGCGATCGCCACTGGCTCGACCTGACCGGGCTCGATCATGACGGCTGGTGGGCCACCCGTCCCGGCGCGCTGCGCAGCACGGTCCAGCGCAAGGCGAAAAAGAATATTGTCGCGATCGAGATTCTGACTGCATTCGACCCCGATGCCTGGGCGGCCTATGAGCATATCTACGCCGCGAGCTGGAAGCCCGAAGAGGGCAACCCCGCCCTGCTCCGCGCCTTTGCCGAAGAAGAAAGCGCGCGCGGCACCTTTCGCATGGGGCTGGCGCGGATCGACGGCGAAGCGGTGGCGGCGCAATATTGGACGGTGGAGGACGGCACCGCCTTCATCCACAAGCTCGCGCATGTCGAGGACAGTCTGAAGGCATCGCCCGGCACCCTGCTTTCGGCGGCTCTGTTTCGCCATGTCATCGCGGTCGATGGCGTGCGCCGTATCGATTTCGGCACCGGCAACGACGCCTACAAGCGCGACTGGATGAACCGGCACGAGCCCTTGTGGCGATTGGAGGCTTTCAATCGCGGGCGCATCGCGGCATGGGGACCGGCATTGAAGGCCTTTGCCCGTTCGCTGCTCAGGAAAGACCCATGACCGAAGTCCATAACGTCGACGCCACCCTTCGCGCCCTGCTCGCCGACGTCCTCGGCCTTGGCGCCGAACGCGCGGCAGCGCTGACCGAAGACAGCGGCCTGTTCGGCGAACTGCCCGAATTCGATTCCATGGCCGTCGCAACCGTGCTGACCGAGATGGAGGACCGTCTCGGCATCCTGATCGACGATGACGACGTCGACGGCGAAATCTTCGAAACCTATGGCAATCTGCTGCGCTTCGCCGAACGCAAGGTTCAGGGCTGACCGGCATGCGAGGGGCGAATGGACGAGCATAGGCTTCGCATCGCGCCCGTCGGCACGCCCCGCGCGACGGTCCTGTTCGCGGCCCCCTTGTTCGAGGAAGCGAACCGCAGCCGCCGCACTATCGTACGCGCGATGCGCGCGCTGGCGGCGCAAGGTTTCGCCGCCGTGCTTCCCGACCTGCCGGGCCAGAATGAAAGCCCCGTCGCGCTCGCCGATGTCGATTTGAACCGGTGGCAGAGCGCCTTTGCCGAGGTGGCCGGTGGAATAGAGGGGCCGATCATTATCGCCGCGCTGCGCGGCGGCGCGCTGATCGACCATCGGGCCGCGGCCGCCGCATGGTGGCGGCTGGCGCCCGTCGGCGGCAGCTCGCTGCTCCGCACCCTGCTGCGTGCGCGCGTCAGCGCCGATCGCGAGGCGGGCGTGACATCTTCGCTCGACAGCCTTCAGGAACAGGCGAAAAGCGAGCCCTTGCTGCTCGCCGGCAATCGCCTGTCGCCGGCGATGGTCGCGTCCCTCGCGACAAGCGAGCCGCAGGCGGTCACGCCGCTGCGCACTGTGGCGCTGGGCAGCGGCGACGAAGCGATTGCCGGCACGCCGCTGTGGCTGCGCGCCGAACCGGGCGAAGACGCCGCCATGGCTGACGCGATGGCGGCCGACATCGCCGCATGGAGCCGGACATGCGGCATCAGCTGAGCTTCCCCTGCGAAGGCGCGGCGCTGGCCGCAAGCCTCGACGATGCGCCGGGCACGACCGGGCTACTGATCGTGTCGGGCGGCAACGAGATTCGCAGCGGCGCGCATCGCGGCATGGCGATGCTGGCACAGCGGATCGCGGCGGCGGGTCACCCGGCCTTTCGCTTCGATCGCCGCGGGATCGGCGACAGCGAAGGCGAAAATGGCGGCTATACGCACAGCGGCCCCGACATCGCCGCCGCGATCGCCGCGTTTCGCACGGCCGCGCCGCACGTCACCCGCATCCTTGCCTTCGGCAATTGCGACGCCGCGAGCGCGCTGCTGCTGCACCAGCCGCTCCCGCTCGACGGTCTGGTCCTCGCCAATCCGTGGACTTATGATGATGCGGAACCGGATGCAGGCGAACGGCCGGCGCTGCCGCCAGCCTCGGCAATCCGCGCACGCTATCTGGCGCGGATCAAGGATCCGAAAAGCCTGCTGCGCCTGCTGAAGGGCGAGATCGATATCGGCAAACTGGTCCGCGGCCTGTCGGCGATGAAACGGACGCCGCAAGCCGCCGCACCCGACAGCCTCGCCGCGCGCCTCGACGCGGCGATGACCGCGCTGGCTTGCCCCGCGACGATCCTGCTCGCGACCGGCGACCGCACCGCGCAGGCATTCATCGCGCATTGCCGGCCCGCAAACATCCCGGTCGAGCGTCTCGACAGCGCGTCGCACAGCTTCGCTGGCAGCGACGCGGACTGGCTTTTTGCAAGAATATCGGAACGGCTGTCCTGACGGCGGCTTTGGGATCGAAAGCGGACATCGCCGCTTCCCCACCCGCTTACCCTGAACCTGTCGAAGGGTGAACGGAATGTGGTAGGCGAGCCTATTCGCCTTTCGTCATCCCGGACTTGATCCGGGATCCATTGTTCCGACGCTGCGTGAATGGATCCCGGATCAAGTCCGGGATGACGGTGAAGAAAGTCGTTCGGCGCGACCCGCGAAAGGTAGGCCCTGCAAGCCCGCAATCGATCACGGATAGCCCGGCGTCTTGGGCGCGTCGGGTAGCGGGATGAATTCTTCGCTGTCGCCCGCAACCAGCGGGAAATTGCCGTCCTTCCAGTCGTGCTTCGCCTGATTGATCCGGTCGCGCGAGGAACTGACGAAATTCCACCACAGGTGCCGCGGAGTGCGAAAGGCCTCGCCGCCGAGCAGCATCACGCGCGCGTCGGTGGCGGCGCGCAGCGTCATCGCCTGCCCCGGCTTCAATATATAGAGGCTGTAACGGTCGAGCGCTTCGCCATCGAGGGTCGCGTCGCCCATCGCGACCAGCACCGCCCGCTCATCGGCCTCCGCCTCGATCGGCAGGCCGGCTCCCGCCGCCATCAATATGTCAGCATAGATGGTCGCGGCGTGCTGGGTGATCGGCGATGTCGCGCCCCATAGCGTCCCCATGATCACGCGTGCCGACACCTTGCCGTCCTCGATCAGCGGCAGATCTTCCTTGGCGACATGTTCGAACGCCGGGTCGATCTCCTCCTTGCCGTCGGGCAGCGCCAGCCACGTCTGCATGCCCGAGATCGGCGATCCGGTCGCGCGTTCGGCCGCGGGCGTGCGCTCAGAATGGACGATGCCGCGCCCGGCAGTCATCAGGTTGCACGCGCCCGGCCGGATCGTCGCCCAGGTGCCAAGGCTGTCGCGATGGTCGATCGCGCCTTCGAACAAATAGGTGACGGTGGCGAGGTTGATGTGCGGATGCGGGCGCACGTCCATCCCTTGCCCGATGTCGAAATGCGCCGGTCCAAACTGATCGACGAAGATGAAGGGGCCTACCATCGTCCGCTCCTTGTTCGGCAGCGTGCGCCGCACATCGAAGGCCCCGATGTCATGGGTCGAGGGGGTAATGACGGTAAACATCAGCCGATCCTTTCCAGCCTGTGGCGCGTCTTGTCGGTTTCGACCGTCCCGGTGTTGCGCGTCGTCCCCGGTTCGAGCAGCAACACATGGCACTCGCCGTCCAGCGCCTCGGGACAATGTTCGGTCCCGTGCGGCACGATGATGAATTCGCCCGGCCCGACGATCACGTCGCCGCTGCGCAGGCCCATCTTCATTCGGCCCTGCACCACCAGGAATAATTCATCTTCCGTTTTATGGTGATGCCAGTCGAACTTGCCGTCGAATTTGACCAGCTTGACCTGAAAATCATTGATGTCGCCGGCGACACGCGGGTTCCAGTGATCGTGGAAGGTCGCAAAGGCGGCGGCAAGGTTGATCTTGTCGATCGTCATGGCGCGGGCGCCCGCAATATCTTGTCCATCGCCTTGCCCTTCGCCAGTTCGTCGATCAGCTTGTCGAGATAGCGTATCTCGCGCATCAGCGGATCGTCGATCTCTTCGATACGCACGCCGCAGATGACGCCGCGAATCTGCGTGCGTGCCGCATTCATCGCCGGCGCGCCCGCGATAAAGCCGGCGTAATCGGTGCCGGCCGCGAGCAAAGCCTCGAGCTCCTGCTGGGTGTAGCCGGTGAGCCAACCGATAACCTGATCCACCTCGGCCTTCGTTCGCCCCTTGCGTTCGGCCTTGGCGACCAGCAACGGGTAAACCTTCGCGAAGCTCATCCGATAGATGCGATGCTCGGTCATCCGCGCCTCATTCGCCCGGCGCGAGCGCGCGGATTGCCAGCGCGTGAACGCGGTTGCCCGGCATGTCGCCGAGCGCCTTGTTCACTGCCCGCTGGCGCGCGACGCGGGTCTGGCCCGCGAAGCCCGCCCATCGGATCGTCAGGCTGAAATGCGATTCGCCGCTGCCGTCATCGCCGGCGTGGCCGTGATGCGCCGCGCTGTCGTTATTCAGGGTGAAATCGGCGTCGGGGAAAGCCGCGGCGAGCAGCGTTTCCATTTCGCGTTGGGCTGGACCTTTTTGCGTCATGCCTCCATGTTGGGAGCAGATACCCAGCATGACAAGCCCCCGCTCCCCCCGATTCCACGGCCGCGTTCCGCGTGAGGCCCCTTGCGCGGTTCCCGGCTGCCAAGAGCCCGGCGAATTTCGCGCCCCCGCTTCGCCGCACCGCTCGCCCGACGGACCGCCACCCTATCGCTGGCTGTGCCTCGACCATGTTCGCGAATTCAACGCGGGCTATAATTATTTCGAGGGCATGAACGCCGACCAGATCATGGCCGCGCAGTCGCCGACCGCGGGTTGGGAGACCGAAAGCCGCACCTTTCGCGCTGCCGGCAGCGCCGACCTGCCGCCGCGCTGGGCCGATTTCAAGGATCCGATGGATGCTCTCGGCGCGCGCTTTCGCCAGCGCATGGACGAGGCGCGGCGCGAAGCCGCCGACCCGCGCTTCACCCGCGAGGAGCATCGCGCGCTGCAGCTGATGGGGCTCGCCACCGATGCCGACCGCGCGGCGCTGCGCCGCCGCTACAGCGAGCTGGTGCGCAAATATCACCCCGACCGCAACGGCGGCGACCGCAGCCATGAGGTGCGGCTGGGCGAAGTCGTCGCGGCCTATCAATTGCTGCGCAAGGCCAGGCCATTTGCATAGGAGAGGCACGGATGAGCGAACTCGACGCGGCGCGGATCGAAACGGTGAAACGCCATATGGCGCTGGAGATCACCCACGACTGGGACGGAGTGATCGCGACATTCGATCATCCACGTTACGAACTGCTCGGCCCCGGCACCGTCTTTGACGGCGAGGCCGCAGTGCGATCCTATTTCGCCGCGTCGCGCGAACCCTTTCCCGATCAGGCGAACGAGATCATCGCGATCGCCGCCGACGCAGCGACCGACACGGTGCTCGTCGAATTCTGGCTGACCGGCACGCACCTCGGCCCGCTGAAGCTGGGGCTACGAACCGTCGAGCCGACGGGCAAGGCGTTTCGCATTCGCATGACGGCGAGTTTCGAATTCGCCCCCGGCAGCGACCGGATCGTCTGCGAGCGCCCCTACTACGACCAGTCGGCGGTGATGAAGGCGCTTGATCTGTTCTGAATAAGGCGTTGCAAGGGGCAACCCATCGCGATACCGCGCTCCCAAGGTCGGCGGCATCCCGCCGACTCCTCTTCCCCGTCACCCTGAACTTGGTTCAGGGTCCATTCGGCGCTCCATTTCAGACGGTGCGCCGAATGGATGCTGAAACAAGTTCAGCATGACGAGCATGAAACTGATGGACGCGATCATGACCGATATTCCGAACAGCCTTCCCGACCATCATGGTTCGACGCTGCTGGCAGCGCCCGATACCGAGGTCGATGCGCGCGAGCTGTTCGGGGTCGACATCGACATGAAGGTGCCGGCGTTCAGCGAATCCGACGAGCGGGTTCCCGATCTCGACCCCTCCTATGTCTTCGACGGCGACACCACGCTCGCGATCCTCGCGGGCTTCAAATATAACCGCCGCGTCATGGTGCAGGGCTATCACGGCACCGGCAAATCGACGCATATCGAACAGGTGGCGGCGCGGCTGAAATGGCCGTGCATCCGTATCAACCTCGACGCGCATATCAGCCGCCTCGACCTTGTCGGGCGCGATGCGATCGTGCTGCGCGACGGCAAGCAGGTGACCGAATTCCGCGAAGGCCTGCTCCCTTGGGCGTTGCAGACGCCGACCGCGCTCGTCTTCGACGAATATGACGCGGGGCGGCCCGACGTAATGTTCGTGATCCAGCGCGTGCTGGAAGCCGAAGGCAAGCTGACGCTGCTCGATCAGAACCGCGTCATCCGCCCGAACCCGCACTTCCGCCTGTTCGCCACCGCGAACACCGTCGGGCTGGGCGACACGAGCGGGCTCTATCACGGCACGCAGCAGATCAACCAGGGCCAGATGGACCGCTGGAACATCGTTGTGACGCTGAACTATCTGCCCGCGGCGACCGAGAGCGAGATCATCCTGAAGAAGGTGCCGGGTACCGACGATGCCACCGTCGCCAATATGGTGAAGGTTGCGGATCTGACGCGTCAGGGCTTCGTCAACGGCGATATCTCGACTGTCATGTCGCCGCGCACCGTCATCAGCTGGGCCCAGAATGCGGCGATCTTCCACAGCCTGGGCTTCGCCTTCCGTCTGTCGTTCCTCAACAAGTGCGACGAGGCCGAACGGATGATCGTCGCCGAATATTATCAGCGCGTGTTCGGCGAAGACCTGCCCGAAGGCGTCGTCGGCAAATAAGGCGAGAGAGCGCGCGCCTTTCCCCTCCCGTTCAGCGCAGCACCGCCTCGGCATCGACGAGCCGGATGTCGTGCATCATGTGCAGATAGGCTTCGAAATAGCCCTTGTGCGACGCGCCGACGATGACGAGCGCGCGCGCACCGGGCTGCGCCGCCATCGCGGCGCGGATATTGGCGACCATGCGCAGGTTCCGCGTTTCCCACCAGCCGGTGTAGTAGCGGCCGTAATGCTGCGGCGAGGGTTCGGCGAGCGCGGCACCGAAATCGCTGTCGAACGCCATCCGCGTCGCCTCCGGGCTGTTGTAGGCGCGATAGAGGGCGAGCACGCCGTCACCGTCGAGCCGCTTTCTGAGGTCGGCGTCGATAGCGCTGCGCTTCGCGGTCACCGGATTGTCCCAAGCGCGCTGGATCGCTTCGCCATAACCCGCTTCACCCGAGACGCGATTGGTCGCCGCATCGGCGCTGTGATCGTCGACCGAATAGACGCGCTCGAGCCCCAGCCGCGCGGCCAGCGCCGCGCCGATCAGGAAATTTTCGTTGCGGCGTGTCGTCAGCATCGTCAGCCGTTCGGCGAGCACCGCATCGAGCCCGTCGCCCGCGCGCCGTTCGGTCGCGGGCAAGCGCAGCCATTGGACCAGCGCCGATGCCTGCTCGCCGCCGGCCAGGAAAACCGCGGCGAGATGCCGGCGCTGCGCCGCGGTGGGCTCGGCGGGCCAGTCGGCGAGGAGCCGCTCCGCCTCGACCGTAGCAGCCGGAACGTCAAGCCCCGTCGCGGCGCGCGCGGGTTCGGGGCTCCAGCAATAATCGTCATACACGCCGGGATAGATTGGTTTGTAGCGCAGCAGCATCTCGCAATCGGGGCCCGAGAGCCCTTCGATGGTGACGATCTGCGGCTGCCACGCGGCGAGCCTGGCCAGCAGCGGGTCGAGCGCTTTGGCATCGAAATCCTTGGGAAAGCCCGACAGGTGCGGCGATCCGAGCACGAGTGCCCGCCCCGGCTCGCCCGCAACAGTCTGCTTGAGCCGGCTGGGGTCGAAGCTCGGCTCATAGGCGGGAGCCGCCGGCGCGGCGGTTGCAGCGAGCATCAGCGCGGCAAGTGCGAACATGATTTTCCTTCCCTGTCTCTGCACGGCCAACCGCGCGCAGCGGAGTCACTATAGCAAAGTGTGTTATTTCATCAATACAGCCTGAAGCCGCACTTCGCGCTTCCAAAGCCCGCTGCGCTCTGCCAGCGTCGCCGCCATGATCCGGCGATTCCCGCGCATGCCCCGCCCCCCCAAGCGCTTGCTCGCTTTCGCTCTCGCCCTCCCGCTTGCAGGGTGTGCGACCGCGGTCGATTATGGCAAGGTTTCGCATTCGGCCTATGTCGCCGACGCACGCTGCACCGCGCAGGCCGGGGCGGAGGTCGATACCGCGGCGCTGCCGCTCTTCTTCGTCACGAGCCGCCTTCCCGATTGCCGGACGCCCTACATCCGGCTGACCAACCATCGCGGCGACCGCATCCGCTATGGCCGCTTCGCCGCGCCGCACGACAGGAAGGTCGACGGCAAGACGCGCTTTCTGACCCCGCTTGCCTTTCAGGAGGCGGGCGACTGGTGGGCGGGTCTGCAGGCCGAAACCGATCGCCGCCAAGGCCGCGTCCTCCTGTATGTCCATGGCTATCGCGAGACGTTCGAAACGACGTCGAAGGATGCGGCGCAGATCGCGCGGATGACGGGATTTGACGGGCCGATTGTCGAGTATAGCTGGCCGTCGCAGGGCAAGCTGCTGAGCTATGCCGTTGACGAAACCAACATGTATCATGACGTGCGCAATTTCCGCCTGTTCCTGAAGGCGCTGGCCGAGCGTCCGTGGGTAAAGGAAATCGTCGTCGTTTCGCATTCGCTCGGCGCGCGGCTGGTGATACCCGCAATCGCCTATGTCGACCGGACGGCGCCGAGCGCGGACAGCAGCAACATTTCCAACATCATCCTCGCCTCGCCCGATTTCGACCGCGAGACGTTCGAGCGCGACATTGCGAACGACGTGCTCGCCACGGCGCGGGTCGCGCGCGACCGACGCATCACCGCCTATGTATCGCGCAGCGACAAGGCGCTGGCCGCATCGCGCGCGCTGCACGGCTATCCGCGGCTCGGCTCTCCCTATTGCTTCGATCCGTTCGAGGCGGCCGATCTGCGCGCAAAGGGCCTGCCCGAACGCTGCTACGCCGCCGCCATTCCGGGCCTGACGATCGTCGACACCACCGACATTTCGCGCGGATCGACGGGGCACAGCGATTTCCTGCGCAGCGCGCTCGCCTGCATGGATTTTGTCGACATGATCCGCGGCAAGCGCAGTCGGCCCGAACGCACGCCCACGCATCTCGCCCATGTCTTTCGCCTCGCCCCCGATCCGCAGATGCCGAGCCGGCTCGACGAGACGATTTGCAACCGTCTCCCCGACGGCGACAAGGATTAGAGCCGATGCTCTTCCTTCGTCGGTGAAAGCCCGTTAGAGCCGATTCGATGTCCGGCCAGTCTCCCCTCGACGATTTCAAGACCGCGCTGTCGAGTGTAGCGCGCGCCGTGACGCGCGATGCCGAGGTCGAGGTGGGTTTCACCGCCGACGCGCCGGTCCAGATCGGCAAGCAGATCAAGGTGCCGACCCCGTCGCGCACCCTTCCGCCCGATCAGGTGGCCGAGGCGCGCGGCTTTGCCGACAGCTATGCGCTGCGCATGAAGCATCACAGCGACACGGTGCATGCCGCAGCGCGACCGGTCGAACCGCTCGCCGCCGCGGCCTTCGATGCGATGGAGCGCGCGCGGGTCGAGGCGCTAGGCGCCCGCAACATGGCGGGTATGCGCGCCAATCTGCGCGCCAGCCTGGCCATGCGGATGCGCAGCGACCCGATCAGCCGCGCGCAGGATCGCGGCGAGGTCCCGATATCGAGCGCGCTCGAACTGATGCTGCGCGAGGCGCTGACCGGCGAACAGGCGCCGCAGGGCACCGAAACCGGGCTGTCGCTGGTGCGCGAGTGGATCAGCCAGGACGCCGGCGCCGACCTGACCGCGCTCGCGATGTTGATCGACGATCAAGCCGCCTTTGCCGAAACCGCGCGGCTGGCGCTGCGCCACCTCGACCTGATGCAGGCCGACGACCCGCTGGAGGAAGGCGCCGAGGACGGCGGCGAGGACGATCAGACCGAAGCCGAAGAGAGTCAGGAAGAACAGGAAAGCGAGGACGGCGGCACCGGCGAGAGTCAGGTCGACGCGCGCGCCGAAATGTCGGGCGATCAGGCCGACGATGGCGAAAGCGATCCCGACGCGCAGGAGATGGAAGCCGACGGCGAGCCGGAGATGGGCGGCGAAGGCGACGAGGGCATGTTGCCCGTGCGGCCCAACCGCCTGCCCACCGACGTTCCCGATTTCAACTATGTCCGCTTCACCGAGAAGCATGACGAGATCGTCGCTGCCACCGAATTGTGCGACGAAGAGGAATTGACGCGGCTGCGCGCCTATCTCGACCAACAGATGACGCATCTGCAGGGCGCGGTGACGAAGCTCGCCAACCGTTTGCAGCGCCGCCTGATGGCGCAGCAGAACCGCGCCTGGGATTTCGATCAGGAGGAAGGCCAGCTCGACGCCTCGCGTCTTGCCCGCGTCGTCGTGTCGCCGGGCCATTCACTGTCCTACAAGATCGAACGCGATACCGATTTTCGCGATACCGTCGTCACGCTGCTCCTCGACAACAGCGGGTCGATGCGCGGGCGGCCGATCAGCATTGCGGCGATCAGCGCCGACATTCTGGCCCGCACGCTCGAACGCTGCGGCGTGAAGACCGAGATTCTGGGCTTCACGACGCGGACGTGGAAGGGCGGGCAGAGCCGCGAGGACTGGCTCGCCGCGGGACGCCCGCCGCACCCCGGCCGCCTCAACGACCTGCGGCACATCATCTACAAGCCCGCCGACGAACCCTATCGCCGCGCGCGCAAGTCGCTCGGCCTGATGATGCGCGAGGGGCTGCTGAAAGAGAATATCGACGGCGAAGCGCTGATGTGGGCGCACACCCGCATCGTCAATCGCCCCGAGGAACGCCGCATCCTGATGGTGATCAGCGACGGCGCGCCGGTCGACGACAGCACGCTGTCGGTCAATCATGGCGCCTATCTCGACCAGCATCTGCGCCAGGTGATCGAGTGGATCGAAAACAAATCGCCGGTCGAGCTGTGCGCGATCGGCATCGGCCACGACGTAACGCGCTATTACAGCCGCGCGGTCACGATCATGGATGCCGAGCAATTGGGCGGCACGATGGTTGAACAATTGGCGGGGTTGTTCGACATAGAATAGGCACTTCGGAGCGATTTTGACTCTCCTCGGGTCCGGTGCAGATTCCCGCTTGCCAAGTGAAATTCCGGCGATAACTCTCGCGCTTGGGGGAGGGTCGCAATCAATGCCGACATTGCGGTTTGCGCGCCGTGCGGCGAGCACGGGGGCGATGGCGCTTGCCCTGAGCGCAGGCATTGCCCTGGCCCAGGAAGTGGAGCAGTCATTGCCTGCCCCCGAGGCCATCACGGCCGATGACCAGGTGGCGGATTCGCCGACGGCGACGCCGGTCGAAGTGCCCGCCGGGACACTTGTTCATCTGCGCATCGACGAGAACGTCAACAGCAAGACGCACAAGACAGGCGACTGGTACGCAATCACGCTGCTGGAGCCGATCATGCTGGATGACCGCACGGTCGTTCCCGCGGGGACGCCGGGGCGCGGCCAGGTGGTCCATGCCGCGAAGTCCGGCTGGGGCGGCAAGGCTGGCGAGTTGATCCTCGGCGCGCGGTACCTCGAATATCAGGGGCAGCAGATTCCCTTGGGCGGCATGAAGTTGGGCGGTGTCGGCGGCAATAATGAAGGTCTTGCCTTCGGCGCCACAATCGCTGGCGGACTGGTGGCGATGCCGCTGGTTTTCGCCTTGAACGGCAAAAATGCCAATATTCCGGCCGGCATGTATGCAACCGCCAAGCTTGCGGCTGCCCTGCCCGGCGAACCATCCACCGCCGCGCAAGCGACGGTCGATCCGGCGGCGGCGGTGTCGGCTGCCCCCGGAGACGCAATCGACACGAACCCGACAGGGGAAATGGGGGAACCGAAACAATGAAAAAGCTGATCGGAGCCGCGCTGCTTGCGGCAACCGGAATAGCCTGCACCGCAATGATGGGACCCGCGGTGGCCAAGGAAGCGAAGAGCGCGGCCGACGAGGGCGCGAAGAAGGCCATTCCCGCTCCGGCCGAGGGCAAGGGACAGATCGTCTTCTTCCGGCCCGGAGGCATGGGCTTTGCACTGGGGTGCGGAGTAAATGAAAATGGCGAGCGGTTGAGCGCATTGGGCGCAGGAAAATATTTCATCCTGCCAGCCGATCCCGGCTCGCACAGCTATACGGTCAAGAGCGAGGCCACTGACCTCCTGACGCTGGAAGTCGAACCCGGCGAAACATATTATGTGAAGTGCAAGATCAAAATGGGGATCATGGTCGGCCGACCCAATATCGCGCCGTCGACGCAGGACGAATTCGACAAGGACAGTCACAAGCTGAAATATGTCGATGCCGACGATGCCGGACCGACGGTCCTGCCAAATCCGGAAGGCGAAGCAGCGAAAGTCGAATAGCTGCCTCCCCCTCCGATATCGCGGCCCCGCATATATTGCGGGGCCGTTTTTCGTGGGCGTGACAACCCCTTCGCCGCCGGTTACACATTGCCGCCGGCGCCGCAGGGACTCGCAGCCCCACGACGGGACTCGCTACGCCGATTGACGGGCCGATGGTCGCCGGCACGGGCTTGGGCCGCACCGATTTGGGGTGCGCTGCTGAAGGGGGCGAGTGACCGTGAAAAAAGCATCTGACCTGTTCATCGAATGTCTGGAAGAAGAAGGCGTCGAATATATCTTCGGCGTTCCGGGCGAGGAAAATCTCGACTTTCTCGACAGCCTGTCGCGTTCGAAAAAGATCAAGCTGATCCTGACCCGCCATGAGCAGGGGGCGGGCTTCATGGCCGCGACCTATGGCCGCCACACCGGAAAGACCGGCGTGTGCCTTGCGACACTGGGGCCCGGCGCGACCAATTTCGTCACCGCGGCGGCCTATGCCCAGCTTGGCGGCATGCCGATGATGATGATCACCGGGCAAAAGCCGATCAAGAAATCCAAACAAGGGCGCTTCCAAATCCTCGACGTCGTCGCGATGATGGGGCCGATCACCAAATATACGCACCAGATGGCCTCGTCGGACAATATCCCGAGCCGCGTGCGCGAGGCTTTCCGCCTCGCGGAGGAAGAAAAACCCGGCGCGGTGCATATCGAACTGCCCGAGGATATCGCCGACGAACATACCGAAAGCCTGCCGCTGAAGCGCAGCCATTCGCGCCGCCCGACCGCAGACGTCAAATCGATCCGCGAGGCGGTGAAGGCGCTCGAAAATGCGAAGGCACCGGTACTGGTAATCGGCGCGGGCGCGAACCGCACGATGACCAGCCGGATGCTGCTGCAGTTCATCGAAAAGACCGGCATCCCCTTTCTGACCACCCAGCTCGGCAAGGGCGTGATCGACGAGCGGCATCCGAAATTCCTCGGGTGCGCGGCGCTGTCATCCGGAGATTTCGTGCATCGCGCGGTCGAGGCGTCGGACTGCATTGTCAACATCGGTCACGATGTGATTGAAAAGCCGCCCTTCTTCATGCAGCCCGGCGGGCCCACCGTTATCCATGTGTCCACCAAGACCGCCGAGGTCGATCCGGTCTATTTCCCCGGCATCGAGGTCATTGGCGATATTGCCAATGCGATCTGGCAGATGAAGGAGGATATCGTGCCGAACGGCGGCTGGTCGTTCGACCATATGCTCGCCTATCGCAAGGCCGAGGTCGAGCATACCGCCCCGCTCGCCGCCGACACGCGCTTCCCGATCTTTCCGCCGCATCTGGCGCAGCAGGTCCGCGACGCGATGCCCGACGACGGCATCATCTGCCTCGACAATGGCGTCTACAAGATCTGGTTCGCGCGCGGCTACACCGCCTACCGCCCGAACACCGTGCTGCTCGACAATGCGCTCGCGACGATGGGCGCAGGCCTGCCCAGCGCGATGATGTCGGCGATGGTCTACCCCGACCGCAAGGTGATGGCGATCTGCGGCGACGGCGGCTTCATGATGAACAGTCAGGAAATGGAGACCGCGGTTCGCTTGGGGCTCAACCTGACCGTGCTAATCCTCAACGATTCAAGCTATGGCATGATCCGCTGGAAACAGGCGAATATGGGGTTCAAGGATTGGGGGCTGACCTATGGCAACCCCGATTTCGTCAAATATGCCGAAAGCTATGGCGCGCACGGCCACCGCGTCGAAAGCGCGGCGCACCTCAAGGAACTTCTTGCGCATACGCGCGATACTCCCGGTGTGCACCTGATCGATTGCCCGGTGGATTATTCGGAGAATGACCAGATTTTGAACATCGACATCAAGAAGCTGTCGAAGGAACTCTGACGGTCGCGAACACTCGCTTTTCTTGTCATCCCCGCGAAAGCGGGGACCCAGGAGTTGGATGAGCCGAACCTATCATGTTTATATCCTCGCCAGCGGGCGCAACGGAACGCTCTATACCGGTGTGACGGGAGATCTGGCGCAGCGGATGGAACAGCATCGCGACGGCAAAGGTTCAAAGTTTACGACAAAATACGGCGTTACTCGTCTGGTTCACATCGAAGCATTTGCCGACGTGAACGCAGCGATCGCCCGCGAAAAAGCTGTAAAGAAATGGCGCCGGGCATGGAAACTGGAACTCATCGAACGCGGCAATCCGCAATGGCTCGACCTATATGATCGGATTAACGGCTGAGCATGCCGCCCTGGGCCCCCGCTTTCGCGGGGATGACATTGGGGGGTGACGGAGCGCGCGCCAGCATGTTGGAGAATGATTGTGAAACTCAAGGACGTCTACCCGCTCTATCTCAACAACAAGGCGGTGCAGCCGAACACCGACCTCAAGGTGATCGACAAATTCACCGGCGAAATCGCCTTCCGTACCGCACTGGCGACCCCCGACGTCATCGATGAAGCCATCGCCGGCGCGGTGCGCGCCGCCGAGCCGATGGCGCGGCTCGCGAGTTACGAGAAGCAGGATGTCCTCAATCATTGTGTCGCGCGCTTCAAGGAACGCTTCGACGAGCTTGCCTATGCGCTGTGCGTCGAAGCGGGAAAGCCGATCGCCGACAGCGAGGGCGAGGTCGGGCGCCTGATCGACACCTTCCGCATCGCCGCCGAAGAGGCGACGCGCAACTATGGCGAGATCCAGCCGCTCGACATATCGGCGCGCGCCAAGGGCTATATGGGGATGTGGAAGCGGGTGCCGATCGGCCCGTGCAGCTTTATCTCGCCGTTCAATTTTCCGCTCAACCTTGCGGCGCACAAGATCGCGCCCGCGATCGCGATGGGCTGCCCCTTCGTGATGAAGCCCGCGTCGATGACGCCGCTGGGTGCGATCATCATGGGCGAGGTGCTCGCCGAGTGCGACATATTGCCCGAAGGCGCGTTCAGCATCCTGCCGGCGAGCCGCGACGGCGCCGATCTGTTCACCACCGACGAACGGCTGAAATTGCTGAGCTTCACCGGCTCGCCCGGCGTCGGCTGGGACCTCAAGGCCAAAGCCGGCAAGAAAAAGGTCGTGCTCGAACTCGGCGGCAATGCCGCCGTGATCGTCGACAAGTACGCCGACCTCGATCATGCGCTCGCGCGGATCATCTTCGGTGGCTATTACCAGTCGGGGCAAAGCTGCATCCATGTGCAGCGCGCCATCATCCACGCCGACATCTACGACCGTTTCCGCGACATGCTTGCCGCCAAGGTGAAGACGCTCAAATCGGGCGATCCCAAAAAGCGCGACACCTTCATCGGCCCGATGATTTCGGCAAAGGAAGCAGAGCGGCTCAAGGGCTGGATCGACGACGCCGTCGCGGCCGGGGCGACGTTGCTCGCGGGTGGCGGCTGCGGGGGCAATATGCTCGAGGCGACACTGCTCGAAAATGTGCCCGAGGGGGCGGACGTGGTGCGCGAGGAAGCCTTCGGCCCGGTGGTCGTCCTGTCGCGCTTCACCGACTGGAACGCCGCACTGGCGGAGGTCAACGACAGCAAATTCGGCTTGCAGGCCGGGATCTTCACCCGCGACATTCACAAGATATTGGAAGCGTGGGACGACCTCGACGTCGGCGGCATCGTCGTCAATGACGTCTCCTCCTACCGCGTCGACAATATGCCCTATGGCGGGGTCAAGGATTCGGGCGTCGGGCGCGAGGGCATCCGTTTCGCGATGGAAGATATGAGCGAAATCCGCAACCTGGTGATCCGGCGCGTCTGATCCTCGATAAACTGCGTCTGGAAACGGCCAATAGTCACCGAACCGCCGCAAAACATTCTTCAAACTGTCGCGGCTTTGATTCGCCGCATGTAACAAAACTCGTGTCTAGGCCGTGGGCAGCGAAGGCTGCCTACGGAGTGAGACATGGCCTCGATCTCGACCCTGCCGATCCCGAACCGCTTTCCCGATCCCTTCACCACCGAACCGCATGTGCCCGAGCGGGTTATCGGCGAACGGCGCAATTACCGCACCGTGTGGGTCAGCGACATCCACCTCGGCACGCGCGGCTGCAACGCCGGGCTGCTGATCGACTTTTTCGACCATGTCGATTGCGAGACGCTTTATCTCGTCGGCGACATCATCGACGGCTGGCGGCTGAAGAAGCGGCACTTCTGGCCGCCCGAGCATAATGACGTCGTCTGGCGCGTGCTGAAGCGCGCGAAGCGCGGCACGCGCGTCGTCTATGTCCCCGGCAATCACGACGAGATGGTCAAGCCGTTCGACGGCTTCGATTTCGGCGGCGTCGAAATCCGGCGCGAGGCGGTTCACGAGACCGCCGATGGCCGCAAGCTGCTGATCGTCCATGGCGACGAGTTCGACGCGGTAATGCTCGCGCACCGCTGGCTCGCCTTTGTCGGCGACGCGGCCTACACCGCGCTGATGAAGTGCAATGTGGTCGTCAACGCGGTCCGCAGCCGCCTCGGCCTCCCCTATTGGTCGCTGTCGATGGTCGCCAAGCACAAGGTCAAGAACGCCGTCCAGTTCATCGGCCACTATGAAGAAGTGGTCGCCCAAGCGGCGCGCTCGCGCGGGGTCGACGGGGTAGTGTGCGGGCATATCCACAGCGCCGAAATGCGCGCGATCGACGGCGTCGATTATTACAACGACGGCGACTGGGTCGAAGGTTGCACCGCGCTGGTCGAACATCATGACGGCCGGATGGAAATCCTGCACTGGGCCGAAGAAGTCGCCGCACGCGAAGCGCCGGCACCGCTCGGCCTACCCGCTGCCGCCAAGGCCGCGTGAGCGCCGCATGCGGATATTGATCGTCACGGACGCCTGGGAGCCACAGGTCAACGGTGTCGTGCGCACGCTGCAGGCGACGATCGCCGAGTTGCGCGCGCAGGGGCATGTCGTGGGGGTGATCTCGCCCGATCTATTCCGGTCAATCCCCTGCCCGACCTATGGCGAGATCCGCCTGGCCTTCGCGGGCAAGCGCGCCGCCGCACGGCGCATCCGCGCCTTCGCACCCGAGGCGATTCATATCTCGACCGAGGGGCCGCTCGGCCTTGCGGCGCGGCGCTGGTGCATCGATACCGGCTTTCCCTTCACCACCGCCTATCACACGCGCTTTCCCGAATATGTCGCGGCGCGCATCCCGGTGTCGCCGCAGCTCGTGTGGCGCTTTATCCGCTGGTTTCATCGCCCCGCGCAGCACATCATGGTCGCAACGCGCTCGCTGAAACGCGAGCTTGCGGAGCAGGGTCTTGGGCAGACGATGATGTGGGAACGCGGCGTCGATCACGCCCTCTTTCATCCCGATCGCACGCCGCATCCCGATTTCGCCGGCCTCGCCCGCCCGATCCAGCTATATGTCGGCCGCGTCGCGGTCGAAAAAAACATCGAGGCCTTCCTCGAAGCCCGACATCCGGGAACGAAGGTGATCGTAGGGGACGGTCCGGCGCTCGATGATCTGCGCACCCGCTTCCCGGATGTCCGTTTCCTCGGCAAGCTCGGCGGCGAGCGTCTTGCCGGCGCCTATGCCGGCGCTGACGTCTTCGTCTTCCCCAGCCGTACCGACACCTTCGGCCTTGTCGTCATCGAAGCGCTGTCGTGCGGCACGCCGGTCGCGGCCTATCCCGTTGCCGGCCCGGCCGACATCGTCACCGACGACGCTGGCGCTCTCGATACCGATCTCGATCATGCGATCGCGCTGGCACTGACACGCGATGCGGCCCGCGCCGCGGCCTTGGGCCAACGCTACAGCTGGCCGAACTGCACGCGGCAGTTTCTGCGCGCACTGACCTTCGTACCCGCCGAATCCGCGCCGTCGCCGGCCACGGTTTCGGCCCGCCTGGTTTAGAGTCAGTCAGGACTCTAGAAGGCCTTGCGCCACTCCAGCTCGATATAGCGGCCGAGCGGGTCGATATAGCCCGGCGCATAGGTGAGCGGCACGACGCCGCTGGCGTCGGTGACCTTGCGCTGCGCATCGAACAGATTGTCGATCGACAGGCGCAGGCGCGATCCCTTCAGGATCGGCAGCGCCTTGGTCAGTTCGGGCTTCTGGTTGAAATCGACGAAGAAGCGCAGGTTGAAGGTCGCAAGATCGTGGAACGTCAGGTCACCGTTGGCGCCGCCGACGACGCGGCTGCCGCTGTCATATTTGGCGCTGACCCGTGCGCCGATGCCCTTGTAAAAGACGCCGCCGTCGAGTTCGACCAGATTGCGGTTGCTGCCGCCGCCATTGCCGGTCGCCGATCCGTTCAGCAGATCGAGTTCGGGAACGCCGGGCCGGATCAGCACACGGTCGGTCAGCTTGATCGTGTGATAGAGCGACAATTGCCAGCGCCCGCCCTGCGGTCCGCCGAACATGCCGCCAGGACCGCCGCGCCCGCCGCGGAAGCCGCCGCCGGGTCCACGCGGACGCGCAGGTGCTGCGGCGGGCGCATCGCCCGATCCGGCAGGCTTTGCCGCCTGCCCGTCGGGCGGCGGCGGGGCGTCACCCTGCGCCGGCTGCGGACGCCGCTCGGCGCCGCCAGCCGGACGACCGCCACCGAAGCGGCCCGCGCCCGGGCCCGCTTGCGACTGGCCGAAACTGCGGCCGAAATTGATCCCCCAGCGGATTTGCGAATTGGTTGCGCGGTCGAAATTCACCGGACGCTGGTCGAGCGCGACGAGCACGCCGCCGACGCGCGTTGCGCGATCCGGGAAAGCCGCCTCGATCTCCGGCGTCAGCAGCGGGAAGCTGTTACTGGTGTCGTCGCTGCGGTTGCTGTTGTAGTTGATCGAAAGGCTCAACCCCTCGACCATCGGCGGCGACCAGTTGAGCCCAAGCTTCACATCGCGGCGCTGTTCGGCGAGGAGGAAAGGATTGCCGCCGGTCGTCGTCTGGATCTGCACCGTCTGGCCGGTGCGGAAGTCGTAATAGGTAACATTGTCGGTAACCAGCGGCGCCGCGCCAAGCTGCGTCACCGAAGGCGCCGCCTCGTCGCGATTGAAGCTTGCGAGCAACGACAGATTGTCGGTCAGCCCCCAATTAAGCGTCGCGCCCCAGCTTTTGAGCGCGGCGAAATCGCTGGGGTTTTCGACCTGGCCGTTCAGCGTCAGCGAAATGCGGCCGATCTTGCCGACATCATAGTCGGGATCGAGAATCGGCACGGTCAGCGATCCGAAAACGCTCGGCGTGTCGCGAGCGAGGTCGCTCGTCGTGATGACGCCGCTGCGGTCGGCGCGGCTATCATAACGCAGGCTGGTATAAGCGCCGGTGATCGATGCGCGGATCGGGCCGGCCCATCCCTCGATCACGCTGCCCGAGATATTGGCATTGCCGCCGAAGCTCTGCTGGCTGCTGTCGAAACGGTCGCGCCCGCCACTCAGACGTTCGGTAAAGATGCGCTGATCGCTGTCGGCATAATTGCCCGTAACCGACCAGCGCCACGCGCCGAGCATGCCGTTGGCGCTTGCCGAACCCGTCCAGTTCTGCGTCCGGCTGTCGCGGCGCAGCGGATCGCTGACACCGCCCGCGCCGGGGCCGAGAAGGCTGAGGCTGTCAGTCTCGTCGAACCGCAGGCTTGCCGACAGGTCGGTGACCTTGTCGAGATTGCGGACGATCGTGCCGTCGATGATATAGGTGTCGCTGGCGGGCAACAGGCTGCGCCCCGTGTCGCCAAGGTCGCGCTCGCGTTCGAGCAGCATCGTCTGATGCTCCCACCCCCCGTTGAGGTTGAAGCGGCCATTCTGTCCGATCGCGACGACCGCGGGTTCCAGCTCGCTCTTGAACTGCCCGCCCTGCGTCGGCAGGCCTGCCTCGCCCTCCACCGACACCTGTTTGAAATCGGGCTTGAGCACGAAATTCACCACGCGGTCGGTTGCGGCATAGCCATATTGCAGCGCGACTTCCTCGGGGAAAATCTCGACCTTGGCGATCGCTTCGGGCGGAAGGTTGCGCACCGCGCCGAAGCCGCCGATCCGGCGCCCGTTGACCAGGATCACGGGCCGCCCGCTACCGCGCCCGCGTCCCGACCGCGTGATCGGTTCGAGCGCCGTCAGCAGTTCCTCGATCGACGAGGCGCCGTAGCTGGCGATCGCGGCTTCATCGAGTTCGGCCTCGGCCGCGATATCGGTGTCGATCTGCCCCGCGATCCGCGGCGCGGTCACGACGATCTCGTCGGCATAGTCGATATCGTCGTCGGTCGGGGTGCCCGAGCTCGAAACGACGGGGACGGTCGCCTGATCCTGCGCCATCGCGGCCGGAACAGCCACAATCGCGGCGCCGGTCAGCAACAGGGCGCGCATGGGAAGGAGCGGTCGAACATACATGGTGGGGAGAACCTTTATCTTGTCTTTTGGTCATCATGCCGGACCCGATTGAACCGACGATGAAGCGAATTTCGGTCTTGCCGGGCAGCTATTCGCCAATTGTCGCAACACTATGGCATCGCGAGGGCGCTTCCACCAACGCCCGTCCCGGACCGACGAAGCGCCCGAGCGCCCGGCTTGACCCTAGACAGTCGGCCCTGGCATCCGTATCGGCCAGCCATGCCGACTCCAGCCTCTTCCGCCGCCCCCGAATCGATCCTGATCGTCGATTTCGGCAGCCAGGTCACCCAGCTCATCGCCCGCCGTGTCCGCGAAGCCGGCGTCTACAGCGAGATCGTTCCGTTCAACGCCGCCGAGGCCGCGCTCGAACGGATGAAGCCCAAGGGCTTGATCCTCTCGGGCTCACCGGCATCGGTCCCTGCGGCGGGCAGCCCGCGCGCTCCGCAATCGGTATTCGAAAGCGGCCTTCCCATCCTCGGTATCTGCTACGGCCAGCAGGTGATGAGCCAGCAGCTCGGCGGGCAGGTCGAACCGGGCGGCGCCGATGGCGAGCGCGACGGCGAATTCGGCCGCGCCTTCCTGACCGTCACCGAACCCTGCGTGCTCTTCGACGGGCTGTGGGAGGTCGGTGAACGGCATCAGGTGTGGATGAGCCACGGCGACCGCGTCACGCGCTTCGCCCATGGCTTTCGCATCGTCGCGGTCAGCGATGGCGCCCCTTTCGCGCTGATCGCGGACGACGAGCGGCGCTATTACGGCACCCAATTCCACCCCGAGGTCGTCCATACACCCGACGGCGCCAAGCTGATCGCCAATTTCGTGCGCCACGTCTGCGGGTGCAGCGGCGACTGGACGATGGCCGAATTCCGTGCGACGAAAATCGCCGAGATCCGGGCGCAGGTCGGTGACCAGCGCGTCCTCTGCGGCCTGTCGGGCGGCGTCGACAGCGCGGTCGCCGCGGTGCTGATCCATGAAGCGATCGGCGAGCAGCTCACCTGCGTCTTCGTCGACCATGGCCTGCTGCGCATGAACGAGCGCGAGCAGGTCGAACGACTGTTCCGCGACCATTACAACATCCCGCTCGTCGTCGTCGACGCCGAGGAGCGCTTCATGAGCGGCCTCGCCGGCGTCACCGACCCCGAAAAGAAGCGCAAGTTCATCGGCGCCGAATTCATCAACGTCTTCGAGGAGGAAGCGAAGAAGATCGGCGGCGCCGACTTCCTCGCCCAAGGCACGCTCTATCCGGACGTCATCGAAAGCGTCAGCTTCACCGGCGGGCCGAGCGTTACGATCAAGAGCCATCACAATGTCGGCGGTCTTCCCGAGCGGATGAACATGAAGCTCGTCGAACCGCTGCGCGAACTGTTCAAGGACGAGGTCCGTCTGCTCGGCAAGGAACTCGGCCTCCCCGACATCTTCGTCGGCCGCCACCCCTTCCCCGGCCCCGGCCTCGCGATCCGCATCCCCGGTGAGGTGTCGAAGGAGCGCTGTGACATCCTCCGCAAGGCCGATGCCGTCTATCTGGAAGAGATCCGCAATGCCGGCCTCTATGATGCGATCTGGCAGGCTTTCGCGGTGCTGCTGCCCGTCAAGACCGTCGGCGTGATGGGTGACGGGCGCACCTACGACCATGTCTGCGCGCTGCGCGCCGTGACCTCGACCGACGGCATGACCGCCGACATCTACCCCTTCGACGCCAGCTTCCTCAGCCGCTGCGCGACACGGATCATCAACGAGGTGCAGGGCATCAACCGCGTGGTGTACGACTATACCTCGAAACCGCCGGGCACGATCGAGTGGGAATGATTCCGGGCACGAAAATACGCCGACTCTAGACGACATCAGCGCGCAGCAGACGATTGTCAAACTACCGCCGCGCACGGCAGCCGACGAAAAAGCGCGTGCCCAGCGACTTTAGCGCATAACATTGGACGTTTCGAAAAGCGCCGTTTCAGCAACCGGACGGGGAAAGGGTGCGAAATCACCTCGCCCACCATGTTTAAGCGCCGACATGATGAGGCCCGACCGCGCCGCCCATTCCGATCCGCAATGCGGTGATCGATCCAGGGCGGCTCGCCCTCATCCATTCGCCGATAAGCCGCGAATACTGGCGTGCGCTCATGTGCGTCGAATGATCTATCCGGATTTTAAATAACGCGAACAAACATACCAATAAAATGATTTATCAAACCCAATCCGACAAGTCTCTTCCGCTATTTCTAAATTAAGATAATTCCGGATACTATGAGAGTCCATTTCGAAATATATTGAAAATCCTTGACTTTTCAAAAATGATACCCCATGTACCAGTTGCTAACGTCGCCTGCGACGGAATTTTGATACCCCAATCGGGGCGATTCTTCCCTTCTCACGCTTCCAGCTCTGTCGGCGCTTGTGCCGGCGGACACTCTGTTTTCGTGAAAGGAAAGATCCAATGCCGATCGGCACAGTCAAATTCTTCAACAGCGACAAGGGCTACGGCTTCATCTCGAACGAGGACGGCTCGGGCGACAGCTTCGTCCATGTGACCGCGGTCGAGCGCGCCGGAATGGCGACGCTGGGCAAGGACCAGCGGGTCTCGTACGCGCTGGAAACCGGTCGCGACGGCAAGATCTCCGCGGTCAATCTAGAAGCGGCCTGACCCGGACCTTCCGCAATGGCATGGAAGAAGGTCTCATCTTCGAGGGCTCGATCGCGATAATTCTGCCCGACCGGCGGTTTCCGCGTCACCCTGGAAAATGGCCATCGGCCGACCGCCCATACCGCTGGACGGATGCGATGCTTTCGCATCCGTCCAGCGATCGGCGACGTCCGCGCGGTCGATTGAACGAGAGGAAAACGCCGTGGCAGCAAGCAGCGACAATTATCGCGAGCAGGCCGAGCGATGCGAGGCCGAAGCGGCCGCAGCGGACCTGACGCTGGTTCGAGAGCGCAACCTTCGTTCGGCTGCCGCCTGGCACGCGCTGGCCAACCGCCAGTTCAAATCCGAACAGGCCCGTGCCGTCAAAGAGCAGCTCGCAGATGCGGTCCGCGCCCAATGCCTCGGATAATGTCGCGCGATGCAAAAAATCGAGGCGCGATGTTCGCGCCTGATTACTGACGAACCCGAACCCGGATAATTTCAATGGATATGAACCAGCTCTTCTACCACCACCAACTTGCCGTGATCGCTGCCGACCGAGCACACCACAAAGGCGAAGCACCGGCCCACTTCGATCTGCCGAACCATTATGCGCAGCGGATCAATATGTTTCGCGAAAAGCGCGGGCTCCAACCTGATTTTGTCGGCTATAGCAGCGCGCATGCACAGCAGCAGGTCACAGCGATTTAGACAGGATAGGCTGCGATAACGCTCGACATCACATAGCATTGGCCTATGCCCCCCATGACAAAGGCGTCCCTGCGACCCGGGAAGCCAATGGGGCTTCCTTTGGTCACGACCGCAGAGGATGAAAGGGCCTCGCATACAGATGCGAGGCTCTTTTGCGGTGGGGTTCTATTGACCCGCGAGACTGCCCTTGCGCGAATTTCCGGTGCCGTTCGTAAGTCGGGACAATCACGCTCTCCGTTTTAAACGCGCGGAAGCGAAAGCAAGGCTACGGGCGGGAATCCTCCTCCCTCGACAGTGAGATAGAAGCGCCGCGACGAGCCGTGGGATAGCGCCACAATGCCGATCTTTTCGTCCTGAAACCATATCCAGAAACGATGGACGCCGTCCCGTGTCCATTCGATGATCTGATCGACATGGAACAGGCTTTCGCCCACCTTCACCGCTTCGATATGGTGGAGCCGGCCATCGACACCGCCCTGCCGGATGCCGGTGATTTCATAATCGGCCATCGCCGCTTCTCCTGCCCCCACCGGACTTCAGTAACGCACCGGCACGATACGGATCCGGTCGATCGCGCCCGGCGAGGCCCGCGACCGGGCGATCGCCGCGACCCGCAACGTATCGAGCGTCAACAGGTCATACCCCTGCTCGTCAGGCTGCATGGGCAGATCGGTTTCGACAATGAGGATGACTTTGCGCGCAAGCCCGTCGATCTCCCATTCGAACCAGGTTCGGATGATATGCCGTTCGACTTCGCGGTCAGCCGGCATGCCTGGCTCCGACAGTCATCGCGCGCGAACGTATCTCGCGCTCGACGATCGCATAGCCCGCGTCGCTAAGCGTCGCGATGGCGATCGGCCGCCCGAGCAGTTCCGAGCACTCGCCGTTGAGGAACGCCAACGCTGGATCGCGCCCGCCGAGCAGTTGGAAAGCGAGCGTGCTGATCGCACCCTGGCGCCTTGCTTCTTGCGGGGCAAGCGGCGCAAAGGACCTTCGTCGCCTGAACGGATTGGTACGCGCGCGCGTCGGCATCTCTTGTCTGTCAGACATCATTGATCTGCTTGCCAGAAGTCGCACTGCTAATGTGCTGACGGCGCAGAGCGGCGCGGGCATCCTCGATATTGGTATAGCGAAATGCGCCTACGCTGAACTGCTCGACATAGCTGTGGGAGATACCTTCATCCGACTGCGAGGGTAACGGCCGCAAATGCACCGCCTGCCGCGCGTCGGAGGTAGGCGAAGGCAGGTCAGCAGCCAGCACCGCGAGTTTTTCTTCATCAAGATCGAGGGCCTGATAGATATCGTGCCCGATGACCCACAGCGCTTCGTGAAGATCGGCCAAGCGCTCGGCGATGCCGTCCAGCGCGCATGCGTTGCGCTCGGCCTCGGTCATAGCCAGCGCCCTGTTGACGAGAAGTTCGGCGACCAGCGTATCACCAAGAAAGAGCGGATAAGAGTTGCGCTGTCCCGAGGTCGGGGATCGGACCGCGGGTTGCTGCCCTCTCGATCGGCCATAGGTGCCGGACCGACGCCGATGCCGCGCCGCGCGCGATACTCGCTGATCCGCTTCGCATAATAGCGCGGAAGGTCGAAATTGGAGGCGGGGTGCCCATCGCGGTGGGCACGGTTCGCGGCCATCAGCGCCATCTGGTGATGATAGAGAAGTTGATTGAGATCCATGGCCAGCTCCCGTTCAGCGGGAGCGCGTTGGTCTCTCAGTCGCCGGCATGCCAAAGGAAGCAAGCGATGATCTATAAATGGGCCCTCGCACAAGCTCTTACAAGGCATGTTCGATACGCCATTAACGATCCCCGCCGCTCATGAGTCCTCTCCTATGCAGTTGCCTTAGCCTTTTGGCGCGGGAGTCTGTTCGAAGAGGCGCTTCTCGTCACTGATACTGCCGGCAGGTGAAGGGTCTGGTTGACCATAGTTTAACCTTGCGGGCGCTCCGGGGGATGATAGCGTTGCGCCGCAAGAGGAGGATCGAACATGCGTCATGCTCTCATCCCTGCCGCCTTCGCCGCAGCGTTCGCCAGCAGTTCAGCGGTCGCGCAGAGCGCGCCCGACGTCGAGGACCTCGTCGGTGCCCGCGCCGCAGGCGGAGAAACCCAGCTTCTCTCGCGAGGCTATGTCTCGCGCCACTCCACCGTTGTTCGCGATCAGCGCTTCACCTTCTGGTGGAACGAGCGAACGCAGCGCTGCATCTCGGTTTCGACCGTTGATGGCCGTTACGCCGCGATCCTCGGCGTTCCGCAGGCCAATTGTTCCGACAGTCCGAGTATAAATGAACCTGCCGAGCACAGTACAGCGCCGCATGCCGCAGAGGCGAGCGATCCGCAATCGCTGGTCCTGGTCTGCTATGGCTCGGGCAACCGCCCCACGGTGAACTCGCAGCCCAATTACGTCTGGAACGATTCGAGTCATAAATGGGAGTGGCGCAACCAGGTGACGAGCGGCACCGAAGGGTTCAACAGCGACGTTCAGATCGAACTCTACGGCGATCACGGCCGGATCCACCTCGGCCCGAAGCTGGTTCCGCCCATCCATTCGGGCGGCGATCACGGCTGGTGGAACCTCGAAAATCTCGTGGTCGGCCGCGACCAGATCACCGCCAGCTATCGCCTCAACGGAATGAACAAGCCCAAGGTCACCGTCGATCGCCGGACCGGGCTCATCACGGTCAAGGCGATGACCGACTTTTCCGGGCGATGCGACGTGGGCAACTGGGGCAACGGCCAGCGCCGGTTCTGAACCGGGTTATCGAAGGCGACAGCGAATTGCCGCCGCCTTTCGCTTAGCGCCTTGTGGCCGCCAGGCTCGCGCGGCTTTCGGCTTTCTACTGAGAGAATCGGTCAGGACATGAAGGTCTCGTCATCCGCCCAGATCGGACGTCCGCCTACCTGTTCTTGAGGCGCCGAGGGTCGATCGGCTCAACGGGGAGCCCGGCCGATCGCTTGCTACGATCGAGCATGGCGCGGACGTTCAGGACATTTTGGTCAATCCAGCCGGGCGGTGCGATCTGGCGCGCAATGAAGCCCAGTGCATCCGCCATGCGCGGTAGCAGCGAAGGGCCGATATGCTCGGCGCCATGGACCAGCCGATATTCGTGTGCGAGCCGGGCGTCGAACAGGACGCGGTGCAGAAACTCCGCACCTTCATAAAGATAGAGCATGTCCTGGTCGCCGACCTCGAGGTAAACGCCAAGACCGAGCAGGCGGTCTGGCGCCCGGCTTGCAATCGATGCGGGATTGTTCTGCGCCCAATATTCGGCATCGACCGGATTCCCGAATATCGGATGGAGAACCTCTTCGGGCCGCCAGAAGCGCGTGTGTGGCCCCACAACCTTCCAAGCAAGGGCAGGCTCGATCGCAGGCTCCAGTGCTGCCACCGCAGCGAAAAGCTGGGGGTGTTTGAAGGCGATGCGCAGGCAACCGAGGCCGCCCATCGACCATCCGCCGATGAAGCTGTGCTCGCGCCCTTGCGAGACATGGGCGCTTCGGCGCACGAACGGCAGGACGTCCAAAAGAACGAAACTCTCCCATCGCTCCGACCCGTCCCGGAAATCCATATAGAGCGAGCGACGCCCGGTCGGCGTGGCAATGACGAGCGGCGGCAGTCGGCCCCCCGCAATCTCGCGGTCGAAAACGTCCTTGAAGAAGGCGAGATCCTTCTCGCTACCGTTCCCGCCGTGGAGCAGCAGCAGCAGCGGATAGGGCTCGGTTCGATCTGCGTCATAGCCCGGCGGCAGGTAGACGGCGACACGCGGCTCGCCCGGGACGTGCGACGATGCGCGCGAATGATAGGTGATAGTGCCTGCCGCCGATGCAAGAGCCGATGGCGTGGCCAGCGAGGTGGCCGCCACTGCGGCGGTAAGGCCCGCGAACTCCCTGCGATTCAGCATCCGTACCTCCTGTCGGCAGACGATACGCCCAGCGGAAAGGGGCAGCTCAGCGATCGTCCGGCGAGACGCACCGAAAGCTGCTCGCCGACAGCGTCGACCCCCAACCGCGATATTCGGCCTTCCGCGGATAGGCGCAGAGCGGGCGTTGCATTTCGATCCTGCCGGCGTCGTCGCTAGCGAACTTCGTAGCGATGACCTGGTTGGGCGCATCACCCCCGTCCGCCCATTCGATCAACGCCGAAAATAGATCATGCTCTGCGTCATAGCCGGGCGGCTGGGGTGGGATCCCGAGTGTGGCGTTGAAGCTGTCCGGCCCGGTCCCGCCGCCGCAATGCATCATGCCGGGTGCCAGGAACAGGCGTGCGCTCTCCGCAAGCCGGTAATCGCCGCCGACCTCGGCCGCCTGACGATCGAAAAATGCGATCGACTGGCCGGGCGCCACGAGCGTATCGGCAAGGCCGTGGAATATGATCAGCTTGCCGCCGCGCGCGGCAAAATCGGCAAGGCTCCCGCGCGTCGCGTCGTTGACGATCGGGTCGAGGCGCGCATCGACCGTGGGCATGTCGCGATCGAAATCGAATCCCTTCCAGTCCCAATCGGCGCCGAACACCCATTTGAACAGCGCCCCGAAAGGTGGCTGATCCCTGATCGGCTTTTGAAGGAAGGACCAGCCGAAGGTGTCGGGCATTTCGCTTCCCGGCAACCAGCCGAAGTAATTGGCCTTGCCCGCGCGGTTCGTAGGCCCCGAATAAAAGGCCCGCGCGGTTGCGACCTCGGCTTCGGTCAAGCAGGCGTTGCCCGCCGCGCCCCTGCATTGCAGCACCCCCGGGTCGAACTTGCAATTCAGCGGGTCCGAAACAAACCGGTCGCCCGCGAGGCCATGGCCCTGCCGCCAGCACGCCGCGACCGCCGCCCGGTTGAGCAGCTTGAGCTTGGCATCGGATAGTAGGCTGTCCGGCGTGCGGTGCGCAGCGGCATAGTCCCAGAGCACTGCGGCGTGCCCCCATGTGCGGTTAATGACCGGCGCTCCGACCAGAATCCCGTCATAGTCTTCAGGATAGTAGAGCGATTCGATGAGCCCCTGCTGCCCGCCCGTCGAACATCCGGTGTAAAAGGAACGCCTTGCATCGCGGCCATAGAAAGCCTTGGTGATCGCCTTCCCGGTGATCGTCATCACATGCGTCGAAAGTCGGCCCCAGTCCCTCCATTTGCGGGGGTGATCGATTAGGGCCTCACCGTCCAGCGGCGACGCCGGTGCGGTTCCGGCATCGGTCGTCGCGGTCGCAAATCCGCGGCGCAGACCATCGACCATTCCCGAATAGCCGCCGGCAAGGACACCGGCAAAGCCGCCGTTGCCATTGCCATGGAAGACGCCGGCCCATCGCTCGGTCGGCAGCCATATCTCGACGCCAATGTCAGAATCTAGGGCCGAGCGCACGCGCGCAACCACGCGGCAGAAGCTTCGATAGCCAGGCTTGTCGTCCGCTATGCCGAGCTCGGCGGCCTTTGCCGGGACAAGCGCCGCACTTTCGATTGTCGTATCGGCAAGGCGCAATCCGGCGAGGTTGGTGCAGCGCCGTGCGGCGTCGGCGGACGTTGGTGTTTCCGCCGCTGTTGCTGCCGTCGCAGAGGCCAGCGATCCGGCCGCCAAGGCCGTCAGAAAGGCGGCGCCATATTTCCGCGTCATATCTGTCTCCCGTCTTCTTGTCGGTGCCCGGGTCCGCCGCGCGACCCCTGCTGCGCGCCAAGCGCATTTTTCGTCTAATCGCTGGCCTGCCGCGGCTCGCCGGATGCTGGCGACGACCGTTTGATCATTCGCGCAAGCCAGGCGAAGAGCAGCGCGGCGACGAGATACATTGGCGCCAGCGCATAAAAGGCCATGCGGAGTGCGTGCTCGCCATATTGCGGCCGGAAAAAGTCGCTGGCCATGCCGACGAAAGTTGGCCCGAGGCCGAGGCCGATCAGGTTCATGACCAGCAGCAGCAGCGCGCCCGATATCACGCGCGCGCCCGGATCGACCTCGCTCTGCACGAACGTCACCGTGGCAGGGAGGAAAAAGGAATTGAGGAAGAGCGGCATGAACAGGAGGGGGAGCGCGACCTGCCAGCTGTCGGCAGCAGCGAAGCCGAGAAAGAAGGGCAAGGCGAGAACGAGCGACCAGGCCGGGATGCTCGCATAGGCCGCCTTGTTGGTAACGCCGAACCGGTCGATCAGCCGCCCTGAGACGAAAATGCCCGCCCCCATTCCGAGGCCGACCGCCAGCGCGTACCATATTGCCACCTCCTCAAGCGTCATGCCCTTTTCGCGCATGAGAAAAAGCGTGGCGAAATTGCTGAGGCCATAGGTGATGAAATTTGCGGCACCGCTGGCTAGCGCCGCGAGCGTCAATATCCTGTTGCCGAAAAAGGCGCGGATCGCCTGCCCGAAGCTGTGCGCCGGTTCCGCCACCGCCGCAGGAAGCGGGTCGAAGCGGCCGCGCGCGGGTTCGGGCACGATGATATAGACGAGGACTGCGGTAACGACGCCTATCGCGCCGACGATGAGGAAAGGCGCGCGCCAGTCATAGGCGGCCGCGAGCGACGCGCCGAACGCGACCCCGAGCGCCGAACCGATCGGCGGGCCGAGGTTGAAGATGCCCATCGCGGTGCCGCGCTGCTCGCGCGGAAACGTGTCCGATATGATCGCGTAGGACGGCGGAACGCCGCCGGCTTCGCCGACACCAACCGCCATACGTGCCGCCACAAGTTGCCCATAGTTCGCCGCCATGCCGCATGCCACGGTCGCGGCGCTCCACAGGCCGCAAGCGATCGAAAGCACCTTTACGCGATTGGTGCGGTCGGCGAGCCAACCAACAGGAATCGCGATAAAACAATAGAAGAGCGCAAAATAGAAACCGGTGATCCGGCCGAGTTCGCTGTCGGTGATGTGCAAGCCGTCCTGAATCGGCTTGGCGAGGATCGAGACAAGCTGGCGATCGAGGAAGTTCAGCACATAGACGAAGCACAGCATGCCGAGCACAAGGCCGCGATGCCCGGCCGGCTTCGATCGTTCGAGGTCAGACCTGTCCGCAAATGTCCTATTGTCCATATCGCGTCCTCTCCCAGACCATTTGCGTTATCACATCCTATCTCCCGCCCCGTTCCAGCGCTGTGCCCGATCGATGTACCAAGGCAAGACCTCAGGCGTCGCGGTCGCGTCGGCGCTGATGACCTTGGTTACGGGCCATCCGGCGAACAGCCGCTTGATCGGGAGCTCCTGCTTCTTTCCAGAAAGCGTGTGCGGGATGCCGGGTGCCTCGATCAGATGATCGGGCACGAAGCGCGGCGAGAGACTCGAACGTATGGCCGATGCAATCGCCTGCTCCATCGCAGGGTCTACGGCTCGCCCCTCCGCCGGCACGACGAACATGATGAGCGTGCTGTCGCCGTCTTCACGCTCGACGTCGATGATCATCGTGTCGACGATTTCAGGGAGGCGCTCGACCGCAGCATAGATTTCGGCGGTTCCCATGCGCAGGCCGTGGCGGTTGATCGTTGCGTCGCTGCGGCCGGAAATGGTGCAACTGCCGTCGGCCCCGATCGTGAGCCAGTCGCCGTGACGCCATATGCCGGGCCATTCGGCGAAATAGGAGTCGCGATAGCGGCTGCCGTCTTCGTCGCCCCAGAAATTGAGCGGCATGCTGGGGAAGGGACGGGTGCAGACAAGTTCGCCGACCTCGCCGATCACAGCCTGTCCCCGCTCGTCCCAGGCCTCGATGGCGGCGCCGAGGTGGCGGCACTGAAGCCGCCCCGGCGTGTCGGGTAACTCGGGATTTCCGGCCATGAAGGCGGCGGCGATCTCGGTACCGCCGCTGACATTGCACCACCAGATATCGGGTCGTCCGATGGCGGCGAACTGCGCCGAACCCCAGCGCTGGACGTCGGGCGGCAGCGGCGAGCCGGTGCTACCGAGCGCGCGCACCCGGTGCAACCGGTCGAGTCCGGCGACGTCGAGCCCGGCCTTGCGGCAACTCGCGAAGAAGGCAGCGCCGGCGCCGAACCAGGTCACTCCGCTCTCTGCCGCAAAGCGCCAGAGCCGGGTCCAGTCAGGATCGGCCTTGGTACCGCTCGGCGATCCGTCGAACAGGCAAATCGTCGTTCCGCTGAGCAGTCCGCCCACCTGAATGTTCCACATCACCCAGCCCGTGGCGCTGAACCAGTGGAAGCGGTCGCCGAAATTATTGGACTCATAGCTCGGTCCGAGATCGAAATGGAGTCGCCCCGCGGCGGTTGCCAGCAGCACCCCGCCGTGCCCGTGCACGATCGCCTTCGGAAGTCCCGTTGTTCCGCTCGAATAGAGGATCCACAGCGGGTGGTCGAAGGGTAGCCATTCGGGCTCAAAACCGGCGACCTCGGCATCGTCGCGCGCGATGGCCGCTTCGAACGCCACCGCCCCCGGCACCGCCCCAGCGCCGAACCCGCTTTCGATGACGAACAATGCCTCGATACAGGGAAGCGCGGCGCAAATTTCGGCGACGCAGGCGCTACGATCCATGGCTTTGCCAGCGTAGAAGACGCCATCGACAGCGATGAGCGCCTTGGGCTCGGTTTGCCGCAGCCGATCAAGCACCGCATTGGTCCCCATGTCGGGCGAGCACAGGCTCCATATCGCCCCCAGGCTGGCGCACGCGAGCAGGCCCACCACCGCCTCGGCTATATTGGGAAGGTAGGCCGCAACGCGATCGCCCCGCCCCACCCCGCGCCGGCGCAGTTCCAAGGCCAGTGAGGCGCTCTGCCGCTTGAGCTCGGCCCAACCGAGGGTTCGTTGCCCCCCCCGTTCGTTCACCGCCACGATGGAGGGCTGCCCGGCAGAATCCGCAGCCGCGGCGTGGCGGAAAACATGGCGCGCATAGCTGACCTCGGCGCCCTCGCACCAGCGCGCACCCGGCATCGTGTCTGCGCCGAGCATCGCGGAGAAGGGTGTCCGCGATTCGATCCGGTCATAGTCCCAGATACTGCGCCAGAAACTTTCGAGATCGGTCACCGACCAGCGGTGCAAATCGTCATAATGCGCGAATTCAAGGTCGCGCGTGGCCTTGAGCTCTTCGAGATACAGGCGGATCTGCGGGACGGGAGCCGCGATGGCCGCGCTGTTGCTGGCAATTGGCATCGAATGGCGAACCTTATCTCATGTCGAAAGGAAGCCGAGGTTCGCGCGCGCTCGCGAACGTCGACCAAAAGGAACGGCAGCGTGACCTCACGGACGCGCTGCCATCCGCATCAGAAGGATGTGCGCAGGCTCATCGCGGCATAACGCCCAATCGCATTATAGGCGCCGCCGATGCCGTCGGTGCCCGGGAAGAAGGGCGGCGTCTTGTCGAACAGATCGTTGATCTGCAGCGCGACCTCGGTTCCCTTGGCGAATGGCAGGTCGGGAAGCTTCAGCGAGAGTCGCAGATCGACCGTCGTATAGCCTTTGGCCTTGTAGAGGCTCGACCCGGTTGGCGTCGCATAGGCGGCCGTCACGCCGCTGCGATGGTTGACAAAATTAGCGAGCGTCACCGGCCCCGCGGCGATGCCCAATGTCGTGCGCAGCGTGGTTCGCGGTATCCCGGCCTCGAGCGAGTTGCTGACCGCGGACGTCGGCGACAACTGGTTGCGATATTTCAGGATATAATTGCCCGCAATGCCGCCGAAGAGGGTGCCGAAACCCGCCGTGTGCCGATAGCGCAGATCGAAATCGATCCCGTTGGTCTTGCGGATACCGAAATTGCCCTGACGCAGGTCGAGGATGTTGCCGATCGTCGGGATGGCCGCGAAGGTGTAGAAAAAGGGCACGGTGTCGGTAATCGCGTCGGTCAGTTGTCCCGCAGTTGGATTGCGGATGACGCGCGATGCGAAGGTTGGGTCGCTGAACAGGATGGCGCCCAGTCCCGAAGGGGTTCCGATGACATCATCATATTTGATATCATAAAAGGTCGCGCTCGCGCTGAAATCGGGCGCGAACCGCGGCCGCAGATCGACGCCGAACGAGAAGGTCCGCGCCTTTTCGGGCTTGAGCGCCTGATTGCCGCCGTAGAGGAGAATTGTGTTTACTTGCGTCGCCCCGCGCGACGGGTCGCGCGCACCGAACGCATCGACCAGCGCCGCCGCGGCATAATAGGACCCCACGGTGGACCCCAGATCGCGTAGCCCCGGCGCGCGGAACGAGCGGCCATAGCTGCCCCGGAAATTCAGCCCTTCGACCGGTTCCCAGGTCAGGCCGACCTTGGGATTGGTCGTCGAACCGAAATCGCTGTAGTGATCGTAGCGCCCCGAAAGCGACAGCGTGAGGCTGCGCATCATCGGCGATGCATTGCCCTCGCCCACGATCGGCACAAACAGCTCGCCGTAAAGCGACTGGACGCTGCGTTTCAGGTCCTCGGGGAAGCCCACACCACCGCTCGATCCGCGCTGATCATATGTCTCGCGCCGATATTCGGCGCCGAGCGCGACCTTGATCGCACCGCCCGGCAAATCCGCCAGCGGGCCATCGACTTTCACCGCGCCGATCCGGGTGCGTTGGTGATTGGTGAAGTCGGTCGGATTATCCAGGATAGCCGCAACGACAGCGGAGCTCGTCCCCGTACCGAACGGGTCGAGCGCGGTCGCGGCCGTCGTTCCGGCGGCGGCCGTTGCCAGCGCCGTCGTGTTGATGCCCGGCTGGAACGTGTCGTTCCGCGACCAGTTGAGGGTTCCATAAACGCTGGCTTTGAAATCGCCGGGCAGCTTGACGTCGAGACCGGCCGTCGCATTGCCCGTCCGGACACGGTAGCTTTGGTCGAAATGATCGTCGCCAACCAGATTGTCGGGCCTGAAATCGACATATTCATAAGTCGTTCCCGTTCCCGGCGGGGGGCGGAAAAACGGGTTGGCCGCCGTCAGCAGAACGAAGGTCTGACCAGGCAGCGCCGCCTGGACAATATCCTTGCGGTCCGAATAGAGAAGATCGGCCCACACGGTGACCGCGGAGGAGAGCTCCTGCCGCGCCGACACGAAAAGGCTGTGCGTGCGGTTCTGCGGTACCAGGTCGACGGGTCCGCGCGGATCGCAAGTGTTGATCCCCGGCGTCAGGCTCGGCGCAGCATAGATGGTGCCGGTGAACAGATTGACGTTCGCGTCCGGGCAGACGGTCGAGCGCGTATCGACGCCGCCCGCAGCACGAAAATCGAGCGAGCGATACCGGCGGTCGGCCCCGGTGATGTTGCTGTTTTCGGAATATTGATACGCGGCGACGAAGGATCCGCTGTCCCAGGCATGCCCGAAAATCGCGCCGGCGTTGAAGGCATGATAATCATCCGCAAAGCCATAGCGAACATTGGCCTCGAAGCCCGACACGCGCTTGCGGGTGATGAAATTGACAACCCCCGCGACCGCATCCGACCCGTAAATCGCCGATGCGCCGTCGGCGACGATCTCGACGCGTTCGATCGCGAGTTCGGGCAGGAACGGATAGTCCGGATTGGTCTGCTGTGTGCTGCCGGAGATCAGGCGATGGCCGTTCATCAGCGGCAAGGTTGCCGCCGGCGGCAAGCCGCGCAGGCCGGGCGCAAAGGACCCGAGGCCGCCGTTGCTTGTGCGCGGTGCGGTGTTGAAGCTGTTGAGCTGCGGCACGGTCGCGAGCAATTCGGGGGTGCTCGCGGCCCCGATCAACTTGGCATCATCGCGCGACACGCTGATAAGGCCGGAGCCGGTGGGCGGGATGCCGCGGATGCTGGAGCCCGTGACGATAATCTCGGAGTCACTCCCCGCCGCACTATCCTCGACCGCATCGTTCGCGCCGGCGCCTTGCGCCTGCGCGGCGGTGGCCGCACCCAGCATGACCGCGAAGATGGCCGAACCGCACAACATGCGCGCGCGGCTCCCCGTAAGAATGAATCTGGTCGACATGATGATCCTCTTCCCTGCTGCTCTTGTCTTGGTCACGGACATTGCCGCGGCCGGACGTTGCCGGCTTGCTATGCTGCTTATGGTTTGCCAGAGCTGTTGGTAAGAGCATTGCCGGACATCGCTATGTCTCTAGAGGACAAGATCGCACGAAAGGGCTGCTATGACCGTCGACGAGGATCAGAGCACGCTGACCAGTCGCAATCCGCGCGCCGGCTTCCCCTCGCTTAATCAACGCATCTTCGCCCCTTTCAAGATCGCGACCGTCATCGATACGGTGGCAGGGCGTGGAATCGATGCGGCGACCGTACTTGAACGAACGGGATTGACGTTGACCGAGGTGCGCGATCCGCATACGCTGACCTCGATCGGCCAGTATCTGACCGCCTGCGAAAATATCGTGGTGGCCGGTGCGCGGTTCGCGGACGCCTTCGCGATCGGGTCGCGGCTGCATCTGTCGGCTTATGGCATGTACGGTTATGCGCTGATGTGCTCGCCGACGATGCGCGACTTCTTCGACTTCGCCGTACGCTACCAGCCGCTCGCCACCCCCACGGTACGGCTTGGCTGGCGGACGGAAGGAGAGGTCGCAGTTTGGCAATTTCAGGAAATCTATCGTGACGTGATGAGCAATGACGTGCGCACTTTCCTCATCCGCCAACAGATGAAGATGACCTACACCCATATTCGCGATGCGGCGGGATCGGACAATTTTCCGGTCCGCGCGCGGTTCGCGCTGCCCGAAGAGGCGCGCTCGGCGGAGGACGAACGCGAACTGTCCTGCCCCTGCTTCTACGCCGCGGATGCCAATGAACTGCATTATCCGATCGGCATCCTCGAACAGACGCCGGAACTGGGCAACCGGTTGACGCGCACGATGCTCGAAGAGACATGCGACCGGCTGATCGGCCAATCGCGAATATCATCGGGACTGTCGGGGGAAGTTTATCAACTCCTGCTCCTCGCCCCGAACCACTTCCCCTCGATGACGGCGATCGCCGAACAAATCGGGCTGCAGGAACGCACGCTGCGCCGTCGTTTGGCCGCCGAAGACACGAGCTATGGCGAGATCGTCGACGATGTCCGCCGGAAACTCGCCATCGAATATCTGCAGACAACACGCATGAGCGTCGATGATGTCGCCTGGAAGGTCGGTTTCAGCGACAGCGCCAACCTGCGCCGCGCCGTCCGCAGGTGGACTGGCAAAACGATCAACGAAGTCCGCTCGGAAAAATAGCCGAGATCGCAGTGATGCGGCCTGGGCGAAACAGGCGTTGCCGCCTGGGGCGGATCGCGGTCTGTCCGTTTTCGGGTGGGAATCGCAGTCGCGACATAGCGCGCGCGCCGCCGTCGATTTGGTCGCTCTGGACGTCCCGGCGGAATGGCCTTTTGCAATCGATAACGATGCAGGGCTGACGAGATAGTCCGGACCGCGCCAGACGGCGCGGCCCGGTGAAAAGCATTCAACCCAATGTTGTTTTGAAGCTCGGCGGCAAGACGCGGGTTATCGGGTCGGAGTTCCCGACGGAAAATGGAAATTGGTGAGGCAGTCCACTCAAATGATTTCGGCTATAATCCACTCATTTTGGAAAGGAAAAATGCGTAACCAGCGCCGCCGACGAAGGCTGACACCCGTCGACGAACGGCATAATGGATGGCTTTCCCGGTCATAGAACCGGCTGGTGAGCTCTAGCCGGATGCCTCTAACCAGACACGCTGCTCTGCCAAAATGGCTGGCCGAAAGTCCATATTGGCGGAGCTCGAAGCGCGCTGCATCGTCTGTTTTATGGACCATCACCCACATCCGTCAGCCCTGTCCCGTCCCGGAGGGCCGAGCGAATGCCGCCGCGCGGTGCCATGACCAGACCCAGCGAGATTGTCCTGATATTGGGAGACCAATTAACCCCCGCCATCTCGTCGCTACGCGATGCGTCGCCGGCCGACACGATTCTGCTGATGGCCGAAGTCGCCGAAGAAGCGGGATACGTTCCCCACCACCGCAAGAAGCTTGCCTTTCTCTTTTCCGCGATGCGCCATTTTGCCGAGGAGATGTGCGCACAGGGATGGCGCGTCGACTATGTCCGCCTCGACGATCCGGACAATAGCGGATCGCTCGGCGGCGAGGTTGCGCGCGCACGCAGTCGCCATGGCGACCTTCCCTTGCGCGTGACCGAAGCGGGCGAGTGGCGCCTCGCCGAGGCGATGCGTGCCTGGACGAACTGCACCATCTTCGCCGACGACCGATTTTTCTCTGCACCCAATCAATTCGCGGCGTGGGCCGAGGGTCGGAAAACTCTGCGGATGGAATATTTCTACCGCATGATGCGCCGCGAGACGGGGCTGCTGATGGATGGCGAAGTCCCGCTCGGCGGCCGCTGGAATTTCGATGCCGACAACCGCAAACCCGCCGAGCGCGATCTTCTGATGACCCGCCCGCACGCTTTCCCACCCGACGTCATCACACGCGATGTCATGGCGATGGTCGAAACCCGATTCCCCGATAATTTCGGTGCGCTGTCGCCATTCGGATTTGCCGTCACCCGTGCCGATGCGGAAGCGGCATTCGACGATTTCGTCGCGCATCGGCTCGCGCGCTTTGGCGACAATCAGGACGCCATGCTCGCCGGCGAGCCTTTTCTCTACCATGCGGTGATCGCGCAGTATCTCAATTGTGGGCTACTCGATCCGCGCCGGGTTTGCGCCAGCGTCGACGAGGCTTGCCGCGCGGGACGCGTACCCATCAACGCCGCCGAAGGCTTCATTCGCCAGATCCTCGGATGGCGCGAATATGTGCGCGGCATATATTGGCATTTCATGCCCGGCTATGCCGATGAGAACCGGCTCGGCGCCACGCGGCCGCTCCCCGCATTCTACTGGACCGCCGATACCAATATGGCGTGCGTTGCCGCCTGCGTGCGCCAGACGCGTGATGAGGCCTATGCGCACCACATCCAGCGGCTCATGGTCACCGGCAATTTCGCGCTGCTGGCGGGAGTCGATCCGGCCGAGCTCCACCGCTGGTATCTCGCCGTTTATGCCGATGCCTATGAATGGGTCGAGCTGCCCAATACGCTGGGCATGAGCCAGTTCGCCGACGGCGGGCTACTTGCATCCAAGCCTTATGCGGCGAGCGGCGCTTATATCAACCGCATGTCGGACTATTGCCGCGGCTGCCGCTACGATGTCAAAATGCGGACCGGTGCGGGAGCTTGCCCCTTCAATTTTCTCTATTGGGATTTCATCGCGCGGCACGCGGTGCGGCTTGGCGCCAATACCCGCATGCAACCGGTTCTGCGCGGCTGGAACCGTTTTGCCGAGAAGGAACAGAGGCAGATTCGCAGCGAAGCAAGTCGATTTCTGGCGGCGATGGACGAAGACGGTTCTCAGTAGACGATTGGCTGCCCATCCCACGCAAAGAAGCCGCCGCTATCCTCGGCTGTCAGGCGCTCGATCACCTGCAGCAGATGATCGGCGCTTTGTTCGGCGCGTTGCAATTGCCCCGCCGCCAAACCGCGCTGAAACGGCATCGAAAGCCGCGTGTCGACCGTGCCGGGGTGCAGGCTCACGACGATGCTCTCGCGATTCATACGGCTCGCCTCGATCGCAAAGCCGCGCACGAAGGCGTTGAGCGCCGCTTTCGACGCGCGGTAGCCGTACCAGCCGCCGAGCCGGTTGTCGCCGATCGAACCGACGCGTGCCGAAAGAAAGGCCATGACCGCGCGGCCATCGCGCGCGAGATGCGGCAGGAAATGCTTCGCCGCAATCGCCGGGCCGATACTGTTCACGTGGAAGAGTTCAGCAAGCGATGCAGGGTCGAGCTGCCGCACCGATTTTTCAGGCCTTACCGCATTGGCGCGGTGCAGCAGGCCGGTCGTGACCAGAATGAGGTCGAGCGGCTCTTCGGCGGCGATTGTCGTTGCAGCCTCTTCAAGGCTCGCTTCATCGGCGAAGTCGAAGGTGAAGGACGTCACCGCCGGGCTTCTCGTCAAGGTCGCGCGCCGCGAGCCGGCATAGATTTTCTCGACGCCCCGACGCTCAAGCGCCGCGACCAGCGCCGAACCGATACCACCGCTCGCGCCGAGCACACAGGCCCGGCGCGGCGTCCCTCTCCCGCGTCTTTCGTTCATCGCGCGGCGGTTTGCACGATGGCGGCGCTCAGGCGACACCGCCTTTGGTGCAGTCTGCCCTTGTGGTCATCAAAAACCGGCTTCGACCGCAACGCGAATCGCGTCGGCCGTGGTCGCTACGCCGAGCGCCTTCAGCAGCGCGGCGCGGTGCATCTTCACTGTCCGCTCCGAAAGGCCGAGGCTGTAGCCGATCTGCTTGTTGAGATTGCCTTCGGCCATCAGCAGCAGCACCTCGCGCTGCCGCGGTGAAAGCGCGTCGATGCGCGCGCGCGCCTCCGCCTGGCGCTCGCCGCGCAGAAGCACACCATCGTCAACTTCCATCTGCGAGCCCAGAAAATATTCGAGGCTGCCATCGCTTCCGAAGATCGGCGCGACGAGAACGGCGTTCCGGAAAGGCGTGCCGTCCTTCTTGTAATTGAGGATTTCGACGAGCACCGGACGCCGTTCGCGGATGGCGCTGCGCAGCTGTTCGCTGAGCTCGGCTTCGGTTCCCGGACCGGTCAGAAACCGGCAGTTCTGGCCGATGATCTCGGCGGCCGAATAGCCGGTCAGCGCGACAAAGGCATCGTTGCATTCGACGATCGGATTGTCGGGGCGCCGAGGATCGCTGATGACCGCCGCGATCGGGCTGGTTGCGATCATCGCTTTGAGGGACATGCAATTCGGACTTTCATCTTCGGGGAGCGACCTGCCCCAATGGACATGTTGCGACAAAGCAGCGCCGCAATGCAAGTCATAGTCGGCGGCCCTCTTCCCTCACCTCCCCTCCGGGCCGCCACCCGAGGTACCGCATCATGAACTTCGTCGCCCGCCCTCCCTTTCTCGACACGCCGGACGTGCCTCCGGTTTCGGACGATGGCAAACTTCCGGTTCCCGCCGACGTCACGCGCGCGATCGAAACGCTGATCCGCTGGGTCGGCGACGATCCGGCGCGCGAGGGCCTGCTCGACACGCCCAAGCGGGTCGCGCGGGCGTGGAAAGAATATTGCAGCGGCTATGGCGAGGATCCGGCGGTCCATCTGTCGCGCACCTTCGAAGAGGTCGGCGGCTATGACGAG